>Ga0163152_10009304_pt1 | contig 10270 bp, 3 predicted proteins | sample OliLakLV19MP8IB2_FD_148635 | JGI IMG/M metagenome (GOLD analysis project Ga0163152, IMG submission 148635) | Freshwater microbial mat bacterial communities from Lake Vanda, McMurdo Dry Valleys, Antarctica - Oligotrophic Lake LV.19.MP8.IB-2 | ecosystem: Environmental > Aquatic > Freshwater > Lake...
CGGCGGGTAGACGCATTATCGGCAGGTGAACTTAATGTTGGGGCGGCTGGTCCAGTGGTATCGATGGTGAAAGTGCGAGCGGAACTCCACGTGCCGGGTTGATTGATAATGTCATGCGCGCGCACACGCCAAAAGTATTTGCCATCGCTGAGAGGCGATGCAACAGCATACGGTGACCCACTCACAACCTCACTCTCCGTGATGGTTGCAAATGTATTATCAGTCGCAATTTCGATCTCGTAGTTTTCTCCACCCTTCACTGTTGTCCACCAGAAAGTTAGTGTAGTTCCATTAATAACCACATTATTTCGAGGAGATTTCAAGATGGCTGCTGGAAGGCCGGGCTTGTCGATGGTGTATGTTTCGCCGCTCGCAAAGCCGCCATTAAGCGGATTGGATGCCAGATCCAAAATCGTATCGTTATCAATTGCACCCAATCGGATCGTGCCATCGCCGCTACCCGTATTGACCGTGAGAATGCGTGTTGCACCAGACCCGCTCACACTACGCACAGTTGCATCGACCAGGCTGGTAGTACTCAGTGAAAAATCAGAAGCATCTACACCTGTTACAGATTCAGAGAAAGTCACAAGATAGCTTACTCTGGCCGCCGCGCTAGGGTTGATATTGACACGAGTGATAGATGAAATAACTGGTAGGAGCTTGTCTATTGTGTAGGTTTCGCCACTGTTGAAATCTCCATTTTGGAGACCTGTGCCTCCGAGTTTCTTGCCACTCCCATCCAGGATATTGTCATTATCCAACACGTCCAAACGGATTGTCCCGTTACCTGTACCAGTATTCACTGCAACTGTTCTTGTTGCTCCCGTCCCGGTCACGGCTGTTATGGATGCGCCGGTAATTCCTGTAGTGGTTAGTATAAAATCGCTGAATGGAGCGCTGGTGTTAACACCTGTGACAGGGTCAGAAAAAGTGACGGCGAAGTTTACACTTGCTGCCTGGGTGGGATTGGCGTTGGCTGGCACACTCGAAACCACATAGGGCCTTGCTCGCATATTCATACATTGATACACTTGCACATCATCCAGCCACCAGCCCCAGCGGGAAGTACCATTATCGAGTCCCATGCGCCAGCGGAAAATGACAGATTGTCCCGCCAGAGGTGCAAGGTTCAAACGTGTGCTGATGTATCCATGGCTGACGCCAGCGAAAGCATTTCTATTCGCAAGTGGATTGCCATAATTGGAATTAATAACGCCAATATAACCGTTGTGGTCGATGAGCGAACCGGCATCTGCCCAGTTCGAACCGCCATTCACACTATATTCAAGCACTCCCCCATCATAGTAATTAGAGTCAGCCGAAGATTTTTCAAAATCATAGGCATGATGGAAGGATAAGTAGCCATTGGCAGGAATCACGATAGGCGTTAACCTGGCTGTTGCATCCGTAATGGAGGCTGGATAATCATCTGCATATAGGAAGTGTGTCCCTGAGTGTGCGTATGTTCCGTAGGGTGAGTCATATTGCCAGCGGATATCGCCTCCATTGGCAAAGGTCCAGTTGGATACGCCAGATTCAAGATCGTCATAGAAGGTGTTATTGGGGGTCTGTCCAGCAACGCTGCACAAAGGCAATTCTGAGTGCAAGATAGAAATTGGTTGCAAGTTCATCTCAACAGCATCAGTTGCATTAAGGACTTGCTGGCAGTCGGCTAAAACGATCCCTGAAGATCCCCCAACCAAATTCAAACATCCTTGATACAGTGCGTTGTATAGGTCGCCGTAATCTGCTCCAGAGGTAAGTAAATTGATCTGTACTTCATAATAAATGGCTAGTGTTTTGTCGGCCCCAATGGCTGTAACCGTTTTTCCGTTGAACGATCCGCCATCGACCATGAGATAAGCTGCTTTGTTGTTGATTCCGCTGTTGTGATGCACACCACCATCATCCCCTGTTGTCGAGTAATAATCGGCACTTGTCATCCTATCCGGATCACCATAAACAGGTGGGTTGCTCATACTACGGAAGGCGCCTGTGGCATTATATGCACTATCCTCTCCGATTAGCCATTTCACTTGTGGGGTATCGGTTCCTGCGCCATTGGCTTGGTCGTACAATTCTCCCCAAACATCCGAGAAGGACTCATTAATAGCGCCTGATTGGTAATAGTAGAAGAGATTCGATTCGTATTGGGTCACTCCATGGGTGAATTCGTGTGCAACCACATCATCTGCATAAGGATACATTGACCCATAAACCATTTGGGTACCGCTCCAATAGGCATTTTGGTAGTTAGTGCCAAATAAAACACTAGATATAATCGCCATCGTCGCATCGTCAATCGATTTACGTTTAAAGTGGTCATAGTAAAAAAGATATGTTCCAGATGCATATGTTTGAGCTTTGGCAGCATCACCTGTACCACAATCAGGGTGAAATACGTCACATACGAATGTGCCGGGTAAATTGGCCGCAATTGAACTTGTTGCCATATTGTATGTACTAATCAAGACAGTATTTTGTAAATTAAACCCTGCAGGAGAAGCAATTTCATTGACACTCACTTGAACAATGTATGTACCTGGGGCGTAGTTGGTCTTATATGAAGATGCCGTTGCTATACCCAAGGCATCCGTTGTGGCGTTGGTAACATTGGTATTGTTAGCAAATACCCCGCTAGCTCCTGATACGGGTGCCGTAAAGGTAACATTAACTCCAGGTACGGCGAGTCCATTTTCATCGAGTACAAGAGCAGCAAAGTTTACTGGCGCATTAGTATTGGTTAATAAGACTTGCGAATTCCCTTGATAAGCATACAAACTTGCCGGGACAGTGCCTATTCCGCCGATATATTCCCACGCTCCAATATCACATGTCGTGCCTACTGGTCGTGTCATTCCTTTTTGATCCTTTGCTGGGCAGGTCGCATTTTCGCCATGGTCAATTGCCGGGCTGGACGGGAGAATTCCAATCAATCCCGCATTTGGCCCTGAACTTATTGGAGGGGTAATAAGAGAAGGAACATCGAAATAGTTTCCAGGGCCTGCCGTGAAGTTACACCCGCTTGTATCAGAAATGATTGAATATTTGGAATAATTGATGCCGCCAGAGCAATTTTGTGCGAGGAAACCAACTTTAGTAACATTAGATGCGAGAATGCTATTACTAAGAGTAAAGTTCCCACTTGATCGATGTACTCCTCCTCCAGTATTGAATGCGATAGTTGAGTATTCAACATTGAGGGTTCCTCTGGTAAATACTCCAGAGCTATTATTGTAAATTGCGCTATTAATAATTGATAGTGTTCCGTCATAATTGCTAATACCACCGCCTTCGTGAATGGCATTATTATTTCTTATAATCGAATTTTTTATGATTACCGTGGAGTTATTGATATCGACTCCAGCCCCAGCCGTGGTATTACCATTTTCCACTGTAAGATGGTCTAAGACAACAGTAATACCAGATCCTCCAATACTTATTCCTCGCGTCGAATTTTGACCGTCAATGATTGAGCTTCCCGTTTGAGTTGTAAAAGCAGAATTCCAGCCTCCCGAAATAGTTAAGCTTTTACTTAAAACAATAGGTGAACTAATTTGATAAAGTCCTGTTGCTACAAAGATAGTCACACCACTGCCTGCCTTGTCAATGGCTTGTTGAATACGCTGACAGGGAGCGGCGACAGAAGTACAGGAATTGCCATCATTACCAGTCGCCATATTTACATAATGATTCGTCAAGTTCGTCATTTGGAACGCTGCCGGCGTGGACACCCCAGCAGCGGCACTAATTAAATATGTTCCATTTATTCCATTTGCAATGAATACGGAGCTGGTCGCAATGCCGCTTGCATTTGTAGTTGAAGTAGTTGTGTTAGTACCGGTATTGTTAAACACACTGCTGGCACCTGACACGGGTGCAGTAAATGTAACTGTTATACCTTGCATTACAGACCCAAACTGATCTTTCACCAATGCGGAAATTGTATTTGTAAAAGCAGTATTTATGTATGCAGATTGATTTGAGCCCCCTGAAACCGTGACTGTTGCAGGGGAAGGTACCTGGTTTTCAAGTTGAAATTTAGCCGGGGACGCAACGCCAGAGACTGTTGCGTCAACATAATAACTTCCAGCTAAACTATTTGCTGTAAAGGTCGATGCTGTTGCTTTTCCATTGGCATCAGTTACACCTGTAGATGTATTTGTTCCTGTGCTACTGAATATACCACTTGCACCACTACTCGGGGCGGTAAAGGTTAGCGTAGTGTTTTGTAAGGGTCTATTTTTCTGATCTTGAACTAGTGCAATCAATGGCAATGTAAAAGCAGTATTGGTTTTCGACACTTGAGAAGTGCCATTAAATATAGATATATAAGTTGCTATTGGCTCATAGTTCTCAAGCTGAAAATTCAAAATAGTTGACACCCCAAATGCACTGGCACTGACGAGATAATTTCCACTCGTATTATTTGCATAAAACATGGGGGCAATAGCAATCCCACTACTATTAGTTATGACGATTGTTTGGTTTGTTGAATTATCTGCAAAAGTACCGGATGCCCCACTGGCTGGCGCTGTAAAGGTTACAGATATGCCGGCTAGTGGTGCGCCATATTGATCCCTTACTATTACTGCCAGGGAATCTAAATAAGCAGTTGAAATTTTAGCTGATTGTGGAGAGCCTCTATAGATTTGAACTTCAGTTGCGATCGATGAGCTTGGAGGGTTTGTTTCAAATGCACCAATATCACAGCGAGCTATTGAATTGCCGTCTCCATCAAGTGGACGATTTGTACCAAGCTGATCAATCGATTCACAGGCCCTTCCACCACTCCCCGGTACCGCTGGATTTCCAGCATCTATAACAGGACTTCCAAATAGTGGCTGGTACACCCCTAAAGAATTAATTGGAGCAAGCTTGGGATCCACACCTGTAATATCGCCTGCGCCGGCAACAAAATTACAATCGGACGTATTCCCTATTAAATTATATTCATTCGATGCAATTGTTGCATAAGAAGTTGAGCAATCCGGGCCCAATATTGAAGAGTTTCCAGCAATTATTGTGTTTTGAGAGCTTAAAATAAATGTACCAAATGAAGTACCGCTGTAACTGATACCGCCACCAGAAGAACTTGCAACATTATTATAAATTGTTGAATTTTGGAGAATTATTTGAGGGGTTCGAAATATTCCAATGCCTCCACCCATTGGAGAAGAATTGCCGCCAATGCTTGTGTTTATCACAGTCACACTATTGCTATAATAAGAGAAAATACCACCGCCCATCATTGCATAACTATTACTAATGCTACTGTTCTTGATTGTCAAAATTACCCCGTTGTCAGAAAAAATTCCTCCTCCTCTTTGGTAAGTTGGGGAATCATTAATTCCGCCAGAACCATAACCGTTTACTATCTCGACTTTTTCGATTGTAACTGTTCCAGATAAAATTCTGAATACACGGTTGGTGTTTTGGCCATCAAGAATGGTCCTTTTATTTTGAATTGTAAAAGAAGTATTCCATCCACCAGTTAAAATTAGATCTTTATTTATGTTTACAACATTTGCGGTACTACTTGCTGCTGATAAAGTATAGGTACCATCTGCAACATAAATTGTATCCCCACTAGCTGCTTTGTCAATAGTTTCCTGAATATGCTGGCAGGGAGCGGCGACAGAAGTACAGGAATTGCCATCATTACCAGTCGCCATATCCACATAATAAGTGGTTGCAGCGTCCTGAGCCAAGCTTTGGCCTTCATGGGGCTGTATAGGAGTAATTGACACAATGGGAGTTGCTGTTACTACAGATGTGGGAGATGCAACTGAGATTTCAGTATTTTCTGCCACAGGAGTAATTGTCACTTCAGAAGTGGGACCTGCTGTCTGAGTAGCTGTGGGCGGATCATCCTGCTGGATAGGTTGACTGATCCCTGCATTTGCATTCGTCCCTTGCCAAGCCATATCGATCTGGTTGAAATTCAATACAATCGCACCACGTTTTGCGTCCACCAGCACCAGCTCATTGATCGGCAGGGAGTTGTCTTTGCTTTTCACTTCCAAACGCCAGACCAAAACCGCCTTCGTACCATTAGGCTCGAGCAGGCGCGAATCGTAGATCCAAAGTTCAGGTTCGGTCGCTTGAAATACATCCATGGAAACCTGATGACCTTTAGCCATCGACTGCAATGCAATGAGTTGTGCCTGTTTGGGTGAAAGGACTGGATTGGTATCAAGTGCTAGGTCAGGTGAGATCTCACCAGAGAGCGACAATAACTCAGCCTGGTCCGTGGCATTCACGATCATTTCACCACCCATGATTGGAATACCTTTGTAGACTTGTTGAAAACGCGTCACTTCGCGACCTTCAACCTGATCGGCGGAAATCAACTTCAACTCGCTAACGGGATTCTTCAAGCCAAAATCCGCAGCATACGGAGCGACCATCGCCCTGGCGCTGGAATCAGCCGTTAAGCCCTGCACCTGTGCAGAACGGATTGTGATCGGCTTGGATGGGTCCGCGCCGATAAAAGAAACTTTCCCTGTTGCATCATTGTAGCCAATTCGCACATTATCCTGTTGTTCAGGTACTTGCGCAAAAGCCACGCTTTGCCCGGAAAGTGAAAGAACAACAAAAAAGGTAACTAACTTATTGAAGAAATTGGATTTGGTTTTCACAGGAATCCGCCTTTTTGATTTGATTTGCAAATTACATGCTTTGAATTTGTGCTCGAGGCTTATTTGCAATGAATTGAAAGCGGAATCTGTGAAAAAACAGCATTTCCGCCTTTCGTTATTGAAGGTATTGTAAGTCTCAAATAGCGGCCCGCCAATATGATTTTAATAACCAATCATAGTAACAATACCTTCGCCAGTTATACAGTAGAAACGGGTTGAAAAATGGGATGGATCATGCCCAAACGGGCGATTTGCTCGAAAATCTCAGCTAATAAAATGCCTTCAGGTTTTTGCGGAAGTAATTTTATTGTTTCAGAAACATATCTGCAACCGCGATAATGAGATTTCAAATCCAGAACACTAAATTCAGGATTGCTTTCTCGAAAACGCCGCAAAAGAACAGAACTGAAGTTCACCATGAAGAAAGACAGATTGGCAGCATTGGTGACTGCCTCTTCTTTGACATTCATAAAATCATCCAGTCCCCAATATTGTTTGGCGTCACGGAAATTGAATTCGATTTGGAAGCGCAGGGTGTAGTAATCATAAAGTTTTTCATGGGACAACTTCAAATCTGTGCTGAACAAAATGATGTGCGCCTGCTTGTGTGTTGAAAGATTGGTTTTCAAGATCACAACCACGTTGATCGGAAAGACAAATTCCTTGTTGAGCAAAGTAACTTGATAAATTTGCGTGCGAACACCATCTTCCTTTTTATCACTTTTCAGATACTTCTTTTTCATTTTGCGAACATCTACGCGATCGCCATATTTGGGATGCGGACCGCGTCCGCAATAGGTTCCCGTAAAGGGTTCATACAGAGCGGCATCTGTGCGCAGTTTTGAAACAAATTGCAGTCCAGTTTGTAACACCATCCATGCGCTTGGATAATTTCCGAAATGACCATCCATGACCAGATACTGTACAGCCAGAACGCCTTTCAAAATCGCCAAAAATGCCTGCAAAACGGGTTCAATCCGCAATAACTCAGGACTCAGTGTTGGGTTTTCGTCTCCCTTATTCTTGCTGCCTTTTGGGCGACCTACTGGATGCTTTTTTGCTTTGGCTGATTTTTCTTTTTCCTTCTTCTGTTCTTTCTGCTTGATCATTTGAACCGCTTGTATCGGATACGATTGTCGCTCTTTGACATCAATCACTGAAAACGTAAAGAACGACAAACCCGGAATGACGCGGTTTTGCAGACTGGAAAAGAAACGCCCGATTCCATACGTCTCTTTGCCTGCCTTCCCAAACACCACTTCATCGCCTGCGGCAATATATTCATGGCCAACTTGATGAAATTGGCTTGTAAAAAAGATCCATTGGATTTGCAGCCAGAGCAAGGGCGTGTGATACAAGCGTTGGATGGTCCGATAACTTCCACCTGCTTCTGTCCAGCGTGAAATTTCCAACATCGTCAGGCGTCCGTTACTAATCAACATGCCATAGATCACATGGCTCATCTGTTGCAAAATGGTCGCTGAAACAACTGGCGCAATGTTTTGTAAAAGTGCTAGAATCTCTGTCATGGGCTTCTCGGATTTCGTGTGTTTTCGCAAACCCTACTTTACCCGAAAAGCCCTACTTTTTAGTCTATCGTTGGCGAAGGTACTGCAAAAGCCTGATGCTATTTTATTGGCCGAGATTTTTGAGAAAAATGCCCGTTTGGGCATGATCCATCCCGTTTTTCAACCAGTTTCTACTGCATAACTGGCGAAGATATTGTATATAGCAAGGGTGCAAATTTCTTTAACCTGAATTTGGAGTCAGCAATTCTCATTATGAACATATATAAGCTCAAGCCGCAGCCTCGGCGGCATTTTGCGAGTAATTCCTCCGCCGAAGACTGCGCAGGGAGCAGCATACTGAGAATTGCTGATTTGGATTGTGGCTCGTTCCGAACCGGCGTTCTTTACACAACTTTAACAAGCATCATGCGTATATCATATTGAATAAACCTTTTCTTGTTGTATAATCAATATAGAGGCACAATGGACTTTCTACTGGAACCTAATATTGCATACCTGATCCTGCTGGGCGGCATTTTACTTGCTTTAATGGCGCTTGTTACCCCGGGCACCGGGCTGTTTGAAATAGGCTCATTCTTCTGCCTTGCATTGGCGGGCTACGCTGTCTCCAGACTTTCCTTTAATTGGTGGGCATTGATTATCCTTGCGCTAAGCATTGTGCCATTTCTTTATTCCATCCAAAAACCAAAGCGGGAAATGTATCTCGGCTTTGCCATTCTCCTGCTGGTATTGGGTTCGGTGTTTTTGTTTGCCGTAGATGGATGGAAGCCTGCCGTCAACCCGTTCGTTGCACTTTTGGCCTCGGGATCAATGGCCGCTTTTTTATGGGTGGTGGTCAGAAAGGCTTCACAGGCCGCAGGAGCGCGTCCAGCGCATGATCTGGAAGCACTGGTCGGTTTGACCGGTGAAGCCAGATCAAGAGTTCATGATGAAGGAAGCGTGTATGTTGCAGGGGAAATGTGGTCTGCCAGAAGTGATCAAACCATTCCCGCAGGCAGCCTTGTTCGTGTGGTTCGTCGCGAGGGTTTTGTCCTCGTCGTTGAAAAAGAAAACCCAGATAAAAATTCAAAATAAGGAGAAATTCATATGGAATGGCTGCTTGGATCTATACCGTGTTTTATTGGCGCGATTCTGGTTATTGGCTTTATCTTTCTCGCCAATGCAATTCGGATTGTGCCCGAATATCAGCGTCTGGTTGTATTCCGTCTTGGTCGTTGTGTCGGAGCAAAAGGACCCGGGGTCGTACTACTCATCCCCGTCATTGACCGGGGTGTAAAAGCGGACCTGCGCGAGCAAGTCCGCGAAATTCCCCAGCAAACTTCAATTACCAAGGATAATGCACCAATTTCAATTGACTTTTTGTGGTACTTCAAAGTACTGGACCCTTCCGAATCGGTTTTGCAGGTGGGTAATTTTGAAGCCGCCGCTGCAGGCATTGCGGCAACCACCTTACGCGCTGTGATCGGCGGTATCGCATTGGACGATGTGTTGTCCCAACGTGAGCATATCAACACCATGCTCCGCACCCGCCTTGATGAAGTGACAGGGCGCTGGGGCGTAAAAGTTACAAACGTCGAAATCCGCGAGATCGTTCCGCCGCGCGATGTTCAGGATGCGATGAACCGCCAAATGACAGCAGAACGTGTCCGCCGTGCGCTCGTGACCGAATCCATGGGCGATCAGGAAGCTGCGAAGAACCGCGCTGAAGGTACCAAGCAAGCCGCCATTCTGACAGCAGATGGTGAGAGACAGTCCAACATTCTGCGTGCAGAAGGCGACAAACAGGCACAGGCTTTACGCGCAGAAGGTTTTGCTGTTGCGTTGGAAGCTATTTTCAACGCAGCCAAAGCCGTTGACCAGAAAACGATGACTTTGCAGTATTTTGAAGCGCTTAAGTCCATTGGTGCAAGCCCATCGACCAAGTTCATCTTCCCGATGGAATTCACCAGCATGTTGGATAACTTCCTCGGTAAAGATGCCAAGAAGTAGCATATACACAGTATCGCATAATTTGGTAAACAGAGAATTGAATTTTTTTCATAATCTTCAATAAAAAGTTTACTTACTTCTGAGACAAGCGATAAACTGTAATACAAT
>Ga0163152_10009307_pt1 | contig 10267 bp, 11 predicted proteins | sample OliLakLV19MP8IB2_FD_148635 | JGI IMG/M metagenome (GOLD analysis project Ga0163152, IMG submission 148635) | Freshwater microbial mat bacterial communities from Lake Vanda, McMurdo Dry Valleys, Antarctica - Oligotrophic Lake LV.19.MP8.IB-2 | ecosystem: Environmental > Aquatic > Freshwater >...
CAGCGAGCTGGAAAGCATTCCCCATATCGGCAGCAAATTATCGCGGTCGTTTGTCGAAGCCTTACAGAAGGCCGATGGGCAGGCCGAAATGGATCGTGCCACCCAGTACGGTGCTTTCGTGCTTCCATACACATCGCCTGAGTATCCGGCTCGCCTGAAGGAACTGCCGGACGCCCCCCATGTTCTTTATGTCCGTGGGTCCGTTACGTCAGCCGATCAAATGGCCGTAAGCATCGTCGGTTCGCGGAAATGCACATCCTATGGCCAACGAATGGCTACTCGAATCGCTGCGGGTTTGGCACGAGCGGGCTACACAGTTGTGAGTGGATTAGCACTCGGAATCGACGGCTCGGCTCATCGCGGGGCACTGGAGGCCAAGGGCCGAACGATTGCCGTGCTCGCCGGCGGACTGTCCTCGATTTATCCGCCGGATCACGTGAAACTCGCGGACGAGGTAGCTGCCAGCGGTGCATTGATTACCGAGACACCGATGATGATGCAGCCTCAACGCGGTATGTTTCACTCGCGAAATCGGCTCATTAGCGGGCTTTCACAGGCCATTGTCATCGTGGAGGCGAACGACCGTAGCGGGGCCCTCATCACTGCACGACATGCCGCCGAGCAAGGCCGGGACGTGTTTGCCATCCCCGCGAATGTGGATAGCCACTTTAGTGCCGGCTCGCTGCGCCTTCTTCGCGATGGAGCAAAACTGATCCGCGATGTGGATGACTTGTTGGAGGATTTGAAGGGCCTGCGAACGACCCCATCAAACACGCGGGCATCAACACCGGCGAAGAGCGTTGCTGCGCCTCCGGAACCGACGCCGCCGCCAACACTTGATCCCGAGCAACAACGCGTTTGGGATTTTCTCACAGAGCCGCGTCATGTCGATGAAATCACTCGTGCAATGGAACTTTCTCCAGGTGTCGTGAGTACGCTCCTGCTCAAGATGGAAATGAAGAAAGCCATCCGCCGCGCAGCCGGCGGCATGTTTGAGCGGCGATGATGATTGTTTTCCTGGCGGGTTCCAGGTATTCTTCCCACTTGGAACCCGAAGTTTGAAATTTGAAATTCCGCTATGGCAGATGTCGCCTCCCTCGCCGGCAAGCTCATCTCGAACATCGAGAAGGTCATCGTCGGCAAGCGGCAGCCGATCACGCTGGCGCTTGCCGCTTATTTGTGCGAAGGCCACGTTCTCCTCGAAGATGTGCCAGGCGTGGCCAAGACCATGCTGGCCCGGGCTCTGGCAGTCAGCGTGAGTTGCTCATTCAAGCGGTTGCAATGCACCCCCGACCTATTGCCCACCGACGTGACTGGCGTTTCCATTTTCAATCAGAAGAGTTCCGAATTCGAATTCCGGCCCGGACCAATCTTTGCCCAGACGTTGCTCACGGACGAAATCAACCGGGCCACGCCGCGAACGCAGTCGGCCCTTCTCGAAGCGATGGCCGAGCGGCGAGTGAGCGTCGACGGCAAAACCTATACGCTGAAGCCGCCATTCCTAGTGATCGCGACGCAGAACCCGATCGATCAGGAGGGGACGTTCCCGTTGCCGGAAGCTCAGTTGGATCGCTTCCTCGTGCGGATCAGTCTGGGTTACCCGACGCTCGAGGAAGAAGGCAAGATGCTGGTGCGGATGCAAAAGGGGCATCCCATTGATGACTTGCAAGCCGTTGCGAAAGCGGATGATATTTTAGAAGCTCAGAGTGCCATTCGCGAAGTTCACGTGGACGACAAGGTTCGGAACTACATTCTTCAAATCGTTCATGGCAGCCGAGCGCACGAGGACGTTTTGCTGGGCGGAAGTCCCCGAGCTTCAATCGGCCTCTTCAGGACATCTCAAGCCATCGCCGCCATCGGCGGACGTGACTTCGTTTTGCCGGACGACGTAAAACGCATGGCTCAACCAGTGCTGGCTCATCGCATTATCCTGAAACCTGAAAGTCGCCTGCGAAAACGATCGAGTTCACTGGTCGTGAAAGATCTGGTGAGCGATACTGCCGTACCGGTGTTAAAAGAAACCTATGAAGGCATGAAAGACCATTTCAACTAGGAGTACTTTATGGACCGTCGAGAATTTGCGGGCACAATGCTGAGCTACGGGCTCATTCAATTGCTCTGGTCCCAGAACCTGTTTGCCGACGATGTCAAGCCGATCGTGGGGCAATGGTTCAAGGACTTGAATACTCTTTGCCTGGATTTGAAAGCGAAGAAACTCAAGGACTCGGAGTTCCAGGCCAAGATGGAGGAACTCTACAGGAAGATCGACTTGGCCGAGTTGGTCTCGTTCGTCGAACTGGACAAGATTGCCGAGAAAACCAAGCCACCCGCGAACGGGGCACTTAGTGCGGGCTTCGATCTGAACAAGATCGAAGGACTCAAGAGCGTGACCTTCGGCAAGCAGATCTTCTGCCTGAAAAAGGACCGAGCCGTGGTGCCTCACGGGCACTCGAACATGTGTACGGGATTTATCGTATTGCGAGGTGCATTCCGGGGCCGGCATTACGACCGCGTGGAAACGAAGAGCGACCATTACATAATCAAGCCGACCATTGACAGCGAGTTCAAGCCGGGTGGCGTCTCAACGATCTCCGACCACAAGGACAACATTCACTGGTTCAAGTGTACTTCCGAGACGGGATACATCTTCAACGCCCACGTGATCGGTTACGATCCGACGATCACCGAATCGTCCGGCCGGTTGTATGTCGATCCCGAAGGTGAAAAGCTGGCTGGCGGATTGATCAAAGCACCCAAGATGTCGTCCGGGGATTGCCACAAGAAGTACGGCTGAGCACTTGCACCCCTTCCCTCTCAGGGAAGGGGTGGAGCGATTTATCTAGGCCTGAGGCTCGCCACTCCTTATAACCAGCGAAGCCCGAAAATTGTCAGCCGCCTTTAGGAGTTGTTCTAGCGCAAACTCAAAATCGGGTTGCTTCCCGCTCGCCTCAGGGCGAGCTAAGCTGGGCTTCGAGGTGGGTTTCACGTCAACTCTGGGAACAACGCTGATCATTCCCTCGGACTCGATGAATGCCGATTTCACCTGGCCAATGTCGTCCAGGCCGTTCATGCGAAGCTGAGCCATTAGCTCATCGTCCGTCACATCTTCGGCAGCCATGTTGTCGCGAAGTCTTCGGCCATCCTGGATCAATTGCAGCGGCTCGGGCATGAGACGTCTTCCCAGCCAAGACCAGCGGAATGCCAACCAATCGAGTATGTAGTTCCAAAACAAGAGCGCGAAGACGGCAATCAAGCCATTGGGAATCGATTTTGCCTCGGCACTCAAGGAAGCCGACACACATTCGGATACGAGCACAACAAGTAACACGTCTGGCAGGCCAATCGACCCAGTTTGGCGTTTGAGAACAAGCCGAAACAAGATCAAAAGGGCTAGATAGACTGCGGACGCACGCAGAAAGGTCTCCGCGATGGACAGGTCTGGAACGAACATTTGTTCCCAGTTCGGCATGGTGAGACCTGCGAAGAGCGAGAGGAGATCGGTGATAGTGAGAGAATACAAATCTCGTGCCGAGTCGGGCATTTCCTCAACCACTATCGTGAACGATGCTGCGCACCAAACTAATCAGAATTCTCACGCACAGGCTGCAATTATGCGAAATGGGGTAAAATTGGAACAGACCTGGCTTTGGCACCTCTCTTGCTTCCTGGAAGCCTGTAACTCACTCCAAAGGAGGAATTGACATGGCCGATCAACGTGATAAAGGGCGTCAAAATACGCATGATACTGGGTCTTCCAAAGCTCGTGCACGCGACGACCTGCGGACTGCGAACAAAAAACACAAGCCCGATGAACAGCGAGATGAACAACGCGATAAGAAGGACGATCAAGTCAAAGCTGAGAAGAAAGACGACAAAGAATAACCAGTAGAGACTTTTGGCGATGGAAAATCCCCCTCGAATGCCGTTCGGCCCCGGCTGGCAGCGAGGGGTTGCACTCGCACTCCTGACCGCAATCGGCTTGTATCTCTGCTATCAAATTACTCTTCCTTTCTTGCCTGGGATCACGTGGGCGGTCGCTCTGGCAATTGTCGGGCTACCCTTGCACCAGCTAATTGAGCGGACCATAAAAAACCGGAACTGGGCCGCGGGAGTGACGACTACCCTCGTGGTGTTGGTAATTGCAATTCCGGTCGGCCTCGTCACCATTCAGTTGGCAGCCGAAACAACACGGGCAACGACGATTGTTCAAGAACAGGCTGCGAATGGCCGTTGGCAAGAGCATGCCGCACGAATTCCGTACGTCGGCGAAAGGATCGCTCAATTAGAACCGGATGAACTGGAAGCCCAAATCCGAGCGGGAGCGGCACGATTGGCCAATCGATCTCTGGGTGTCATCGAAGGCGTGATGGGCGGGGTACTCCAGTCGCTGGTCGCCGTGTTTGTTCTTTTCTTTTGCTTTCGCGATCGTCATCACTTGATCAATGAGGTCAAACGCCTGCTTCCATTGGGGGCCGGCGATTCGGATCGGATTGTACAACGGGCCAAGGATGCTGTTCATGCCACCGTGTATGGCACGCTGCTTACTGCCGCGATTCAAGGAATCAGTGGCGGCCTGCTATTCTGGGCCGTCGGTTTGCCTGCCCCGGTGCTCTGGGGCGCGATCATGTTTGTTCTCGGCGTGCTGCCATTCGTCGGCGCGTTTCTCGTGTGGGTACCAGCTGCGCTCTTCTTGGCTTCCCTCGAGCGATGGGGGGCCGCTGGGGCCGTTGTCGCCTGGGGTCTAACCATGGCCGGACCGGTTTGCAATTACATTTACGCATGTGCGGCCGGCGACCGCATGCGAATTCATGCGGTTCCAACCTTGATTGCGTTCATTGGCGGGCTCGCGGCATTTGGAATCTCGGGCATGGTTCTTGGTCCCTGCATTCTGGCGGTGACCGTCGCACTACTCGACGTCTGGCGTTTTCGTGCGGCTGAGAATAGCCCCTCTTTCGCCGCTGAAGGAGAATCCTCTTGACCATTACTCTTCGCAAGCCTGATTTCACCGATCCTCCTAAATCCGATCTGCATGGCTCGGCAGCAGATACCTATGCGACCGCGATCTTGTTAGTCGATGTGATCTAACTGAACGAACGATCCCCCCGAACGACTGTTGCAATTCCCATGAGGACATGCAGGTTGACCAACTCGTTCAACTCGCACTTCGCTATGGCCTTCTTCTTGTCTGTTCGTTTTAAGTGAAGCTGATCGGCGACGCGTTTTAACTCGTCCAGTTCTATCCAGAGCAAGCTTTTCTTGCCAACCGTGATCTTATGGCGATCGCAACTCAGTGTTCCGAATTCGAGGATGCTGCCATTTTCGAGAGCTTCGAGACGCACTGGAAAGAGGCGGCGAAAAGTCTCCTCCTGTATTCGGCGACCCAGTGCCGGAAAGTCGTCGAGTGTGGAGATCAAAGAAACCTGCTCTCCATCGATTCGCGTCAAAATGATGGTCGTGCCGAACACGCGCCGTTGGCTTTTCACCAAATCGTACCACACGGTTTCCGGCATACCATCGGGACGAAGCGGTCGATGAAGAACTGCTTTCTCCGGCAAGCCGGAAATCTGCATGGCCTTCACCTCCTCCCACGGAAAAGCAATGACGCGACCGCGATGGAGGACGAACAGCCCAGTTGGGTAGATGAGCACCGCGAGTTTCATGCCGCGAATTGCGAAAGTGATGAGATAGAGGCCCACGCCAGGACCGACGAACATGCCGGCCAGTGCGATGATCCAAAGTTTCACACCCCTGGGCCAACCGATCTGACCTGTCCACAAAACGTAGTGCAGGCCCGATGCGGCAAGCACGATCGATACACCGAGCACGAATCGCCAGATTACACTTCCCTGATTGGTGCGATGAATCGACTCCGGCTCACCCAGGCGAGACGTGACCTCGACGAGATCCGTTTCCTCGGTTCGTGGCTGATCGTGCTCGTCGTTCATTCTTCCTCCGCTTGAACCGTGCTGTTAAGTATAATGAAACACTCCCAGCGTTGAACCCGAAGCCCTAACTCTCACCATTGCTGAATATGCTCGTCGTCATGCAAACCGGGGCCAGCCCGGAACAAATTTCCCGCGTTCTCGAAGCCATCGCGGTTCTCGATCTCACTCCGCACCCCATGCCTGGAGCGACGCGCACAGCCATCGGTATTACGGGCAATACGGGAGCCGTTGACTCAAGACAACTCGAAGTGCTCGATGGCGTCAAGGAGTGTATCCGTGTCACCAAGCCCTTCAAGCTGGCCAGCCGCGAGATGCATGCGGGTGATACGGTTCTCGACTTGAAGCAGGGTAAGATTGGGCCGGACACGTTCACCATGATTGCCGGACCCTGCTCGGTCGAGAACGAAGCGATGATCCTGCGGACCTCGGAGTTTCTCGTTGAGAACGGGATTCGCTTCCTGCGTGCCGGAGCTTTCAAGCCGCGAACCAGCCCCTATGCCTTTCAGGGCATGGGACTCGAAGGACTCAAGATTTTGCAAAAAGCCCGCGAAACGACGGGTATCGGCATCGTGACGGAATTGATGGACACGGAGCACGCGGCCGCCGTGGAAGAGGCCGTGGACATCATCCAGATCGGCACGCGGAACATGCAGAATTTTTCGCTGCTCAAGCGTGTGGGGCTAACTCGAAAACCGGTTTTGCTGAAACGCGGCATGAGCGCGACGCTGGAAGATTGGCTGATGGCCGCCGAGTACATCATGGCCGGCGGCAACTACCAGGTGATTCTCTGCGAACGGGGAGTGCGGACGTTTTCCGATCATAGTCGCAATACACTCGATCTTTCGGTCATTCCACCGGCAAAGGCACTCTCGCATCTGCCGATATTTGTAGACCCGAGCCACGGGACAGGGAAGCGAGCCTACGTCCCAGCCATGTCCCTGGCGGCACTCGCGTCAGGGGCGGATGGCTTGCTCATCGAAGCTCATCCGGAACCGGATCGTGCATTGTCTGACGGAGCGCAAAGCCTGGATTTCAAAGGCTTGCAGGCACTCATGGCCTCTCTGAGGCAGATGGCACCGTTGCTGGGAAGAAAGATGAGCTAACTCAACGACCGTTTTTTCGGTTGGAGAATAGTTCATTTGTGGCCACAACGAAATCCCATCCTGTTTCACGATATTCCCTCTTGAGAATTAGCACTTGTCTCGGGCGTGTTCTACGTTACCGGCAGAATCGTTACTACCGAATCAGTCGGCACGTGTTCCAGGCCCAACCATGATCCACAACGAATCCGACGTCCTTGATGCACTGGCACCCGTAACGTCCTGCACCTTACCCACCCTCCTGATCGTCGGCGATCCGAGTGGGCTCAATATCGCCCGCGAGGCCCTCATCGAGTTGGAACTGGGCTGGGAGGTCATCTTCGCGAATTCCGCGTTTGATGCACACGATGTTCCTTCGTTTCGCGATATCGATGTGATCCTCGTGGATTTGGGTAATCCGCACATCGAAGGCGTGGAACTGGTCGAGTCGCTGGCCACGAATTTTCCGCACACGCCGATTGTGCTAATGTCCGCTCCATACGCAGTGAACGTCGCCCTTGAAGCGATCCGCAAGGGGGCTGTAAACCACTTCCCTCGTGACCTTCTGGATAGCGAACCCGCAGCCGTTATCGAAACTTTGCGAGCCGCCGCTCTCGATCATCAGCAACGTCGAACTGCGCTTGCTCGGCTGGATAATTACTTCTTCGAGTTCACGCTGACGAACGATCGCTCGGAAGTTCCCGCCATCGTCCGACGTCTTTCACAGGCCGCGATTGAGACAGGCCTGTGCGATAGCACGGCGGCCAAGCGCATGTCGGTCGCCCTGGAAGAGAGCCTGCTGAATTCCATAATCCACGGGAATTTACAGGTTTCCAGCGACCTGCGACAGGTGGACGAATCGGCATATTACCGCCAGATCGAGGAACGACGTTCACAGATGCCTTTCTCCGAGCGTCGTGCGAAACTCACCGCTCGAATCTCCCGTCTGGAAGGGGTCTTCGTTGTTCAAGATGAGGGACCGGGATTTGACATCAACTCCATCTCCGATCCCACCGACCCTGAGAGCCTTGGCCGCGTCGGTGGGCGTGGGATCCTGCTGATGCGTGCCTTCATGAACGCAGTCCACTTTAGCGAACAGGGCAATCGCGTGACTCTCGTAAAGCGGAAAAAGACCTCCGCTCAGTGATCTAGCGGGCTCATTCGGTTTTCACCCTCACCACAATCGGCAGCTAGAGTGCTGCGATGTCCGAAACTGACACGCTACTCGCCGCGATTGGCCCAAGTCTCTCGGTCCCGCTCGGCTCGCGGGACCTACTGGGCCAAAGTAGGTCCACCGAGCCGAGGCGGACCGGCTGGGCGTGCAGGGGCGATTGCCAATTTGCCAAGCGCCGGATGACGACGCGACGCGGCTGATCTATGCCGACTGGCTCGACGAACACGGACTGCATGCAGAGGCGGATTTCTAATAAAATCGATGAGAATAGTTGTCCTACGGAGACCTTTTCATGAAGGTACAAGTGGTCATTCGACCGGAGGCAGAGGGAGGATACTCCGCTTTCATCCCAGGATTTCCCGGCTGCTCTTCGTGCGGAGATACGCTTGAGGAGACCGTGGCGAACGTTCGAGAAGCTTTCGAAGGTGTCTTCGAAGTGATGCAGGAACGGGACCCGCAATTCGTTGGCGCGTCACGAAGCGTTGTCGCTATCTAGCTTCCCGCGCCGATTAGTATTCGACACAAATGTCCGAAGCCGACGCCCTAATCGCCGCGATTCGCCAAGCGCCGGACGACGACGCGCCGCGGCTAATCTACGCCGATTGGCTTGATGAACACGGCCAGCCGGAAAGGGCGGAGTTCATTCGGGTGCAGATTGGGTTATCGAGGAAGCCCTCGCGAAAGTTCCGTGCTCGCGAAGCGGCTCTGCTAAAAAAACACTACACGATCCTCGTTGGCGAGTTCGCTTTACCAGGATTTCGCTTCGGTTTCAATCGGGGCTTCATCGATCGCTTTGGACACTCAGGCGTCTTTCGCCGAGTCGGCGGGGACAACAGTCGTCACGGGAGAGGACGTCCCCCCAACACGGATTACCTCCGATTTTACCCGGATGGTACAGTCGAACGCGCGAGTTGTCCCGATGGGACCCGATTCGCTCCTGCGGTCGTCGGCTACTTCGGAGCAAACGGGCTCTCAACGCGCGGCCAATATTCCTTTGATGCAATCTCCACGCCCGCAACGATCGAGATTGTCATTCATCAGATAACGTACCCGAAGGTTTCCGACACGTATCGTGGAACCTTCGCCAGTAGTACAATGGATCTCAATCGAAGCCGAACCGGACGAAGTGACGCCATTGTCGAGGAATTCTCCTACATGCCGATACCCGGTTTCGACTCCTCCAAGTTACCCTGATCCAATGTCCGAAGCCGACGCCCTACTCGCCGCGATTCGCCAAGCGCCGGACGACGACGCACCGCGACTGATCTACGCCGATTGGCTCGACGAACACGGACAGCCGGAACGGGCGGAGTTCATTCGGGTGCAGATCGAATTGGCACAAAATGAATCGCCAACGTTGCGAAAACGAGGGGCGGAGTTGCTGGCGGCGCATCATGATTTGTTTGTAAGCGAACTCGCGGCACCGGGATTCCGTTTTCAATTCGAGCGCGGCTTCATTGTGGGTTTTGGGCATCAACGAGCTTTTATTCACGTTGAACCCGAAGATAACTCCAAAATTGTACTTCGGTTCTTCCCGACACGCGAAGTTCATGGTTTTCTGACGGGCCGAGCGGATCATGAGGAGATTGGCTGGTGGATCAAACAAAAATCGAAGCCTCATCTCAGCGGTAGATATGATCTTGATCCGTTCAGCACGCCCTGCAAGATCGCGCTATCAGTTGTTGGTGTCGAACTCCGAATCGACTATGCAGGCGTATTTGCATCCAACTCGATTCGCTTGATCGACTTGTCAGCGCGTGCGGACAAGCCGGTGGTTCATGAATATCGATTGCTGGAAATAAAGCCTCGTCGCCTCGACTCCCGCCAAGATTCCCCATAGGTCGCCTTCCCGTTCCGCCGACATAGAACAATCGGTTAGCGATTTCAGCGACAGACTGGGGAGGCCGCGCAAACCTTACGGCCTTCTTGCCACCTTCAGGAGCATACGGTGAGCGAGCGATTCTTGTTTACGAGCGAGTCGGTTTCCATGGGCCACCCGGATAAAGTGGCCGATCAGATTTCCGATGCCGTTCTCGATTTCTGCCTGAAGCACGACCCCACCAGCCGAG
>Ga0163152_10009310_pt1 | contig 10265 bp, 6 predicted proteins | sample OliLakLV19MP8IB2_FD_148635 | JGI IMG/M metagenome (GOLD analysis project Ga0163152, IMG submission 148635) | Freshwater microbial mat bacterial communities from Lake Vanda, McMurdo Dry Valleys, Antarctica - Oligotrophic Lake LV.19.MP8.IB-2 | ecosystem: Environmental > Aquatic > Freshwater > Lake...
CGCCATTCGTCAATCAAATAAAATTCTGTGTTTGGAGATTTAATCTTCAAATTTATATGCGTCTGCACTGGGGGGGCCGCCACTACGTGGCTCGTTCATACACCCGATTTTTCTATAAACGGTGTCGCCACTACGTGGCTAAAACCCTTAAGTCAATGACATTGCCCTATAGCGCCCTAACCCCAACCCTCATGCCCCCAGCCCCCTACCTCGTAGATTTCCCGACTTTCTCTCTTATCTATGAAACTCATGATTTCGCCGGACTCCGTAACATTGCCGCACTTTATACAGCAAAACGATACAACCATGCGCCAACTTTTCCTTTTAGTTTGCTTTTTTATGACCCTATCACCCCTTTTTTCCCAAAAAAAGGACGAACCAAAGGATAAAAAAGCCGAAAAACCTGCCCTGCTAAATCCTGCTACCTACAACGGCCTGAGCTTCCGCAGCCTCGGCCCTGCGGTCACTTCCGGCCGCATCAGCGATTTGGCTGTCAATCCCAAAAACCAAGCGGAGTATTATGTGGCCGTGGCATCCGGCGGCGTCTGGAAAACGGTCAACGCTGGCACCACCTACACTCCCATCTTCGATGCTCAAGGTTCCTACTCCATCGGTTGCGTGGCACTCGACCCGAGCAACCAAAACATCGTGTGGGTGGGCACTGGCGAAAACAACAACCAGCGCTCAGTTGCCTACGGCGACGGTGTTTACAAAAGTGAAAACGGCGGCAAGACCTGGAAAAACATGGGCTTGAAAAACGCTGAGCACATCGCCAACATCGTGGTGGACCGCAGCAATCCCAACACTGTTTATGTGGCAGCCTATGGCCCGGTTTGGAGCGATGGTGGCGAGCGCGGCGTGTATAAATCCAACGACGGTGGGGAAAGTTGGGTCTGTGTCAAATCCGTCAGCGACTTTACCGGATGCAACAACCTTATCATGGACCCGCGCGACTCAAAAGTGCTGTACGCAGCCTTCCATCAGCGCCAGCGCAAGGTGTTTACTTACATTGGCGGCGGGCCGGAATCGGCGCTTTTCAAATCTGCTGACGGAGGCACCACCTGGAAAAAACTTGAAGGCGGTCTGCCCACAGGCGAAGTGGGCCGCATCGGAATTGATGTGTCCCCGGTAAATCCCGACTATGTCTATGCGGTAGTGGAAGCCGGGGAGAAAAAAGGGGGCATCTACCGTTCCACCGACCGCGGCGCCAGCTGGACAAAAATGAGCGACACTTATACCAGCGGCAATTATTATCAGGAACTCAACTGCGACCCGAAAAACCCCGACCGCATTTTTATCACCGATACGTATTATAAGGTGAGCGACGACGGCGGCAAAACAGTACGCAACCTCAGCGAACTGAACAAACACATTGACAACCACTGTATTTGGATTGATCCCGATAATACAGACCACCTGCGTGTGGGCTGCGACGGTGGCATTTACGAAACCTGGGATTTCACAAAAACCTGGGAGTTCAAACACAACCTCCCGGTCACCCAATTCTATAAAGTATCCACCGACAACGCCCTACCCTTCTACCATATTCACGGCGGCACCCAAGACAACCTAAGCCTTGGCGTACCCAGCCGAAACACCAGCGCCAATGGCATCCCCAATTCCGACTGTTACGTCACCAGCACCGGCGACGGCTTCGAATCTCAGGTGGATCCTACCAACCCCGACCTTATCTACGCTCAAAGCCAATATGGCGGTCTCGTTCGCTTCGACCGAAAAAGCGGCGAGTACCTGCCCATCCAGCCTCTGTCCGGCGAAAATGAACCCGCCCTGCGCTGGAACTGGGACGCCCCGCTCAGCATCTCCAGCCATGCACCGACTCGGCTCTACCTCGGCGCCAACAAAGTGTTTCGGACAGACGACCGCGGCAGCTCCTGGCGTACCATCAGTCCGGATCTCTCCAGAGGCGTGGATCGCAACAAATTCGAGATCATGGGCAAGGTTTGGAGCGTGGACGCTCTAGCCAAAAATGGCTCCACAGACATTTATGGGCAAACTACAAGCATTGCTGAAAGCAGCCTCGACGCCGAAATGCTTTGGGTAGGTACCGACGACGGCCTGCTCTGGGTGACCCGAAATGGCGGCACAACTTGGGATAAAATGGACAATTTGCCTGGCGTGCCGGAGCGCTCCTATGTGCACCAGGTCATAGCCTCACAGTTCGACAAAAACAGCGCCTACGCATGCTTCAACCACCACCGTTACGGAGATTTCAAACCCTATTTGCTAAAAACTACCGATGGCGGCAAAACCTGGAAGTCAATCGCCGCAACCCTGCCTGAGCGCGGCAGTGTCTATACCATTGCTGAAGACCACATGGATCGCAATCTGCTGTTCTGCGGCACCGAGTTTGGTGTGTTTTTCAGCCCAGATGGCGGTGAAAACTGGGTGCCGCTCAAAGCTGGTTTGCCCACCATTGCTGTGCGCGACATCGAGATCCAACGGCGCGAAAACGACCTCGTACTGGGCACTTTCGGGCGCGGTTTTTATGTCCTCGACGATTACTCCCCACTGCGCAATCTCAATACCGAGGTATTTGAAAAAACGGCCAACATACTCCCAATCAAGGATTCCTGGCTGTTCATCCCAAACAAACCTTTGGGTCTGCGCGACAAAGGGCATCTTGGCAGCAGTTATTACGCTGCGCCAAACCCGCCCGTGGGGGCCGTGTTCACATATTGGTTGAAGGAAGATGTAAAAACCCTCAAGGCCAAACGCCAAGAGGATGAAAAAACAAAGTTTGAAAAAAAGGAAACAGTGTATTACCCCGACATCGAGGCATTGCGCAAAGAAGATGAACAACCCGAACCCTACTTGCTGTTCACTGTAACCGATGCTTCCGGCGACGTGGTGCGACACATCAAAACCGAGGCCACCAAGGGCCTGAAGCGCCTCTCCTGGGATTTCAGGTACAACATCGCAGCACCTGTTACCAACCGTCGTACTGTGCCTGCCGACAACTTGTTCACGGGTCCTGACCAGGGTCACCTCGCCTTGCCTGGTCAGTACAGTGTTACGCTGCAACAGTACGAGGATGGTGTTTTAACCCAGCTTGCAGGGCAGGTGCAATTCAGGGTGCAATCCTTGAACAATGCCACTTTGCCTGCGACAGACAAACAAGCCTACCTTGAGTTTTGTAAAAAAGTGACCCGCCTGCGCAAGGCTGTCAGCGCTACCAGCAATATCCGCAACGACCTGAAAGTCAATTTAGATCACTACCAATCGGCGCTTCATGATATGCCCGCGCCGCCACAGGGATTGCTGAAAAAAACCTACGACCTCATGCAGCGGCTGACCACCGTCTCGCTGCAACTCAACGGAGATCCTACCCTTGCCCGTCGCGAATTTGAAACAGCACCTGGCATTAACGGTCGCGTAGGATTGCTGGAATACAGCATGTGGAGCACTACCAGTGCGCCCACCCAGACGTATGAAGAAAACTACAGCATTGCCGCCAAGCAACTCGGCCCGGTGTTGGAGGAACTCAAAGCGATTGCCCGCGAAATGGAAGCAATTGGAAGGGAACTAGAGCAAAGTGGCGCGCCCGCTACTCCGGGCAGGTGGCCTGATTGGAAGGGGTAAGCGAAAGCAGATATGGGTCATCCCGGAATTTTGCAGGCTTAAAAAATCGGGATGACTCATGTTTTCAAACCTTATCACGGCAGTACCCGGAACTCCGTGCGCCTGTTTTTTGCATGCAGTTCTTCGGGACAATCCACCCCGTTGCTGCAATGGTTGACGAGTTGTGTCTCGCCATAGCCGTGGTAAATCATGCGCGAGCGTTTGATGCCTTTTGACACGAGGTAGTCTACCACGGCTTTTGCCCGGCGTTCTGACAAATCAAGGTTAAAATCGTCGGAAGCCCGTGAATCTGTATGTGAATTGATCTCAACCCGGATTTCAGGTTTTTTTATCATCAAATCGAGCAGTTTTTCGTCTACAACTGCTCTTGCTTTTGCATCCAGGAGCTCGCTGTTGAACCCATAATAAATGGGCAAAACGTTGAAATCCAGCAGTTCGCATTCTATTTTCCGCCATTCATATTCGTTGCCCGAGCTGCTTTTTACTTTGTCGCGCACCAAAAACACTTCTTCGCGCACCACAGGGACCACTTCTACAGAATCTACCGTTTCGTCTTTCTCCAACACCCTTCTTTGAACGGTAACGTATTCTGCCGGGATTTCAATTTCCCGGACAGTAGCAGGCTTTTCGATTACTTTCCGTTTGATGGTTTTGAAACGTCCTTTTTGAGTCTCTCGCGCATAGCTGGGCCTGGTCACGATTTTTTTGACCGGGATTTCTTTGGTGACCGCCTCGTGTACCACATAACAAATCACGTCGCAATCCCCCGGGATTGGGGACTTGCAGCCAGCAATTGGAGGGCGTGACTCAAAACGGGAATAGGCAGGTTCTATCTCAAATAATTCGAAGGTATCAACGGTTTTCACCGGTATGAGCGAAATTTTGCTGATGGGTTCTTCTACCAAGATGGTGTCAATTACCTCGCGATATACCGCAGGGACAAACTCGAATTTCTTGGAGGCCTCTTTCACAAGCACCTGCTCCTGGATTGTTTTGTACACCGCAGGCACCACTTTGTATTGCATGTAAGAGGGCGTGACCACTACTTTCTCTTTTTCAGTTACTTCCTCTATTGAGCAACGAATATAACAGGCTCCTGGCTCCGGGTTAGAAGGGTAATCTTGTGCATGAAGGGCGGCTGTGGCGAAAAATGCAAACAGCATTAAGATTGAGAAAATCCGCATTGTTACGAGTGTGATTTTAGAAAACGGCTAAATTTGAAGATTTTTTTGCTTTTTAGAAGCCGTATGAACTTTACAGCGAAGGCAACCGATTAAAAAAGCGCGTAAAACTACATACATTGGAATATTCAAGTGCAATGTTCTCCAGAAATTCACGGGCAATCTTGCCATCTACGTCCGCCTCCGCACACCAAAGCGTCCGAATACGAACACCCCACCCTGCCCACTCTTTACTGAACACGCTCATTTCCTCAGTCAAAAACCGGTAGATTGTCCCAGCTTCGAGCACTTCCGTGCAGGCGGTTTTGATTTTCTGTGCCGGCATAAACCAAAAAGGATTGTTCCGATGGCGTATCAGATATTTTTTGAAAGAATTCCAGGGTTTTGAAAAACTCGCTTTTAAGCGTTTGGCTGGATTTGATTTCCATTGGAAATATCCGGCTGGCGTGCTCGATTATCAGATCTATTTCATTTCCCGTACTATCGCGCCAATAGAAGCAATTTGGGCGCTGGCCTTGATTTAAAAACTGCTTCATGAATTCTACCACAATGAAATTTTCAAACAGAGGGCCACGCATCGGGTGATTTTCCAATTCAGATGCCGAACGGATGCCCAATAAGGAACAAGCCAAACCAGTATCGTAGAAATAGAGTTTGGGCGTTTTTAGCAGCCTTTTATTGAAATTCCGAAAATAAGGAGGCAGCAAGAAAGCGACGAAACTGGTTTCCAAAACGGAAAGCCAACTTTTGATGGTGGGCTGAGAAAAGTTCGTGTCGTTGGACAAGGAAGTTTGATTAAAAATCTGACCAATATGCCCTGCACACAGCTTGACAAACCGCTCAAATGCTGCCAAATCACCTATGTTTTTCAACAAGCGTACATCCCGCTCCAGATAAGTGAGCAGGTAGGATGGGTAAAATATGTCCAGCGGAGTATTTTGGTCATAAATACGGGGATAAAAACCTTTTACAATATACTCAAAAGGGTTTTTGAGTTGGAATTCAGTGTTTTCAAGTTCTTTGGTTGAAAACGGCAGCAGATTGAAAACAGCCACACGGCCCGCAAGACTCTGGGTTATTTTCTCCATGAGCAGAAAATTCTGTGAGCCGGTCAATATATATCGCCCATTTCGTCTACGCTCGTCCACTTCAACTTGTATGTACGAAAATAATTCAGGGACGTATTGTGCTTCGTCTATGATAAGGCCTTCTGGATATTGTTTGAGAAATCCAATGGGGTTTTCACGCGCAAATTGACGGGTAGGCAGGTTTTCGAGATTGGCATACGCATAATCCGGAAAAGCATATTTGGCTAAAGTCGTTTTGCCAGATTGTCTGGGACCAGTAACGCTGACCACTGGCATGGTTTGGGCCGCAGATTGCACAATAGCGCTTAACTGTCTCAATATCATGGTCTTCCATTTTTAAGTTGAAGACAAAATTACAAATAAAGACAAGTCTTTGCAAATTAAAAGTTGAACTTTTAATTTGCAAAGATGTCAATTCCCTCACGCCACCTTCGCCTCATACAAATACTTCTGAAAGTTAATAAACAAGGACTTGATATTCGCCACATCACCCAACACCTCCTTGGCATCCTCCAACGACTGATATTTATTGGTGAGCAGAATGGGCAGCTTGTCCTGGTCAAGTTCCTCCACGCCCGTTTCGATGTACTTGCTCAATACAAAATCAATGAATTCCTTTTGCTTGTCGTTTAGCAGGGCAAAAATAGTGGCCTGTGCTGCTGCTACCCTCGCTTCTCTTGTCATGGGTTTTATATCGCTGTTGAAGACGTATTCCAAAACATCAAACAAGTCGCTTTTTTCAGCATTTATCAGGTTCTGCAACATATTCAAATCATCTTTCCCGAAACCCGCTTCAGCCAATTTCTCCAATAAGGTTCTACGAGTAAGCGGATTGCCCCAAAGTGTACGCAGTTCATCTTCGCTTTCGAAGAGCTTGGGTAGTTCCCCGAACAGGTTGCTCAAAAACTCCTCCGATGAAATGGGTTTGCCATCGGCACTCCAGAAGGAAGTGGACATCATGTGCTGGATTTCACGCTCCTTGCCGTCCCGCAATTTCACTTTGATGCGTTTTCGCTTTTCGGCATCCTCCTCCGATGCTGTCTCCTGCGGGCCTCGCGGTTGATAGGTTTTTTCCGGGTCTGTGGGGTCGCTCAGGACATCCGTTTCAGAAGTGATCGGCTCGCCATCCCATTCAGGGTCAGCAAAGTGATGAAAAGCATCCACGTAATCGTAGATGGTAAAAAACTCCTTGCCGTCAAATAAACGGGTTCCACGCCCGACGATTTGCTTAAACTCAATCATCGAGTTCACCGGCCGCATCAACACGATGTTGCGAATGTTCCGCGCATCCACGCCTGTGGACAGTTTTTGGGACGTGGTTAAAATGGTGGGAATGGTTTTTTCATTGTCCTGAAATTCCCGTAAAAACTGCTCTCCAATTTCTCCGTCATTGGCCGTGACACGAACACAATAGTTGATTTCTTTGCTTCTTTTATATTGATTCACCAAATCCCGCACAGCCGCCGCATGGTCCTGGGTGGCGCAAAAAATGATGGCTTTCTCCTTTTGATTGGCCTCATCCATGTAAATCTGCACCCGCTTTGCTTCCCTGGCCTTGATTTCAATGATCCGGTTAAAGTCGGATTCGGTGTATAATTTCCCGGCTTCAATTTCGCCTTCGATAATCTGGTCATCACTGGTGTAGATGTAATCGTCAAGGGTCGTTTTGATGCGCTTCACCTTGAAAGGGGTCAGGAAACCATCGTTGATGCCTTCCTTGAGCGAGTAGATGTACACGGGTTCGCCAAAATACTTGTAGGTGTCCACGTTGTCTTTTCGCTTTGGGGTGGCAGTCAATCCCAACTGAACCGCAGGAGAAAAATATTCCAGTATACCCCGCCAGTTGCCTTCGTCGTTGGCGCCGCCCCGGTGGCATTCGTCAATGATGATGAAATCGAAGTAATCGGGATCATAATCTCCAAAATAAGGAGAAGCCTTGCCTTCGGCATCAAGGCCTGACATGAAGGTTTGAAAAATAGTGAAGAAAATGCTGCCATTGGTCGGCACCTTGCCCGACTTCTTTATTTCATTGGGCTTTATCCTGACCAGAGCATCTTCGGGAAATGCCGAAAAGGAGTTGTAGGCCTGGTCGGCCAAAATGTTGCGGTCGGCCAAAAACAAAACCCTTGGCCTCCGGCTTCCATCGCGTTTCAGGTTCCAGCGGGTTTGAAATAATTTCCAGGCAATTTGAAAGGCAATGGCGGTTTTGCCTGTTCCGGTGGCAAGGGTCAATAAAATGCGGTCTTTGTTGTTGGCGATGGCTTCCAGGGCATTTTTCACCGCTATTTCCTGATAATACCGCAATTGCCAGGTGCCGCTTTTGTCTTCAAACGGGATAGCCGCAAACTTCTCCCGCCAGTCATTTTGGATGGCAAATGTCTTGTTCCAGAGTGCTTCGGGTGACAGATAATCATCCACCAAACCTTCCGCACCTGTTTTCAGGCAAATGCTGTAAATCTCTTTTCCGTTGCTGGCGTAGGTGGTTTCCAAGGTCAATTTTTCGGCGTATTGCTTGGCCTGCGCCACGCCTTCTCCAACCCCCTGTGCATCGCTTTTGGCCTCAATAACAGCCAGTTTGATGCCTTTATACACCAGCACATAATCAGCGGTGAGTTTTTTGGCCCTGACGCCGCCCGACTGGATTTTGCCCGCAGTAATGTTGTATTCCCGAAGGACTTTGGAGCCTTCTACAATACCCCAGCCGCAGGCTTTGAGCTTGGGGTCTATGAGTTCTGCGCGGGTTTCTGCTTCGTTCATGTTGTGGTGATTTACTAATGGAGGGAACACGGATGACGCGGATGAGACACGGATTTTCACGGATAAAATCCGTGTCTCATCCGCGTCATCCGTGTTCCCTGTCTAACGCACTTGGTAACATCAATAAAAAAGGCAGCGCCTTTTCATAATCCAATTCCGGGTATTCCAAACCCAACACCCTCAAGTTGTTGTAATAGGTTTGATGCTGCTGATAGTAGTTTTTTTCACTTTGAACAAACCATGCTTTATCCCCCAGTTTTTGCGCCAAAAACCATTTTTCAATCAAGCGGCCACTGCGCCCGTTGCCATCGTTCCAGGGGTGAATTTTTACAAAAACCAAATGGATCATGGCGGCAAAATAGAAAACTTCGGCGATGGACATATTCCGATCCCGCAATACGGCTATATCATCATACCATTTCTGCATTTCGCTTTCCACTTCATAGGGCGAGACTGCCACATATTCTATCTTGCCATCTGGTGTTGACACATACATGTTTTGTGTCCTGATTTTTCCTTGCTGATGGGTGGCTACGATATGTTTGCTCAATATGATATGCGCCTCCGCAATGTGCTGTTTGTTGAGCGCATGGGTTTGAGCAAACGTGTAGGCATCATATAAATCATCTATTTTTTTGGTGTAATCGGGCTGAAATTCAATGCCAAAGCGTTTGTGCTTCACATAAGCATCCAGGTCTATTTCCTCGCCCTCTATTTTGCTTGAAAACACGGAGGCTACCGAAGTGTAAAAGCTAAACGTGTGCGTAGATATTTCGGCATCCTTTAAGCGTTCGAATAGAATAGACAAGTCATTATTCACTTGCAAAACGTATTCTTGAAGCAGCGTAGTCGGAATGATTTTTAGTGTTCCTTTCATACGGCTGCGGCTTTTGTGGTATTCAATTCGCCGTTAAAGGCCTTTTGCAGGATTGATTTCTTTAATTCCTCTAAATCGTTGATTTTTTGCTGGTAGATGGCTTCTAGTTTTTTTGTTTCAGCGGAAAGGGTGTCGAGTTTTTGGACGATGGTTTGTTGTTGTTCTATGGACGGGAAGGCAATTTCCTGAATTTTAAATATTGCGTGAGTAATATCAGGCTGGGCTGCTTTCAAGGCAAGTTCCATAATTTTTGATTTAAAAATTGGATTTTGCAACCAAATAAAAAGAAAGTCTTTATCTAATTGACCATTTGGAACAATCTTGAATGAGTTATTATGTAACACACCTCTTTTACCTCTAAATACTAACCCTAAGGAGCCTGTTCTCGTATAAATAATATCATCTTCTTTAACAAGAGCATTGGGTGGGTAATTGTTTGGGTCAATGTATTGCTCAACTGTATTGTTCTTTAAATCTTTTATTCGCAATAAAGGCAAATCACTTTTCTCTACTAATACGTGTTTTGTTTTAGCATTGATTGCTATCCCTTGATAAAGTGAACAAACTTCCCCCAAAGTCTTCTCCTCCCAACCTTCCCCCTTCCGATCAAACACCCCCTGCAAATAACTCTCAAAAATCTCCTTCGCATTCCTAAGATTCTCCTCCGCATTGGCTTTTGCCTTGGCGATGGCGGCAAAGGCTTCATCTAAAATGGAGACTATGCGTTGTTGTTCGAGGAGGGATTTGGGGTATGAAATATAG
>Ga0163152_10009312_pt1 | contig 10263 bp, 11 predicted proteins | sample OliLakLV19MP8IB2_FD_148635 | JGI IMG/M metagenome (GOLD analysis project Ga0163152, IMG submission 148635) | Freshwater microbial mat bacterial communities from Lake Vanda, McMurdo Dry Valleys, Antarctica - Oligotrophic Lake LV.19.MP8.IB-2 | ecosystem: Environmental > Aquatic > Freshwater >...
CATTAGCGCGGTCGACCAAGCGCCTCCCGCCACGCCGATGCCATTGTTCGATGCGGCGCCCACCGTGCCTGCAACGTGGGTACCGTGAAACGACGAAGATCCATCCGGATTCTTTTCGTCTCCCACGTCAAACGCATTCAGATCAATACCATCGCCATCCAATGACATCAGTGTGCTTCGAATGAAATCCGCGCCGAGGCTGCCGACCATGTTGTTGCCAAAGTCTGGATGATTCACTACACCCGTATCGATCACCGCAACGACCACGTTGCTGCTGCCCGTGGTGATATCCCAAGCTTGAGGTAGGTTGATCATTGGATAGCGCCATTGAAATCGATAGTCAGGATCATTGGGAACCGCCATCGCTTCGGCAACGTAGTTCGGCTCCGCATACTCAATCTCCGGTCTCGCCCGCAACGCCTTCACAAACTGGATCACCTCATAGTTCGCACGATGCTCCGGGTTGCTGATCGTCCATGGGCTGTCCTTGCTCAGCAGGCCAGAATCCGAACGGATGCCAAGCGATTTGGCAGCAGACTTCCGCTGCGCCTCATCGCCAATATTGAGCAGCATCGATCGATCTGCCGCACCCGCTTCGAATCGCAAACCGAGTTCCGCCGCCTTGCTGGCGGCTTTGCCAGGGCGCGAATCCGGCGTCTTGAGGGCGACGATGTTGTCGCCGGGGCTGGTCTTGACCAGCGATGACAATGCGCCGGGTACGGATGCCATCGCGGTGCCGCTGTTGTCGACCGACAGGACGTAGTTGCCGAAACCTTGATAGGCGGCAAGCACGATGTCGAAGTTGCCCGAGGACGGCACGATGATCTGTTCGATGGCACCGGTTCCCTGGGAAGAGGCGATTGGCTGGCTGGAATTGTCCGCGGGATAGAGGTAGAGATCGAAGTCGGTGGCCGCAGGCGCCGCCGCGTTATGGTCCGAGATCGCCAACCGGATCACCTGGCCCTGCACCATCGGCAAGGTGTACGCATCAATCACATCGGTGGCAGTCTGGAATCGATCACCAGCGCGACCGGTACCCGTCGCCGCTAAAAAGCCCGACACGATGGCCGGATTGCTGAGCACCTGTTCCTGCGCCGGCACATCGTTGTCGCGATTCGGGGTCGCCGGATTGTTGGTGTCGCCATCGGCGAAGCTGCCGGATGGCGCCTGCACTGCGCCAGTGACCGCGACAGGTGCTACCGCGAATCCGCAGGGATTGGTGGTGGCGAGTGTGGTGATGCGCGCAATATTGTTGTAGTCGAAAGGCCCATAGCTTGCTGGTCCGTAGGCGGCCAGCACGGCTTGACTGCAGCCATTGAACGTCATTGCGAACGGACCCCAGGGCGTGAGCGTGACTTGTGCCGGGTTGTAGCCCTCGCCAAAGCGGCCGCCGATCGGTTGCACAGCGGCATTCACCGTAATGCTGCCATTGCTGATATCGCCGACGCCGCCCCACCAGGCTTGCTCGCCGGTCGGCGTATAGCTGAACCAGTAGATCAGTCCCAGTGTGTTGGTAAGCGTCTCCACCAGCCAACCTTCGCCCGAGCGTGCGGGATCGAACCAGGCGCCGGAGATGCCGGTACGCAGATATTTGGCCGAGTTCTGTTGCGTGGTGAACGGTGTCGGGCAAGGCAGGCCCGAGATGGTGGTGAGGCGCGACAGGTACAGTTGTTCGGCTGGCCAACCCTGTTGAGCGGCAGTCTGCGACGGCAGGTAGCTGGCATAGCCAGCACTGCAGGCGTCATAGGTCAGCACCACGCTGCCCCAGTTTTCGCGCACCACGTCCGAGGCGACAAAGGCCGAACCGAATCTGGCGCCGCGGGTGCGCGTCATTTCCGGAAACGTAATCGTGTCGCCGCTGACCGAACCGACGCCCAGCAAGTAAGCCTGCTTACCATCCGGATGAAAGGTGAACCAGATCGCCAGCGCAGATGTTGACGACAGCATCTCGACGAAGAAGCCCTGATACGTTTTGCTCGGTTGATACCAGGTCCCCGATTGACCCGCAGACAAAGCAAACGCATTGCCGGCGAGCGTGGTGGACGCATCCAGCTGCACAGTCACTGCCGTGGCGGAAGGATTCAGCACAGTCAACCATCAACGGCCCGGCGTGATCGCTCGGGTCGAACTTCGTGTGATCGCGATCGACTCGTTGCCGCCCGCCGTGTTGGCCAAATGCGACGACTGCGCCAGAAGATCCTGCAGGTTGTTGGCGGTATGCGGGATGCCCTGACGAATGAGCAGATCGGCCTCGCCGGTGGCGCCCGCAGTGGTTACCGTCATCGACGCAATGTTTGATGGCAGATCGATGTAGTACGACACGTAGCTAAAAGGCTGCACCGTCACCGGCGTTGCGGCCTTGCCGTGGTCGATGTGCAACGCGGCATCGGTGCCCGAGTGCAAGATGACTTGACTGTCGGCTTTGTTCGCTGCCCACGCGAGCCCCGAAACGGCCCATGCCAGGATAAGAGTCGATGCGCGCATGACCATCCCCCGCGGATAGGGCTTGAGCGTACTGCGCGCTTGGTCAGTTGCCAAGCGTTGTGCAGTGCGGAAACGTACGGCGCAGCGACTGAAGGGCATTGTGCAGCACAAGACCTGGACACTGACTTCTTGCACGGATATTGGACCGGAACTATGCGTTTAGCGCGTAGGTCGGGTCCCGCGCAGCGGTACCCGACGGCCCTGCTGTGCCCCTGATGTGCTGCGCCGATGAACACCCTGCAAATGCAGATTCGATCTTGGCTGACAGCACGGCAATGCCAGCCCCCATACCGATCACTGCGATCACCGGCGAGGCACTCTGACGCACGACGACCCACCGCCCCAATCAGCACCGCGGCAGCAGGCCCGCAAGCTGTGGTCCGCACCTGATTCAAATTCGCGCATCCCGACACAAGAACTGCGCGATCACACTGCGCTTCACGCCAGCACGCTGCATCAACGCGCCTAAAAACACCCAAGCGCCCGCAATCGCGCGCACCGGGGCAGCAGCCCAAAAATGGTTTTCCTTGAGCGCGCGCGACGCCCGCTCAGGACCGGGTTCGTCCAATACACGATTCAGATCGCGGCTGCGCGCGAACTCACCTTATTCGTTGGGCGTCACGTGGATTTCTGGCGCACCAGGCGAACTTGGAGTTCGCACCCGACAGCGCTGGCGTAACGCTTGAGCGTAGCCAAAGACGGCGCATGCTTTCCGGCGGACTCAAGGCGAGAGATAGCGCTCTTGGTCGCGAGGTGTGAGCCCTGTATGTTTAGCAATGCGGGCAAGCATCCGTGGGCCAACTTCTTCTCCGTCGTGGAATGCGAAGACATAATCGGGCCATCCCTCGCGCTCAAGCGTTTTGTGGGAACCCGATTGGCGCCTTATTTTCCAACCGATGGACAGCGGTGCCTGAAGTAGGGCTCTGGCCCGAACGGATGGCCCAGCATTCACGCGGCAGCGGGCAAAAGAATTTGAATGGCTTCGGGCCCAGCTTCGGCATGTTCGATTCGTTCAGCGAGTGCGCGTAGTGCGAGCAGCTCTGCCCGCGCCATTGCCTCGACCTCGGTATTGCCATAAACCAGCACTCCGGGCAGCTCCGGGACTTCTGCAATCCAACGACCATCTTCTTCGCGTGCAACAACGAGAGTGAGCTTCATAGCATGCTGCTACGAACTGGGTCTCAAGAATACCGCAAGCCTGAGCTGAAGGCCCAACGACGCGTTAAACCGCCGCCGGCCGGCAGCGCTCGATTTGAACGACACCCTCCCCCGGTGGTCGGCTTGCATAGTTAGGTTCGCGACTTAGGGAACCTCTGAACAAGTCCGAAGCCGCGATAGCCCCCTGAGTCAGGGGGCGAAAAACCGCAGGTTTTTTGGGGTTTGGCAAGCAATAAGCAGTGTGGCGAAGACGAAATGATGACTTATTCAGACCTTCCTTAGCGATGAGCTCATGTTCATGCGTGTTGGCGCCTCAAGGCGCACGACAAGATTTGGTTGAGTGCCCCATTGAAGTCGTAGACATAGCTGTCCACCGACGCGTACGCACGCGCGGTGTGTCGCATGGGTACGCGTTTTGATCATCAAATTGACCCGCTTCAGCGGCGCAACTGACCGCCTACTTCAGCGACGGCGTAATAGATGCAGTGAATGGATGGGGAAGAACGATGGTTGCTTGCCGGTAGCGGTGTTCAATGTGCCGGGCATGACGTTGACTGCGCGAATTTCTGGCGCGCGGACGCGGGCGATCTTGCTCGCGGTTCGGGGCATGTAAGCCGCATTCTTCACTCATGCGATTCTAGTCAGAGTGCTAGTCAGCTAGGGGCAAAGTCATGCAATCGTGGCCCGTGCAAGATGCCAAGGCTCGGTTCAGCGAGTTCCTGGAAAGGTGTTTGGCCGAGGGCCCGCAGATGGTAACGAAACGCGGAGCCGAGGCTGCAGTGTTGGTGCCGGCCAATGAGTGGCGTCGTCTCCAAGCAGCTGCTCGACCTTCACTTAAGGAATTGCTGCTGTCGAATCAGGCGCGAACAGAGATTCCAGCTTCCGCCAGGGGGCAGGCGCGCAGACGCACTCCCGCAGCGCTGCGGTAAGTGCGATGTACCTGCTCAACACGAATGTTGTATCGGAGCTTCGCAAGCCTAGGCCCCATGGCGCCGTATTGCAGTGGATGCAAGGTGCCTCGGATGCAGAACTGCACATCTCGGCAGCAACGATTGGAGAAATTCAGGCTGGTATCGAGCTGACGCGCGAGCAAGATGAGCGCAAAGCCATCGAACTTGAGCAGTGGTTGGAACTCGTTTCTGCTTCATTCAACGTGATTGCAATGGATGCAGGAGTGTCCAGAGCATGGGCTCGTCTCATGCATCGAAAATCCGACACGCTCTATGAGGACGCGATGATTGCCGCTACCGCGATAGTGCATAAGCGTACCGTTGTGACTCGCAACGTCTCGGACTTCAAGCACTTCGGTGTGAAAGTACTGAACCCATTCGTGTCGGTCCGAAAGTAGCGCTCGGCGGATAAATCTGCTTGGTTTTGATGCGGTGTATAAACGCCACATGAGGATATCGCGGTCATCGCGACCGCGACGTCGGGTCCCGCTGCGCAGATAGACTGACCTCTGGTGCTGCGCACGCGCGCGAAGGACCGGGCTCGTCCAACAAACGGTCAAATGGTGGCTGGGCGCGATCCATCTTTATTCCTTAGGCATCGCGTTTCCGACGCACCTTTGGCGACCAGACCCTCAGCCTGCAGTGTTTTGCAGCGTGCGAGAAGTCGTGGTCCGTGGACAGAAGCGTCAGATCGTTGCTGATGCAGACTTGTGCAATCAGTGCGTCTACGGTGCCAATTTGAATACCGCCGCGCCGGCAAGCGTTTCTGATCTCGGCGGCAGCAACGTAGTCGTCGCGTTCCGGGTGAATCAATGCCAGCGCACTGAAGCGCTCCACGATTGCCGACGCTGCCTTGGGGTCGCTGAATCCTTGCAGAAGTTCCTGCACCACCAGACCCATAGTGACAACTACGCCGTCACCACTGAGCGCGTCTATGAGCGCTTGAACCTCTGGCCCTTGCGTCTGCGTATCGCGCCGTAGCGCCAAGGACCAGACGCTGGTGTCGACAAGTAGAGTCACTTGCGAGACCGCTCAGCCTTGTAATTGTATGAAGTATCCCAATCCAGCTTGCCCATCAACTCAAGGACACGCCGCTGCTGCCGGCGAGCGATGAACTCCTGCAGGGCCATCGTCACCGCGGCCTTCTTTGTGCGTTCACCGCTTACCTCAAGAGCCTTGTCGAGAAGCTCCGGGTCGATAGCAAGATTGGTAGCCATGTGTCGCTCCTTGCACAGGAGCCTACACAAACTTGCTCGCCCGCGCCAGCAGCATGCCCTGTGCGCAGACGATTTATGCTGGCTTCGCGAGCGCTCAGCGCGCGTGAGCGGCCGCGGCTTTGCCGCCAATGATGTGCCGCGCAACGGCTACGGCCTGAGTGGCATGCGGCAACGCGCCGCCAAGCTCGGCACGCGGCTCGAGCTGGTTTCCGAGAAAGGCAACGGCACCAGCATTCGGCTGCACCTGCCGGACTGAGTCGACGAGTTTGTTGCGCAGCATGCAAAGCCGGGCTTGCCCGGCTTCTTTTTTGCCCAAATCCGTCGCTTGACGCGCCTGAAATGGGGGTCTAATGTGGGCACCTGTGACAAATGTTGGAATTACGTGGCTTTTGGTGGGATAAAATGTTCCAAGGTGAGACCGCAATCACGATCGATGATAAGGGCCGGATGTCCATTCCGACGGCCCATCGCGAGCTGATTTCGGCGCAGTGCGGTAACCGGCTGGTGTTCACCTACAACCCTTTCGAACCGGGCTGCCTTTGGCTGTATCCGGTGCGCGATTGGGAAAAGGTGCGTGATCAGGTGAACGCGCTGTCCAATCTGGTGGCGGTGCACCGCAATCTGCAGCTGAAACTGGTGGGCGCGGCGACGCATGCCGAAGTCGATGGCAGTGGTCGGGTGATGGTGCCTGCAAGTCAGCGTGGCGCCGCGGGCGTGGACAAGAAAGCGATTCTGCTCGGCATGGGTTCCAAATTCGAGTTGTGGAGTGAGGAGGCGCATCTGCGCCAGATCGCCGCAACCATCGGCGAGACCCAGGTCACGCCAGAGATGTTGAAGCTGAGCCTGTGAGCAAAAAATTGGTAAGCGCAAAGCCTGAAAGCGGAAAGGACGCAGCCGGAGCTCGCGATCAACACATCCCGGTAATGCGGGATCGGGCGATCGACGCGCTGGCGGTCCGAGCGGACGGAACCTATCTGGATGGCACTTTTGGGCGCGGTGGGCATGCACGGGAAATCCTGTTGCGGTTGGGTGAACGCGGCAGGTTGCTGCTGATGGACAAGGACCCGGACGCGATCCGGGTGGCGACAGAAGAGTTTGCGGCAGACGCGCGCGTCTCCATCCGGCACAGCAGTTTTGCCGAAATGGCCGAGTGGACTGAAGCGCGGAACAGTGACGACGGTGCGCGAGTGGATGGTGTGTTGCTCGATCTGGGCGTGTCATCGCCGCAGATCGATCAGGCTGAGCGTGGTTTCAGTTTCATGAACGATGGGCCGCTGGATATGCGCATGAACCCGCACGCCGGCGAAAGCGCAGCCGAGTGGTTGGCCCGGGCGGGTGAGCGCGAGATCGCGGATGTGCTTTGGCAATACGGCGAAGAGAAGGCCAGTCGGCGGATCGCCAAAGCAATTGTGGAGACACGCGTGGCGGTGCCGATCGTCAGCACGCTGGGACTGGCTGGATTGATCGCGAAATTGGTGGGGCGGGGTACGTCGGGCAAGCATCCGGCGACACGTACGTTTCAGGCGATCCGCATTCATGTGAATCGCGAGTTGGTGGATCTTGACGCAGGACTGGAGGCAAGTGCAAAGGTGTTGAAGCCAGGCGGTCGGTTGGCGGTAATCAGTTTCCACTCGCTGGAAGACCGCTGCGTGAAGCGTTTCATACGCGGCGATGCCGAGCGTATGCCGGTGCGGCGGGGGCTGCCACCGCTGCCACAGGCAACGTTGCGCTTTCACGCGATCGCCGACGCTGTGCTGGCCGACGACGCTGAGAGCGCCGCCAATCCACGCTCGCGCAGTGCCGTATTGCGGGTTGCGGAGCGCCTCCCATGAGCGCACGCCTGCTGGCACTGATCCTGTTAGTGATCGGCGCGGTGGCCAGCGGAATTGGTGTGGTGTCGTCACGGCAGCAGTCGCGCCAACTGTTCTCGGCTCTGTCGGAACTGGAGCGCGGACGCGACGAGTTGAATATTGAGTACGGCCGCCTGCAACTCGAACAGGCGACGTGGACGGAAACCAATCGCCTCGAGCAATTGGCGCGCAATCAGCTGGGCATGGTGTTTCCAGGCCCGGCGGAGACGGTGGTGATCAGACGCTGAGTCGGGATTTCCGGTGCAGCGAAATAACAACAGGCTCGGCAACTGTGAGGTCAGCCGGCCAGGAACGAGGCAAGAGAAAGTCGAATCGACAACTGTCGATTCAACGACCCTCGACTCGCGCCAACAGTAAGCGTCAAAGCAGCACACAGAGGTTGCGGACGTTCGTCAAAATCTGAGGAAGGAAGAGGCCGTGAGGGGGATGTCATCTCACGCCGGGAGCAGAAAGCCTGGGCTTTCGAACTCCCCATATTCGGCACAGGCGCAAGCCTGGGCCGCCTGCGCGTGGCGGTTTGCGAAGAGCATGCCGGCACGCATTGCCGCGCGCGTGATTGCGGCCGGTTCGGGCGCAAGCAATGGCGAGGGTTTGGCATGAACGCCACCCGCATAAAGTCAAAACCGATCGGACCCGAACGCCTCTACGTGCTGCTGCTGGTGCTGGGCGCCTGCGCCATTGGCTTGATTGGCAAAGCCTTCAGCATGCAGGTGCTGCACAAGTCGTTCTATCAGGATCAGGGCGATGCGCGTTTTCTGCGTGACATGCCGGTAGCCGCCTCGCGCGGACCGATCACCGATCGTCGCGGTGAGCCGCTCGCGATCTCGACACCCATGGTGTCACTGTGGGCCGAACCCCGCCTGCTGCTGGAGGCACGCGCGCAGTTCACCCAGCTGGCGCCGTTGCTGGGCCTCAGCGAGGCCGATCTGGTCGAGCGGCTGGAATCTCGCCGTGACAAAGAGTTTATCTATCTGCGTCGACTGTTACCGCCGGAGGCAGCGGAACAAGTATTGGCGCTGGGTCTGCCGGGATTGAACGGGCAGCGCGAGTATCGGCGCTTCTATCCGGGCGGCGAAGTGTTCGCCCATGTCGTTGGCTATACCGATGTCGATGACCAGGGCCAGGAAGGACTGGAACTCGCGTTCGACTCCTGGCTGCTCGGAAAACCCGGCGTGAAGCGCGTAATCCGCAATCGTCGCGGCGAAACGGTCGAGAACATCGAGGAACTACGCGCCGCTGAGCCGGGCCAGGAGTTACGCCTGACGCTGGATCGACGTCTGCAATACCTCGCCCATCGCGAGCTGAAGGCGGCGATCTTCGAGAACAGTGCCGCCAGCGGCTCGATGGTGATCCTGGACGTGCCGACTGGCGAAGTGCTGGCGATGGTCAACTACCCTTCGTACAACCCCAATGCGCGCGGCAACAACGATCCGGCAACGCGTCGCAACCGGGCGGTTACCGACGTATTTGAACCGGGCTCGGTGATCAAGTCGTTCACTGTGGCCGCCGGCCTGGAGAGTGGGAAATTCAAGCCCGACACGGAAATCAACACGCACCCCGGCACGTTGATGGTGGCCAATCATCTGGTGCGCGACATCCGCGATTTCGGCGTGATCAATCCGACCCGCGTGCTGACCAAATCCAGCAATGTAGGCGCGACGCGCATTGCGCAGGCGCTCGATGATGAGCATCTCTACGACATGTATCGGCGTTTCGGATTCGGTCAATCCACTGGCTCCGGATTTCCCGGCGAGTCGGCTGGCACCCTGCCGGAACCCAATACCTGGGGCGCAGTAGAGAAAGCGACGCTGTCCTACGGTTATGGCTTGTCGGTGACCACGCTGCAGCTGGCGCAATCCTATGCAGCTTTGGCCAACGGCGGCTTGCGCAACTCGCCCACCTTTATTCTCGGTGCGGAAACTGCTGAACGCGAATCGCAGTTGCTGGATCCCGAAATAACCCGCAGCCTGGTCGAAATGTTGGAGACCGTGACCGGTCCGGAAGGTGGCGCGATCAAGGCGCGCGTGCTCAATTATCGCGTTGCCGGCAAGACTGGCACGGCGCGTCGCGCCAGTGCGGGTGGCTACGAGAACCGTCATATCAGCGTGTTCGCCGGCATGGTGCCGGCATCGCGTCCGCGGCTTGCAGCGGCCATCGTGATTCACGATCCGCAGGGTGGGGTCTACTACGGCGGGCTGGTGGCCGCACCCGTGTTCGGCCGCGTCATGGACGACGCCATGCGTCTGTTGAATGTGGCACCGGACGCTTTGCAACCTGCCCTGCTCGCCCAAGGCGTGCCCTCCACGATCCCGGCATGGGATACCGCGCAGGTTGACCTGGATCTGGCCGCCGAAGGGGTGATGCCATGAACGGCATATCGCTGCGCGATTTGTTGGCCGCATGGATCGACGCCCCCGACTTGCGCATCAGTGGCTTGGCACTGGACAGTCGCAATATTCAAGTGGGCGAACTGTTTGTCGCGGTGCAGGGCAGCGCCCAGCATGGTCTGCATTACGCAAGTGCGGCCATCGCACGCGGCGCGGTTGCGATTCTCAGTGATCGAGCTGGCGACAGCGCTTTGAC
>Ga0163152_10009313_pt1 | contig 10262 bp, 9 predicted proteins | sample OliLakLV19MP8IB2_FD_148635 | JGI IMG/M metagenome (GOLD analysis project Ga0163152, IMG submission 148635) | Freshwater microbial mat bacterial communities from Lake Vanda, McMurdo Dry Valleys, Antarctica - Oligotrophic Lake LV.19.MP8.IB-2 | ecosystem: Environmental > Aquatic > Freshwater > Lake...
GATGTTCGCGTGCAGCGGATGGCCCAACGCGCCCAAGCCCGCCACCAGGGCCGGGGGCAGCCCGGCCTCCAGCGCCACCGCCCCGCCGGCCGTGCCCGCCTCAATGCAAAAGCGCAGCCGGTCCAGCGCCGCTTGCGGCTCCAGCCCGTCATCCGCCACGGCCACCACCACCTGCGTGTGGCCCTGCGGCTGCATAAACCCGCCCATCACCCCAAACGGCGCGTACAGCGAGCCGTCCGCCTCGCGCGTCAACAGCCCCGGAATGATCGTGTGATACGGCCGCTTGCCGGGGGCCAGCACATTCGGGTGCGCCGCGTCCAGCGAAAAGTTGTGCCCCCGGTTTTGCAGCGTAAAGCCCCACGACCCGCCCGCGTCGAACGGCGTCAGCCCCGTGCCGAAGCCCATATAGTTGCTGTTAATGAAGGAACAGCCGTTGCCCTGGCCGTCCACCACGCAAAAATACACCGTCCCGCTGCTGCTCACCGGCGCGCCCCGGCGCACATCCAGGCTGGCGCGGGTCGGGTCAAACAGCCGCCGCCGCTCGGCCGCATACTCCAGACTCAGCAGCCCCGTCACCGGCACCTGCACCCTGGCCGGGTCGGCTATGTGCCAGCGCGTGTCGGCGAAGGCAATCCGCAGCGCCTCAATCAACAGGTGCCAGCGCTCCACGCTCAGCGGGTCGAGCGCCCCCACGTCAAAGCCCGCCAGCACGTTCAGCGCCAGCAGCGCCGTCAGCCCCTGCCCATTGGGCGGGCACTCCCACACCCGCAGCCCGCGATAGACCGTGGAGATGGCCGGGTCCCAGGTCGAAGTGTGCGCCGCCAGGTCTTCCAGCGTCAGCACCCCGCCCGCCGCCTGCACCGTGTTCACAATCGCCTGCGCGATTGGCCCGCGATAGTAGGCCTCCGCCCCGCCCTCGGCCACCGCCCGCAAGGTGCGCGCCAGCCCCGGGTTGCGGAAAATTTCGCCCGCGCGCGGCCCGCGCCCGTCAATCGTCAGCGCCTGCCCGCCCAGCGCCGTGCGCAGCAAGTTCTCGGCCGAGCGCTGCCAGTAATACGCCGTCTGCGGGGCCACCGGGAAGCCCTCTTCCGCCAGGGCGATGGCCGGGGCCAGAATCTCGCTCATGGGCATCGTGCCGTGCCGCGCCGCCAAGTCGCACCAGCCCGCGCACGCCCCCGGCACCGTCACCGTGTGCGCGTGTTGAAACGGCATCTCGCCGGCGGCGTTCACCAGTCCGTTGTACTCAACGGCTCCCTCGCGCCGCACCCGCTCCAGCGTCAGCGCCGCCGGCGCGCGGCCCGAGCCGTTCAGCGCCGTTACTGTGCCGGCCTGCCCTAGCTCGTTTAGGGACACTGCCGAGTAGTACAGCGCAAAGCAGTCGCCGCCGATGCCCGTCGAGCTTGGCTCGGTCACGTTCAGCGCCGCCGCCATCGCCACCGCCGCGTCGGCCGCGTTGCCGCCCTTCATTAAGATCGCGAGGCCCGCTTGCGACGCCAGCGGCTGGCTCGACGCCACCATGCCGCGCCGGGCCAGAACAGGTGAGCGATGGGAGGCAAAACTTAGCTCAGTCATGGGGTTTAGATTGGCACTTGCCTTTTTTATAGGCCACGAGGATAATCAACCAAGTTTAGCACAGCCCGAACACCTTTGTACTGGCTTACAATTCAACTCGGACCAGAAAGGTTATTCGCACCCCAAGCGTCCTAACCGTTTTTCCCATCCTACTCGCGTACCGTGTTTTCTTGGAGGAGAGAGATGTCTAAGAAATTGTCACCCATTCTGTCGGTGGCGGTCCTGGCCGGCTTCCTGCTGGCGGCCTGCCAACCGGCAGCTGCGCCCTACACCTGTACCGATACCCTGGGCTGCGTGGATGTTCCCAATGGCACCGCCATCCACATCGCCTATGCCATGGTCGTCGCCGGCCCCGACGCCTCCCTCGGCATTGATTCTCGCCGCGGCGTCGAAATCGCCATTACCGATAAGGGCACCATCCTGGGTCACGCCATTGAACTGACCGGTGAAGATACTCAGTGCAACGCCGAAGGTGGCCAGGCCGCCGCGCAGAAGCTCGCCGCCGACAAGACCATCGTCGCCATCATCGGCACTTCCTGCTCCAGCGAGGCCCGCGTGGCCGCCCCCATCCTCACCGATGCGGGCTTCACCCTGATCTCGGCCTCGAATACGGCCCCCGACCTGACGTCGGAAGCCAAACATGTCGCCGGCTACCTGCGCACCGCCCACAACGACGAAGTTCAGGGCGCGGTCGCCGCCGAATTCGCTTATAACAGCTTGGGCGTCCGCAAGGTCGCCACCATCCACGACGGCTCGCTCTACGCCGAGAGTCTGGTGGGCGTGTTTGTCAAGCGCTTTGAAGAACTCGGCGGCACCATCGTCGGCGCCCAGGCCGTGCAGCCGACCGATACCGACATGCACACCATCCTGATAGACTTCGCCGCCGCCGGGCCGGAAATGATCTACTACCCGGTCTTCGTCGCCGCCGGCGGCTTCATCACCGCCCAGGCCCGCGAGACCCCCGGCCTTGAGACCGTGGCCCTGATGGGCGCGGACGGCATATTCTCGCCCGACTTCCTGACCGCCGCCGGCCCGGCCGCCCTGGGCATGTATCACTCCAGCCCTGACTTCTCGGCCTTTGGCTCCGGCTACGCTGACTTCCTGGCCAAGCACTTGGCCGCCTACGGCGAAGTGCCGCTGTCGGCCTTCCACGCCCACGGCTATGACGCGGCCGGCATCATCTTCGCCGCCATCGAGAAGGTCGCCGTCCAGGACGCCGATGGCACCCTGCACATCCCGCGCGGCGCGCTGCGCGCGGCCATGTTCGCCACCAGCGGCTACCAGGGTCTGACCGGCACGCTCACCTGCACGCCCACCGGTGACTGCAGCGATCCTAAGATCGTGGTCTACGAGGTGATGGACCCCGACCCAGCCGCCTGGAACCCCGGCGCCGCCGCCGACTCCAACCCGAAGAAGATCTACCCCTAATGCGCTCGCGCCCGCGTCTGACCGGTAGTCAATGGTCCGGCGGGGGCGCCGCGCTGTAGGTGCGCCTGTACTCAACCGGGGCGGGTGATAGAGCTAACGCTTTACCACTCGCCCCGGCCCTTATCTGGGTAGGCTGGGGAGCGTGCGTATGCTGATGACCCGGTTGCGGCGGATGAGCGGCACCGATGTGGTGATGTTCATCGTAGGGACTGTCATTACCATCGCGATTGTGTACGGCTCGCTGGTCACGCTGGCCTCGGGCAAATACAGCCTAGATCAGTGGGAAAACCTGGTGGTCTACGGCCTGACCCAGGGCAGCATCTACGCCCTGATTGCGCTGGGCTACACCCTGGTGTACGGCATCCTGCGCATGATCAACTTCGCCCACAGCGAAGTCTTTATGGCCGGGCCGTTTACGGCCTTTTTTGTCGCCCGCGCCCTCAACGCCTCCGGCTTTTTAGCCGCCCAACCCCTGCTGGGCATGGCCATCGTCGCCCTGGTGGCGATGGGCACCTCTATGGGCATCGCGCTGCTGGTCGAGCGCATAGCCTACCGCCCGCTGCGCAACGCCCCGCGCCTGGTGCCCCTCATCACCGCCATCGGCGCTTCCCTGGTGCTGCAAAACGTCTTTCGCGGCCTGTATGGCTCCGGCCTCGAGCGCTATCCCGACCTGGCGGTGCTCTCCGGCGAGTTTTCAGTGCTGGGCGTGCGCTTTCTCAAGACCCAGGCCGTAGTGATCGTGGCCGCCGTGCTGCTCATGGCGGCCTTGTATGCCTTCGTCCAATTGACCAAGACCGGCAAGGCCATGCGCGCCGTCTCGGAAGATAAAGACGCCGCCGCCCTAATGGGCATTGACGTCGACCGCATCATCGCCACCACCTTCGCCGTGGGCGGCGCGCTGGCCGGCGCGGCCGGCGTGCTCTACGCCCTGATCTTCGGCCAGGTGCAGTTCTATATGGGCTTTGTGCCCGGCATCAAGGCCTTCACCGCCGCCGTGCTGGGCGGCATCGGCAACGTGCCCGGCGCCATGGTCGGCGGCTTGTTCCTGGGCGTGTTTGAATCTGTCGGGCCGAGCCTGTTCCTCGACGGCCTCGGCATTCCGGCCCCGGCCCAGTTGAAGGACGTTATTTCCTTCACCCTGCTGGTGCTGATCTTGATCTTCCGCCCGAGCGGCATTCTGGGCGAACGACTGTCTACCAAGAAGGCCTAAGGCCCGTGCGCCACCCGGCGTAAACCGCAAGCCCCCGCAGGAGGGCGCTGGCATGAAGTCTCATTCCGAACCAGTCTGGCAAACCGCTGTGCGCTTAGGGCTGTATGGCGGCAGCGCGGCCGTGCTGTTTAGCCTCGTCGGCATGGTCCAAACCTTCCAGGAACGCACGCTCATTAGCGGCGTGCTGACTTTGGGGCAGGCCTTTCTGTCACTGGCCGTCGGCCTGAGCGCCTTTGCCGCCGCCCGGCGCGTGCAGGCCGAAGGCCCCCAGGCTGTGCTCCTGGCCGGCGGCCTGGCCGGCGGGGCGGTGGGCTCGGCGCTGGCGGTGCTCATCCTAGTCATCGCGGCCCTGCCCGACATCCGCACGGTGTTCATCAACGCCTCACCCGCCCTGACAGCTATTTTGACCTTCGGCCAGCCCACGGTGGTTGGCGCGGTTTTATGGGTCGGGCTGGGGGTCGGGCTGGGCATTATCGCCGCCGCGCTGCTGCTGCTGGGGCCTGCCGTCCGCCGCACCGTCCTCTCGGCCCTGGGCGCGGTGCTGCTGCTCGGCCTGCTGGCCGACCTGCTGCGCCTCATCACCGAAGGCTGGAACTTGTCCGGCATCGGCGTGAACTTCACCTTCGCCGGGCTGTTCCGCTGGATGTTCTTCGGCAAGGGCCTGTCCATCGCCGGCACGCTGGTCGTCGTCGCCGTGGTGATTGGGCTGAACGTGCTGCAAGCCCGCGGCGTGTTGGCCCGCCCCAAGCCGGTCCGCGTGGTGGCCCGCACCCGCTCGCAGCAGATCGTGCGGATCGGCGCGTTCTCTGTCCTGCTGGCCCTTATGCCGCTGGTGCTCGGCACCTACATGGCGGAGGTGCTCGACCAGGTCTTCATCTTCGTGCTCATGGGCCTGGGCCTCAACATCGTGGTCGGCTTTGCCGGCCTGCTCGACCTGGGCTACGTGGGCTTCTTCGCCATCGGCGCCTACGGCATGGGCATCCTCACCTCGCCCGAACTGCACGTCTTCAACCTGAGTTGGTGGGAGGCCATGCCCATCGCGGTCGGCCTGACCATCCTGGCCGGCGTCATCCTGGGCATTCCGGTGCTCAAGGTGCGCGGCGACTACCTGGCCATCATCACCCTCGGCTTTGGCGAGATCATCCGCCTGCTGGCCCTGTCCGACGCGCTCAAAGGCCTCACCGGCGGCCCGCAGGGCATTCAGCTCATCGCCAAACCCGCCATCGGTGGCTTTGTCTTCAACGATCAGGTGCGGCTCTATTATCTGCTGCTGGCCGGCTGTGTGCTGGTCGGCTTTATTTCCGTGCGCCTGCGCGACTCGCGCATGGGCCGCGCCTGGATGGCCATGCGCGAAGATGAAGACGTGGCCCAGGCCATCGGCATCAACCTGGTGACCACCAAGCTGCTGGCCTTCGCCGCCGGCGCGGCCTTCGCCGGCCTGGCCGGGGCCATCTTCGCCGCTAAGATCGGCGCGGTCTACCCGCAGAGCTTCGGCCTGCTCATTTCCATCAACGTGCTGGCGCTCATCATCATCGGCGGCATGGGCAGCATCCCCGGCGTCATCGTCGGCGCGCTGGTCCTGGTGGGCCTGCCCGAGTTGCTGCGCGAGTTTGCCGAGTTCCGCCTGCTGGTCTACGGCATTGTGCTGGTGGTGATGATGCTCTACCGGCCGGAAGGGCTGTGGCCCGAGGCCTCCCGCCAGCGCGAGCTGCATAGCGAAGAACCGGCCCCGTCCGACGAAATTGGTGACGCGCCGCTGCCGATTAAGGGGTCCGCCTCCTAAGGCGGCCAGGACACCACGCCATGCCACTCCTCGTTGCCCGCCAGGTCGGCAAGCGCTTCGGCGGCCTGATGGCCGTGCGCGACCTGGATCTTACGATTGAGCCGCAGACCATCTACAGCGTCATCGGCCCCAACGGCGCGGGCAAGACCACCTTCTTCAACTGCATCACCGGCTTCTACCAGCCCGACACCGGCGACATCCTGCTCGACGGCCAGTCCATCGTCGCCAAGCCGCCGGACCAGATCACCCGCCTGGGCATCGCCCGCACCTACCAGAACATCCGCCTGTTCGCCAACATGACCGCCATTGAGAACGTGCTGGTGGGGCTGCACCCGCACCTGCACACCGGCCTGATCGGCGCGATCTTCCGCACCAAAAAGGTCATGGCCGAAGAGGCCGCCGCCCTGGCCGAGGCCACCCGCCTGCTGCAATTCGTGGGCCTGGCCGGCAAGGGCGATTTCGTGGCCAAGAACCTGCCCTACGGCTTGCAGCGCCGGCTGGAGGTCGGCCGCGCGCTGGCCAGCCGCCCCAAGCTGCTGCTGCTCGACGAGCCGACGGCCGGCATGAACCCGCGCGAGGCCGAGGACATGAAGGACTTTATCCGCCGCCTGCGCGACGAGCTGGGCATTACCATCCTGCTGATCGAGCACCACATGCGCGTGGTCATGGGCATCTCGGAGCGCATTACGGTGCTGGACTACGGCGAGAAGATCGCCGAGGGCACGCCGCGCGAGATTCAGACCGACCCGCGCGTGATCGAGGCTTATCTGGGGCGCGGCAGCGCGGCCCAGCAACACGGCCTGTTGGATGAGTCGGCCTCCGCGCCGGCCGCCTCCTAGCCGCCCCAGTCCAAGCGAGGCCGCATGGCGATCCTAGAGCTGACCGACGTTCATACCTACTACGGCCACATCCACGCCCTCAAGGGCATCTCGTTCTACGTTGATCCGGGCGAGATCGTCACCCTGATCGGCGGCAACGGGGCGGGCAAGAGCACTACGCTCAACACCATCAGCGGCCTGCTGCGCCCACGCCAGGGCGCCATCAAGCTCTACAATGAAGACCTGCGCGCCCTCAAGGCGCACCAGGTAGTAGCGCGCGGCGTGGTGCAGGTGCCCGAGGGCCGGCGCGTGTTTGGCCGGCTGACCGTCACCGAAAACCTGGAGATGGGGGCCTTCTCGCGCTCCGACCGGGGCGAAGTCGCGGCCGGGATTGACCAGGCCTTCACGCTCTTCCCGCGCCTCAAGGAGCGCCAGCGCCAACTGGCCGGCACGCTCTCCGGCGGCGAGCAGCAGATGCTGGCGATGGGCCGCGCCATGATGGCCAAGCCCAAGGTGCTGCTGCTGGACGAGCCTTCGATGGGCCTGGCCCCCGTGCTGGTTGACCTGATCTTCGACACCATCAAACAGTTGCACGCCACCGGCACCACCATCCTGCTGGTCGAGCAGAACGCCCGCATGGCGCTCCAGGTGGCCGACCGGGGCTACGTCATCCAGACCGGCGAGGTCATTCTCTCGGACACCGCCGCCAACCTGCGCGACAACGAGTCCGTCCAGAAAGCCTACCTCGGCGTCACCTAAGCCGCCGGCCGGCGCCTGCGCTCAACAATCACTGCGGGCCGCCCAGCAATGCTAGCCGGCCCGCAGTTTGTTGGCACCCTCGCTGCTCTCACCGCGCTAGCGATTTTTCCTGAAAGCCCGGCTCGAAATTGAAACCGAGTTTTTATCCGGGTCCTTGGCGTTGGCATACGTATAACCATTGGCCTGATGCGTGCTCCCAAACTTCAGCCCGCGAGTGGCGGCGGCCTGCTTGAAGTCCTCGACGTCCTCCACGTCAAACATCAGCTTGACGCTGGCCTGCCCCAGCCGCACGCCTTTGGCGGCCTGGTGAATCAAAATACCCGCGCCGCCGTTCAGCGCCCGCAACTCAATTAGCCCTTCTACTACCTCGCCGGTTGACTCAAAGCTGAAATGCTCTTGATAGAACGCGGCTGTGGCCTGCATGTTCCTGGCATACAGCAAGATCCTGTTAAGTGGTGACACGCTGTAATCTCCTAAACCGGGCGCGTATATGGTGATCCATCTCATAGGGTCGGTTGATCACCATAAGGTTATTCCTGATCCATCCTATAATAGACCTCTTGCATAAGTGACCTATCGGGCCGGTTCGAGTTCGCTGTTGTAAATGGCGGCAATCAAGTTGAAGCGTAGTGCAAAGCCTTTCCGCCGATTGCGGTAACGCTCACTCAAAATGCGATGTATTTTCAATGAGCGGATCACATGTTCGACCAGAATTCGTGCTTGCGAAATGGCCCGATTGCCCGCCTTTTGTTCGGCCGTCAGCGGATGGTGCTTGGACTTTTTGGCAGGCGTTTGACTGTTCGGGTGCAGGTCGGCCAAGCCCTGATAACCCGCATCGGCCAGACCGCAAATCTGTTTGGACATCCCACTGCGGCTGTTCTTGAACAACTGAAAATCATGCGTCTTGCCCTGGGCAAAGTCAGTTGCCACGATTTCCTTCGTCCGGCGATTGACAATCACTTGCGCTTTTTGCGTATGGCACTTCTTTTTGCCGCTATAGTGCCGGCGTTGCTTTTTTTTGGACGTTCAATCGGCTGTTCCGTCGCGTCGATGAGCACCACCGCAATCAGGGTTTCACTGGTTTGCAGGGCTTTTTTTCCCGGCAACCGAAATTGGCCCGAGCGGACGAGCGCTTGCGCCACTTTGTGGATGGTCCGACATACGGAGGCTTCGCTAACCCCGTAGGTCAAGCTAATATGAAACTCGGTCCGGTATTCACGCCAGTACATCAGGGTCAGCAGTAATTGATCCGCCCGCGAAAGCTTCGGCGGCCTACCAAAATCTCGGAGTTCGCCTTGAACGACCGCCAGCATCTTCTCAAACGTTTTCCGCTGGACACCGGTTGACCGTTTGAAGTCTGCGTCGGTGAGGGGTTTGACAGTCTCGTATCGCATGCGCCTATTATGACGCACTTATGCAAGAGGTCTAATCAACTCCATCTGGCCCCGGTCAGACGTTGCCCGTGCCACCGGTGGCCCCCATATCTCCATAGCATATCCGTTTCATCCGTTACGCGAAGCGATCCGTTGCCAATGCAACTCATCCTCCTCTCCGCCGCCGACCTGCGCACCGCGCTGCCCATGGCCGCCGCCATCGCCGCCATGAAGGCCGCCTTCGCCGAACTCTCCACCGGCCGGGCCGTGGTGCCGCTGCGCGTTCCCCTGCCCGTCGCCGCGGCCGAGGGCCTGAGCCTGTTCATGCCCGCCTACCTGCCCAGCCTGGGCCTGGGGGCCAAGATCGTCTCGGTCTTCCCGCGCAACCCGGCCCTGGGCCGGCCCATGATCAACGGCCTCGTCATCCTGCTCGACCCCGCCACCGGCGAGCCGGCCGCCCTGTGCGACGGCACCTTCCTCACCGCCTGGCGCACCGGGGCGGGGGCCGGGGCCGCCACCGACCTGCTGGCCCGGCCGGACGCGCGCGTGGGCGCCGTCATCGGCTGCGGCGCGCAGGCCCGCACCCAGGCCCTCGCCATTGACACCGTGCGCGCCCTCGACCTCATCCACGTCTACGCGCCCACCGCCGCGCACGTGGCCCGCTTCGTGGCCGAGGTGCAGCCGGAACTCAAGGCCCGCCTGGTGGCCGCCCCCAGCGCCGACGCCGCCGTGGCCGAGGCCGACATCATCTGCGCCGCCACCACTGCCAGCCGCCCGGTGTTCGACGGCCGCCGCCTGAAGCCCGGCGCGCACGTCAACGGCGTCGGCAACTACACCCTCGCCATGCAGGAGGTAGACGCCGTCACCGTCGCCCGGGCTAGCATCTTTGTGGACGCCCGCGCCGGCGCGCTGGCCGAAGCCGGCGACCTCGTCATCCCCATGCAGGCCGGCCTGACCGACCCCGCCGCCTGGACCGAGCTAGGCGAGGTCGTGGCCGGCCTGCGCCCCGGCCGCCAGTCGCCCGCCGAGCTTACCTTCTTCAAGTCGGTCGGCAACGCCGTGCAAGACGTGGCCGCCGCCGCCGTTGCCCTGCAAGCCGCCCGCCGCCTCGGCCTCGGCCAAACGGTGGAGTTCTAGCGGTCTACGTCCTTGCCCCCCGCGCTATGTCGACTGCCGCCCGCATTCACCGCCCCCGAGTCCCCTCCGACCTCCAACTCGCCTTCGGCGCCTCCGACCTCCAATTCAATGCGCCGTATAATTAGCCCATGACCGACCTCCCCTCCACCGCCGTCGTCGTCGTCATCGGCGGCGGCGGCGGT
>Ga0163152_10009314_pt1 | contig 10262 bp, 8 predicted proteins | sample OliLakLV19MP8IB2_FD_148635 | JGI IMG/M metagenome (GOLD analysis project Ga0163152, IMG submission 148635) | Freshwater microbial mat bacterial communities from Lake Vanda, McMurdo Dry Valleys, Antarctica - Oligotrophic Lake LV.19.MP8.IB-2 | ecosystem: Environmental > Aquatic > Freshwater > Lake...
GAGGACCTGTTTTCCGGCTCTACGTCGTGCCGGTGAAGCTGCCCGCGCTGCGCGAGCGTCCGGACGACGTGCCGCTGCTCGTCGATCACCTGCTCGCGGCGATGGCGCCGGCGGGGCGCTCGCTCAAGGTCGCGCCGGCCGCGCTCGCCCGGCTGAAGGCGCACGTGTGGCCGGGCAACATCCGCGAGCTGAAGAACACGCTGCAACGCGCGATCATTTTCGCCGGCAAGTCGGACGTGCTGCTCGAGTCGCACGTGATGTTCACGCCGCTCAGCGGTGGCGACGTGGCCGGCGGCACGGGCCCGCTCACGCGCAATCAACTCGAGGAATCCGAGCGCGACGCGATCGTCTCCGCTCTCAAGCGCACGAACGGGAACCGCCGCGAAGCCGCCGTGCAGCTCGGCATCGCGCGCTCGACCCTCTTCGACAAGATGAAGAAGTACGGCCTCGGCGACGGCGACGAGGAGTAGCTCAGGGTGCGGCGGGCTGCTCGAGACCCGACGCCTGCTTCGCCCAGGTCACGAAGGCGGCGAGGGAGCCGGCGTCGTTCGTGACGAGCTCGGCGCCTTTGCGCGAGCCTTCGCTGATGTGGATCTTCTTCGGGCCCATCGCGTTGCCCTCGAGCACGAGCGCGCTCATCGACGAGCGCTTGTCGCCCTTCGACACGGCCACGAAGAACGGGCGCTTGCCGTAGTCCGCGAGCGCGGTCTTGTCGTCGAGGCGGTCGGCGTCGAGCGACGGCGACACGAGCGCGAGGCCCGCGATCGGCACGTCCGAAACGTCGGACGCCGCCGCGGCGAGAGCGACCATCGCGCCCTGTCCGGCGCCGGCGACGAGCACGCGATCGGCGTTCACGTCCTTGCGGGCACCGAGCCACTTGAGCGCGGCGGCGACGTCGGCGACGGCGACCCCGTACGGATCCGTCGCGGCGATCGCGCGCGCGTCGATCGCGAGAACGGAGAGACCGGCCGCGTTCAGCTCCTTCGCGACCTTCTTCCAGTCGTCGCGCGACTTGCCGGCATCGGCGATGAGAACGATGACGGGCACACGGGCGACCTCCGACGCGTCCGGAGCGGCGTGCCACGACGCCGGCACGGACTTGCCGTCTCCCGCGGGAAGCGTCAGCGAGGTCGCGGCGAGAAGGGCGCCCGCGAGGGCTTGCACCAGCATGTGAGCCAGTATACTCCGCAGGAGTGACGGGCCTCGGCGCTGGCGGCGGAACGGAGTCGCTGCGAGCCCGCCTCGCGCAGGGTGGCGTCGCCCTCATCGTGAATCGCCACGCCAAGCGAGTGCGGACTGGGCGCCTCGATACCGGAAAGCTCCGAGGGCTCGTCGAGCTTCACGGGCAATCGTTCGAGCCCGCATCGCTCGAAGAGCTGGGCGGTATCGCCCACGAAGTCCGAGCGCGAGACCCCGGTCTCATCGCGATTTGCGGCGGCGACGGCACCTACCAGAAGACGCTCACCGCGTTGCTTCACGCGTACGGCACGCATCCACTTCCGGTGCTGCTGCCGCTCGCGGGAGGGACGTTCAACGTGCTCACGACGGCTCTCGGCATTCGCGGAAACGCGGTGAGCGTCCTGACGCGGGCGATGGCGACGGTCCGTGTCGCGCCCGGCGATCCTCTCGCGCGCATGACGACGGTGCCGATCCTCCAGGTTGCGGAGGCGGAGGGCCGCCTCAAGACGCAGTGGGGGTTCCTCTTCGCGACCGGCGTGATCAGCCGGATCATCGCACGCTACACCGAGGGCCCGCCGTCGACGGCGCGAGCCGCGCGCGTTTTCAGCGAGGCCGTCGGCGGATTCATGATGCAGACGCCGGCCGCGAAGGAACTGACGCGCCGCCACGCCGCCTTCATCGACCTCGACGGGGAGCGCTTCGAGCACGGCGGGATCCTCGGTCTGCTCGCGGGCACGATCCAGGCTCACGTGCTCGGCTTCACGCCGTTCGTGAATCGCAAACGCCTCCGCAACTCGTTCAACTACGCGATCGGCGCCCTCGATGCGTCGGAAGCGATCGGCCTCTTGCCGGCGCTGGTGCGCGGCCGCGCGTGGAGCACACATCCCGGTCTGCGCAACGCGACGGCTCGCGAGATGCGCCTCGACATCGACGAAGGGTTCATTCTCGACGGAGACGTGTACCCTTCCGGTGTGTCGCGACGACTGACGTTGTCGGTCGGGCCGCGTCTGCGATTCCTGAGGCCATGAGCGCATGCCCGAACGAGGAACACTCCAGTCCAAACACGTCGGCGAGATCATCGAGGATCTCCATCACGGCAAGAGGAACGGGCGGCTCCGCTTCTCGCGAAAAGAATCGCGGGTGTTCAAGGACGTCTGGTTCGAAAGCGGCGAGATCGTCTCCAGTGGCACCAACGAGCCGCGCGAGTATCTCGGCCAGTACCTGATCGCCGCGGGAAGGATCACGGAGAAGGACTTCGTCCGCGCGTATGCGACGCAGATGGAGACGAAGGTGCTGTTCGGCAAGGTGCTCGCGATGTTCGGCATCGTGACGGAGACCGAGATCGCGACTGCGCTCAAAGGCAAGACGGAGGAGTCGGTCTGGGACGTGTTTCTGTGGCCCGACGGTGCGTGGGAATTCGACGAGGCCGTCGCGCTGATGGGGCAGCGGCTGCCGATGAAGGTCGACGTGTCAACGCTGGTCGCGGAGGGCGAGCGACGCGTGCTCGACTGGAGCGTGATCCGCCAGGCGATTCCCGACTTCAGCTTCGACGCGGAGATCGTTCCGCAGCCGGCCGGGACGACGCCGCTCGCGACGCGCGACGAGGCGATCATGAAGGAGCTCTCGCGCGCGAAGCCGCCCGCCGAAGCGGTGCTCGCGCTTCGCCTGTCGCCCTATCAGTTCCTGCAGCGCGTCTACGAGTTGCAGAAGCGCGGACGTCTCCGCGTGAAGCGGAAACCCGCTCCGTCGCCCCTCGCGACCGCGATCGACGAGGTGCTGGACGTGGTGGAGGTCGACGTCGACGCGTTCATCGACAAGGTCGATCCTTCGCGGCTGTTCAAGGTCTCCGCCGCCGGTGAAGAGCTCTCGGTCGGCGAGCTGCGCCGCCGGATCCCCGTGCTCGTGCAGTCGAAGGCCGAGCTCATGAAGGGCACGTTCAGCGCGGAAGAGGGGTATCTGCTTTCCCGCATCGACGGCGTCTACGACGTGGCAACCGTCGCGTCACTTTGTCCGTTTCGAGAGACCGTGGCCCTGGAGCGTCTCGCGGATCTCGGTGCGCGAGGCATCCTGAATTTGCAGAAACCCTAGGTTCAAGCGACGATGACGGGGTCCGTTCTCGTCGTCGCGATCGCGATCTTCATGGCAGAGGAAGAGAAGACAGCCGTACGCGACATGAAGAGCCTCTTCGGCGACGCGCAATCGCCGAAGAAGGAGGAGCCGTGCTTCATCGTGATCGCGGGCGGAACGGTGGGCATGATGTACAAGCTCACCAAGGACGACATCTACATCGGGCGTGCGACCGATGCGGAGATCCGCGTCGACGACGAAGGCGTGTCGCGCCGGCACGCGCGCGTGTCGATCACGCCGGGACAGCAGGTCATTCTCGTCGACCTCGGCAGCACGAACGGCTCGTTTGTGAACGGCCACAAGGTCGGTGAGCAGGTGCTCCGCGACGGCGACAAAGTGCAGATCGGGTCGACGACCGTCCTCAAGTTCAGCTATCAGGACGAGACCGAGCAGAGCTTCCAGCGGAAGATCTTCGACAGCGCGGTGAAGGACGGCCTCACCGGCATCTACAACAAGAAATACTTCATGGACCGGATCGAGACGGACTTCGCGTACGCGAAGCGCCACCGGTCGCCGCTGACGCTACTGCTCTTCGACATCGACCACTTCAAGAAGATCAACGACTCGCATGGCCACCCGGCGGGTGACCACGCTCTCCGCGAGCTGTCGACGTTCGTGAAGAAGACCGTGCGCAACGAGGACGTCTTCGCGCGCTTCGGCGGCGAGGAGTTCGCGATCCTGATGCGGGACGTCGACGACTCGAAGGCGCTCGTCGTCGCGGAGAAGGTGCGGCGCGGCATCGAGTCGCTCAAGGTGGAGTTCGAAGGCGTGCGTCTCCCGGTCACGGTGTCCGTCGGCATCGGCACGATGACCGCGGCGACGAACCCGCCTGTTCAGGACGCCGCGGACCTGGTGAATCGCGCGGACCAGTATCTCTACAAGGCGAAGCGCAACGGCCGCAACCGGGTCGAAGGCAACGCACTCGATTAGGCGGGGAGCTACTTGGCGGCGGTGAAGAGCGCGTCCTCGAAGTCGCCGTCGAGCGTGAACGCGTCGATCTCGACGGACGAGACGACCGCCCCGTCGCGGTAGACCACGCGCTCGAAGGGCACGAGCAGCCCCGGCGCGACGGTGCGGTAGTCCGCGAACGTGAGGAGCAGCTCGCCGGCGTCGGTGAGGAAACGGGCGGCAACGAGCCGCTGCGTGTCGGGGTCGAGGTAGAGGGCCGCCTCGCGGTACGGCTTCGGCGGCGGCGTTGCGTCGATGCGGATCGCCGGCATGCCATTCAGCGTGCGCGACCCGGCGACGGTCGACTTCGTGATGCCGACGGCGGCGCCGCCGCGATTCGGGAACGCGAGCGGGAGGCGCAGCATGCCGGAGGGCCCAAGCGCCTCGATGCGGGCGCGCGCGGTTCCCGGTGCGAGCTCGGAGAGGCGGCCGTCGGTCTGGATGAAGGATCCGGAGGGCGCGTGCACCGAGATCGACGGCGACGCGACGATCGGCTTGCCGCTCGCGTCGCGCGCGAGCGTCGTGCCCTCCTGGATCGGCGCGATCTCGAGGCGCAGGCGATCCTTCCCCTTGCGCTGGTAGACATGACGCGTGAAGACCGGTGCGCCCGTCTTCGCGTCGAGGCTCTTCAATCGGTAAGAGAGGAGCACGCTCGCCGCGCGATCGACGGCGGCGAAGCCTCCTGAAGGTCCGCCGTGCACGAGCATCGATTCCGCGAGGAGTGTGGCGGCGTCGTCGTTGCCGGGAGACGGCGCCGGCGTGGCTTTCGCGATGGCCGTGGCCTTCGGGATGGCCGTCCCCGCCGGTTTCGGTTTCGGTGTCGGTGACGGGGCCGTGGCGGCTGCGGTCCGTGCCTCTTCGGGCGCGACCCAGTAGTCGAGCGCGAGCTCGGCGGGGAGGTCCTCGCCGAGCGCCTTCGCCGCCTCGCGCGTGGGGAACGAGCCGACGCGAACGCGGTAGACCGTCTTCCCGCCGACGGTCGCCTCGATCCAGTACGCCGCGAAGTCGCGACCGGCGAGAAGCGCAACGAGCCGCTCCGCTTCGTCGCGCTTCGACGTCGAGGCGACCTGGACCGTGAAGGTGTCGGCCGCTTCGGCGACGAAAGAAACAAGAATTGCCAGCGTCAACGCGGAGAGGAAGCGGCCTCGCACGGCCACAGGATAGCGCACTGCGCGCGGAGTCCTCGTCATTCCGGCGTGTTACGATGGCGGCACGGCTGGCAGCCCGGCAGCCGACGGTTCCGAATGGCGAACGAACGCCCAGGCGCGGACGAGTCCGGTTTCTACGGCCGGTATCAGCTCGTCGAAAAGATCGCCGCGGGCGGCATGGCCGAGGTGTTCAAAGCGAGGTACGAAACTTTCGGCGGAATCGAAAAGATCGTGGTCGTGAAGCGGATCCTTCCGCAATTCAACAACGACCCCGAGTTCATGAAGATGTTCGAGGACGAGGCGAAGATCTCGTCCGGCCTGCAGCACACGAACCTCGTGCAGGTCTTCGACTACGGGATCATCGACGGGTCGTATTACCTCGCGATGGAATACATCGAGGGCGCCGATCTCCAGTCGGTTCTCCGCGAGTGCCACTTCCGCCGCATCCCGATCCCGATGGAGCTGTCCGTGCTTCTCGTGGCGGAAGTTCTCCGCGGCCTCGACTACGCGCACCGCAAGATCGATCCGTCGACCGGTCAGTCGATGGGCATCGTTCACCGCGACATCTCGCCGGCGAACATCATGATCGGCTACGGCGGCAACGTGAAGGTCATGGACTTCGGCATCGCGAAAGCGAAGACGAAGTCGTCGACGACGCAGATCGGCACGCTCAAGGGAAAATACAGCTACATGAGCCCGGAGCAGGCGCGCGGCGAAGACGTGGATTTCCGTTCGGACATCTTCTCGTGCGGCATCATTTGCTACGAGCTCGTCACCGGCGTGCGTCCGTTCCGCGGGAAGAGCGAGCTGGAGATCCTCGAGCGCGTGAAGGCCGCGCGCTACGACCCGCCGAAGGCGGTGAACCCGCACATCCCGCAGCGGCTCTCGGACATCATCGACACCGCACTGCAGCAGGATCGCGAGAAGCGCTTCCCGGAAACCGCGATCTACTGCGACAAGCTCACGGCGGTGCTGTCGGAGTTCGACAACCGGCCGGACTCGGGCGCGCTGGCCAAGTTCCTGCGGAAGGTTTTTGCAGAGGACGGGAAGAAGAACCGCACGGATCTCTCCGCGCTGATGGAGAAGGCGGTCGAGTCGAAAGGTCCCGCGATCCCCGCGAAGTCCGCGAGCGGCAAGACGGAGCGCGTCCCGTCCGAGAGCCTCGCGCGAAAGTCGTCCGACAGGATCGGCCCCGCCGCGTCCGTCACCGCCGAGGAGGACGAAGAAGATCCGATCGAAGCGTCGGAGGATCTTCCGCCGATCGACTTCGCGGTCGCGTGCGTGCGCTTTGCGTCGCCCGATGACGACGACGGCGAGCAGCGCGTGCGCGAGTTCGTTGCCGCCGTCGAGAACGAGGTCACCAATCGTGGCGGCCGCGTCGAGCGGCGCACGGAAGCGGGGCTCATCGCGTATTTCGACACGGATGACTCGCAGGTCGACCACCGCTTGCGCGCACTGGAGACGGCGCGTCGCGTCGCCGATCTCGGGCGGCGCCCCGGTAGCGAGCTGCAGCTCACCGTTGGCGTGTGCGCGGGTGTCGTGCGGCGCGACGTGACGCAGGCGAGCGTGAAGGCGCTCTCGAACGCGATCAAGCGCAGCGAGCGGCTCGCGTCGCGCGCGGATGGCGTCGGCGTGCTCGTCGACGAGGAAGTCTCGCAGCACGCGGGCGAGGGCTTCGTCATGCGCCGCGTCGGCGAGTCGGACGGCATGCCGGCGTTCGCGCCGATCCGCGCCGCGAAGCGAGAGGCCGATCGCCCCACGCGTCCGAGCCGCAGCGGAGGCGTCGGCACGGTCGGCCGCGACGCGGAGCGCAAACAGCTCATCGGCAGGCTCGACGAAGTCATCGCCGGGCAGGGTGCGCGCGCGGTCGCGCTCACCGGTGCCGTCGGCATCGGCAAGAGCCACCTCGTTCACGACGTGGTGCGCTCGGCCGCGTCGAAGGGCGCGAGTGTCTTCATCGGCCGTTGCGTCGCGGCGGGCCGGCACGTCGCGTTCTCCGTCTACCAGGATCTGATGCGCGACATCCTCGGCCTGCCGGACGGCGCCGGGAAGGAAGCGACCACGCAGCGTCTCGAGCGCGTGATCACCGAGCTCAACCTCGCGCCCAGCCTCCCGCAGGTGCTCAAGCCGCTTTACGCCGGCGCGAAGCAGGTCACGAACGACGAGGTCGCCCGCATGGGCGCCGCGCTGCGCGACATCCTCGCGGCGCTTTCCGCAGGCTCGAAGGCGCTCGTGCTCGTCGTCGAGGATCTGCACTGGGGCGACGATCCGTCCAAAGCGGTCACCGCGGCGCTCGTCGACTACCTGCGCCGTGAACGCGTGATGGTGATCGTCACGCAGCGCTCCGACGTGAAGGACCAGTGGCTCGCACAGCGCCGCGCGGTCGAGCGCGTGGAGCTCGGGCCCCTCGACGACGAGTCGATCCTTCGCATCGCCATGGACCGGTTGCAGCTTCCTCAGCTCTCGAAGGAGCTCGGCGATCACCTGGTGCAGCGCGCGAGAGGCAATCCGTTCTACCTGCTCGAGACCGTGCGCAATCTCTCGGAGAAGGGCCTCGGCGGCTCGGCCGTCGCGACGAACCGGCAGACGCTCACGGCGACCGACATGTATTCGCCGATCATCGCAAAGCCGAAGGTGCTCTCCGATCGGCAGCAGCAGCGCGTCGATCGCGTGAAGTCGGCGGTCGCGCCCCAGATCCGCGGCTTCGCCGACGACTTCCGCAAGGTGGGCGGCGCCGTGCAGCCCGTCGTCGAGGGCTTCCTGAACTGGATCGTCAGCCTCTTCGGTCTCGCGAAGAAGGTGAAGAAGTCCTACGACCCGAAGACCGCCGAGTCGCTGACCAAGGACGAGTGAGCACGCTCCCTCCGACCGCGGAAGACCGGCAGTGGGCGATGGCCGCGCATCTCGCCTCGCTCGCGAACCTCGTCGTTCCGTTCGGCGCGATCGTGGGACCGCTCGTCGTCTGGCTCACGAAGAGGGAAACGTCCTCGTTCGTGGATCGCCACGGCAAGGAGTCGTTGCAGTTCCAGGTGAGCTTCCTCGCGTATCACATGGTCTTCATGTGCGGCGGCATCGGCTCGTTCTTCGGCGCGATGATCGCGGCGGATGCGGTGAAGGGCGCGGGCGAGCCGATCGCGATCGTCGCGGTGGTCGGCGTCGTCGGCCTGATCGGCCTCGCGCTCCTGCTTCGCGTTTTCGTGATCGTGATGATGATCATCGCGGCCTCGCGGGCCAACGCCGGCGAGGAGTTCCGCTATCCGCTCACGATCCGCCTGCTGGGCTGACGTTTACGGTCCGCCGGACCTCCGGCGTCGTGGCCCGGCCCAAGTCCGCGGAATTCCGGGGGGCCAGGGCGGCCGGCGCGTTGCAGTGGAACCGGACGTGCGCTCCGGGCTCGTGGTGGCTGCAACCGTTCTGACACTCGCCGTCGCGGGGGCGGCGTCGTCGCCGAAAGCGCCCGTGGGTCCTCCATTGGCTGACGGGTTCGATTTTCCGGTGGGCGATCGGGACGGCAACGGCGCGTACGTCGATCCGTCGGGCAAAGCGCACGACGGCTGGTACGTCGCGACCGCGTTCGGCGAGACCTACGCGCTCGGCCTGCACCCCGGCGAGGACTGGAACGGGCGCGGAGGTGGCAACACGGACCTGGGGCAGCCGGTGTTCGCGATCGGCGCTGGGCGCGTCGTCGAGGCCGGGGAGTTCGGCGGCGGCTGGGGCCGGATCGTCGTCGTCGAGCATCGCCTCCGCGAGGACGGCGCCGAACGCACGGTGCGTTCACTCTACGCGCACCTCTCCCGGATCGACGTGCGTGTGGGCGACACGATATTGCGGCGGCAGCGCATCGGAGCGATCGGGCGAGGTCCCGCGGACGCGTGGCTCGCGCACCTGCACTTGGAGATCCGCACGGACGCCGCGATCGCGCCGGACTACTGGCCGTCGTCGAACGGCGACGACCTCGCCGCGATCGAGCGGCGTTACGTCGCGCCGCGTGCGTTCATCGCCGCGCGCCGTACGATCGCTCGTCAATAATGCGTGAGTGAGCCCGAGCGGCGCGCGTGGCGCACACCCGCGGTGAACGCCAGCAGGCCCGCGGGGAGGAGCACCGCCGCCATCAACGCGAGCCGCACGACCAGGTCCGAGACGTCGGCGAGCGAGTCGCCGCGCAGAAGAAGGAAGCGCAGGGCCTTCAGCGCGGGCGTCAGCGGGAGCCATTCGGCGAGCGACTCGAGCGCGGGCTCCCCGACCGAGCGCGTCGGGAAGTAGACGCCGCCGAGCAGCATCGAGAACCACGCGATCGCCTGCGCGAGCGGATCGCCTCGCTTGAAGACCATCACGAACGACGCCGAGAGGAGCCCGATTCCGGAGAACGCGAGGATCGTCAGGAAGAGGACGAAGGCGGCGGCCGGAAGGCTCGTCCACACGATCGGCACCTGGAAGATCGTGCCCGCGAAGACGAGCAGTCCCATCAGTCGCGCCGTCGCGCCGGCGTAGTCGCCGACGGTGGAGCCGAGCACGAGCGTGGGGATCGAGGTCGGCGTGACGAGCAGCGCCTCGAGTGTTCCGGAGATCTGCGCCTCGCGGATGTGGCTCGCGAAGCCGGAGAGGCTAACCGTCACGTATCCTGCGACGGCGATGCCGATGACGACGAAGTCGAAATAGTTGTTCGTGTATTCCTGGATCGCGGACCCGTCGTTCACCGAAACGGCGTTGCTGATGAAGAACCACACGATCAACGAGAAAAAGATACTCGCGAGCTGCAGCGCCATCGAGAAGCGGTAACTCGCCCAGGCGCGCGCGTCGCGCACGAGGAACGCCGCGATCTTGCGCAGTCCGCGAATCACGATGCGCTCGTCGGCGATG
>Ga0163152_10009316_pt1 | contig 10259 bp, 8 predicted proteins | sample OliLakLV19MP8IB2_FD_148635 | JGI IMG/M metagenome (GOLD analysis project Ga0163152, IMG submission 148635) | Freshwater microbial mat bacterial communities from Lake Vanda, McMurdo Dry Valleys, Antarctica - Oligotrophic Lake LV.19.MP8.IB-2 | ecosystem: Environmental > Aquatic > Freshwater > Lake...
TCCCGGCGACCTGCCGGTTTCGGACGTGGTGCTCGGCATCGACCTCGGCACGACGTATTCGTGTGCGGCGTTTCTCAAAAATGGCGTCCCGGAAGTGCTCGCGCTCGACGCGGGCTATCGCACGACGCCGTCGGTCGTCACCCTGTTGCCGAACGAGCAGATCGTCGGCCGGGCCGCGTACGACCGCATCGCGACCCACCCGAAAAACACGATCTACGGCTCGAAGCGGCTCCTGGGGAGGAAATACATCTCGCGCGCCGTACAGGACGCGAAGAAGTACTTCGACTACGAGATCGTCTCCGACGAGAACGGCCACGCGGCCGTGAAGATCGACGGCGAAATCTTCCCGCTGGTGATGGTCACCTCGCGCATCCTCGAGGAGATTCGCACGTGGGCGCGGCTGCACCTCAAGGCCGACGTGAACCAGGCGCTGATCTGCGTGCCGGCCTATTACAACGACACGCAGCGAAACGCCGTGATCGAGGCCGCGAAGCTCGCGGGTTTCGAGGTGCGCCGCATCGTGAACGAGCCCGTCGCGGCCGCGCTCGCCTACGGGTACGAGAAGGGCTTGAACCAGCGGCTGCTGGTGTACGACCTCGGTGGCGGAACGTTCGACGTCTCCGTGATGGAGCTCAACGGCAACGTCTTCGACGTCATCGCCGCCGGCGGCGATCCGTATCTCGGCGGCGTCGACTTCGACAATCGCCTCGTGGACCTGATGGCCGCCGCGTTCAAGCACCAGACCGGCGTCGACGTGTATCAGGACAAGATCGCGATCCTTCGCCTCCGAGCCGCGGCGGAAACCGCGAAGCGCGATCTCTCGGAGAAGACCGAGGTCCGCATCCAGCTCCCGTATCTCGCGCGTACCGGCGATGCGGTCGCGAGCCTCGACATGTTGCTGCGCCGCTCCGACATCGAGAAGTGGGTCCACGACCTCGTCGAACGCACCGTCACGATCTGCGGCGAGGTACTGGCCGCCGCGGGACTCGAGCGCTCGCAGATCGACGCCGTGCTCCTCGTCGGCGGCCAGACGCGCATGCCGCTCATCCAGACCGCGCTCACCGCGTATTTCGGCAAGCCGCCGCGGAAGGGCGTGCATCCCGACGAAGCCGTCGCGATGGGTGCGGCGCTCCTCGCGGGCTCGCTCGATCGCGTGGACAGCGTAGTGCTCCTCGACGTGGTCTCGATGTCCATCGGCATCGGCCTACCCGGTGGCGTGTTCCGCCGCGTGTTGATGCGGAACAGCAAGCTCCCGGCATCGGGCGCGACCACCGTCGCCACGACGAAAGACGAACAGACGCAGCTCGCCGTGGACATCTTCCAGGGCGACTTCCAGGAGCTTTCGAAGAACGACTACCTCGGAACGATCGAGCTCGATGGCTTCGCGGCGCGGCCCGCAGGCGAGGCGAGCTTCGACATTGTCTTCCGCATGGACGCGCAAGGCTTCCTGATGGTCTCCGCGACGGATCGCCTGAACGGCATGACCCAACAGGTCGTGCTGCGCACGCGCGACACGCCGGAAGCGCTTTCCGCCGCGCTCGGCTGAGGTTTACCGCGCGCGCGAGCAGGCCAGCTCGTAGAGCTGCGTGTATTTCGCGGCCGCACGGCCCCATGAAAAGTCCGTGCTCATGCCGTTCCGGCGGATGCGATCCCAGCGGCTCGCGTCCTTCCGCGCCGTCATCGCGCGGTCGAGCGTCGCGATCAGCGCATCGGCGTCGTACGCCTCGAACTTGAAGCCGTTGCCGCGCGACGGATCCGCATCCGCGTCGACGACCGTGTCGTCCAGCCCGCCGGTCGCCCGGACGACGGGAACCGCGCCGTAGCGAAGGCTGTAGATCTGCGTGAGCCCGCACGGCTCGTACGCGGACGGCATCAGGATCATGTCGACGCCAGCTTCGATGCGGTGCGCGTAGTCCTCGTCGTAGCCGATGCGTACGGAGAGGCGATCGGGCTGCTTGCGTGCGGCAGCACGGAACGTCTCCTCGTATCTCGTGTCACCGCTCCCGAGCATCACCACGCGAGCGCGCTCGAGGAGCTTCGGCAGTCTCGCTTCGATGAGATCGACGCCTTTCTGCGCGGCGAGGCGGCCGATGATGCCGACGAGCGGAACGTCGTTGCCGCGCGGAAGTCCGGCCTCGCGCAGCAGCGCTTCCCGACAGATGTCCTTGCCACCCGGCTTGTCCGCCGTGAACCGGGCGGAGATCCGCCGATCGGTCTCCGGATTCCAGTCGTCGACGTCGACGCCGTTGAGCACGCCCTCGATCCCGGCGCTACGCTCGGCGAGCACGCCTTCGAGGCCTGCGCCGTACTGCGCCGTCAGGATCTCCTTCGCGTATTTTTCGCTCACCGTGTTCACGACGTCGGCGAAGACGAGTCCGCCCTTGAGGAAGTTGAGCTGTCCCCAGAACTCGAGCTCCTTCATTGTGAAGTGGTCCCACGACAGACCCGTGAGCCCGAACGACTCGGCGCCGAAGACGCCCTGATAGGCGAGGTTGTGGATCGTGAACACGGTGCCGAGCCCGGCCATCGCGGGATCGCCTTGGCGCGACAGCTTCACGTGCACCGGCGCGAGCGCCGCCTGCCAGTCGTTCGCGTGCAACACATCGAACCGGCGACCATCGGGCGGCGCGCGGAAAAGCTCGGCTGCCGCACGCGAGAAGAACGCGAAGCGCGCCGCGTCGTCGAGCTGACCGTAGATCGACGGGCGGTCGTAGAGCGCGCGGTTGTCGAGGAACCACACTTCCGCCGGTCCCTTGCCGAGCGGCGCCTTCCAGATGATCGCTTCCTCGACGGAGGACCCGAGTGGCACCTCGATGCGGATCCCGGAAGAAACGAGCCCGTGCTTCTCGCGGTCGATCTCGCCGTAGAGAGGGAGCAGCAGCACGACCTCGTGGCCGGCGGCCGCGAGGGCCTTCGGCAGCGTGCCCAGCACGTCGGCCAGGCCGCCGCTCTTCACGAACGGGATCGCCTCCGCCCCGGCGAGGAGGACTCTCACGAGGCGTTCTAGCTGCTCTTGATCTCACGGAGGAACTGCGCGGCTTCCTCCGGAGGCGTGGGATTGATGTAGAAGCCCGAGCCCCACTCGAACCCGCCCATACTCGTGAGCTTGGGCACGATCTCGATGTGCCAGTGGAAGTGGGGGAGGTTCCGCTCGCGCACGGGCGCGGTGTGCAGCACGAAGTTGTAGGCGGGCATGTCGAGCGCCTTCTCGAGGCGCTGGAACGTGCTCTTGAGGATGCGGGCGAGATCGGTGAACTCGGGCCGCTGGCTGTCCTCGAAGTTCGAGGAGTGCACGCGCGGGAGGATCCACGTCTCGAACGGGAAGCGCGGCGCGTACGGCGAGAACGCGACGAAGCTCTCGGTCTGTTCGATGATGCGCAGCTCGTCACTGAGCTCCTGCGCGAGCACGTCGCAGAACACGCAGCGCTCCTTGTACTCGAAGTATTCCTTCGCGCTCTTGAGCTCCTGGCGCACGGCGCGCGGGACGATCGGCAGCGCGATGAGCTGGCAATGGGTGTGATCGAGCGACGCGCCCGCAGCCTCGCCGTGATTCTTGAAGATGAGGCAGTACTGCAGGCGCATGTCCTTCGAGAGGTCGACGATGCGATCGCGGAACGCCCACAACACGTCCTCGATCTGCTTCGAATCGAGCTTCGAGAACGTCATGTCGTGCTGCGGCGACTCGATGATGACTTCGTGGGCGCCGATGCCGTTCATGCGATCGAACATGCCTTCGCCTTTGCGATCGAGCTTTCCCTCGATCGACAGCGCGGGGAACCGGTTCGGTACCACGCGCACGCGCCATCCCGGCGAGTTCGGGGCACTGCCGTTGTCGCGGTAGGCGAGGATCTCGGGCGGCGTCTTGTCCTCGTGTCCGGGACAGAACGGACAGAGCCCGGACTTCGTGTGTGCCGGACGCGGCTTGAAATCGCTGGGGCGCTTCGCGCGCTCGGTGGAGATGATCACCCAGCGGCCGACGATCGGATCCTTGCGAAGCTCGGACATGGGGGCCTCGTCTATCAAGTTCTGCGGTATACGTCGACGCTCTTGATCACCGTTCTCTCTCGCCTGATTGCCGCGATGCCGACGCCGCTCCTGCTGCGCGTCGGATCCGTGCTCGGCTGGATCTGGTACCACGTGATCCCGCTGAGACGAAACGATGCGCTGATCGCCGTCGCGCGAGCATTCCCGGAGAAGACGCCGGAGGAACATCGCCGCATCGTGAAGGCGAATTTCGTGCACCTCGTACGCGCACTCTTCGAGGTGGTCGGGTTCGTCGCATACCCGGTCGAGCGCCTGAAAAAACTCGTGCGCTTCGAGGGTCTCGCCGAACCCGTGCTCGCCGCGCGTGCGGAAGGAAGGGGGACCGTCTGCCTCTCCGCGCACATCGGCAGCTTCGAGCTCTCGATGGGCACGTTTCACTTCTTGACGGGCGTGCCGATCGTGATCGTCGCGCGCATCCCGAAGGGCGGCATCTCCCGATCGCTCCTGGAGGCCGTCCGCGATCGCACCGGGATGATCGTGTTGCCGCCCAAGGGCTCACTCCCGAAGGTCGTCCATGCATTGACGGAGGAGCGCCGGATCCTCGGTTTCGTCACCGACCAGAACATGCCCAAGAAGCGCGGGGTGTTCGTCGACTTCCTCGGCGAGATCGCCTGTACGACGCCGGGTTTCTCCGTGATCGCCCGAAAGAGCGGAGCTATCGTCGTTCCCGGCTGGAACGAGCGGCTGGCCGACGGCACTCACCTCGGCCACTTTGGTCCGCCGATCACGCTGTCGACCGACCCGAATCCGCGCGTGGCCGCGCTCAACGACACCTGGCGCGTGAGCCAGATGACCGAGGCGTGGATCCGGGCGAAGCCCGAGCAATGGTTCTGGGTGCACCGCCGCTGGAAGTCGAAGCCCGATGCCGGCCAGGTCGTGAGGACGGCTCGCGGACTCGAGGTGTGGGGGCAGGGGCGCGTCGGCGTGCTGCTCGATCGCGACGGCACGATCAACCGCGAGCTCGGCCACTCGGTGCTGGCGCCGGACGAACTCGAACTCATCCCCGGTGCGGCCGACGCGATCCGGCGGCTCAACGAGACGGGCGTCGTGGTCGCCGTCACGACGAACCAGGCGCCGGTCGGGCGCGGGCAAATCACCGAGGCGGATCTCGACGCGATCCACCAACGAATGCGGGAGCTCCTGGCGAAAGAGGGTGCCCACATCGACGCAATCGACTACTGTCCACACCACCCGACCGAGGGCTTGGGCGCGTTCAAGACCGCCTGCGAATGCCGTAAACCCTCGCCGGGCCTACTGAATACCGCCACGAAGAGGTGGGGGCTGAATCCCCGGGTCTCTCTCTTCGTCGGTGATCGGGACACCGACGTGAAGGCCGCCCGCGCGGCCGGTTATCCTGTAACTCTCGTCTCGAACGGCTGGGCGCACAAACCCTGGGAGCCTCCAACGGAACCCCCTGACCACATCGCCGAAAGCCTTCCGGACGCGATCGATCGCTTCCTCGAGAAGCGTTTCGGCGGGAGGACCGAGTGACGACCCCGTGCTTCACGCGGGTCGCGCTTGCGCTGCCGTTCGTGTTTGGGAGCGCCGCGACGATCACGCTCTTCGGCGCGACCGCGCTCGCCCAGAAGCCCGCGCCCGCACCCGCGGCCGCGGAAGTCCCCGATCCTCCGGCAACGGCGGGCCAGCCCGTGACGCGATCCGTGACCCTCCTCGACGGCCAGCCCGCGAGCCCGACGAACATCCCGTTCCGCGACGGCGAGTCGCTGACGTTCACCGCGACGTGGACCGGCATCAGCGTCGGCGACGCGACGATGACCGTCGACACCGGCGGCACCTTCGAGGGCAAGCCGGCGATCCATCTCAAGGCCAGCGCCTCGTCGGGGCGAGCGTTCTCGCTCTTCTTCAGCATCAAGGACGCGGGCGAGTCGTGGGTCGATCCCGAGGGCCTCTACTCGCTGGGCTTCGTCTCCGATCAGAAGGAAGGCTCGATCGAGGACTACCAGAAGTGGATCATGGACTACGACAAGAACGTGTCCACTCGCCACCGCGCTCGCCGGAAGGACGGCGGCGAAGTGAAGAACAGCACGAAGGACTACGCACTCTCGCGCACGCACGTGCAGGACGGTTTCTCGATGTCCTACTTTTTCCGCGCGTTCCCGCTGAAGGTCGGCAGCAAGCTCGAGAGCGACGTCTTCGTGAGCAAGAAGGTCTGGAACCTCACGGTCGACGTCCTGAGCCAGGAGAAAGTGAAAGTTCCCGCCGGAACGTTCGACTGCCTCAAGGTGAAGCCCACGGTCTCCCTCAACGGCGAGAAGCAGAACAAGGGACAGATGACCATCTGGGTCACGAACGACGACCGGAAGATGCCCGTGAAGATCCAGTCCGACCTGCCGCTCGGCAAGGTGAACGCCGTCTTGACGAAGTTCAAGGAAGGCAAGAAGGCCGAGTAGTGTGGTATCACGCGCGTCATGGCACTCGATCCCAAGCTGCGTGAGCTGCTCGTGTGTCCCCAGTGCAAGGGGAAGCTCACGGACAAGAAGACCGAGAAGGGCGAAGGCCTCGAATGTTCGGCCTGCAAGCTGCTCTTCCGCGTCGAGAACGACATCCCCGTGATGCTCGTCGACGAAGCGACCCGGCTCTGACGTGAACGACGCGCTGCTCGTCCACGAGACGTCGGTGGATGCGCCGTCGGGAGTCTGGCGTGGGCTCGTCCGCAGCCGCGCCGCGTTGCCACCCGGTTTCCTCGTGGATCCCCCGCGCGTGCTCTCGGCGGCGGGCGTGAAGGTCCTCCGCGACAAGAAGAACACCATCGTCGACCTGCCGGATCGCGGCGGCCCCGGATGGATCGTGCGGCTCTACCGCCCACACGGCGTCCACGCCGTCGTGCGCAACTCGGTGATGGTGTCGAAGGAGCACAACGCGTTCACGTTCGCGCTCGAGTACGAACGCCGCGGCGTGCCGACGGCGCCGGCGCTCGCGATCCTCGAGCGCTACGCGAAGGGGCTCTTCCAGGAGAGCCTGCTCGTCACGCAGAAGATCCCGTCGCACACGCTCGGCGAGTGCATGGGCGCGGCAGACGCGGCCGCCGGAGGCGCGAAGAACGCGGGGAAGGGCCGGCGCGCGTGGCTCCGTGCGTTCGCGGCGTTCGTGCGGCGCGCGCACGAGCGCGGCGTGTATCACCTCGATCTCAACCCCGCGAACGTTCTCGTGCCGATCGCGCACGCGACGCCGGAGGACGCAGCGTTCGTGCTGGTCGACGTGAACCGCACGATCTTCGGGAAGCCGTTCGCCCCGCGGCTCGTGCTGCAGGACCTCATGCGCATCGGCGCGTCTCCCGCCGAGCGCAGCTTCGTGATGCGCGCGTATGCGGCCGACGCGAAGGAATACGCGCGACTGCGGCGCACCGTGAACCGGCTGCGCGCGCTCCACGACACGCGGAAGAGCCTGAACCGGAAACTCGGCGTGAAAAAGGCGCTGCGGGTGTTGCGGATCCGATGACGCCGACGCCTCCTTCCGCCGAGTTGATCCGCTGGTGCGTGCGCATCGCGGTGCTGGGATCGGTCGTCTTCCTGCTGAAGCAGGCCGCCTTCCTCGCGCTCATCGCCGGTGAAGCCGATCCGCGTGAGCGCACGATCTACATCGGGTACGTCGCCGTCGCCGCTGCAGGCGCCGCGTTCGAGCTTTTGTGTGCGGGTTGGCTGCGACGCCGTGGCTCGAGTCCCGCCTTCGCGACGGCGTTCCTCCTCGGGAACAGCGTCTTCCTCACGGCCTGTTACGCGTGCGTGATCCTCGTCTACGGCGACTTCTTCACGCTGCTGCTGCTGCCCGCGTATTTCCTGATCGGGACCTTCGCGGGACTTCTGCTCGATGGACGCGCGACGATCGCCGTCGGTGTGGCGGTCGCTGCGGAGTATGTCCTCCTGGTCGGCGTCGCGACGCGCATGGGACTGCTGTCATCGATCGAGCCCGGATTCCTTGCGGGTGCGACCGGACTTCTCGTCGCCAATGGCCTTCTCGTGAGCCATCTCGCGAGGGCGCGAGCGGCGACCGAAGTCGCGAACGCGGAGCTCCGCGCGGAAGCCGAGCGCCGCCGGATCGTCGAGATCTTCGGGCAACAGGTTTCGCCGAAGGTCGTGGAGCGGCTGCTGGCCCAGAAGACGCTGCCATCGAGCGAGCGTCGCCACGTCTGCGTGATGTTCCTCGACATCCGCGGCTTCACGAGCTTCTCGGAAGGGCGCACGCCCGAAGAAGTGATCGCGTACCTCAACGGGCTCTGGGAGATCCTCGTCGACGTCGTGAACGAGCACCACGGCATCGTGAACAAGTTCCTCGGCGACGGTTTCATGGCGACCTTCGGTGCGCCGTTCGAAGAGGGCAACAGCAGCCGCAATGCCCTCGACGCCGCGGTCGCGATCGTCGCCGCCGTGGAGCGCGCCGTGGCGGAGAAGCGCTGCCCACCGACGCGCATCGGCATTGGCCTGCACGCAGGAGAGGTCGTCGCGGGCAACGTCGGTTCCGCGTCCCGCAAGGAGTACACGGTCCTCGGCGACGTCGTGAACCTCGCGTCGCGCATCGAGTCGCTCAACAAGGAGTTCGAAAGCACGCTCCTTGCGTCGAAGGCGGTCGTGGACGCGTCGGCCCAGCCGGTTCCGGGAACCGCGAGTCTCGGCGCCGTCCAGATCCGCGGGCACCACGCGCCGGTCGAGATTTTGAAGATCCGCTGAGAGTTACTCCAGGGAGAGTCTTCACTTTCTCCCGTCCCGGCTCGCGTTTGTTCTGCGGTCCCGTCACGTTCGCGATAGCGGCCCTTCGCTTTCGCGATCCTCCTGGCCGCGCTCGGTTCGGTGTCGCTGCCGTGCGAACTGCGGCGGGTTGGGGAAGGGGTCGCCAGGGCCTTGTCCGCGAACACGCACCAGGGGAGACCGCGCGCTCGTCTCGTGGGACGAGTCTCGGATTGCGGTCACGACCTGCCGTCACCTCCACTACTGGAGGCAACTCTGGTTGCCACCTTTGAAGCGCGCTTCTTCGCTTCCAAGAACGCTTCACCGAACGTCTCGCGCGCATGCTGATCGTTGTGCTTCCGGCAGAGTTGGCGCGCCGAGGAGACGTCCGTCGCTCCGCCCTTCGCGGCAGCCTCCACGTGGTCGACTTCGAGCTGCCACTCCGATCCGCACACCCCGCCGGTATCGACGGGCCACACGCAGCGCCCGCCGTCGCGATTCCAGAGAGCCCGCCTGTCGTCGGCCGTGAAGCGCTCCTTCTTCGGCGGTTCCTTTTGTGCCTCGGCGTCCGCAGGCTTGGCAGGAGCCGTCGCGACCTCGGGCGCTGCCTTTTTCGCACGCGGCTTCGGTGCGATCGCTCCGCGACGCTTGCCGTACTTCTCGATGAAGAGGTCGAGCGCGAGCTCGAGGATGGCGACGGGATCGCCGGTCGGTACGACGTGACTGCCGAACTTCTTCGCGAGCTCCAGCTTCTGAACCCATTCGCGAGAGACCGGAAGGCGAGCGGAGTATTCCTGCGCGGATGTCGGGCGAACCGTCGCGCGGCGGCGCGGGCGAGGAAGGGGCGTCGGCTCAGCTTTCGGTTCTGGTGCAGGCGGCGCTTCCGGTTCCGGCTCCGGCTCGGTCGGATGCGGCGAAGGAAGTGTTGAGTTCTGCACCGGCTCTGCGGGCGCGTCGAAATTCAGCGAAGGAGCGGGCGTCGGCGGATCGGATTTCGTCGGGAATTTGTGGATCCGCGGGGGCGGCGCCGGCTTGGGATCCTCGGACGCCACGAGGAGCTCGATGTCCCGAAGGGACTTGCGCGAGGCGCCTTCGAAGAGGTCCGTCGCGTTCTCGGCCGTGAGCACGTCTGCGAGGAGGAGAAGTCTCGTGACGCAGAGCCGTCCGTCGCGGAGGTAGTCGACGGCGGCCGGGAAGCCCTCGATCACCTTGATCGCCTTTAGGCGGCGACCGGTCGTGCTTTCGCAGAGCCCGAGGCCTTTCCGGCAGAAGTCCCACATCGAAGCGAATCCGAGCTGCTCATGGCGCTTGTCGCGACTGAATTCCATCAGGAGTTGGAGAAACGTCGCGACAATGTTGAGCTCGTTTCCGATCAGTTTCTTGAGCTCCTGGCACTTATCGCGGGCGATCACTTTGTCGTTTAGCATGGGAACCTCCGTTCCCTGCTTTGATATCACCCGTCCTGGCGATCCTCAGAACGCGCCAGGATCGACGCATTCTCCGTGGGGATTGAGCGAGGCCTGGCGCGTTCTG
>Ga0163152_10009324_pt1 | contig 10253 bp, 5 predicted proteins | sample OliLakLV19MP8IB2_FD_148635 | JGI IMG/M metagenome (GOLD analysis project Ga0163152, IMG submission 148635) | Freshwater microbial mat bacterial communities from Lake Vanda, McMurdo Dry Valleys, Antarctica - Oligotrophic Lake LV.19.MP8.IB-2 | ecosystem: Environmental > Aquatic > Freshwater > Lake...
CCGTTAAACTCGTTTCCCCCATGGCGCAAGCATGATGCAAAGCATACTGGCGCAAAGCGTCCGCTTGTGCCAATCATCCTTGAGCGTCCGCTCACTTGATAACCCCCTATCATTTTTACCTTTACTCTAAATTACTGCTATGGGCCGGAAATACAAATTCAGGGACAATAGCCAACTTTATTTTGTCAGTTTCGCCACGGTGAACTGGATTGATGTATTCATCCGTAATGAATACAAAGAAGTTATGCTCGACAGCCTTCGGTTTTGCCAATTGAAGAATGACCTTGAATTGTATGCGTGGTGTATAATGACCAGCCATGTTCATCTGATAATAGGGAGTCGCGGTACTCCAATGGAATATATCCTGCGTGATTTCAAAAGTTTCACATCAACAACCTTGAAGAAAGTGATTTCGGAAAATCCAACTGAAAGCCGCAGGGAGTGGATGCTGTGGATGTTTGAACGAGCGGGAAAATACAACCCGAACAATAAAGGCTAGCAGTTTTGGCAACAGGATAATCATCCGATAGAATTATTTGACCGGAAAATCATGGAACAGAAATTAGATTATGTGCACAACAATCCTGTTTCGGCAGGATTTGTCAGCAGCCCGACTGATTGGATTTACAGCAGCGCAAGGGATTATGCCGGAGAGAAGGGATTGCTTGATATTATCCTGTTGGAGTGAAGCGCTGAAGAGATTGAGGTTATTACAACGCAGCGGACGCTGCAAGGATGATTGGCACAAGCGGACGCTTTGCGCCAGTTATAATGCTTGCGCCAGTTTCGGGGGAAAGACATCAGCAACACCGTTTATGCCGTTCCAAATTATCTCACTAACCGCAGGGTGAACCTTAGGATTGTGTTTAAGTTTTAAGTTGCTGACCTGGAATCTCTCGAATTTGAAAGACTTTCCTTCCTTCATCATAAAATCATAGAGTCCCTGCGAATGACTTGCAATAACGGGGGCAACTTGTCTTATTGTTTCACAATTTTTCCTTCTGCAATCTCTCCGGTGCTTAAGAGGATGCGGTAAAAATAGAGTCCATTGGGAAGATGTTGAACATTGAGTTTGACTTTTCGGGCAGAGATAGTTTTAGCAATAAGCTTGTCACCGTTCATATCGAAGATCTCTATTGTTTGAAATTGCAACGGGGAGGTTGTTTCAATAGATAGTTTTCCTGAAAACGGATTCGGATAAATGATTAATCTGTTTACTGCTTGTTCCAGTAAACCGACTGTTGTGGCGATTTGAACATGCACGGTGTCTTCGCAGTTTAGAGAATCACGCAGGGTAATGATATAAGCGCCTGCTGATAATCCATAAAAGATGCTGCTGTCTTGAAAGCTGCTTCCGTCAAAGCTATAAGCATAAGGCTCAACCCCTCCTGATAAAATTTTTATTCTTACAGAACCCGCACTGCTATCGGTGACAGGCTTAGTGATGGTTTCAATTATGAATGGAGATGGATTGCTTAGTGTTAGGGTTTCTGTACAAACAAAACCCAAACTGTCTTTTGCATAGACTGCGTAGGTGCCTGCGGGTAAGCCTGAAAAAATGCCGCTGCTTTGATAATTGATGCCATCAATGCTGTAACTAAGTGTACCGAATCCTCCTTGTGCATTTATGCTTATTTCTCCATCATTGGAGTTAAAGCAAACCAAATGGTTGGAAACCGTTGCTGAAACATTCAGCATCGCAAGCTGAACGGGAATGGAATAAATCGTATCCATCACATCATACACCATGCACCAATACACATCATTCGGATTAATGTCGTTGACGCTGAAGCTGTCGTTTTCTGCGGTTGATAAGGCAGAGCCGTTTTTGTACCATTGATAAAAAATTGTTTCTCTGCCGCTTGCTGCTACCCAGATTGTTGCGGTGCTTTGAGGAGTGCAGAATATCCGGGTGAGCGATTGGCTATCTATTACAAGGGGCTCAATGGTGAGTTTCCAAAGGTCGCCTAAGATGCCTCCACCGGCTCCATAGGCATCTTGTCCTACTCCTCCATATAGCCAAAAAATGCCTGATGTGTCTATCCATGTCACTCCATTTGATCTGGAACCGGCAATATTTGAAATGGCTGAAACTCCCCGAGTTCCATATACCCCGAGTTGTTTTTTGATTTGAGAGCCTTTAACCCAAGCCCAATTACCGCTACGTATGCTAAATCGCCATAAATCATTATAGGCATCGCTGCTGGATTCATCCCCTCCAAAGAACCAAAGATTATTTTCTCTATCTGCCCACCCCAAACCACTATACCTTGCCCCCGGAGTGCATTGAGGACATTCCTTTCCTTTTGTTCCATAATAAACAAAAGCATTAACAATTCCACTTATGCTACTTCCCTTCACCCACACCCATTCATTTGACGAAAGATTGTATTTCCATAAATCATTTAAATCATACCTGTTTCCGTTAGAATCATATCCATCTCCTCCGAACATCCAAAAATTCCCCTCAATATCCATCCATCCGGCTGACTGCGTTCTTGCTCCCGGAATATTCGAAGCTGACGGAATTCCCTGTGTTCCATAAGTGCCGCCCCGATTTCCCGCTGCGTTTCCACTCACCCATATCCATTGATTCAACAGAATGTCATATTTCCATAAATCACCTAAAATGCTATTATTGCCAAAGGCATCATAACCACCTCCCCCAAACAACCATAAATTACCTGCATTGTCTTTCCATGTAGCGGAATAAACTCTTGCACCCGGGATATTATTGGCAGAAGCCATGCCCTGAGTTCCATAAGTTCCAGACTGATTAATTACCTTGCTGCCTTTCATCCATGTCCATTTATTCGCAAGCGGGTCATATTTCCATAAGTCATTAAGACCTCCGTCTTGTAATCCAAGCCAGTCATATCCGCCTCCACCAAAGAGCCATAGATTTCCATCATTGTCTGTCCATGTTGCAGACCCCCATCTTGCTCCTGGAGTATTTGCGGAATCAGGAATACCCATAATCCCATAAATTCCTTTCTGGTTAGGTATTGAATCGCCCTTCATCCATGTCCACTCACTTGATGCAATATTGTATTTCCAGAGATCATTAAAATAAGGGAGAAGGTAACCAAACAGCCAAAGGTTGTTATCCAAGTCAACCCATGAAACATTCCATAATCTTTGCCCGGGCGTATTCGCGACAGAACCGATTCCTTTTGTTCCATAAACAGTAGCAGGATTTTTCGTGTCACTGCCCTGTATCCATGTGAATGTTTGGGGGCAGACATTCAGCGCGAAGCCAAGAAAAAACATTGTTAAAATTAACCTGAGCATATTTCAACGAATAATGAGCAACTTTCCTCTGTGTAAGATTTTATTTGATTTACCAGAATTCCTCACTAAGTAAATATAGGCTCCTTCTGCAAGGCTGTTCAGGGAAATTTCACCGCGCTGGATTAAGCCTGTTTGAGTTATTTTTTGCATTCCGACAATATCATAGAGCGTGAGCATTACCTCGCCAGAATAATCCGTTTCGAAAATTACCGTATTGCTTGCAGGGTTCGGGTACAATTGAAAACTGTAAGGACTGCTTGTTTGCATTTCCGATTTTTCATTTTCCGGTTTATCCCTTGCTGTTTTTGCAAACTGAGCAGAGTAGCCGCTATCCTCAATTCGCGCAGCGAAGAAATCTTGCCCGCCAATAGTGGTGAGAATGGAGTTAAATGCAATGGAATCATAAAAAACTCCTGTGAGATAAAGATATTCCACCCAGCAGCCTGACCCCGTGATAATATCCTGCGGTTTATCACCTCCTGTTCCACCAGCCCGAATGCCCCAGCGCGGATTGCCTGAAACTGCATATTTCACGATAAAAATATCTTCTTCACCTACGGAGATTAAATCCGTTTCATGAAAACTCATGGTGTCAATAAATGCCCCCGTGATGAAAACATCCCCAGCATCATTAGCGGTGACGGCAAGCGGAATCGGGCTTCCCGCATCGCCACCGAAATAATGTACCCACTGAACCTGCCCCGCGCTGTTAAACTTAGTTACAAAGGCATCTCCATTGCCATCAGCATTAAATTCAAAAGCGCCTCCGAAGTAGATATGTGAAAATTCGCCCGTGACATAAAAATTGCCATTAGTATCTACCGCCAAGTCATGCGCTAATCCGGTTGGATAAGTTGCATAGAAAACAGATGTGCCGTTAGGCTCATATTCTTCTATGTAAATCTCTCCATTTTGTGTTCCGGCAATAAAAATGGAATCATTGTAAATGTCAACTCCGACAGCGGAACCTACATTATTTTGGTTAAGCATATTTTTTAATTCATCAGACCATGTTCCTCTTCCTGTACTGTCATACTTTACAATAAAACCATTTGTACCCATTGGAGCATTAGGTCGGTTAGTGCCCGCTAAAACAGTAGCACCACTATAAGTGCCAACCACCACAATGTTATTCTGCGCATCAACCGCCACGTTGGTTGCCCCTTCGTTGTTTGTCCCGCCATCTTGGATAACCCAAATTAAATTTCCATCCGCAGCATACTTGGCAACAAATAAATCATTGCTGCCGGATAAACTTACGAGCGTGTCTTTCCGCGCACCCGTGCCGGTAAATTCTATAGAGTCATTAAAATAGCCAGCTACAATCACATTGCCGCTGTTATCCACTTGCACTTTTTCGGCAATGATGGAGGAGGTAATTTCGAGTGTATTGGTGTTCACCACCCATTCGGTTTCATCGCAGTCATCATACTTTGCTAAGAACATTTCAAACAAGCCAACAGGCGCAGCCTTCTCATAAGGGTTCGGAAAATGAAATGAATCGTTGTAAACGCCAGTAACATAAATAACGCCATCATCAAATGCAATTCCCCGCGCCTGCTCGTTGGAATCACCCGGAGCGTGAATAGGGAAATCAATGTAGCTCCCGTTGTCAACAAACACTGTAACGGTGTCGCTGAGACATTCGGGGGTGTAGATGACCCGTTCCTGCATGTTGTTTTCGTCAAATAGTTCAAGAAATCGCCTTAGTACGTATGTAGTAGTGTGCAATGGTCTTACCGTCATTTGTGAAGAGGTGGAAAGAATATCGAACGAGTCTAATGTTGACCATTCATAAAGGGTATTAGATGCTTCACAAAAAATACCGCCTAAGGTAGCCGAGTCTGGTATACAGGAGATGACGCATTGGTCATGACCCGCAGAAAAATCATCTTCGATCAGTTCAATTTGGTCAAGATACAATTCTGTTTCACCTGCCGGATAAATAACAAGATTATCATAACTGTCTCCCGGCTGTGTTGCAAAGCATGTAATCACTCGCTCATAGAGATTGTTAGAGGACACTTGGTTCTCAGTCAAAATATCAAGTCCCTGAAAATTTTGAGGACGGGGGCCGCTTCCATAGGCAAGTGTTGAATCATCATAATAAGGAAAATTAACGGTGTCGCCAAAGCAATTTACTCCAGTAGGCGGATCAGCGGAGTTGTAAGCGCGTACAAAAATATCATCAACATTTGGCGAAGGTATTTGTCGATAATAGGAAAACAAATAAGATTTTCCACCTTCTATGTTGACAGGGGTATAAACGCCTTCTCCGTTTGGCAGCATACGACAATTTGTACGTGTGCTATCACCCGGATTTGAAAACATGCGCAAGGCACCGGAGTTTGCAGGGTCAATACCCGTAGTGAAAATATTGTAATCGGGCGTTCCAAAGAAAATATCCCAACCGGGAATATTCACGGCAAGCGTAACTCTTCCCGGGATGGCACCTGGCACACAAATTTGCGGATTGCATATCAGATTGCAATCATTGTCAGGAGCTAACGCTGCATTGCAAGTTTGCACAGCACTGCAATTGTTTACATCTCTGCGCTGAATAATAATTGTGAAAAAAGAACCTGACAATTCGTTTTGTCTCAACCTGATTTGATAAGTGCTGTCTCTTAAGAAATCAGCATGACGAATGAAAAACCCATTTGAGGAATCGCCTGATACTTGTTGAGCAATAAATTCCAAATTATCACAGGCACCTTTGTAAACACTTGCGGTGTCAAGATGATAAGCAAGGGAATCGCTCATTCGATATACTTTTACGTCCAGCAACGTATCAAATGCCACAAACCGAAACCACATCACCGTATCCGTCATCAAAAAAGGTGTTGGGTTCAGCGTGTCGTTAATCCAAATCGCATCTTCGCATGTTAAGCCTGAATAGCAAGCCTCCTGAACAATCGTTTCATGCAGCATAAAAATAGAGTAATCGTCAAGTGTATCAGCAACTGCCATTCTTTGCACAGTGTCAATTTGATAGGGTACTTCCTCCCAGCACCTCTGCCTTAGTCGGGAGAGGCGTAAATTGGCTTTGTCAATGAGATTCAAACCTGCAAGATTGAGGCTGTCATAATGTAGCGTAATATTTGCAAGAGGCGGTGTTCCAAATCCCGCATGTTTTGTAAGCCAGTAACGGTCAGCAATCTTTTCCCAGTTGCTGTCAACAGTTGCAGCCGCTTCCTGAAAGTAAAGCATATCAGGCGGTTGAATGGCATTGTTCGGGCTATCGGTGGCAACTGTTTCAAACGTGCTAAACTCCAAATACCCATCACTGCCATCACCAGCGTCAATCACCTCAAATTCAATCCCCACATCCTGCAACGAATCATTCACAAAAGGCACTTTGTATTTGCCCGTGTTCTCTCCGATATGCCACACCACCTTTCCCCACAGCGAATCCTCCGCAATCAACTTCCCCTCCGTCACTTGTAGCGCATTCGTATCTCCATTCAGCAACACCAACTTGTTTGAGCTCAACTGTAACACGCCCTTCTGCAAAATCATCCCGCTGTCAATTATCATTTGTGCAGCATTCCCTGTCAACAAAATATCCCCCGCATTTTTAAGCGTGTCCGTTTTCAGCGTGGCGTTGTTTTGAATCACGCTTGCCGTGTCCATCAGCATTTTACCTTTCACCGTCATCGCTCCGCCAGAGATAGTGATTTTGCCTCCGGTGGAGTTGAGGATTTGGGCGTGGGTGAGTAGTGGGTATTGGGTAGCGAGTATTGAGATAAATACAAACAGCCGGAATGCAGAAACCGCAAAGGACGCAGAGGTTTTCGCAAAGGGCGCAAAGAAAATTCTTTTCATGGCTTTGCCTTTAAGGGTGATGAATTACGGAGCAACTGCTCCTGTAAAAACAATCCAGTTCGAGCCGCTTGCGACAACTTGGTAAAAATTATTCGTGTTGTCGTCTTGTATGTAAGTTGTCCATCCATTGCCTTTTGATGCTGGACTGGTGAAAAATGAATCCAGCTCTGTATCGGTAGGCGGGTTGCTTACATTCCTCGTGCTGATGCTTTGCTTGATGTTGCCGTTTACATGCAGTTCGGTGTCGGGGTTGGTGGTGTTGATGCCGAAGCCTGTTGTTTTCAGCAGCGTTGTCAGCGTATCGCTGCTGCTGTTTGTTACTGCCGAACGGATTTCACCCGCCTGAAAAATTTGCGATGCAGTATTATTCCCTTCATACGAAGAAATTTGAATGCCGCTTTCCGTTGGTGATTTCACAATGAAAATTCGCTGCCCGTCCTCATCAAAAGATTCCCCGCATCCCCACCATGTTGCCATGCCTTCATCAAAACTTCCCATCACCATCCCTGCATGAACGGTATCACTTGCTAACGTATCATTTACTCCAAATAGCACAAAGTGCCTATCCGTATTAATGCTATCGCTTTCCCATCTCCCTGCCCACACGCTGTCCACATCCATCCCGAAATAACTGCCGATGTAGTTTTCCTTCGCTGAATCACTTGTGAAAACCACATTGCCTCTTACGCTCAAATCGCTCGCATAAGGCTCAGGAAATGGTTTACCGATTTTTACTTTTCCTGCATCATAAATAATATCGTCACCACTCTTGCTCCACACTCCATCGCCCAGCGTATCGCCATTGAGCAGATACGCGCTTGCATTCACTGCGCCATTTACATCCAATTTTGAAGCGGGCGACAATTTGCCGATACCTACATTCCCGCCAAAGTAAGATTGCGCATCGCCTGCTGCATACACGTTAAAATCATGGACGCTGTCGTTGAAATTGCGAAACACGCCCGCAGCAGTGAAGCGCGTGTTAAAAGAATCGCTGATGATTTCAAGTGGTGACACTGCATCGGGAATATTTACTAAAGCAACAGAACCGATATTAAAGTAAGCATCATTTGAATAAGCGCTGCCGTATATACCGACATTAATACCCTGCTGATTTGATTCAGAGATTCCTAAAACTCCGATGGCAGAAACGATTGCAGTACTGTCTTCCACATACGTGTCGCCAATTACACCCGCCACAAGATTGCTGTCAACCGAACCTCCCGCGCCCGTATAAAATGCTTGTCCGCCTATGGCATAAATATTTTCTGGGCTGCCTTCATTATAGGAAACAAAACCTACTGAAATGCCTTCGCCTGAGTTACCCTGCAAGGTGTTCACGATGGTGTTCAGCCGATAGTTTTGTCCGGTTGCATTGTTGAGCGTGGCTTCAAATACATGAGCGGGTGCGCCATTTGTCGAGTCGGGCGTTACTTCGCTCACAATGCCGCGCGACCCGCTGATGTTTAGCGTTGCCTTCATCTTGCTGGTGTCGCTGCCCGAACCGATGGCTACTTTTCCGGTTCCGCTTGCAGGAAAATAAATATGATTTCCACTTATGCTCCATACGCCATCACCCAGCGTATCGCCATTCAATAAATAAACTTCTGCATTTACTGTTCCCGCCACATCGAGTTTTGTTGTTGGCGCTATCGTGCCAATGCCCACATTCCCCCCGAAATAGGATTTTGCATCTCCGTGTGCATACACGTTAAAATCATTCGCACTGTTGTTAGAATTGTTGAGCAGCGCAGCGGCAGTGAAGCGCGAAGGAAAACTGTCGCGGATAAAAATTATCGGATTTGACGAAGAATCGCCTGTTTCTGCTAGCACCCCGATATTTGCATACGTAGCGGGCGAAACAGCAGAAGAATAGTTTCCGATATTGATTCCCTTGTGCGCAGACTCGGCTATGCTTTTTGAGCCAATCGCAAGCGCTTCGGCAAGCGTGTCCAGCACATAAGCATCTGTCATGCTGCCCAATACAATGGGTATTTCTTGAAAGTTGTCTAAGTCGCCTCCGGCACCGGTATAAAAGGATTGACCGCCCATCGCCACGCTAAATTTTGCATCGCTTTCCAAATAAGAAAACATGCCTACCGTGCCTCCATCTGTATTGTTTGTCTGAATCGTATTTATCCCGAAATTTCCGTTGAATTCCCCCGGGAAGTCAATTTCTGATATGAACACGTGAATAGCCTCCCCCGCAGAATCAGGCACAGCAACGCATACAATATTTCCTGCAACATTTAATGTTCCAAAAGTGGAACTTGTGTCGCTGCCCTCACCAACGACCACTTTACCGCCATTGTAATAAATGTTTCCACTGGTGCTGTCGCGTGTGCTCCACAAGCCAAAGTCTTTCCATGTATCGTTGTGATAATACAGAAGCTTGTTCAAATCCGTGTCAAACACAATCAACCCGTCAGCGGGGGAAGCGATGCTGTCGCGCTGCGCGGTGGTCATGCGTGGTGGTAGAAATCCTTTCGATTCCGAAAACACTTCCAACTCAGCCGAAGGGTGCGCGGTTTTGAGGCTGTCGCCAATGGCGACCTGCGCGGATGCTGGCAGAGCGATGAAGATGGAGCAAAGCAGCAGCGCAAGCGTAGTCACACTGAGCGTAGTCGAAGTGTGGCTTTTGCAGCGCGTAAGCCAGCGCCATCCTTCGATAAACTCAGGATGACAGTGATTACCGATTACAGAATGTTTTTTCATAAAAAACAGTTTTTGATTTTTAAAATGAATTACTGTTGACTGTTGTCTGAAGACTGTTGACTCTTCCTGCTCAACACTCCACCCACAACACCCAACACTCAATCACACGCCCCCAGCGTGTCGCCATGCGCCAGATGCGCGGCTACTGCGCTCTCGTCAACCTTGATGGTTTTGCCTTTGTGACAGAGCGTAATTTTTTCTGCTTTTGATGGAGCAAATGCCGTGATTGTGGTGATAACGCTTGCGCTCATCACAAGCAGAAGCAAGAAAATTTTCGGTTGGTGTTTCATGACAGGAATTGTTTGATTGAAAAATGATGAAATGCGAACCGAAATAAAAGCAGGTTTTTCAACTTTCCAAATGCCCTTCTACTTATTACATATTTTTTGATTTGATTTTGCGTATTCCAACGTACTCCCGGC
>Ga0163152_10009329_pt1 | contig 10249 bp, 3 predicted proteins | sample OliLakLV19MP8IB2_FD_148635 | JGI IMG/M metagenome (GOLD analysis project Ga0163152, IMG submission 148635) | Freshwater microbial mat bacterial communities from Lake Vanda, McMurdo Dry Valleys, Antarctica - Oligotrophic Lake LV.19.MP8.IB-2 | ecosystem: Environmental > Aquatic > Freshwater > Lake...
CCAGGTGACTTCAACTTCCTGGGCAACCTCGCCTCAGGCGCCAGCCTCCAGCTCTCGGTCGTCAAACCCCCTTCCAGCCCGCTCCAGCAGATCCTCCAAGTTTACAATGATGCCGGCCAGCTCATGGCATCCTCACTCCCGGGCCAGAACTCCCTGGCCTTTCAGGTCTCCTCTCCCGACGCTTATTACGCTCGCATCCTCTCCACCAACAACTCCCACGGCCTCCTTTCTCTCTATACTCTCCAGGTGGGAATAGCGGATGGAAACGCGCCGGAGGTAACCGGATTGCAAGGCATTGAAACCACCATCACCAACGAAACAGTTCTCAACTCATTTCAATTGCAATTCAGCAAGGAGATGAACCCAGTGACCGTGACCAATCCTGCGGCGTACGATCTGAGGAACTCAGGAGTCGATGAACTGTTCGATACGGCCGACGACCGGGTTTATGGGATTTCTGTCAGCAATTACGCTGGCGGTTTAACGGTAGGTTATCGGGTCGAAGAAAGTCCGTTGCAGCCCGGACACTATCGCTTTTCAATCGATTCCAGACTCACGGACGCTTTCGGAAGACTGTTTGTGGAACCGTTGGTATTTTACTTCGACGTGACTCCGCGACCCGGTTTCAAAATCGAAGAAGAACCGGACAACAGTCTGAGCAACGCGGTTCCGCTCCAGTTTTTCCTGGACGCCACCCAGCTCAAAACAGCCGGAGGCCAGGGAAATCTGCTCACCTCATCGGACGTGGACTATTACAGGTTTGAAGCGAAGGCGATGGAGGAGATGGTTCTTGGTGCGGAAACCTCGGAAATAAATGCGAGCGGCCTGCACTATCAGATCCTCCACGCAAACGGGGCCACGCTGTTGGATTATTACGTGATTGACGCGCAGGGTTCAGGACAGACTGGGCCATTCAAGACTCCGACCAACGGGACCTACTACGTCAAAGTCAGTCCATACTATAATTTCTTTCGGGAATACCGATTCCGAATTTTTGCCGCCACTTCCCCCGGCCTGCAGCTCAGCGATGTGCTGGACAACCAGACCATAGCCAAATCCAGTCCGGTGATAACAGGAACCAACGGTGCCAACCGTTTTGCCAGCGTGGCCGGTTATGTGGCCCAACGCGAGGATCTGGATTATTACAAGATCGGAAACGTGGCACCAGGCAACACGATCTACCTGTCCACTCGACTTCCCTATTTCAGCACCCTGGCGCCTATCGTCAGCCTTTACGACAGCGCCAACAATTACATGGAAGAATCAGCCGGCGGCAGGGCCTTCGATGGGGTGGCCGAAATTCATGTCACCCGTTCAGACGAATATTACGCTGTCATCCGGGGTGGAGAAGGAACGAGCGGACTCGACGCGGACTACGCGCTCGACATCCAGATTTTGCCCACGGGAAGTTTGAGATTTCCAAACCTGCAGTCAGGAAACGTGACCTTCCTCTCGCCGAGCCCGATCTTGAGCGGCCAGGAATTGTCATTTTCATTTCGTGTGCGGAATGAAGGTTCCTCAGCGACCCCGGTTAACCAATGGACCGACGGGGTCTTCCTTTCCGGCAACGGAATTTTCGGGGACGGGGACGATCATTATCTGGGAGAAATTGCCCACTCAGGATTTATGGGGTCCGGAGAGAGTTACGATGTGAGCGGCAAGTTCAGACTGCCGGTCAGGCTCGCGGGACGATACCGGCTGATGATCTTCACCGATTTTGGAAACGTGGTGAACGAATTCCTCCTGGAGGGGGACAACCACACCGTAAGCCAGAACTTCATCGAAATTGTGAAAGCCAATGAACCTCCCGTGATTTCGAGAGTTCCGCGACTGACCCTTCTCGAGGGGGTGCCGTATGCCCGGCTCATGTCAGCCACCGATCCCGACACAAATGTTTTGACCTTCGTTTTGGATTCGAACGGCAAATCAGCCTCAGTGGGTTTAACCTCGGGACTTTTTCAATGGACCCCGGCGGAATCGGACGGGCCCGGGACAAATGTTTTCAAACTTTCCGTGACTGATTCGGGCTCGCCCGCCCTCACCTCCACGCAAGACTTTGAAGTGGTGGTGTTGGAAGTGAATCAACCACCGCAGATTCAATCCATCGTTCCCTTGATCACCATTCCCGGACGGGCGGTGGCAACAAAAATCCTGGCGTCAGATGAGGATCTTCCAGAGAATTCACTTCAGTACAGCCTGATCTCCGGCCCGAGCGGCGCAACTTTGAACAGAATCACGGGGGATTTCACCTGGACTCCTGGAATATCGATCACCCCTGGCCTCTATTCTTTCACAATTCAAGTGACAGACAACGGTAACCCGCAGCTGTCCTCCACAGATTCGCTGAGGGTGCTGGTGAATAGCGCTCTTTCCCTCAGGAGCGAACGTCCGCTGATCATCCAAGAACCGGTTGACATCACGGTGCTGGCGGGAGAACGCGCATCGTTGTTTGTCGTTTCCGAGGGACGCGGTCCGATCACACATCAATGGCTCTTTAATGGCAACGTTCTACAGAATGAAACCAATGCGATCCTGACCATCGGCGCCGCAGGCATCAGGAATGATGGATTTTATTCGGTATTGGTTTCAAACCCGTTCGGCTCCGCACAGAGCAGCCGGGCGAGACTGAGTGTCGCCAGAAAACCGCAGATCCTGGACTTCTCTGAGGATCAAAAGGCCCCGCTGGGTTCGAAGGCGGACTTTGAAGTTTTGGTCGAAGGAAGCCGTCCGATGACCTTCTTCTGGTTTCAGAATGGAACCAACCTGGTGGAGATCAGCACAAACCGCACATTCACGATCACCAATGTGCAGCACGTTTCCCAGGGGGAATACTCTGTCGTGGTTTCCAACGCAGCCGGTGTCGCGAACAGTCCCGACGCAACGCTTCTGATCCCGGTGAGGATCAGTGGAATTACCGGGCCACAGATCCTCGGTGCCGGTTCGAACGCGATTTTTAGTGTTTCAGCGCAGGGAACCCTGCCCTTCACTTATCAATGGTACTCCGAGTCAGGTCCGCTGGCGGGAGAAACGAATTCAAGCTTCAACCTAGTCTCCGCCATTCCCAGGCAGAGCGGTAATTACTATGTTGTGGCACGAAATGATGTTCCCTCACAGGATCTCCGCCGCTTTGCTTTGCGCGTTCTTCGCCCGGTCCAGATCCTCGTTCCTCCACAATCCCAGGAAGTCGAAGCCGGCGAGTCGGTCGAGTTCGACGTTGAATTTTCCGGATCCGGGCCGGTTCAATTCCAATGGTTCCTGAACAATTCGCCCCTTCTGAATCAGACAAGCCAGAACCTGGTAATTAACCCAGTAACGCTTTCCAGTCAGGGAAGTTACTCAGTCGAAATTTCCAACGCCATCTCCAGACAAAGGAGCGGCGCGGCCAATCTTTCCGTCCTCTCTTCCCCAGGAGTTGGAACATTGCCTTCATTCCAAAGTTATCAGCCTGGATCGACCATCTCTCTCACCGGTTCAACCTCAGGCTTGGGACCGTTTACTTATCAATGGCAGATCAATGGAGTGAATATACCCAATCAAACCAACCCAGTTTTAACGATTGTTAATGTTCAACCGACCAATTCGGGTGCTTATACCTTTGCAGTGGAAAACGAAGGCGGAGCAGCTTCGAGCGATCCAGTATTGATTTCTGTCGAAACCGCTTCGTTTGCCTTCGCTGATATGTTTGCGAACCGCGGGGTGCTTACAGGTTTAACGGACGTCGTCGCGGGAAACAACATCGGTTCCACAGCGGAACCAGGCGAGCCAGCTCACAGCCCAAATCAACAACCACAAAAAACTGTCTGGGCCGATTTTGTGGCACCCGGCACCGGAATCCTGGAAATCACCACTGCCGGATCGAGCTTCGATACGGCGATGGCGCTTTATTCAGGCGGTCCATCACTGATCGCTTTGACCCCGCTGGCGCAGGACGAGGATGGCGGGGGTTATCTGAGCAGTGCCATTCGTTACGGGGTAAACGGTGGCAGCACTTATCACATCGCCATCGACGGAATCCGAAACGCCAGCGGCCGGGTGGTGCTTTCCTACCGATTTATTCCCACGCCCCAGCCGTTGCCCACAATCCTGGTTCCATTGCAAAACACACTGACGCAACTGGAACAGGCCGCGATGCTCAACGTGCAGGTCTTGAATCCGGGTTCGGTTCGGTTCACCTGGTTTTTCGATGATCAACTCTTGGTTGGCGAAACAAATGCGAGCCTAGTGATCGCCAACGTGCAGATCGAAAACGTCGGCATTTACAAAGTGGTAGTTTCAACGCCGGACGGTTCGCTCAGCGTTTCGAGCAGCGCAAAACTTGAAATTGGTGACGTTGCGTCCCAAGACAAAATCTCCAGTGGCGAAACTGGTGCGCCACCTGTCGGAACCACTTCATCCACGCCTGGACGCGGTACGATAAAATCCCTCTCGTCCGGTTATACAGGAACTCAAATATACACCACCAAGTCCTCGGTGAAAGAACAGGAGGAACCGAATCATTGCGGAGTGGTGGGAGGCGCATCAGTTTGGTTCCTTTACGAATCACTGACCAACGGTTTTCTCAGAATCACCACCGATGGAAGCACCTTCGACACCGTGCTGGCGGCCTATTCCGGTCCTGGATTGAGTTTTGCCACCCTGGTCCTTCAGGCTTGCGATAACAACAGCGGTCTGGATGGAAAAGACAGCGTCATTGTTTTCCCCGTGAACGCAGGGATGGTTTATCACATCGTGGTGGATGGAGTGAATGGCGCGAAAGGCACCGTAGTGATGAAACATACCCTTTCAAGCGCGCCACAGATCGTTGAGCAGCCTGTCATTGTTCGTATCAATCCCAATGGGCCATTACCGGTGCTGCAACACGACACCGTTAAACTTGACGTTGTCGCCAGCTCCAAATATGCCCCGACACCATTCCAATACCAATGGAACCTCGACGGAGTCAAAATTGTCGGTGCCACCAATGCTTCGTTGGCGTTGAACGACGTGGAATCTGAGGATGACGGCAAATACACGGTTCGTGTAAAAAACTTCGCCGGCAGCGTCTTGAGCAGTGCGATCACATTGGGCGTCAATTCCCCAATTACCGTGCTTGCTGCGCCCGTGGACCTCCAGGTTTTCCAAGGAGATTCGGCGCAGTTTTCAGTTTTGGCAACCGGGCCTGGGAACTTGAGCTATCAATGGCGGTTCAATGGATCACCCTTGCTGAACCAAACAAACTCCACACTCCAACTAAACGCGGTTCAATTGTCCCAACAGGGAACTTACCAGGTTCAAATCGGCAACCATGTGCAAGTGGTAACCAATCAGGCTCAATTGACAGTGCTCGATCAATTGACCATCACCCAACAGCCGGCCAATGCCTCGGTGCTGGCTGGAGCAGCGGCGAGCTTCACCGCGAACGCGACCGGCGGCGCCCCGCTCTTCTACCAATGGTTGCACAAAGGCGTGATCATCCCGACAGCCATTCAACCGAAGTTTAATATCCCTTCAAGCGCTCCGGGAGACGCTGGTGACTATCAGGTTGTGATCAGCAACCAATTCAACACCGTCGTAAGCACCCCAGCCATCCTGAGCGTGGCTTCCTCCATTCAAATTTTGCGTCATCCGGAGAGCCAGAGCGCGAACGAAGGCACCAACTTGGTTTTATATGTCACCGTGACCGGATCAGATCCTGTCAGCTACATCTGGCGTTTTGAGGGCCAGCCGATGCCCGGTCAAACCGGTTCTTCATTAAACCTCAACAATCTGAAAGCTGCTGATGCCGGACGGTATCAGGTTGTGGTCAGCAATCCGCTAGGATCGCAGCCAAGCTCCGAAGCGATTCTGACGGTGATCGGCTCAGGAAATCTGAGCTTTCAGGCTCCAACCGTTTCTGTGGCTGGGGAATTCCGCGCCAATGTAGTTGGCACGGCCGGTACTCTGATGAAATTCCAACGATCGACCAATTTCATCGATTGGATCGATATGACCACGATGACACTGACCAACTCCGGGCAGTTGTTCCGAGATCCGTTTCCTACCAATCAATCGCGGTTTTACCGGATCCAAAAACTGCCATAAGCAGAACATGCAATCATCGGGCCGGAAACGGAATCGCGTTAGGGGTCATTCGAAGGCTGAGTTTAAAAATGAGCTGTTCAAAGGAAATCTCGGCCCGCCTGAAGGCGCCTGAAGGCGGGGACTCCAAACAAGCTGAGGCTTTTTTTCTCTCCTAGAACCCGCCATTGCTCTCCAGGGCTTTAATGATTTGCCAAGTTTTCTGAACTGTTTAGTTTTTGCTGCAAATGATTCTATTGCTCAATCGTTGCTTGATGGCATCCCTTTTGGGACTGCTGCTGACTTCCTGCCAGACCAGCCAGACTCCCGGACCATCCAGCGCCAATCTTCAAAGCTGGGTTCAGATGGAGGGTGGCGATTGGCGGGTCGAACCGGATGGCGTCCTGGTGGGAACCAACGGAAAAGGATGGTCCACCGATCCTGAAAAGAGCGGTTCCTGGATCCGAAGCAAACGTTCGTATAATGATTTTATACTCGAAATGGAGTATTCGATCGTCGGCAACAGCGGTCTGTTTTTTCGGTCAGCCTTGGAAAAAAATCCGGCATTCACCGGATACGAATTTCAAATCCTTGATGATCATGGCCGCCCACCGAGCAAACACACCACGGGTTCTTTGTACGACGTCCTTGCTCCGGTCAAAAACATGTCACTTCCAGGCGGACAATGGAACAGGCTCCGTATTGAAGTGCGTGGACAAAATTTACAGGCTTCGCTCAACGGCGAAAGAATCCTGAACACCACACTTTCGAGGAAAATGGAAGGTTACGTTGGAATCCAGAATCACGACGAGAAAACTGAGATTCGGGTCCGGAACTTCCGGATCCAAGATCTTTGATCCTCCTAACTCCCGCCCATGAATCGAGTGGAGAGTTTCAGCTCCGCCCTGATAGACAAATCTCTGTTTCACAAAAAGAATTTATTTCATGACCACCAGCGCCGGTTGTTTTCAAGAATTTAGAGAGAAGATGGAACAAGCCGGACTTTCAAAGTCCGCCATACTTTCCTTCAAAAGCAATTACGAGAGCCTTTGCCGGGGGGAGACAGGGATGATCCCCGAGTCCACGATTGAACCAATAAAAGACCTGCCCGGTTTTGAGGTCGTGCGGGAGCGGGCGCCCGAACCGGAATTACTTTCAAAAACCGTGGTTCTCAAGCTCAACGGCGGTTTGGGAACGGGCATGGGCTTGGAGCGGGCGAAATCACTGCTAGAAATCAAACAAGGGAAAAACTTTCTGGATTTTATCGCCGAACAAATTCTTTTCCTGAGAAAAAAACATGGATCGGGGCTGAAATTTCTTGTGATGAACAGCTTCAGCACCAGCCGGGATACGCTCGATCATTTGTCCAGGTTCAAAGAGCTGGGAGAGCCCAAAGATCTCGAGTTGATGCAGAATTTCGTTCCCAAATTGGACGCCAAAACACTCCGGCCAGTCTCGCATCCATCGAATCCCCAGCTCGAATGGTGCCCGCCGGGTCACGGAGATCTTTATCCTTCTCTGCACGGCTCAGGCAGGCTCGATGAGTTTTTGCAGCAGGGTTTCCGCTACCTCTTTGTCTCCAACTCCGACAACCTCGGTGCCAGTGTCGACATCCCTTTGTTGACCTATTTCGCCAGATCCAATCAATCCTTTCTCATGGAAGTTTGCGAAAGAACTCCGGCGGACAAAAAAGGCGGTCACCTGGCGCGCAAAGGAGACCGGCTGCTGCTTCGGGAGTCCGCCCAGTGCCAGAATTCCGACCAGGAACAATTTCAAGACATCAAACGTCACCACTATTTTAACACGAACAATCTCTGGATCAGACTGGACTTGCTGAAAACAATTTTGAATGAGTCGGGTGGATTTATCCCACTGCCGATGATCAAAAACTCCAAAACCGTTGACCCGAGGGATAAAAACACCAAACCCGTTTACCAGCTGGAATCAGCCATGGGCGCGGCGATTGAATCTTTTCCAAACGCAGGGGCGATCATCGTTCCGAGAAGCCGTTTTGCGCCCGTCAAAACAACCTCGGATCTCCTGGCCCTGCGCTCGGACGCGTATCGGGTCACCGAAGATCACCGTCTGGAACTGGCACCTCAACGACACAATATTCCGCCATCCATCAACCTCGACAGCGAACATTACAAACTGGTGGATCAGCTGGACGAAGCCCTTACCGAAGGGGTTCCATCCCTGATTGACTGCAAAGAACTTAAAGTAAAAGGTCCTGTCGCCTTCTGCTCAGAAAACCAGTTTCGGGGTAGTGTCGAAATCATCAACAACAGTTCCGATCGAAAAGCACTTCCGGGCGGTGTTTATGAAGGTTGTCATGCCTTGTGACACTTCAAGTTTTCCGCCGATTTTGATCACATTTTCATGGCCCGTTCGGGATTAGGCGTTATAAAAAGCGGATGGCAAATATAGCGATTCTGGGGACCATGGATACAAAGGGTGTGGAGCATGCTTTTGTGGCTGAACTCATCCGCAAAAAGGGACATCAAACCATTTTGATCGACGTTGGAACTTTTGGTCCGCCCACGGTGGAAATTCAAATTTCAAGGGAACAAGTTGCAAACACCGCAGGCATCGACCTGGCCTCCATTGTTGCACGAAAAGACCGGGGCGAATCTGTGGAGGCGATGACGAAAGCCGCCCCGGTAATTCTTCAAAAGCTCCTGGCCGAAAAAAGAATCGACGGCGTCATTTCTCTCGGTGGCGGTGGGGGCACGGCCATTGCAACGGCGGCGATGCGCACTCTTCCCATCGGGTTCCCGAAGGTCATGGTCTCCACTTTGGCCAGCGGAAACACCGCCCCGTATGTTGGAGTGAAGGATATCGTGATGGTTCCAAGCGTCGTCGATGTCGCCGGCATGAACAGAATTTCCAGGCAAATTCTTACCCGCGCCGCAGGAGCCATTTGCGGCATGGTGGAGTTGGAGCCGGTTCCGGGCCCCGAAAAACCGGTGATCGTCGCCAGCCAGTTCGGCAATACGACACCTTGTGTGGATCATGCCCGAAAAATCCTTGAGAACGAAGGTTACGAGGTTCTGGTTTTTGCGGCCACCGGCCTCGGAGGCCGCACCATGGAATCGATCATTGGATCAGGCCTGGCCAGCGGAGTTCTCGACATCACCACCACAGAATGGGCCGACGAATTAGTGGGTGGCGTTCTGAACGCCGGCCCGACCCGGATGGAAGCAGCCGCCCGCACAGGAGTTCCCGCCATCATCACACCGGGCTGTCTGGACATGGTGAATTTTTCTGCACCGCAAACCGTTCCTTCCAAATTCCATAAGAGAAATTTTTATCAACACAACGCCCAGGTCACCCTGATGCGGACGACACCGGAAGAAAACAGTCAACTCGGCCGCATCATCGCGGAGAAAGCCAATCTATCCATCGGACCGGTAAGTGTGCTGCTGCCGTTGCGTGGCATCAGCATCATCAGTGCCGAAGGACAAAAGTTCCATGATCCGGAAGCGGACAACGCTCTGTTTGCGGCCATCCGGGATAATTTGCGGTCAGACATCGAGCTGATCGAAATCGACACCGTCATCAATGATCCGATTTTTGCCGAAGCATGCGCAAAAACCTTGTTGAAGAACATTCAACTGGCAAAAAAACCGAAGGCATAAATCAACGCGACCCTCACTTCAAACGGCGGCGGATCAAGTTGCGGATTTTGGAGGTATTTCTTTCGAAACAAAACCAGAACATCTGGCAGAAGACAAAAATCACCGCCAGTTTCAGGGCGAAAAGCGAGATGCTGTTGAAGTCCATGTTCGATTTTTTTCCAGGGAAAAGGTGCATCAGAAAAGTGATGACCGGCATGTGGCAGAGATAAACGCTGTAGGAAGAGTCAGCCAACAACTTCCCGACTTTTACCGTTCCCCTTTCGATCGGGGTTGCCACTTCTCGATTTCGCAGCAGGATTATCAGCAGGCAGCCAGACAAGGCCACCGCCACTTCAGCCGTGCGACGGTATTCCGTGATAAAATTTAGCGCCTGCGGAAGGGCGAAAAATTTGGTTTCCGAAGTCAGCTGATGCCAGAAGCAAGCGAAGCCGAAGACTCCAGCTCCCATGAGCATCATCCAGATCTGCGGCCTCTCCGGTCCGGGCACAAAATAAAACAGGGCACCCAGACACCAGATGAGCAGATATTGCGTGTCGAGCACGGTGAACACAAAAAGTCCTGCCAGAAAAAGCAAC
>Ga0163152_10009331_pt1 | contig 10249 bp, 7 predicted proteins | sample OliLakLV19MP8IB2_FD_148635 | JGI IMG/M metagenome (GOLD analysis project Ga0163152, IMG submission 148635) | Freshwater microbial mat bacterial communities from Lake Vanda, McMurdo Dry Valleys, Antarctica - Oligotrophic Lake LV.19.MP8.IB-2 | ecosystem: Environmental > Aquatic > Freshwater > Lake...
AAGCGGAAGTTCGGGAAGCCGGCGTAGCCCGAGGTTTTCAGCACCTTCGACACGAGCTCGAAGTCGGCTCGCTTGTCGGCGAGGACGAGGAGGACCGTGTTGTCCTCGGTCATCTTCACGCCCTTCTTTCCGTTCTTCGCGTAGAGCTCCAGCATCTTGAAGAGCGGCGTCACACGGTCGTCCGCGAAATACTGCGGCGGGAGTTTGCCCTTCTCCAGCTTCACGATCGGCTTCCCCTCGACCTCGATCACGTCGAGCGTCACGCGCACGAGGATCGACACTTCGGCCTGCGCTTCGGACGTCGACGACGGCAGCTGCATGTCCTCCGCGCCTTTGATCTCCGTGTTCGACACGGCGTAGGACGCGAGGAGGAAGAAGAGCAGGTTCGACAGGATGTCCATCAGCGCCGTCATGTTCAGCGAGATGGGCGCGTCGCCAGCGTCCACCGAACCGGCGGCGACGCCGAAGATGTTCTTCTTCTTTCCCATGATGCTGCCGGAGCCGAAGTTGGACATGCGTTCGCTTACTGGATGGTGGTGGAGACGACGACCTTGCCCATGAGGAGGGTCTTCTTGACCTTCATGCCGTCCTTCTCCTGCTTCTCGCGACAGGCGTCCATCGTCTGGACGACCTCGTCGTAGAGGATGGTCGGCTCGGGAACGATGATCACGCTCTCGGACTTCGGGTATTTGCTTTTCACGCGGAAGAGCGCCTCGGTGAGCTTGGGGAAGTCGAGCTCGTTGAGCTTCGCGTCTTTGGGCAGCTTCGCCGTGCGCGGCAGTGTGAGCTTGAGTCCCTCGAGCTGCTCCGGCGCCAGCGTCTCGCTGCTGCCGGTGACGCGGAATCCGGTGGCGTTGATCGCGACCGTCATCGTCACGGCGTCGTCGGTCTTCGCGCCATCGCTCTCGTCGATCGAGGACACCGGCACGGACGCCGAGACGACGGAGATGACCGCGGCGCCGAACGACGCGAGCAGGAAGAAGAGGATGTTGGACAAGATGTCCATCAAGGCCGTGAGGTTGAGATCGATCGGTTGATCGTCTCCACCTTCGCCAGGAGTGCCGCCGCCCGACATTAGCGGGCCGCGCGCGCCGGGTTGCCGCCGCCGCTGCCGCCGCCCATTTCCTGGGCGCGAAGCTCCGCCTGCCGCGAAAGAAGGGAGTCGACCACGCTCGCGACGCCGTGCTCGATGCGGCCGGTGTCGCCACCCTGCTTGCCGTGGAGGATGAGGTAGGCGGTGATCGTCAGCGTGGCGAGAAGGATTCCGAAGAACGTCGCGGTGAAGGCTTCGGAAACGCCTCGCGAGAGCATCTCGGTCCGCGCCGCCGCGTCGCCGGACGAAAGACCGGCGAACGAGGTGATGAGTCCCTTGATCGTGCCGAGCAGTCCGAGCAGCGTCGCGATGTTCGAGATGTGCGGCAGCAGATGCGTGAAGCCCTTGAACTTGTGCATCTCGTCCATGGCCACGCGCTCGACGCCGCGGCGGATCTCCTTTTCGGAGCGATTCGCGCGCGTCAGCGCCGCCTTCATGATCTCGGTCATGGGGTGGTGGCCGCCGTTGCAGATCTGCAGCGCCTGGTTGTACGCGCCCGTCTCCACCATCCCGGAGATCTGGTTCGTCACGCCTTCGTAGTCGAGGCGGTATTTGCCCCAGAGCGCGTAGCCGCGCGCCACGATCAGCGCCGCGCCGAAGATCGACGTGACGAAGATCAGGTAGACGAAGATCGACGCTTCGTGGATGAAGAAATGGATGAAGCCATGCGGGAACACGCTTGGGTCTCTCCAGGGGAGGGTGCGAAGCGAGTGACGCGCGTGAGAACCGCGCCGTCCGACCTGAAAATGCTACTGCCGTGCCGAGTGGGGTGTCAAACGCTCCTGCGGCGGATTTCCGCGTAGTCATTCGGCTTTTCGGCTCGGAGGCCTCCGCGAAACGCGTGCCAGCGAGCCGGACTGCGTCGGCGAAGTGGTGCGATGTCCAGGATGGCGTGACACCGCGCGCACATGCGCTGGCGAAGGGAAGCGGGCGCTATTCTCCCGCCATGGCGTTCGAGTTTCCCGACCGGGTTCCGCTCGCGCGGATTCCCACTCCGCTCCACCGGCTCGATCGCTTGTCGAAAGCGTGGGGCGCGAACCTCTGGATCAAGCGCGACGACCTCACGGGCGCCGCGCTCTCCGGCAACAAGATCCGCAAGCTCGAGTACGAGATGGCGGAAGCGATGCGCGTGAAAGCGAAGTTCGTGATCACGTGCGGCGGCGTGCAGAGCAATCACGCGCGCGCGACGGCGATCGCGGCGCGGCAGCTGGGGATCGAGCCGCACCTCGTGTTGCGCACACCCGACGGAAAGCCGCCGACAGAGTGGGATGGCAACCTGCTGCTCGACCGGCTCGTGGGCGCGGAGATCACGTGGATCACGCCGGAGCAGTATCGGAACGAGCGCGGCGCGATCATGGCGGGCATCGCGAACCGGCTCGGCGCTGCGTTCGTGATCCCCGAGGGCGCATCCGACGCACGTGGCGCGCTCGGCTACGTCGCGGCGGTGAAGGAGCTTGCGGAGCAGTCGAAGGCGGCGGGCGTGGACTTCGCGTACGTCGCGCACGCGTGCGGCAGCGGCGGCACGAGCGCGGGCCTCGCGATCGGCAATGCGATCTTCGACGCGGGCATGTTTCCTGTCGCGTTCGCGGTGTGCGACGACGAGAGCTACTTCAAGAACGTCATCGGCGGCATCGTGAAGGAGTTCGCGGCGACCTTCGGCGGCATCACCGATCCCGCCGCCGCGAAGCTGTCGATCGTCGATCGCTACAAGGGCGTCGGCTACGCGCAGTCGACCGCGGAAGAGCTCGCGTTCATCCGGGAGGTCGCGACCGCGGAAGGAATCCTGCTGGACCCGGTCTACTCGGGGAAAGCGATGTTCGGCGTGAAGCAGGAACTGGCCGCCGCGAAGACCTTTCGCCGCGGGGCGCCGATCTGCTTCCTGCATACGGGCGGCATCTACGGCCTCTTCCCCAAGCGCTTCGAGTTCGGCTTCTGACCGACCGCGCGAAAAGGAACGGCGGGTCCGGTTTCCCGGACCCGCCGTTTCTTTGTCCCCTCACCCTGAGCGACGCCCGTTCGACTCGCTGCGCTCGCTCAGGGCAGGCCCGCGAGTCGAAGGGCGAAACTCAGTTGCCGAGGTTCGGAAGCGGCGCGCCGGTCTTGAACGTGACCGAGTCGAACGTCGGCTGCGGAACGAACTCGCAGCTCGAGTCCTCCATGCACGGCGCCTCGATGAGCTCCTGGCCCTTCGTCTTCACGTAGTGGCCGATCATCGTGTGCATGAAGGTCGGCATGTCGAACGGCGTGTCCGGCTCGTAGAGACCGAAGCCGTGCTGGCCCTTGTGCGCGAGCCACGGGATGCGCACCGCCGAGATCCCCACGGACGTTCGGCGGCTCATGCGCAGCGGCTCGCCGATCGACGGGTGCATGCGGTCGACGTCGGCGCCGTCCGCGAGCACGTCCACGTCGAACAGCGTCTCGCGCGGATCGTTGAAGCGCGAGTCGTGCTCGAAGCGGCGGAGCCGCTCGATGCCTTCGGTGACGAAGTTGTCGAGGAGCACCTGGTTCGGCGTCGGCGCGAGGTCGATGCGCTCCGGGCTCCAATCCACGCCGGCCGCTTCACGCCACTCGTCCCACGAGAGCCGCTTGTCGAACCACGTCTGGAAGCCCATCGCGGGATCCCACGGCACGCCCCGGCCGTAGCGCATGTCCGGGTTGCGTGCGTCCGTCGCCGTCACGGGGATGAGTCCGGCGACGCGCGCGTTGTGGATGCCGGTGCCGACGGGGACCGCGGTGTCGCCGATCGTCGGGATGATGAGGATGTTGTGGGCGCGCGGGCCTTCCTTGAGGATGTGCAGCGGCTCGAGGAAGTAGTGACGCGCGTAGGAGATCGGATCGCCGGGCTCCGTGACGATCGCGCCGATGTTCATGAAGCGCCGCACTTCGGGGGTCTGGCGCTTCATGCCCCAGCCTTCCGTCGGCGCGACGATGAACGCGGTCGCGGACCACGTCTTGTCCTGATAGGCGACTTCGCGATCGTTCCGCGTGAGCTTCGTGCGGATCGGCGAGTCCGGACCCCCGCCGTCACGGAAGATGATCTCCATGCGGTCGCCGGTGTCGGCGTTGATGCCGGCGCGGCCGTTCAGGTTGTCGTCGAGGATCGTCCACGCGCTCTTGCCGTTTGCGAGGTTGTGCACCTCCATGCGATCGCCGGGCACGACGCCGGCGGGAATCGCGACGAACGGGACGAACACGGCCTCGTTCACGTCGGGCACCTTCCAGGCGAGGGCGCCGTCTTTCGCGATGACCAGGGGCCCCAGCATGCGGAGCACGACCGCTTCGTTCACGCCGCCCTGCGTCGGCATCCGCTCGACGTCCGCGAGACCCGCCGCACCGGAGACGGAAACCGTCTCGGAGATGTAGGGCTCGGTCGCCGCCGCGACACCGCTCACGATGCCGCCGAGCGAGCCGCCGCTCATGCGGTAGGTGTTGAACGGACCGCCCGCGTCGACGACGCCGTCGCAGTTGAAGTCGCCGGCGAGCTCGCGCTCACCGTCGCCGTCGAGGTCGAACTGCCATCGCTGTATTCCGTCGAAACCGCGGAAAACCCGCACGAGCTGCGAAATGTCGACCGCCGCCTGCCGCACCATGTCGCGGGTGTGGAAGAGGTCGGCCGTCCAGTAGTCGCCACCGGAATCCTGGCGTCCGTCGCCGTTCAAGTCCTTCGCGCGGCCTTTCTCGAAGATCGTCGAGGCGTGTCCCGCGCCGTACGTCGAGAGGAGGCCGGTGACGAGCGCGATCTGCTCGTCGTCCAGGATGCCGCCGCCGTGACCGGGCGCGTCGAACGCGACGACCGCGGAGCCGAAGCGCGTGTAGCTGCCGGCCCAGAGGATGATCTCGAGGCGGCTCGAGGTGTATCCGTGGACGTGCACCTGCACGGGGAACGGCGCCTTGTGGTTCTGCGTCGCGCGCGGAACGACCATGGTGAACGTCACCTCGTCGTGGCCCGCGTAGTAGTCGCCGGTCTTCGTGTTCATCCGGAAGCTGCCGTCGTCGGAGATCAGCCACGGCGTGGCGAAGCTGCCAGCGACGAAGTAGTCGACGAACTGGTAGTTCAGGAGAAGCGAATCGCGCCGCGCTTCGTCGCCGCCGAACACCGTCATGTAGTGGTCGCGGAGAAAGTTGCGCATCATGTCGCCGTCCATGAGGTAGACGTTCCCCTTGGTGCTCGGCGCGTCCTTGAGCTGCTCGAGCGCGGAAAGCTCGGCGGGATAGCGCATCGCGAGCGTGGAGAACGGTCCCCAGCCCTCGAGGCCCTGGCGAATGGCGACGAGCTCCGCGGTCGTGGACTGCGTGGTGAACGACCACGTGAACGCGATGTCGCTCAGGTCGAGCCCGAGGCTCTCGAGGAGTCCGTCCTTCACGAGGTCGTCGAGCGCCGGCGTCTGGCGCACGTCGTTGATCCACTCGAACGGCGACTCGACCGGCTTGTCGTTCATGCCGCGCAGGCGGTTGGTGATGATGACCGCGTACTCCGACCGCTCGTCGAGCGGGAGGAGCGGGCGCATGAGGAGCGTGTTCGACGCGCGCTCGTAGAACGTCATGATGTCGCGCTCGGGATCGTCGCCGGGGTTCAGGAGGTTCGCCTCGTCGATGAGGCCGTTGTGGTTCGAGTCGACGCCCTTGCCGTTGTGATACGCGGTGCCTTCGTCCACGGTCTCGAACACGAGGTTCGATTCGCCGGCGCGCTCGTCGTTCTCGAAAAAGTCCGTCGACTCGAGCACGACGGGGAAGTTGCCGTTCCCCATGTCGAGGATCGTCGGCTTGCCGTAGCGCGGGGACTTCTTGTTCAAATTGACGACGTAGACGACGTCGTCGGCGAAGTTGTCATCGCCCGTCATCGTCGACGGGATGATCGACACGTCGAGCGGCTTGTCGAACGCGACCGTGATCGGGGCGCTGATGCCGAAGCCGTCGAGCCCGTCGAGCTTCTTGCGGACCTTCGTCTCCATCTCCGTCGGGCCGATCATCGACGCGTTGACGCGGCGTCCGGTCGGGCTGTCGGGATCGGAGATCGTCGCGACGTCGTTCGGGAACGGGATCTCCGGGAGCGGTCGCGCGGACAGGTCCCACTTCACGGACGGGCCGCCGCCCTTCTGCGAGCGGGCGAGGCCCTTGGCCTCGTCGCCGTAGGTGATGCAGCCGGTGGAAGCGAACGCGAGAGCGAGAGTGGATAGTGCGAGCAGGTTCTTTTTCATCGTCGTCATCGTCGTCATCGTCCGATTACCAGGAGAAGGTGAGGCCTGCGAACACGCGATCCACGGTTTCCATCTGCTCGCCCTCCGCGTCGACGAAAGCGTCGCCGGGGAGGAAACGTCCGATCTGCAGGTCCGCCGAGAGGCCGCTCTTGCCGGCACGTTCCCAGGTGTAGCGGGCGCCGATGTCGATCTCGGTGCCGAGGTCGAGGCTGTCCGTCGTCGAGCCGAGCGTCGTGTGTCGGACGCCGCCGTTGAGGGCGTTGGTCTGATACGCGTCGTCGAGCGGGCGATCCGCCATCGAGACGAGCACGCCGGCCTTCAGCTGGATGGCGCGAACGGGCGAGTAGAGAACGGTGGGGTTCAAGTAACGCGCGTTCGAGACCGCGCCTTCCGTCGGGAGGAAACGCGCGCCGGGCGCCGGGCGTCCGAACGTGTTCGGATCGGAGACGGAACGCGCGGTCGCGGCCGACTGCCACGCCATCACTTCCTCGAAGAGGATGAAGCCGACGTTGTATTCGGGATCGAACTTGAAGCTCGTGAGCTTCCCGTCGAACGGCCGGTCGTCGCCCGACGCGTAGCCGCCGTGGAGCATCACGGCGACGCGCTTCCGCTCGCCCATGCCGGCGCCGAGCTCGAAGGCCGCGCCCATCTGGTCGATGTCGCGCGAGTTCTCGTAGATGTCGCGCACGGTGTCGGTCTCACCGATGACGCGCACGATCTCGGCCTCGGCCCAGAACGCGCTCGCTTCGTTGTCCTTCACGTATTTCGCGTGGATGTCGGCGACGTTCACGTTCAGGTGGAAGCCGTCGCGATCGATCTGCGAGCGGCGCACGGTGTAGATGCCCGCGCGGGACTTGCCGCCCTCCGGCGCCCAGACGAGCGAGAGCACGCCCTGGTAGGCGCGGTCGCCCTTCTGGAGATCGGCAGACTGATCGCGGAAGACGACGTCGCCGCCGACGGCGACGAGGAACGGCGCGAGGCCGGGCCGAGACTTCGCGAACGGGCGCGTCGCGAAGAGCGCGCGCTCGACGGTGTCGCCGAAGTAGTAATCGCCCCATAGCGGGCGGCCGGCGCCGTCGTGCGCGACGAGGCCGAGTCCCCACTTCGACGGCATGTGTCCGGCGCGGACGACGCCGAAGGGCGTCTTCGCATCGAGCCACAGCTGGCGAACGTAGATGGTCGAGGGATCCGCGAGGCCGCCGAGGCGGTCGCGCTTGTAGCCGACGAACGGGAAGCTCGTCGACGTCTCTCCGAGGAGGAGGCCGTTCGTGAGATCGGCTTCGGCCGTCATCGTGACGGGGCCGTTCTTCGCGCTCGCGCCGACGCGCAGGCGATGTTCGGCGTACCCGCCCTGATCGAGCGTGCGGCCTTCCGCGTCGAGCGGGTATTCGCTCACGCCGACACCGCGCACGCGGTACTCGAGCTGGAACGCGGCGGTGCGCGGGGGCACCTCGGTCGCGGGCTCGGGCGCCATGACGGAAGAATCCGCGGGAGGAGTTGCCTCATCACCCTCGGCGGCAAACACGGGGCTCGCGAGCAGCGGGAACACGAACAGCATCGAACGGCGCATCGACCCGACTCCTTTCATCGGACGTTCCCGTGTGACGCACGGGTCGCGACCGCTTCCAGATTGGAAGTCGGGGACTCTGGCCGAGATCCCTCGTCGCCGTGAAGCGGAAATTGCGAATTCATTCGCACCTCCAACCACCTGGGGCGCCCACCCCTCAACGCCCTGTCAACGACCGACTTACTCCAGGGAGTCTCTTCACTTACTGCGCGCGCGAGAAAGTGAAGAGACTCCCTGGAGTAAGTCTTCTCGGGGGATACGCGGTGGGGGCAGGGTTGGATCCCCGCTCAGCGGCGGCGGGCGTGGTCGAAGCCCAGCACGCGCAAGGGGATTGCGCCGGTCTTCACCGAGACGCGCGTGCCGATCTGGAGCGGGTAGCGGTGGCGCGGGCCGTCGACGAAGAGCGCGCCGTCCGCCATGCGGCTCACGACGCGGCGGCCCTTGCGGCCGCCGACCGCGCCGCGCAGCAGCTTCGGCTTCCGCTCGCCGGGCGGCGTGTACATCTCGCGCACGGCGTACTGGATCTTGTCGGTGCGGATCGGAAGGATCGCGCCGCCCGCAGTGCGGATGCCGGCCGTGCTTCCGGCGGCCGTCGCGATCCACACGCCGCTCGAGCGCTGGACCTCCTCGCGCGAGCCGATCTTCAGCACGTAGCGTGACGTGGCTCCGGGGTTCTGGTGCGTGATCAGCACGTCGTTGAGTGCGAGGTGCGGCACGCGCTCGCCTTCGATGTCGACCTGCAGGCGCGCCATCGGCGTGATCGCGAGGCGGCCGTCGAGCGCACGGCGCAGGCGATCCGCGAACGTCTCGCGAGTCGCGGCGCAGAAGAAGCCGACCGAGTGATCGGGCGAGCTGTTCACGCCCATGATGAGGCCGCGCGTCACGAGGTGGCTCGCCTCGAGGAAGGTGCCGTCGCCGCCGACGGGAATCACGAGGTCGGGGATGCCGTTCGTCGTGCGCGACGGGTGCAGATCCGCGCGCGAGGACGCGCGGAACTTCACGCCGCAATCGTCGAGCGCCTTCTTCACGTCGTCGATGCAACGCGCGTTGTTCTCGTGCGCGGTGAGCATCGCGCGTCGCGTGGCCGCGTCCGGAATCTCGCCGCTCCCGCGTCCGATCACGTACAGATCGAACGCACTCTTCTTGTAGACCACGAGTGCGCTGGAAATGCGGGGCGCGGGCATCGGTCGCCGACGCTAACACGCCCGCGACCCTCACCCTGAGCGAGCGCAGCGAGTCGAAGGGCGTCACTTTCTTGACTACCCTGGAGGCCCGCGCTATCTCTCTGAGCGCGAGCGCGGGAGTAGCTCAGTTGGTAGAGCATCAGCTTCCCAAGCTGAGGGTCGCGGGTTCGAATCTCGTCTCCCGCTCCAGAAAGAAGGCCCCGAGGTCCGAAAGGATTTCGGGGCCTTCGCCTTTCCTGCGCACGGGGTGCTTGACGGCCGCACTCCCGCTCACTCGCGGCGCGTGTCGTACATCTGCGCCCAATACACGATCGGATCGTAGGTGCTGCCTTCGGCGACGCGGAGGCGGGCGGACCACGCGAGGAACTCGTCGAAGCCGGCCGGCGTGTCGAGGAAACGCTGGAGGAAGACGTCGCTCGCCGCCGGCTTGAGTCCGTACTCACGGCTGAAGTTCTGGAAACGAACCACGGCCTGGTGCTCCATCCGCGTCATCTTCCGCGCGAAGTCGTCGCGACCGATGCGGCCGCGGCGAGCGAGGCTCCAGAGCTCGTCGTGTTTGTCCGTGCTGTCCATGTTGAGGAGCTCGAAGCACGCGAGTCCGAGCTGGTCGACGCCCGAGTAACGATCCGCGACGCGAAGGATCGAGTTGCCGCCGGCGGAACTGTGGCGAGGGACGTGCTCCGCCGTCTGCCCGGACTCGGGGTCCTTCGGATCCCACAACACGCGGTAGCCGAGCGTCGTCCCGTCGAACCGCGCGATCATCCACGGACGGATGAGCGGGTGGTCGTCGAGCGCGCCGCGCATCGACGTCCGCGCGGTGATCATGCGCTCCATCTCCGCGGGGGCCGGCGCCTGCGGCGCGGGCGCGCTCGTTGGCGACGAGAACGACGGGCACGCCGCGGAAATCGTCGCGAGCGCCACGAGAGCGGTGAGGGCCCGCACGTTCATTCGTCGATCTCCACGTCGTCCCCTTCGCGAAGGCTTCCGGGTGCGAGCACGCGGCAGTTGAGTGCGAGCTTCCCCGCGAACCGCTTGTTGATCCCATGCAGCACGGTCACGTCTTGCACCTGCGTGTCCGGATCGAACGTCGTCATGATGCAGCGCTGCCGCAGATCCTGGACGCCGATCGAGACGTCGCCGATGCGGAGCGTGCGGCCCGCCCAGTCGCGCTCGCCCATCCCCTCGACGCCGCCGACGACGAGATTCG
>Ga0163152_10009332_pt1 | contig 10248 bp, 8 predicted proteins | sample OliLakLV19MP8IB2_FD_148635 | JGI IMG/M metagenome (GOLD analysis project Ga0163152, IMG submission 148635) | Freshwater microbial mat bacterial communities from Lake Vanda, McMurdo Dry Valleys, Antarctica - Oligotrophic Lake LV.19.MP8.IB-2 | ecosystem: Environmental > Aquatic > Freshwater > Lake...
CTGGTACGCCGCGCCGGGCGGAGTGGCCTTGTTTGGAGCGCTCCGTTCGGCCCTCCGGGCCGACACTCGCTCTGGTACGCCGCGCCGGACGGAGTCCGGCGGGCTGAGCGGCCTTGTGTGGATGGGCCTTGGGACCGATGAACGCTTGGAGAATCTGCCATGACCGACCGACCTGCCTTCTCTCGCCGAATCTTCCTCCAGCAGGGACTGACCCTCGCGTCGCTTCTGCCCACGATTCCCGCGTTCATCCAGAACTCGGCCTTCGGCGTGATGACGCCGCTGGGGTCGATGCTCTCCAGTCGTCCCGGTGTGAATGACCATCGCATCCTCGTGATCGTCCAGCTCGCCGGCGGCAACGACGGCCTCAACACCGTCATCCCCTACGGCGACGACAACTATTACCGAGCTCGTCCGCAGCTTGGCATCACCGCCCCGAACAGTGGCAACAACGCCTGCCTCGCGACCGACATCGACGGTCTCGGACTCCATCCGAACCTCGCTTCCTTCAAGGAGCTTCTCGACGACGGCAAGGCCACGATCGTCCAGGGCGTCGGCTATCCGAATCCCAACCGCTCCCACTTCACCTCGACCGACATCTGGGAAACGGCCGACATGTCGGGCAAGGGCGACGGCTGGATCGGTCGCTACTTCGACTGCACCTGCAACGGCACGCCGGTCCCCGAGGGGGCGATTGCCATCGGTCGGCGCAGCCCGTTGGCGATGGTCGGTTCGACCCAGAAGCCGGTCAGCTTCGAGTCGGCCGAACTCTTCCGCTGGCTCGGCGAGAACGTGCACCCGTCGCTGAAGTCGCCCTACGACGACATCAATCGCGCCGGAACTCTCTCCGACGTCGAGAGCGATTCGCAGCTCGCCTTCCTCATGCGCACCTCGCTCGACGCCCAGGTTTCGAGCGATCGCATCCGCGGCGCAGTGGCCAAGCAGCCGCTGGTGCCCTATCCGCAGAGCTCGCTCGCCCGTCAGCTTCGGATCGTCGGGGCGATGATCCGCGACGGCATGAAGACCCGCGTCTATTACGTGTCGCTGAGCGGCTTCGACACCCACGCCGGCCAGGCCGGTTCGCACGGGAATCTGATGCGGCAGCTCGGCGACAGCCTTGCGGCATTCCAGCGCGACGTCACCGCCCAGGGCAACGACAGCCGCGTGCTCACCATGGTCTTCAGCGAATTCGGTCGCCGGGTGAAGCAGAACGCCTCCGGCGGCACCGACCACGGCACCGCGGCCCCGATGTTCCTGATGGGCAACATGGTCAACCCCGGAATCCTCGCCAAGCACCCCTCGCTGGTCGATCTCGATCAGGGTGATCTCAGGTACTCGGTCGACTTCCGCAGCGTCTACGCGGGAATCCTCGAAGACTGGATGGAGACGCCGAGCGAGAAGATCCTCGGTGGACGGTTCCAGAAGGCCCGCGTTGTCTTGAGCGCTCCGTAGCGGCCTGCGGCCGCACGCTCGCTTTCGCGGGACCAGCACGCCTGGACACTCAGGCCGTCTCTCCGATCACTTCCGTTCGACGCCGTAGCCCATCCGCTTGACCGCGCTGACGATCTCGTCACTCGAGCCGGAACGACTGACCACGCAGCGGGCGAGGTGCTCCTCCAGCGAGACCTTCACGCTCTCCGGGTCGACGCCCTCGATCTCCTTGATCCGCGCCGCAATCGCGGCCACACAGCCCTCGCAGTGCATGCCCTCGAGAGCAAACTCGACGGGCTGCGGAGCAATCGGCTCGCTCTGCCTCGCAGCGCTCACCGTCGACGCGTCCGACTCACTCGGCTCTTTGGCGCAGCCACTGAGTGCGAGAAGCGAGATGATCGCGGCGAGCGCGACGCCTGATCCGTGAGAAGCGTGAGAAGCAGCCCTGGAGTTCATGGCCGACGTTACGTCGCCCGCGCCGGAGGCTCTCGGAGCAACACGCCTGCGGGCGGAGAGCCCCCCAACCCCGCGCACGCATGCAGTCGTGCAACCCTCCGCGGCTCCCTGCCTCCTTCCGGCTCGAGAAGCGAACCGCCTCATTCCCGATCCCTCTTCCCTCGAATCTCCGCCATCACCGTCTTCCTCGCCTCGTCCAGCTCCGCGGCGATCCGCGCCCCTGCGGCCTGGACGTGTCCTCCGCCGCCGAAGCGGGCGGCGAGTTCGTTGACGTCGAGCCCCGGTTCGAGCATTCGGCCATCGGGGGCGATCAGGTCCGGCTTGCTGCGAAAGCTCACGCGGGTCACGCCGGCTTCGTGCTGACTCAGCAGAATCGACGCACGGACTTCGCGGATGACCAGCGGCTCATTGACCACCCCGCCGGTGTCCTCGCTGCCGCCACCCGTCTCGGCGAAGTCATCGCGCGACAGCGTCATCACCGCGATCCGGCCGCCCCCGACGGGATCGACGAACTCGATCGAGGCCAGGGCCCGGGCGGTGAGCGAGAGTCGCGAGGGCCGAGCGTTCTGCTCGAGCGTGGCGAAGAGCCAGTCCTTCGCGGCCCCCGCGCCAAGAAGTTCCGAGGCCAGCCGCAGCACCGCGGCATCCGCACTCGAGAAGCGAAACCAGCCGGTGTCGGTGGCGAGGCCCATGAACAGCGGTGTCGCCAGTTCGGCCGAGATCCGCACCTCGAGCGCCTTGAGGAGCGGCATCAGCGCCTGCGTGGTCGAGGCACAGCTCCAATCGACCAGACGGAGGGCGGCGATTGCGTCGCCGCGGCGGTGGTGATCCACGCCGACGATCCTGGCCATGCGCGGCACCAGCCACGCCCGGAGCGCCTCCACCTGCGACCACGAGCCGGTGTCGACCAGCATGATGAGATCGGGTTCTTCCGGCGGCGGTCCCTCGCGCTCGAGCCGCCGCACCGGTTCGCCTTCGAGCACTGCCAGCAGGGCCTGATCGATCGGCCCCATGAGCAGAATGTCGGCGCGAACACCGCACTGCTCGAGGGCCCGGCGGAGCGCCACCACCGAGCCGACCGCGTCACCATCGGGCTTGGAGTGGGTGAGCAGGAGCACCCGAGTCGCCTTGCGGATCACCTGGGCCAGCGCCGCCGCTGAGGTGGTGCTCGCGTAGTCGCTGGACTCGCGGTCCGTCTGAGAAACGGTCGGGGAATTGGTCATCGGCTGCATTCGCTCATGGGTTCGCCCAAACTTGCGCCCGCACTCGTGGCCGCACGCGCGGGCACACTCGAGGTCCCACTGGGGACCACACTCTCTGCCATCCGCGCCGCCGCACGGGTCTCGTCGAGGTCGCGTGCGATCTGCGTGAGAAGGGGATCGATCCCCGGATAGTTGATCTGATCGCGCAGCCATCCGAGGAAGCGCACGCGAAGCGTCCAGCCGTAGTCGTCGAGGTCGCCGCGCCAGTCGACCACGTGGACCTCGCAGCGGCGGACGGCCTCGCCGAAGGTCGGGTTGGTGCCGACGCTGATTGCCGCCGGCCGGGTCGAGCCGTCGGGCAGCGTGGCGAGTCCGGCGTAGACGCCGTCGGCCGGCAGCAGCATCCGACCGTGATCGAGATTGGCGGTGGGTATGCCGAGTTCGCGGCCTCGCTGAGCGCCGCGGACCACCGGGCACTCGAGTTCGAACGGTCGACCCAGGAGCCGCGCCGCGTCGGCGACCCGACCTCGTTCGATGAGCCAGCGGATCATGGTGCTGCGGACCGGCACGATGGTCTGATCGGCAAGTTCCGCCTCGACCGAAGGAACGACGATCGACCGAAAGCCAAACCGCTCGCCCAACGCCGCGAGCGTCTCGACCGAGCCCGCGCGACGATGACCGAAGCGAAAGTCGGGCCCCTCGATCACTGCTGAGGGCTGCCAGCGGGCGGTGATCCGCTCGATGAACGCTTCCGGGGGAAGGGCCAGGAGCGACGGTTCGGGCGTCAGAAGTTCGACCTCGTCCGCCCCGGCCTCGCGGAGCCAACGGACCCGCTGGGCGGTGGTCGACAGACGCGGGGGTGTCGACTCCGGGCGAAGCACCGCCATGGGGCTCGGATCGAAGCTGGCGACGATCACCCTCCCTCGGGCCCCGACCGCACGCCGGGCGGTCGCGAGCAACTCCGCGTGACCCCGGTGCACACCGTCGAAGGTGCCAATTGAAAGTGCCGAGTGGGAGGTCACGGCAGCAGGGTAAGGCCGATGCAGGTCGCGCCGTAGTTCCGGGGAAGCCGACTCCCTGGTCGGCTGCCGTGTTCTCGTGGCGAGCCAGGCCTCCCCTTGCCGCAGGTCGCCCCGCGCGGTATCCAGACGCGATGCGCGCTCCCGCTCCCGTCCATCCCGACAGCTCCCCGAAATCCAAAGCCCTCGTCGACGAGTTGACGGAGAGCCTCCGCGAGACAGCTCAGTCGGTCGTGCCGTGGTTCCTGTCGCAGATGCCGCGGATGTACTTCCAGGACACCGATCACGCCACCCAGCTCACCCACCTGCGAGCGATCATCGCCGCCCGAGCGTCCGGGCGGCCCATTGAGATGCAGATGCGCAACGAGGATGGGTCGCAGGTGACGTCCATGAGTCCCGCGAACTATCCGGGCGTGCTGGCGGAGCTGGTCGCCAAGCTGCCCACCGACAAGTCGCTGCGAGCCGCCAAGATCCACACCGCCGCCGATGGTTCGCTGGTCCTCGACACCTTCGAGTTCGGCGAGCGGGCCCCCTTCGACCCCACCGACACCCGTCAGTCGCAGAAGCTCGACGAGACCATCGAATACGCCCGCCGGCAGAAGCTGCCCTACACCGCCGAGCAGATCCGCGGTTACTTCGGTCGCTGCTCCGGCGAGTACGTGATGACCGTCACGCCGCTTCGGATGTGCAAGCACTACGAGCTGATTCGACAGGTGAGCGGCACCGACGGCGCCGTGATCTCCCTCGAGCCCGAGGCCGATCCCACGCAGAGTCGGATCACCTTCGTCGTCAGCAACGCCCGCACCCGGACGATGCTGGAGCGCATCGCCATCCGCCTCAGCCGGGCCGAGATCAACATCAATCGGGCCTACATCGACGTCCTCGGCGACGCCCCGCACGGAACCGTCTCGATCCTCGGCTTCGTGGTGCAGACGTACGAGGGGCAGGCAATCGATCCCTCCAGCCAGCTCTGGAAGCAGACCGAGCGCGACCTCCGCCGAGTGAAGTGGCTCGACTCTCGAACCTTCGAGATCGATCGCCGCAACCACGACTTCGATCTTCCGCGGGCCGATGTCATCAACGCCTTCTGCGCCCTGACCCATCAGGTGCTCTGCAAGGTGAGCCCTTACGCCTTCTCGCGTGAGCGGATTCAGAGCGGGATCGAGCGCTACGTTCCGCAGGCGCTGGCCTTCGCCCAGCTCTTCATCGATCGCTTCGACCCGACCAATCCCACTCCCGATGCCGCCTTCGAGAAGGCCGCGAACGAACTCGCCACCGAGATCGACCTGAAGGTCGGCAACGAGGACACCCGGACCGCCTTCCACACCATGATCCAGGCGGTGCGGTCGACCTACCGCACCAACTTCCACCTCCCCGACCGCTTCTGCCTGGCCCTGCGCCTCGACCCGAAGTTCCTGGTGAGCGAAGAACGACCCGAACTGCCCTGGGGCGTCTTCTTCATGCACGGCCGCGAGTTCAACGGCTTCCACTGCCGATTTCAGGAGATCGCCCGCGGTGGACTGCGGGTGGTGCGGCCCAATTCCCTCGAGCAGCACGCCCGCGAGGCCGACCGGCTCTATGACGAGGTGTACAGCCTGGCCTTCGCCCAGCAGCTCAAGAACAAGGACATCCCCGAGGGCGGCGCCAAGGCGGCGATGCTGCTCGAGCCCAGCGCCGACATCTCCCGGTGCGTGAAGGCGTTCGTGGACGGCCTCCTCGATCTCATCACGCCGGAGCCGAACACCAAGTCGAAGATCGTCGATCGACTCGGTCACGACGAGCTGATCTATCTCGGTCCGGACGAGAACATCACTCCGGCCCACATCGAGTGGATCGTCGATCGAGCCAAGCGGCGCGGCTACGGACTGCCGAATGCCTTCATGAGCAGCAAGCCCGGCGCGGGCATCAACCACAAGGTCTACGGCGTCACCAGCGAAGGCGTGAACGTCTTCCTCGAAGTGGCCCTGAAGGCCGTGGGCATCGATCCGCACACGCGGCCCTTCACGGTCAAGATCACCGGCGGCCCCGACGGCGACGTCGCCGGCAACATGATCAAGATCCTGAAGCGCGACTACGGCACCAACGCCCGAATCGTCGGCATCGCCGACGGCAGTGGCAGCGGCGAGGATCCGGATGGCCTCGACATCGACGAACTGGTCCGGCTCTTCAACGAAGGACTGCCAATCAGCGGCTTCAACCGCGCCAAGCTGGGTTCCCGCGGACGAGTCGTCACCGTCGAGGAGCCGGAGGGCGTGCATCTTCGCAACACGATGCACAACCGGGTCATCGCCGACGCCTTCATCCCTGCGGGTGGTCGTCCCAACACGATCCACGAGAAGAACTGGCGCGACTACCTCACGCCGACCGGAGCGCTCTCGAGCCCGGTCATCGTCGAAGGCGCCAACATCTTCATCACTCAGCCGGCCCGCAAGCTGCTCACCGAGCAGGGCGCGCTGATCATCAAGGACAGCTCCGCGAACAAGTGCGGCGTGATCTGCTCGAGCTACGAGATCATCGCCTGCATGCTGCTGACCGAAGAGGAGTTCCTCGCCAACAAGACGGTGTACGTCGAGCAGGTGCTGGACAAGCTGCGCGAGCTTGCTCGTCGTGAGGCGGTGCTGCTGATGTCGGAACGCCGCCGTCATCCCGACGTGCCTCTGGCCGAGACCAGCATGCAGCTCAGCCGGGCGATCAACGGCGCCGCGGCGGCCATCGAAGCCGCGATTCCCTCATGGAGCGAGGCGGATCGCATGGTGGCTCGCCAACTGGTGCTCGACCACCTGCCGCAGATTCTGATCGAGAAGACCGGCCCGCGAATCTGGAAGGACCTCCCGCTGGCCTATCTGCGCTGGCTCGTCGCGAAGAGTCTGGCCAGCCGCATCGTCTATCGCGAGGGCGTCGACTTCTTCGCCTCGATGCCCCCGGCGGCGATTGCCGCGGTCTCCCTCGAATACCTGCGACAGGACGTCTTCACTCGACAACTGGTCGAGGAAGTGTCCAAGAGCCCGCTCGCCCACCGCGACCGAATCGCCGAACTCCTGACCCGCGGCGGCACCCGCGGGGCGTTGATGGGGTGAGGTGGGGTGGGGTCGGCTGCGCCGACCGGGCGCGTCGGCTGCGCCGCCGCTTGCGAGGAGTGCCGCGTGCGCGGCGCCTTCTTCAGGCGGGAAATGCCGCCGACAGGCAGCACAGGAAGGCCTCATGCACGTGAACGGCGTCATTCCCCGCGATTCAGTTGGGGTTGCGCGGGGCGGCACACTGGGATTGCTCGCGCGGATTGCGCGCCGGGATCGCGCGCCGGGACCGTCGAGCCCGGGACCGCCGAGCCTGGGACCGCCGAGCACCAGCTCGACGTTCGGCGGCGCGAGCCGCCGAGTGGCAAGAGATGCTCCGGAGAACCCCCCCTCCTTCTCGGTGCCCTCGGAGGTCGCGGTCCTCGCGATCCTGCGCGATCCTGCGCGATCCTGCGCGATCCTGCGCGATCCTGCGCGATCCTGGACACGCATGTTCGACGCGCGACCCTGGACACGCCTGTTCGACGCGACCGATCTACATCTCGGGGTCAGCTTCCGATGCGACCACTATTGCTTGATCCCGGTGGCCGGATATGCGTGTCCAGTCCTCTTCCCTTCAATGACTCCAATGACGCGCCAGCATCCCGACCCGTTGCAACAAGGGGCGAGTCCACGCGACCCGGGCCATACTTTGTGGCTGTCCCGATTTCTCAGGCTGCAAGGGTGACGGGGAGTGGGTGACGGGGAGTGGACAGGTGACGGGGAGTGGACGAGCCCGAGCGCAGCGAAGGGACGCAGTTCACCGGCGCGGCGTGCACAGAGGCGCGAAGCCGGGTGCTCCGACGTCGATGACCATCCACCGGTCGCTTCGCTCGCGGCTCGTCAGGACGGCCTTTCGCGCGACGACGCGTTTCGATGCGCGACGACGAGCACGACGCGAGCTCGACCACCATCCTCCGGCCTCGGATGGCCCCGCCACTGGCGTACTTCCTGACTTGGACGGGCACCCTGCGAGCAGGGACACTCGATGTTCGGCCAGCTGTTCCCGCAGGATGGCGATGTAGAATCGCCGGTCGTCATCGGTGAAGATGATGTCCTGGCGGTTGTTCCCCCGTTTTGGTGACGTGATGGCCCATCCCCGCGACGACGACTCCGGCGACTTGCGGCATGCGTACGACTCCAGTGACTTCAACGACTCCAATGACGCGCCAGCATCCCGACCCGTTTCAACAAGGGGCAAGTCCACGCGACGCGGGCCATACTTGGTGGCTGTCCCGATTATTCCCCGTTCGCATGGCGCGTGGGAAGGGTCGAGGCGGCGTAGGTCCAGAGCAGCGCCCGTCGAGCAAGCAACAGAATCCGATCGAGAACCGCAGTGATGTCATCGGGCTTCCACGCAGTGCGAGAAGCGCTGTCCGATTCCTCCACTGCTTGTCGCCCTGCTGGCCGAGAAACAACGCGTACGCTCACAATCCGCCGACATGCGCCTCCGTTACTCCAACAGGTGGTCCCCAAAGTAACTCGGCGCCCTTCCGACTCAGTGGAAGCGGTCGCCGAGAGCCATCGGAAGCGACAAACACACCACGGACATGCTGGCCGGGGCACGCAGCAGTTGTAGACCAACCTGCGGACATGCTCCGGACAGTTCCATCCGTCACGTCGAAGCTGTAGATGGGGCCGCATGGCCCATTGCCTGTCCGGATGTACACCGCGTACCGCTTCGATTGCTCACATGCAGTCAGTCCGCGAATGCGATGGCTATCGACATGCTCGGCGTTCACGCTCGCTGCGTATATCTCGCCGCGAGACAAGAGCAGTGCAGGCGTCACATCGCGGAGCGAGATGACTTCGTTATCTCCCAACTCGACGGAAGTCTTGGCAGCCATATCAGTTCCCATGTCGACCGACACGGCCGTGAACCGTTCCTCTGGTCTGTTAAGATGTCCACCAATTGAACCTCCGTTGAATTCCAATGTCTGCCAGTTGTTGCACCCGTGCATCGCTGATAGCAGGCATGCCATGACAGCAACGCGAACTTTGGGTTGGGCTGTACTCATTGCTTCTCGCATCCCGCCCAGTGTAGGCAGTTGTCGAAGCAGAAGTCGTATGGCGTTGCCGTTGGGCCGCGTCGACACATGCGGTCGCGATCAGAAGGACATACCTTAATCTCCTTCCAACGGGAAGCGTCAACCGGGTGAATCTCACAGTCGACAAAGCCGGACAACAATGTTGGACAGCCACCTATTGCGCGCAACCGACTCACTGGCGGTGTCGAGTGCGCCGCGTGGGCGATCTGCCCCGCGCTCGAGCCGCGCGACGAGCGACATCGACACCGTCCGAACTCCGACGACCCTCACCCGTCACCGTTCGACTCGCTTCGCTCGCTCACGGTGCCACCCTCTCCCGCGGCGCTTCGCTGGCGGGAGAGGGGATGATCGCGGCGCACGCACTGGCGGGCGACTGCGCCCTTCGACTCGCCCGCGAGCCAGAGCATGCGAACCTCGGTGTCACCATTCGTCGGCGCACAACGTGACCGAATGCGAACGCGCTTCCGTGCGCTTGGGGAGCCTTCTTGGGGGAGCCTTCTTGGACACGCACGATCGTCCCGTGGTGGACCATCCGTCAGCCCGGAACGGCTCCATCGACATCGTGGGCAACCTCGCGACGGAGGCGAGCGGGCGTCAGAAGCGATCCGGGCCACGCGGGGTGGTCGGGGTTTGGACAGGCTGTGCGTGTCGGAACACGCCGCTCCGCGGTGCTCGCTTCGCGAGCGAAGGCGTGTCACCCAACGCCGTGAACGAATCACGGCCCCAGCGGCCCCGAGCCTGGAACTCGCCGAGCTGGGGTTCGGCGAGACGCTGGTGCTCGCGACATCCGTGCACGTCGACCACCATGCTCGCCAGACTTTCGTCACCTCGCGTGCAGGAGGTATGGAACATGGAGGTCATGGAGGTCATGGCGGTCATGGAGGTCATGGAGGACTAGGAGGACATGGAGGTCATGGAGGTCATGGAGGACATGGAGGTCATGGAGAAGCACGCGAGCGAGTGTTATTGGTGAACGGACACAATTGCCTGTGATGCCGGCATCACGAGGCCTGCGGTGCCGTTCGCACCCTTGCCTCTTCCT
>Ga0163152_10009333_pt1 | contig 10247 bp, 8 predicted proteins | sample OliLakLV19MP8IB2_FD_148635 | JGI IMG/M metagenome (GOLD analysis project Ga0163152, IMG submission 148635) | Freshwater microbial mat bacterial communities from Lake Vanda, McMurdo Dry Valleys, Antarctica - Oligotrophic Lake LV.19.MP8.IB-2 | ecosystem: Environmental > Aquatic > Freshwater > Lake...
GTCCGGGCGGGGTCTTTTCACGTGGCCTGTGGCAAGGGCGGTCAAGTGGCCGCGATAGACGAGAACGGCCGGCTGGTCACAAGTTATGATGCCGGGGTGAATTGGATCCAGATTTTGACCGATCAGTCGCTAGGATCCATCAGTCAGGCGTCCGACGGGACGATCGTCGCGACGGGAGGAACCAACCGTTTTGCGCTCGCGCCTTCTAGCCCCACGGGGACGTGGCAGGTACGGACAGCCCCTGATTTGATGGAGACAAGCGAAGGTGGGCACCACGTCGCGCCCGGGGGCTCGGTGTCGTACTTTGCGAGCGCAGCAGGCCTGACCAGAGCCTATCGGTTCGACTTCGAAGGCAACGCATCGGTGAAGCTCGCACCACAGTTCCCGGTCGGAGATGCGGCCGTGCGTCTGACCTCCCTGATCTTTTCGGGTCCCTCGAACGGGTTGCTGAGCTACCGCAACACGGAGGCAGGGTCTGAGGGTCTCCTTTTGACAGAGGACGGTGGACGTAGCTGGCTTGAGGCGATGACGCCTCAAGCCATTGCGGCCACTTTTGGCGCACAGACGTCCAAGCCTTTCCAGACGATGACGAACACCATGGACAGTCTGGGTTACTTTGTCGTCCAGGATGCTGGAGTGGGAAAGCTCCGGCTTCGATCCTCGAGAGACGCGGGCAAGACTTGGCTGGAGTCCACTCCGACGTTTCCATTGTCGGTGGGATCGACATGGGCGGACCTGACTGTCCCTTCGAAGGACTTCTCGTTTGACGGCTATTTTGAATCCGCATCCGGGCTACTGCTGATTCAAAAATCAAACCTGGCTGACTCTCAGATCGTCTTGTTCGATCCGAAGTGAACTGGCAAACCGGCGCCGTTAGTTTTTCTTGGCGGGTGCAGAACCCGCGGCGCCGGCAAGCACGCCTTCCACCTGGATGTTGAGTTCCACTTCTTCGCCGACCAGTACACCGCCGGTCTCAAGCGACTTGTTCCACGTGAGTCCAAAGTCCTTGCGATTGATCTTCGACTTCGCCGTAAAACCGGAACGCATTTTTCCCTGAGGATCCTTTGCCTGTCCCAGGAACTCGACGTCGAAGCTCACAGGCTTGGTGACGCCATGCAGTGTGAGGTTGCCATCGAGCTTGTAAACGTCGCCCGAGGCCTTGCCGAATTTGGTGCTCACGAACGAGAGCTGCGGAAATTTTTTCGTGTCGAAAAAATCCGGCGAGCGCAGGTGGTCGTCGCGTTTGGCATTGCCTGTGTCGATGCTGGTGGCGTCGACAGTGAAATTCGCCTTGCTGTTCTCGGGCTTCTTGTCATCAAAATCAAAAGTGCCCTTGAATGCCCGGAACGAGCCGTTCACCTTGCTCACGATGTGACGCACAGTAAAATCGACGTTCGAGTGGGAAGGATCGGCTTCGTAGGTCGCTGCCAGAGCGGGCAGCGCGACGACTAAGGAAACAAGGGCGGACAGCGGAGCAAGCGATGCGAGGAACGTGCGTTTCATGAACCCTCCGAAAAGAAAACCCAAACGGGTGTGGTGTAAAGTGACAGTGTGAGGGCATGGAGAAGGGTTTGCAAGTGGCCGCAGCGGAACGCATTGTTCCGAAAAACGATGCGTTCGAGGGAATGAAACAGGTAGGGATCCTAGTTAGGGAACAAATCCCAAAAGTGCGCGCACGTCGGCGCCGGTGCCTTCGGCAAGTTGAACTTCCACAGAGACTTGTCCATCGCGCAGAATGTCTTCGGGGTTGGCGCGGCAGCGCAATTCGTAGGTGCCGGTGCTTGAAATGCACTCCACTGACGGCACGATGCGCAAAGACAGAGGCGCGTGGATGGAAAGAATGGGTGTGAGGCCTTCGGCGCACGTCGTGTCGTAAGAGCCGACGAGCAGACGGCGCTCGCGTCCGGCCTGAATGTCGGTGACAAGCGTGAGCGGCACGCGGCACCGTCCCGACTCGCTCTCGGAGGTGGCATCGATGCCCTTTTTGCCGCCAGCGTCGGGGCCACCGCCGCCAGGGCGCACAGTCGCGTCGCCGCCTGAGCGCGAGTCGAGCGCGTTTTTCGCACCTGGCAGGCGGCTCTTGACGTCGCCATTGCCGCCAGTGTTTTGCGTCTGCGTTCCGTTCGCGCGGGTGCCCACTCCACCTTTGGAATCTTCTTCCATCGCCTTTCTATCTTCGGCCTCATGCGAACCACAGCCGGAGGCCGACACAGCACCCGCACCAAGGAAGGCACCTGCGCACGAGAGTGCGGCCATTCGCCGCATGGCGGTCAAAGTCAGACGAGAAAGGCAAAGTGGAACATGCATGCGGGAGCCCTTTCAGCCAAGCTGTCGCTTCTGATTCATCGGTTCCGCATGGATTTTCCCGCCTGCGAAATCTGCCCTGTCAAGGAAACACCTTTTCCGTGCGCAGGATGGAGTCCTCGTAAGCTCTGTCGCGAGAAATGGACTCTCCGCCCACGAGAGTGGCGTGGACAATGCCGAGCGACACAAGGGTCTGCAGCGCGCTCTCTCGGTGCGTGCGTTCATAGGCGTCTTCGGCCGGAGAGACGTTTGTGGAAACTGCACTCGTGGGCTGCAGGCGCCGCTGCACGGCGTCGGCATCGAGCCCCAGGGCTTCGAGAGCAGCATGGGCGGGATGGCGCGCGAGCAGAGTTGCGTTGTCGAGAAATGGCGCACCGAACTGCTTCTTCGGTGTCCGCGCGAAGGCGCCGAGCCGTGGCACGTATGCCTTGCGCAGGATGGCTTTGTCGGTGAATCCCGCCACGAGGGCCGCGTCGGGGAGCGATCGCACGAAGGTGCGCAGCCCGCGCGAAAGAAATGGAGTGCGGCCTTCGAGCGTGTTTGCCATTTCCATGCGATCGCCCACCCAATTGAGGACCTGCACGGGAAGATGTGTGCGGCAGAAATAGTTTTGCCAGGCGAGGAGCGCATTTGCGGGAAGAGAGACGTCGGTCGTGCCGCGAAAGCCGAACAAGAACCAGCTGCGCACCGAAGGGCCCTGCGCCTGGAGCCATGCATCTGCCGACTCGTCGGAAGGAAACAGTGTGCGTGCAATGGCGCGCACCTGGCCAAAGAGCGGGTGTGCGACGCCCCACATGGCGAGTGACTGCAGAAAGTCGGCACCACCGCCCGCGCTGCTGGATCCGGCGAGCCAGGGATTTTCGGCGTGTGCAAGGAAACGTTTCTTGTACACATCCTTGCGCCACTCCGAGCCGCGCGCGGCGAATTTCCACCATGCGCAGTAACGGAAGCTCGGATAGCCGCACAGCAGTTCGTCGGCTCCGTCTCCAGTGAGGACGCCATGCACATGCGTCCGCGCGAAACGCGAGAGCCACCACTTTGCCGCACCATTGGTGTACGGCTGAAGGTTTTCGCTGTGGGCCACGGCGATGGGGTAGGAATAGGCGAGTGCGGCCGCGTCCACTTCCAGTGCGTGCGCCTCGAATCCCTGGTCGCGCGCAAATGCGAGGGCTTCCTGTGTCTCGTCGAACGCGCGCTCCGCAAAGCCGATGGTGAAGCTTTTCAAGCGCGGCAAGCCCCGGGCGCGCAGATGGCGCGACAGCTCATAACCGACGGCTTTGGAATCCACCCCACCGCTCAAGTAAACACCGAGTTCCACGTCGGAGAGAAGGCGGGCCGTGACGCCCTCCGCGAAATGCGTGGCAAACTCCTCGGCAATCGCCTCGAAGTCGCGTTCATCTTCCTCTTGCCGAAAATGCAGGCGCCCGCCTGCCTCATCGCGCACAGGCACCTCTGGCAAAGTGACACGAACAACGTAATGGCACTCCTCACCCGAGCCTTCAAGACGCGCATCGAAGCGCGCACCCGCGGGCAGTGCGATGACGTTTTCAAAGGGGGTGCGCAGTGGCTCGAACAGCCCCACGAATTGGCGCAGTGCGCCTTCGCGGTTCCACTTCAGGGAAAGTGGCAGCGCCTTCATCTCGCTCGCGAATGCAAGAAGAGGCGTACGCACCTCGTACTCGGCGCGCGCTTCGGCGAAGGTCGCGGTGTCGACGTCCTCGAGGTAAAGAAACAAGGGCTTTACGCCAAACGCGTCGCGAAATCCGCGGATCCTGCGGCCCTGCTGCTGCGCAACCACGAACGCGTACTCGCCGTCCACGGCCTCGAGGAAAGATTCTCCCTCGAGGCGCACACCTTCCACCAGCGTCTCAGTGTCGCTGCGCGTGCCAAAGTGCATGCCCCATTTCGCCGTAAGTACGGAGCGCAGGGCAAGGTGATTGTAAATTTCGCCATTGAAAAGAATGGCCGCATCGCCATCGGACGAGAAGAATGGCTGACCGCCCGCGCGCACATCCTGGAAGGCAAGACGGTGATGCGCGAGCCACACATGCGCAAGCGTCGCAATCCCTTCACCATCGCCGCCACGGTGCGCCACGCGGCGCGCGCATTCCTCAAAGTGGGCGGGAGTCAGACCGAGGCGTTCAACGCGTGACACGTTTGCAAAAGCGAGGCCTGCGAAACCGCACATCCGACGTTCCTTTCCGTGTTCAAAGGAAATGCGCGCACACCATTGAACACAACACGCGGGCTCCGCGTGGGGATGGTGGCCACTCATTTCCGTGGTATCTGGCTTAACACGGAGCGCGGGCGCGCGGCGAGACGGAGGAGCAGTTGTGATAGGTGTGATGGCGAAAACGCGAAGACTCGGGGGGACAGTGGGCACAGGAGGCTGTGCGTTTTCATTTTCCGCGACCAGGGTGACCACCACTGCGGCCGCGTTGGCCACGCTGGTCGTTGCGAGCGTCGCGCTCTCGGGGTGCAACGCAGTCTTTTTCCAGCCCGACGACGTCGTTTACAGCACACCTGCCGATTTTTCTCCTGCACCGCGTGAGGTGTCTCTCCGTTCAGCTGACGGCACCGAGCTTGCCGCATGGCTCTTTTTGCCCGAATCGCCCGTGCGTGGGGTCGTTGTCCACTTTCATGGCAACGCGCAGAATCTCACAAGCCACGTGGGCTTCCTGCACTGGATCACCGCGCGGGGATTCGCACTGGTGGAATTCGACTATCGCGGATACGGCGCGTCACGTGGCACCCCCAGCCGCGAAGGCGTCGTGCAGGATGGTGTCGCAGCGCTTGCCTATGCGCAGCAACTCGCGCGGACACTTCCTGGAACGCCCCCGGTGTCTGTCGTTGCCCAGAGCCTGGGCGGCGCCATCGGAACCGTGGCGACAGAGCGTTTCGTTCGGAGTCATCCTGGCAGCATCCACGCGTTGGTACTTGAAAGTACGTTTGCGCGCTGGCGCCAGATCGCGCGACTCAAACTTGCGCAGTTTGCGCTCACGTGGCCCTTGCAGGTTCCGCTTTCTTATTTGGTGTCCGATGAATTGCCTGCCGACGAAGCACTTTCCACGTTACGTCTTCCGATTCTCGTTCTCCACGGCACGCATGACGATGTGGTTCCTCTCGACGCCGGACTTTCCCTTTTCTCTGCGGCACCGCGCCTGCACAGTCGCTTCGTTGCATACGAGGGAGGTCACACTGCAGCATTCATGGGCGACACCTTGCCCCCGCGCCTTCGTGAGCAGGTAGTCGCGTTTCTTGCAGCTCCCGGGATGTGATGGTACCTTTGCGACCATCTCATCCGTGACTTCCATAACGTTTCGTTTTTTTATCGGACTTCGCACCGTTTCCTGTTTCGTTATTTCGTCATGAATGCCTTTGTTCTGTTACTTTATTATTTTGGAGGTTCCATGAAGAGAGTGTTTGCCGTTGCAGGACTCGCCACCTGCCTCGCGACTCCCGCAGCGTTCGCCCAGGCCAAGTACGGTTCCGCAGGCTGCGGCCTTGGTTCCCTTATATTCGGCCCAGGCGAAGGGTTCATGCAGGTGTCTGCGTCCTCGACCAACTCCAGTTATTACAACCAGGCTTTCGGCATCACGTCGGGCACTTCCAATTGCGTTCCCGCCAGCAAGGCCGCGCAAATCGAGCAGCAGGAGTCGTTCGTCATGGCGAACTACTCCGCCCTCACAAAGGAAGCGGCCCAGGGCCGTGGCGAAACCCTCGCCTCGTTCGCCGATGTGCTCGGCTGCGAAGCCGGTGTGCAGTCGGAGTTCGCCTCTGTCCTGCAGAGCAAATACGATCGCATCTTTTCGGCTCCCGGTGCCATGGCCACGCTCGATGCCACGCGTCGCGAACTTCAGTCCAACGGGACCCTCGCGAACGCCTGCAGCAAACTCATCTGAAGCCCGCCTGGCGTAAAATCATACGCCGCATAGGAGTCATCCCTTCATGAAGACCTTGACCAACGTTTCCGCCGCTGTCCTGCTCGCCTTCGGACTTGTGTCCACCGCGCATGCGGCGGGTCCCACGCCTGCGAAAAGAAAAGCCGCGCCCGCGAAAAGAGCAGCGCCTGCACCTGCGGCTCCGTCGTCCGCACCGGCGGCAGCGCCGGCTCCCGCAGCCGACGTGCCTGCATCGAAGCGGCACCCACCGACGGTGCTGCGGCCCCTGCGTCCGAGACCGCCTCGGAAGGCGGCAGCGCTGGAACCTACCGTGCGCCCTATGGCATGGCCGGCTGCGGCCTCGGTTCGCTGATTATCAAAGGCAACGAGAAGGGCCCGCAGATTGGTGCCTTTTTCCTCAACATGACCGGCGCGCAGACGTCCGGCATCACGTCGGGCACCTCCAACTGCAAGAGCAAAGGCGGCAGCGCCGCGCTCACGCAGGAGCAGGAAACCTTCGTGGCGGCAAACATGACGCGCCTTTCGCAGGAAGCTGCGCAGGGCTCGGGTGAACACCTCGCTTCGTTCGCCGAAGTGCTCGGCTGCCAGGGCGCCAACGCATCGCGTTTCGCGGTTCTGAGCCAGGAAAAGTTCGACTTCATCTTCGCCACGGAAGATGCAGCCGGCGTCGTGCAGCGCACGCATGAAGTCATCAAGGGCAACCAGCTGTCCTGCCAGCGTGTGTAACGTAACGAGCATCACCGCCTTTTCACCCTGGCGGTGACGCACGGTGTTCCGGGCGGTCCTTGACCGCCATCCGACGCTCCAGTCGCCCCGGCGCCTGGAGCGTTTTTTTGTCTGTCGCGGGGCGCCTCCCCGTCTGTGAATTTGCGCCAGAGGCCTTGCCTCTGGTATCGCTCGCAGCTCGCGCGCTTCTTCGATGCGTCGTCAACGTGTCGCTGTTACGCCGCCGTGCACGAGGTGTTCCGCATGCCCCGACAGAATCTGGTCCCCTTCGCCGCCGCCTCATATGTGCGGTTGTTTTTTATTCTGCTTCTTGCACTCTGCGCTTTTTTTTCAAGACCGGCACTCGCCGATGATCGCGAAAACGAGGCGACAAAGGAAGCTGCGCGGCAGGAAAATGAGGGGTTGGTTGAGTACCCCACCGCACGGCAGAGGGTCACACCTCTGTCCGCAGCCGCACGCAATGCAATCGATGCCGCGCTCGAACGTGCTCGTTCGGAGAATCTCGGATACGACGTTGGCTGGAAGCGCATCCTTTTTATAACGCCGGGCTGGTTTTCCAGCTCCACATCCATCGTCGACAGTCCCGATTTTTATTTTGCGCCGCGCGGAAAGAAACATCCCGACGAAGAACTCGCCGCGACACTTGAAGCGCTCTATCACGGTGAAAACGACTATGCCGCGAGTGACGTGCATCCACAGTGCCGCTATCCTGCGCGAACGGCTTTTCTCAAGTCTCGTCTTTCTCTCGACCCGGCCACGTTGCCGCAGCCACGTTGCGGCCGTTACGAAGCCTGGCGCAAGAACGCGAGTGCAGATGCCGTGTCGCTGGTTTTTTCGAGCTACTACCTGAACAATCCGAGTTCCATGTTCGGCCACACCTTCCTGCGCCTTCACCGCGTGGCTCCGGACGGAACGCGGCACAATTCGCTTCTCGACTGGAGCGTGAACTACGCGGCGTTTCCCACCACCACGAACCCGCTGCTTTATACCGTCATGGGGCTTTCCGGCGGATTTCCGGGCGCCTTTTCCATGCTGCCGCACTTTGTGAAAGTGCAGGAGTACAACGACGCCGAAGCACGTGACCTTTGGGAGTACGAACTCGACATACCACCTGAAGGGGTGCAAGCCATGCTGCGCAGCCTTTGGGAAATAGGCGATCACCGCATCGACTATTATTACTTCGACGACAACTGTGCCTACATCCTGCTCGCACTTCTGGATGTGGCCGACCCAAGGCTCGACCTCTCATCGCACTTTTATTTTTGGGTGACGCCATCCGACGCCGTGCGTGTGGCCGCCCGCGTGCCCAATCTCGTGCGCGCCGTGCAGTACCGTCCTTCCAATCGCAGTCGCTTTGCCGAGCGCTGGGATGCGCTTTCAGACGACGAACGGCGCGTCGTGCGTGCCTTTCTTGACATCCTCGAAGAACCTCTCGCTCCAGGCACACTGCCATCGTTTCCCTTCGACGGCAGCTGGAAGTCGCGCGCCGTCGGCTCGCGAGCGCGCGTGCTCGACGCCGTTCTCGAGTGGTTCGACTTTCGCATCAAGGCGAGCGACAAGGAGCGGCAAAGCCTTCGGCCGCTACTGCTGAAAGAACGCGCCGCCGCTGCTGTCCCTTCGCCGGCGCTCGTGCGCAGGCCCGACAACGACAGGCCTGATGCCGGCCACAGCTCGAATCGAGTGGGACTCTCGGGAGGAGTGCGTCAGGCGCGAGGCGCACGAAATGCGCGATCGGGTTTTGCCCAGTTCGAGTGGCGACCTTCGTTGCATGACATCATGGCGCCCGGTGTCGGGTATCCGCCTGGTCTGCAGCTCGACTTCTGGGACATGCGCATCCGGCAGGATTTCGACTCACGCCGCGTGACACTCGAGCGCCTTGACGTCATTTCCATCGTGTCGGCGCAACCCTGGCAAGGCGTGACGCAGCCTATTTCCTGGCGATTGAAACTCGGCACGCAGCAACGGACATCGTGTTACGGCAGGGATCAGAGTTGTTTCCTGACGGGAGTGTCGGCAGGCGCGGGACTTTCCGGTGGAGACAAGGACGGCCGAGTCGTCGGATACATTCTTCCAGGAGCGGATGTGGGCTACAGCGATGAAAAAGACATGACTCTCTTTGGAGGGCCCAGCGGATTGTTGGGCCTCGTGTGGGCGCCCGTCACACCCGTGCGGCTCGGCGTGTCTGCCATGGGGGTGCGTCGCCTCGGGATCGGGGGCGCGGCGCTCACCGACTGGAACACGATGTTCGAGGCGGCCTGGAGTCCGGCCATCAACCTCGAAGTCCGTGCAGGGCTGGGACATGGCACGCTCGCGCATGAAAAGCGCACCACAGAAGGAAAACTGTCTTTTTATCTTTATTACGAATGAACAAAGATGTTCTTCCATCTTGAAGGACTTTTGCAGTGATGCCAATGCGCCGAGAGAGTCCCGTACTGGTAGCCTTTGGCTGACGACGCCAGTCATCAGAATCACTGGCAACTTCGGATACTCCTTGCGGCAATGCTCGAAGACACCCTTCTCACTTTTGCGTGGCATGGCACAGTTGGTGATCAGCAGATGAGGTGTTCTCTTCTCCTCAGGAAATTGGTGGCCGCTTCACCATCGGGCGCAATGTGGGCATTGTGCCCTTCTTCCGTGAGCACGTTGGAAATGATCTGACGCAGGACGCTCGAGCGAGGAGTCTCTTACGAGATCGGAACAGACCAGCCAGGGCTTGTTTCGAGCCATCAAGGTGCCATCGCCGCCCGTGACAGGAAGGATGCACTCACGAGCCCAAAATCGATGGGTTTGGAAGAGGGGGCCTGCCGAAAGGAAATTTCTCTCGGTGTGAGGGTGATCGACACCTCAATGCCTTTTGCGGTGCATTGCGACAGAACCAAATCACTTGACCGCAACTCCCTATCGCGGACGTGCTAAAAATAATCGTTTATCAGTGGATCGCGAAGGAACTCCCAGCGCTTTCCCTCGATGATGTCCTTCCACTCGCCTTCTATCAAGGTGAGGACAAACTCGAGGAAAACGTCGAGATGCTCTTCATGAAGAAGATAAAATAATTCGTGCTTTTTCTCAATCATTCCAAGTTTTTCTAAGTAGGCGTCGAGGCTAAACCTTCCAGGCTTGTCGTCGAAATAGCCTCCCGTTTCGGTGTGACTGTTGACAACGACGACGGCGGCCCCGCTTCGCCGCAGCACGCTGATTTCAACATCCGCACCCTGAGATTTTGGCCAGGTGAGATAAAAAACTCGTGCGTCCAAACTTGGTTCGCGGCCCTTTTGTTCGGATACCGTGAGTTGTAACCCGGTGGCCGCAATACGC
>Ga0163152_10009335_pt1 | contig 10246 bp, 9 predicted proteins | sample OliLakLV19MP8IB2_FD_148635 | JGI IMG/M metagenome (GOLD analysis project Ga0163152, IMG submission 148635) | Freshwater microbial mat bacterial communities from Lake Vanda, McMurdo Dry Valleys, Antarctica - Oligotrophic Lake LV.19.MP8.IB-2 | ecosystem: Environmental > Aquatic > Freshwater > Lake...
CGAGCTTTTGCTGCACCTCCACCGGCACGGGTTGATACTCTAAGAAATTGCGCGTGTGCTTCGCCCTGCCTTGCGAGATGCTGCGCAATGTTGAACTGTATTTATACAGCTCGGCAAGGGGCACGCGGGCGAACACCTTTTGCGCGTGTCCATCCTGCTCCATGCCCATGATGAGGGCGCGCCTGCCTTGCAGGTCTGTAATCACTTCGCCCATACTCTCAGCAGGCGTGGTAACGGTGACTTCATAGATAGGTTCGAGGATGCGGGGCGCTGCCTCGGTGAAGGCTTGCTTGAACGCCATCATGCCCGCGATTTTGAATGCCATGTCGTTGCTGTCAACCGCGTGCATCTTGCCGTCATACACGGACACACGCACATCGCGCACGCGCGAGCCCGTGAGCGGACCGATTTCCATTTTGTCCATCACGCCTTTGAGGATGCTGGGCAGGAAGCGCACGTCAATCGCGCCACCCACAATGCAGTTGAGAAACACGAGCTTGCCGCCCCACGGCAGGTCAACCACTTCTTCACCGCGCACGGTGAAATCTTTGGGCTTGCCCATGCCTTCGTGATAGGGTTCAACGAGCATGTGTACTTCACCGAATTGCCCCGCTCCACCGCTCTGCTTCTTGTGGCGATAGTCAGCCTTCACTTGTTTCTGTATCGTTTCGCGATAGGGGATACGCGGCTCGATGAATTGGACTTCAATCTTGAACAGTTTTTCGAGTTTCCATTTCACCATGTTGAGGTGCAGTTCGCCCTGCCCGCTGATAATGAGTTGGCGCAATTCGCTGTTGTGTTCCACTGATAACGTAGGGTCTTCCGCGTGGAGGGAATGAAGCGCTTGTGAAAGTTTATCTTCTTCGCCTTGCTTCACGGTGACAACGGCAGTTTGGATAACGGGTTCGGGAAAATGTATCGGCTCGATGGCAAGGGGTATGCCTTTGGGATGCAATGTTTCGTTGGTGTGTGTTTGTTTTAATTTCACCACCGCGCCCAGGTCGCCCGCTTTCAAGAATTGAATCGGCTCGCGCTTCTTTCCTTCCATCACAAAGATTTGGTTGATACGCTCGTGGGCGCTTGTTTGCTCGTTCACTAAGTCCATTCCCGTTTTCAATTCCCCCGACATCACTTTGAAGAACGACATGTCGCCAAGGTGCGGCTCAGAAATGGTTTTGTAAATGAACAAACACGCGGGACCATTCACATCACACTTCAGTGTTTTGCCGTCTTCGAGCTTTGCCGGAGGCATGTCGCCCGCGCAGGGCGCTATATTATTAATGAAGCCCATGAGCCTGCCGCTGCCCATGTCGCGCTCGGCAGAAAGGCAAAACAGCGGGAAGATGTCGCGCTTCACCATCGCCATGCGCAAGCCTTGCATCATGTGGTCTTCATCAAGCTCGCCTTTTTCAAAGTAGAGTTCCATGAGGCTTTCGTCTTCCTGCGCCACAGCTTCCACCAATTCATTATGTAATTGCTTTGCTGTTTCTTTTTCGCTGTCGGGAATGGGGCGCTTTTCCGGCTTGCCGCCACCATCTGGAAAATGATACATGGTCATTTTCAATACATCAATAATCGCATTGAAGCCGATGCCCTGATTGAGGGGATATTGCACAACAATCACGTTGCTGCCAAATGATTTCTTCGCCTGCTCCACGCACTTGTCAAAGTCAGCCTCTTCGCGGTCAACTTGATTCACGGCAAGGATGAGCGGTGTGTGAAACTGCCCGGCATAGTCCCAGATAATTTCCGTGCCCACTTCCACGCCATATTGCGCATTCAGCAGCAACACGCCCGTGTCGGCAACTTTCAGCGGAGCGACAATCTCGCCAATGAAATCGTCATAGCCCGGAGTGTCAATGATGTTGATTTTGTTTCCTTTCCATTCGGTGTACGTGAGCGTGCTGAACACGGAGTTGCCGCGTTCATGCTCCAGTTCGTGATAATCGGACACGGTGTTTTTATCCTGCACTCTGCCGCGTCTGGTGAGCAAACCGGCTTCATAAATCATGGTTTCAGCGAGGGTGGTTTTACCCGTACCCGCGTGTCCAAGCAAGACAATGTTTTTGATGTTGCTGGCGTCATATACTTTCATTGCGTTTATGATTTTGGGGTGAAAAGAAAAGAACGAGCGAGACTCTAATATAAAAGTTTTTTTCGGGAAAGAAGATGACTTGGGGAATTTTTTTTGATGTGCTGATTTGCCAATATGCCGATGAGCCAATTCGGAAAAGTCCCCTTTGCGCGAATGCCTGTGGCGCAGGCGAAGGGGGCTGCGCAGGCATTGAGCGATTGGCAGGGGATGATTGTTCTTGGGCGCGTACTGACTTTGTTTCCGTATCGCATTGTCTTGTAGCGCAGAAGGCAGGAGGGTAATGGTATCTTACAGCAAGTCCTCCCACTCAAAACAACAAACAACAAACACTAATCCTCCTTATCTTAGATGCTTCAAAACATCAACTCATGAAATGGAGAGGACGCGAAACAAGCCAGAATGTAGATGACAGGCGCGGTGGCGGCAAAAAAGGCATTGCCTTTGGCGGTGTTGGAATCATCATTGCGGTGATAGCCTATTTCATCAGTGGCGACCCCACGCAACTTATGCAAGTGGTGCAACAACAAGCAACACAAACAAAGCAAACGCACACACCCACTACCGAAGAAAATGAAGCAGCACAGTTTGTTTCCGTGGTGCTTAAAGACACCGAAGATGTGTGGGATAAAATTTTTCGCGAGCAGTTGAATGAAAACTACTCCAAGCCACAGTTAGTGTTGTTTACCAACGAAGTGCAATCAGCCTGCGGCTTTGCCAGCGCAGCGAGCGGACCATTCTATTGCCCCGCTGACCAATACGCCTACATTGATTTGAGTTTCTATGATGAACTGAAAAACCGCTTTGGCGCATCCGGTGATTTTGCAATGGCGTATGTGGTGGCGCATGAAATCGGACATCACATCCAGAACCTGCTCGGCATCAGCGCAAAGGTGCAGGCACAGCGCGGCAAAATCAGCGATGAAGAATATAATAAACTCAGCGTAAAACTCGAATTGCAGGCTGACTTTCTCGCGGGCTTATGGGCGCATCATGCCGACAAGATGAAAGACGTGCTTGAAGAAGGCGACATCGAAGAAGCGCTAAACGCTGCCAACGCCATCGGTGACGACCGCTTGCAAAAAGAAGCGCGGGGTTATGTAGTTCCTGAATCGTTCACGCACGGCACATCCGAGCAGCGCATGTATTGGTTTAAGAAAGGCTATACTTCGGGCGACATCAGGCAGAGCGACACGTTCTCGGAAGTTCAATAAGTAATTTTTTTCACGGAATAAATCCCGCACAGTATTTTTGAGTTGAAATGATTTTAAAAGCAGCGCGCATATTTTTTTACACAAGCATTCTTGCTTTTGCTTCTTGCAAGTTAGAGCCATGCAAGGATTATCGCTGCGTAAATGGTCTTCCGCTGGAAGATGGCAAGAACTGTATCTGCCTCTGCGACCTCGGGTGGGATGGCGCTGACTGCACGTTGGAAGATAAATGCGTTACCAATGAGGTTGTTTGTTATGCGGGACGCGGCTATTGCAACAACAACGGACTTTGCGTGTGCAACTCGGGCTATGAAGGCGACTCCTGTGAAATATTATCCCGCACAAAATTTCTTGATGCACGCGATTCCAGTTCTTGGACTGCAACGGATACTTGCGCAAGCCTCATTTTTCAATATGAAATTGATATGGGGGCAGGCTCGGATAACAGAACGCTTGAAATCTACAACATCAGGAGTCTTGGAGCTTCGCAAGTCATCTCTGTAAGCGCCAGTAAACTAACATTTGACCAGCGCACCGATGTGCTGATAGGCGCAGTTGAAATCCGCGATTTATTCGGAACACTTTCCACTGACCTTTCTACACTGCGCGTAACATACAAATCCGAAGAGGGGCTTACATCCAATTGCAAAGGAACATGGCTCCGGCAATAGGGCGCAAGAGCTTTAAAAACAATTTACCCGTAGGTTTGTTTTATTTTGTGCAGAATACTTCTTCCTCTTTAGAATAGAATCTCTAACTTCATCAAAACATTTCCAGTATGAAACGCCTCCCCCTGTTCCTTTTACTTTTTATCTCGGTTGCCTGCTTTGCGCAAACGGAAACCTTTCATGATTTCAGAGGCAAGACCCTCTTAGGCGTTGACCTTCCCTTTTCTACCTTTTATGGAAAAAAGGTGATGGCGGTGAACACTGCCACCTATTGTTCTTTCACTTATCAATACGAAGAACTTGAATCGCTTTATACAGCGTATCAAGACAGCAACTTTATGATTATCGGTTTTCCCTGCAACGATTTTGGTTCACAAGAACCAGGAGCTGATTCTACAATTCTTGAATTTTGCGAAGAAACATACAATATTGATTTTCAAATGATGTCGAAAGTGACTGTGCTTGGCGCAAATGCTGATGATGTGTATAAATGGTTACAGCAAGCAAGCAGGAATGGCGTTGCCAATGCTACGGTCGGTTGGAATTTCAACAAATTTTTGATTGATGAAGCAGGAGGTTGGGTAGCGCATTATCCGAGCACGACTTCTCCGTTTGACCCCGCGATTATTAATTGGCTGAAGTCGCCAAGCGTTATTCCTCCCGATACAACAGACACAGGGTTGCGTGACGAACTTCAAATTCAATTAATAAGAAATGAAGTGGTGGCAGGAATGCTCCGGCTTTCGTTTCAAAACCTTCCGAATCATAAGACGACTATTGGCTTGTACTCCGCTTCCGGTCAGTTTATTTCGACCTTGCATGATGGCATGCTTGCGAATGGGGAAAATATCACTGCTGACCTGCGTTCTCATTCAAGCGGCATTTATTTTCTTCGGGTGAATAGCAAGCAGGGAAGCAAGTCCTTCCGGTTTGCGTTGATGAATTAATATTCTACTTCTTGCGGAGATAAAGCACCAATCTATTATCGGGATAGAGCAGTTGCAAGTCAGTGTCGGTGATATATTTAATTACCCATTGCTCTTCGGTGAGTTGATTCTCGTTTGTTATCATCAGCTTGTTGCAATTCTGCAAAAGAAATGTGAGGGTATCGGTTTGTCCTTCCACAAGCAAACGACCATTGGAGCGGAAAAAGATCGGCTGCGCGGAGTTATCCTGCGGATACCACCATTTTTCGTTTAAATCAAATTCAAAGATGAGGCACGAGGGCTTCAGGATGCCGTTGTCGAGCGAGCAGGAATGTAAAAGCGCAAGTGAAAAGGACAGTGCAACCAACATCGAAACTCCTCTTATCAATCCCCTCATATCAGCCGGTTTTAGGATAACACAAAATAGACGCGCAGCAGTGGGTTTGATACGTTTTTTACAAGGGGATGTTTCAGGAGTGAATAGCCCTTGTATATTTGTGAGCGAGGTTTAAATGTCATGGCGGATTCATTCCGCCATCCCCCTATAGAAAACATCAGCGGATGCCGGAACAAGTCCGGCATGACACACGGATTGAAAGGAAATACTTTGAAAATTATGGAAACAACACATTTTGAAAAATTAATGGCGCAAGTGCGCAAAGGAAAAAACGTGTTTATCGCGCAGGGCGCTATTGTGATTGGTAACGTGGTGCTGGGCGATGAAGTGTCGGTGTGGTATAATGCAGTGCTGCGCGGTGATTCTGATTTGATAAAGATTGGCAACCGCACGAACATTCAGGACGGCACGATTATCCACGTTGACCCCGGCACACCCGTTACGGTGGGCGAGGATAACGTGGTGGGGCATCGCGTGATTTTGCATGGATGCACGATTGGGAATAACAATCTCATCGGCATGGGTTCAACAATTATGAACAACGTGAAGATTGGCAACTACTGCATCATCGGGGCGAACGCGCTGGTGACGGAAAACACTGTGATACCCGATTATTCGATGGTGCTCGGCTCACCAGGCAAAATTGTGAAACAACTGCCCGAAGGCGTGAAGGATATGATTCTGCTGGGCGTGCAGGAATACATCATGAAGGCGTCAAAGTATTTATAAGGCTTGAAAATTCTCCTCATCCGCTTCAGTTCGATAGGCGACATTGTGCTTACAACGCCTGTTATCCGCTGTGTGCAGCAGCAGTTGGGCGCAGCGGTGCATTATCTCACGAAGCCGCAGTTTAAAGACGTGCTTGTTGGAAATCCTTACATCGAAAAACTGCATTTGCTGGATGAAAATATCTTCGATACCATCGCAACACTGCGAAAAGAGAAGTTTGATTATGTGCTCGACCTGCATCACAATCAGCGCAGCTTCCTTGTGATGCAATTGTTGTTTGCAAAAAGCAAATCGCTTAACAAGCAGAACATCGAAAAGTGGCTGATGGTGAATATGAAAGTAAATAAGCTCCTGCCCGTGCATATTGTTGACCGCTATCTTGACGTTGCAAAGCCGCTTGGGGTGAAACATGACCAGATTGGGTTGGATTATTTCATTCCGGGAAGTGAAGAAGTGCAGAAAAATGAATTACCCGAAACGCATCGCAACGGATACATCGGCTGGGTGCTGGCGGCAACGCACAACACGAAGCGCTTTCCCGCGGAAAAGGTGATACATGCATGTAAGAAAATTGAAAAGCCCATTATCCTGCTCGGAGGAAGAAAGGAAATTCAAGAAGGAGAGGAAATCGCAAGCGCTTCGGGCAGTCATGTGTATAATGCCTGCGGGAAGTTCAGCATCAACCAATCGGCTTCGATAGTGAAGCAGGCTACCCACATCATCACAAATGATACGGGGCTGATGCACATCGCGGCAGCGTTTCAAAAACCTATCATCTCGCTCTGGGGAAACACGATTCCTGAGTTTGGGATGTATCCATATTATGGAAACGCAGGAAACAAAGCGGAGATATTGGAAGTACACGGCTTAAAGTGCCGTCCCTGCTCAAAGATTGGTTTCGCAAAGTGCCCCAAAGGACATTTCAAGTGCATGAATTTGATTGATGAAAATAAAATCGTGGAGTTAATCGCCCGGTAGCGGCTCCTTCTTTATCATCCGCACGATGAACTCGAGGTCTTTGTTCTCTTCAGGCTTGTATTCTTCCTTCAAATTGTGGTCATAGACCTTCCCTGCAATATTCCAAAAGAAAGCCACCACAGAACCTTTCATGTCTTTCACAATCGTGTAGCAGTTGTTGCCCGTTTCGCGGTTTATGAGTTTGATAAGAATGTGTCCCTGTGTTTTTGTAAGGTTGCGGATTTCCTTTTCAAACTTTTCGCGCATTTCTTTTTCCTTTTCCTTGATGTATTTTTTCTGCTGGCGTTTCTTATCAATGTCGGCAAGGTCTGTTTGCATTTCATTGTAAATCTGCACGGCAGTCTGCACGTAAGGATAAACCTTGTAGGTGTTGTTTTTCAGGCGCTCAAAAGCGTGGCGTTCTTCTTTTGTGGCAAACTGTTTTGAAAATACGCGCACTTCATCAAGCGTAACTGAGGGAATGGTGTCCCCGCCCTGAATTTCAATCGCGGCAAGGTTCAATTCCTGTGAAAAAGAGTTGAGATGTAAAACAAGAATGGTGAAAAGGAGGAGAAAGGTTTTCATTTGAATGGTTTCTGTGTGGAAAATCAAAATCAATACCAAACTTTTAACGTAAAGGCATATTAGTCTATTTTGAAAGCAAACTCAAGAATAGTTAGAATTCACCTGCCAAAAGTCAAATTCAGACCTTTCCTAAAAAGGGAGGGCTTACAGAGTTAGTTTGACCAGTAAAAAAAAGCGGACGCTACAGGATAATAGGCACAAGCGGAGACATGTCAACCGTATTGTTTGAGATGAAGGTCGGATTTTGATTGTTCACCAGCCACATCGCATATGTGCTGTTTTCAATCCGGTTGTTAGCTCTTGGTAACCTTCCTGTAAGTTGTAGTTCCATCTTTCAAAGAGATGCGCAGAAGATACAAGCCCGTTGCATACGCTGAAATATCTAATGTTGGTTGATTGAAAAATGTTTGCAGCAATTTCCCGCTCACATCAAAAATCTCCGTTTTGAGTAGTGAGTACTGAGTAGCAAGTATTGAGATATGAATAATTCCATCACTTGGGTTTGGAAATATCTTGATACTGCCCTCTTGATTCTTGATACTTCCTACTCCTACCGTACAATCTTTCACCTCCACAAACACACTGTCTGTTTTGCTTTGGCAACTGTATTTTATGCTCGTGTCTGTAAAAGTTACATAATACCATCTGCTGCTATCGGGTATTACAAAGGGATGCGACTTAGTTAATGTATCTATGCCCTCAGGAGGACTCCATTGATACTGCACCCCCGGCACGGCAGGCGAGCCGATGAATACGCCTTTTACAGTGGTATTTTCTGAGCAGAGTGTTTGATTTTCTCCGGCAAAGGCTTGGTAGATGCTTAATGCGCCAAGGTTGTAGTTGGGCATGTTTGGGAGACCAAATGAAGAACGGGAACTATCACCCAGATAAAGTGAATACCGTTGAAATGAACAAGCCAATCCTAATGAATCAGGATTTTCAATCACACTAATATTTTGATTGTAATAGTTAAATACATGCGTATTATTGTACAAATTGGAAAGAATTATCTGACCTTGGGGCGTTCTTTGTACTTGTCCATATTGAACATAGAAATCCGTTTCGATTCGGATTGTTACTTGAGATGATGGAATATTGTTTGCATTTAAGTTGTACTGATACAGCGCGTATCTGTTATTTCCAAACCCTGAACCTGAAGTTGCTGATACATACATAATATGCCCTGATGATGAAAACTCGCATCCATAAGGATTGATATTATTTGTACCATCCTCAACTAAACGATAATTTAACAACTCCCCTTTGCACCTATCAAAATTAAACAACTCAATTTTTTTTTCCATCCAATTAGCTGATGCCAATTGCGTTCCATCTTTTGAGAAAATCATTTCGCCCGCACCAGCACTTAGTCCACTAATACAGTGCATCGCACCTATATTTTGCGAATCAATTTCAATACTATTATTTGAAATCAGAATCTTGAAAAATTTATTTACGCAAGGTGATGCCAAATCTTTACGTCTTTCATGAACCAATATCCACCAATCCTTACCATTAGCGTGTCTTACCGCTGCCATTTTTTCCTCTAATGGCCCATTCAAAAGCAAAGTATTCTTGTTTAATACCAGCAAACTATCTGATTCTTTTTTAATTATGGTATAGTATAGCTGTATACAATAGTTATTAGGGCAATCGGTTACTGAAAATTGTTCACTAATCTGAAAAAGATAATAAACATTATTTTCAAACGGAAGAATAATCAACCCATTAGTCATACTTCCGTGTACTCTTAAAGTATCTCCTTCAGGTAATGCTTTATGACTTTTATTAAAAAGTTTAAATCTATTTGATTCAAAGCCTACATAAAACAGCAATTCCCCATTTTCATCGGAAATCGAAGCATTTACCTCAGAATTATATGCTTTGCTTCTGAATACTTGAAAACTATCTGGATTTGAAAAATTGATTCCTGCGTTAGCTCCAAAGCACCAGTTATAATCCTGCTGCGCTAAACAATTTTGTGTAAGAAGAACCCATGTTATCAGGATATTTAATCTCATCGCTTACTCTATCTTAATGATTTTACCTGTAACTTTTAGCTGATTCTGAACCCAAATCTTATAGAGATATACCCCTGAAGAAACTTGTGAGCCGAAAGAAATTGTATTGTTACCTTCGGAAAGTTGATACTCATTAATCTTCTTACCTGTAATTGTTACAAATTCCAATTTCCCGCTTTCATCTTCATTTAAAGCGATGTTACATTGAGTTGAACCCTTTATGAGAGTGGGGTATAAAGTATAGTACGAAAATTGTTTTTTGATAGCAGGAGCATTTATTCTTCTCCGCCATGGCGCAAGCATGATGCAAAGCATACTGGCGCAAAGCGTCCGCTTGTGCCTTTCATCCTTGAGCGTCCGCTCATTTGATAAAACCATATCATCTTTACCTTTTTTCCTAAAATTACTGCTATGAGCCGGAAATACAAATTCAGGGACAATAGCCAACTTTATTTTGTCAGTTTCGCCATGGTGAACTGGATTGATGTATTCATCCGTAATGAATACAAAGAAGTTATGCTCGACCGGAAAATCATGGAACAGAAATTAGATAATGTGCATAAAATCCTGTTTCGGCAGGATTTGTCAGCAGCCCGACTGATTGGATTTACAGCAGCGCAAGGGATTATGCCGGAGAGAACGGATTGCTTGATATTATCC
>Ga0163152_10009336_pt1 | contig 10246 bp, 6 predicted proteins | sample OliLakLV19MP8IB2_FD_148635 | JGI IMG/M metagenome (GOLD analysis project Ga0163152, IMG submission 148635) | Freshwater microbial mat bacterial communities from Lake Vanda, McMurdo Dry Valleys, Antarctica - Oligotrophic Lake LV.19.MP8.IB-2 | ecosystem: Environmental > Aquatic > Freshwater > Lake...
CTGGTGCTGCTGGTGGGCTTCGGCAGCGTGCTCACCAGTTCGATGCCGTCGAGCCGGCTGTTCGCGGGGCTGTCTTGCGCGGGCTATGCGATGGCGATCGCCGGCGACCTGGTGATGTTGCCGGCGCTGCTGGTGTGCTTCGTGAAACCGCCAGTGATCACCAAGCCCGCCGAAGACGAAGAAGTCGCCGACGTTGAACCGGCGATGGAACCGGCGTAGCAGAGAATTCGACGGCGGGTGGCAAGTGCCCGGCGACTACTTCAGGCCATTACTTCAGGCCATTACTTTTCGGTCGGCCGCGTCAACTGCTGACGCGAGATCAGCATGTAGATCGAATCGCCGCGGGCGATCTCTTTGCCCGCCGCGTTGGTGACCACGCTTTCGCCGTGGACGATCTGCCGACCCAGACGCGGGATCGTCGATTCGCAGATCAGGTGCCCCTCGGAGACGGGCCGGAAGAACTTGATCCGCAGGTCGACGGAGACCATCGAGCCCCCTTCGGCCCCGATGCGCTCGAAGGCTTCGGTCAGGAGCAACGAATGGGCGATGCCCGTGTCGATCAGCGTGGCCGTGATTCCGCCGTGGAGGATTCCGGCGGGCTGGCAGAGATCGGGGCGGAAGTCGATCTCGCACTTCGAGTAGCCGGGGCCCAGGTCGACCACGCGCAGGCCAATCAGCTTGAAAAACGGCAGTTCGTTGGCGAACTGGAGCATGGAGTCTCTGTCGAAGCGTCGTTGAGGGTTGGTCATCGCGGGGACTCGGCGGGGTGATTTTCGGGCAATTTGCTTGACGCATCGTAGCCGGTAGTGAGACGATTATCGACGGGTGCTGGCTCGATCGCGCCGGTACCCAGGGAACACCGGAACGAGGAGTCTTCAGATGGCACGCTTTCGAGCGGATGGCGCTTGCGCGCAGCAATCGAGCCTAGTGTTTGGAACTTTCCCACGGCAGTCTCGTCTAGCAGTGCTGTATCGAACGGTACACTGCTGGGCAAGCCAGCAGTGGCACCCAAGCCAGGTTTTCCAACTGCTTGGCGTTCTGCTTTCTCTCGCGCTGCCTATCGGGGCGCTTGCCGCTGACGACACCAATAAAGCGCCGGCCGACGACGCGCTCTTCTCCGCGCACCTCGAGTCCGGCGAATTTGGTCTCGCCCAGCAGATGGTTCAAGAAACCAAGGGCCCGGCGCGAAGCGCTCAACTTACGAAGCTCGCCGCCGTGCAAGCCCGCGTCGGCGCGCGCGACGCCGCCATCGCCACGGTTGCCAGGCTCGACGACGACCTGGAGCGCAACAGCGTGCTGGCGCAGATCGGCGCGTTCCCAGGTCAAGGCGGAAGAGTGCCATTCGCGGCAGGTATCGCAGGGCCTGGCGGAGGCGCCAACGGCAATCCTGGCGCAGCGCCCGGTGCCCAACCCGGCGCTCAAGGTGGCGGTACCGTGGCCGATTTTGAAAGCTTGATGGATCTGATCACGTCCACGATCGCGCCCACGACTTGGGAAGAAGTGGGAGGGCAGGGAGCCATTGAGTCGTATCGCAACGGTGTGTACGTCGACGGGGCGGGTGTGTTGCGCCGCGCGACGAAGTCGAGTGCGCGGGCGGACCTGGTGGCGCTACGGCGCGACGCAGCCGTGGTCGCCGGCCCGCAGGATGTTCGCCAGTCGTCGAAACTGCGGAAGGTTTCGATCTCGCGGCTCGAACGGGCAATGCAACTCAAGCACGCCGCGGGCCGGCCGACGAGCGACATCGAGCGGTCGTTGGCCGGGCTCCAGCGGATTGATTACGTGCTCATGTATCCCGAGTCAGGCGACGTGGTGATCGCCGGGCCGGCAGGCGGTTGGCAAATCGACGCCGAAGGGCGCGCCGTCAGCGATACGACGGGCCGCCCCTGCCTGCGGCTCGACGACCTGGTCGTGCTGTGGCGGCACTCGATCGAGCGACCGCACGACGTGCTGGGCTGCACCATCAATCCGTCGGCCGAGGGACTGGCCGCCGCCAAGGCCTACCTCGACGGTCAGCAGGCGAAGCCGTCGGGGCGCAAGCAGCAGCTCGAACAGTTGCGCCGCCACGTCGGCTTGCAGACGATCGAGGTGTTTGGCATCGATGGCCATACGACGGCGGCCCGCACGCTGGTCGCCGGCGACTACCACATGAAGCTGATCGGCATGGGCCTCGAGCCAGGGGTGCCTGGCGTGCCGAGTTATCTGGAGCTGGTTGCTCGACAGGACGCAGGGGCCGTGCCGGCGCTCGACGTGCTGCGGTGGTGGTTCACGCTGGCCTGCGACGCGGTGGAAAGCGACGCGGCCCGCGAGGCGTTCGCGCTGCGTGGCGTGGCCGTACGGTTGCAGGGCGAAAACGAGTTCCTGAATGCAACAGGTCGCCGCGTAGCAACTGGCGAGTCCGACGACTTGAATCGTCAGTTCGCGGCGAACTTCAACAAGCACTATGCCGAGTTGGCGGCCAAGTATCCGGTCTACGCGGAGCTCGAGAATCTGTTCGCGTTGGAGTTGTCCGGCGCGCTCGTGGCTTCGCAACAGCTCGACGAGCGGGCCCATTGGCATCGCACGTATTTCGGACCGACAGGCGGATATGTGCCCGAGGCGGCCGAAGTGCCGCGCACGGTAGAGACGGTTTCGGCCAGCCAGAAGGCGGGGAGCCGGCGCGTAGTGGCCGGCGTCAGCGGCGGCATTCATGCCGACCCTTGGTCGCACGTCAGCGAGGCGGCGCTCGTCGATGGCGACGCGCGGCTGAAACCGGCTCGCCAGCAAGCGGCGCCTGCCGCGCCGACCGCCGATCGCTGGTGGTGGGACTAGGCCGTGTCACGAGGCCGATTGACGTTGTGCGACACGCCAACGACCGCCATGAGCAGCAGCAAGGCAAACCACGCGCCAGTCGCGAGTAGGCCACACCACGAGATACGACGTCCCAGTAGTACGCTGCGCGGCGCGAAAACGAACTGCACACGACTCTTTCCGGCCGGCACTTCGCATCCCATGAAATCGTCATAGATGCGCTGGATGGCGACGGGCTGTTCGTTAGCGGCGGCATGCCAGCCAAGGTCCCAACTCTCGGCCAGCACGAGCAGTCGCGGGGCCGGCGCGAAAACCTCGATCTCGATCGTGCCGGGACGTTCGGCCACGACGCGCGCACTCCCGCGCGGGCCCGTGGGCAGGGTCAACGGTTGCTCGCAGAGGGCCACGCGGGCAGGATCGATGTCGAGAAGTTGGACAGGCACATCGCCGGCAGCCATCGTTTCGGCCACCAGCCGTGCTCGAGGCAAGGCATCATTCAGTCGAAACCATCGCCCTTGATTGGCCAGCCAGCCCACAGACGTCAGCAGCGCGTACCGTTCGGGGTGGTCGGTGAGAAACGGACGGTTGGCAACGAACGCCGTCTGCGGAGTCAACGCGGCGTAACCATCCGGCACGCGCCCGCCGCGCAAGCTTAAGACGTTTTGATTGGGAAATGGCACCGGCTGCCAGACTCGCCAGTCGAGGTCGCGCAACGCAGCGGACAACGGAGTGGTCCATTGATCGAGCGATTTGTGCGGCAGCCTCGTGATGAGCCTGCCGGAGTAGCATGCCTCGTCCGCCGCGGCCAGCGCCACGAGACTGACGGCCGCGAAGCGAAATCCCCAGCCTGCGGCAATCGCCACGGCCGTCACCAGCGTCGCCAAGAGCGCTCCGCCGCAGACCACGATCGGCGAGCTGACGCGCCAATCGACGTTGGCCACGCTCACCGATTGGACCACTTCGGCCCAAATCAACAGGGCCAGGCAAGCCGCAGGTAGAGCCGCCAACAACCACACGCGGCGTCCAGGAGGCAGTCGTTCTCGCCGCCCGATTCGGAGCCAGTCGTCAACGGCGACCGCCATCACCACCGCCATCCCGAGGCTCGCCAGGGCGATGTAGTGCGCGGCATGCCGGAACATGCCGACGACCGGCAGCCGGCTCGTCACGACGTACAGGGCCGGGATGTATCGGCCGCAGGCTAGCAGCAGGGCCGTCAGGGCCAATGCCAGCGCGCCCCAGGCGAGTCGCCGCGTCGGGCCAAGTGCGGGTCCGCGCACGATCACCCACATCACAGCCAATGGGGCCAGCGCGCCGAGATACAGCTCAAATGCCCCGTTCCACGACGCGTCGGGCCGAGGAGTCGTCGTGGGCAATTGACCGTTGAATAAATAGGGTGCGACGAGCGCGAGCAACTGGCCGGGATGCATCGCGCCCCCTGCAAAGTAGCTGCTCTCGGCCCCCATCCGCGGCGATCGCGCCAAGAGTTCCCACGTCGGCCAAAGCTGCACAGTGGCCATGACCGCGGCCAGCAGTTTGGCCTCGATTGCCCGTAACCCGCGCCACCAATTAGCCCAATTGCCGAGCAGCAATAACGCGTAAAGCGCTTCAACCAACGACGAAAACCACACGCTCTGGGGATGTCCCAACAACAATTGCGAGGCAGTCAACAGAGCGATCGAAAAAGCCGCGGTGGCGGCAACTGCGCGCGATTTTGACGTCAGCAAGATGTCGATCGACCACAACAACCAGGGCACGTGCGCCAGGGTGGCCAGCATGTTGGGGTGATCCACGTGAAAGACGTGGAACGGCGCAAACCCGGTCGCCAGCGCCCCGAAGAGGGCCGCCAGTCGCGACAGTCCTCGTCGGGCGAGCCACACATACGAGCCCACCACCGTGACGGGAAAGCACAACACGATTTCCAAATTGAGCGCAGTCGGCAAACTGGCGAAGCGGTAAAGCAACTGGTGCCAGGGGTGGAATAGACCCGCCTGCCCCTCGGCGTGTAGATTAAACCCGCAGTAAATCAACGGAAACCACAGCGGGGAGTCGCCGGCCGCCAGGCAATCGGCGAAGAACTTGCGAACCGGCACGTTGTAGGTCAACAGATCGCCGCCGAGAAAAACCTCGCCGTGCAGTGCAGGCCAGACCAACAGTCCGAGCAGCACACCAGCCGTTGCCGTGAGCGCACAGGCCCCGACGGCCGCGCCAGCTCGATCCCGACTCGGACTGCGGTTGGAGTTCCCGATCGCCAGCCGCTGCTCGCTCGCGGTCATGGCGGTTGGTTTGGACTTGCGAGGGGCAGCGTTCATTGTGACGCACAGTTCTCGACAAACTGAGGAACGGTCGAGGAGCGAACGCTGCTTGCGAACAGCTCTACGATAGACGCTGGGAAGAGTTCGCCGCAACCTGCCGGCACAACGATCGAGCACGGCGATGCGAGCCTGAGCATGCGAAGGACAAACCCAGACTTTAGCACTCGCCAACAATCCATCACCAACAACCGAGTCTAACCATGCCGCGACCGGTTTCGGTGATCGTGTTTGGGATGCTCAATGTCGTCTTTGGCGCGTTCACCTCAATCTTTTGGGTAATCCAAGCTCTAGCGCTGGCAGGTATGTTCAGCGCGATGCCGGCGTCGAGCAATACGCTTTACAATGTCTGGCAATATATATCATTGCCGATTGGCGCCATCTCGTGCATCGCGGAAATAGTATCCGGCGTCGGCTTGTTATCGATGAAGCCGTGGGCGCGCCGCTTTACCGTATGGCTGGCGATCTACGGATTGGCCACGACGACGCTCGGCCTAATCATGGGGCTCGTCTTTAATTCCGTTACCGTCAACCAAGCGATGCCGCCTGGCGGTGGCCTGCCGAAAGGCGCCATGCAAGCGATCATGATCGGCTCGGTCGTGTTCGGGAGCCTGTTGAACTATGTCTATTACGGCCTAATGTGGTACTACATGTCACAGTCGTGGATGATTGCGGCGTTTCGGGGGGAACAGTTGCCCGGCGTCGATTATGGCAACATCACTGAGCTGGACGCCGCGACGCTGCAGGCGCAAATGGCGGCGGCACCAACGTCCGACAATCCGTTCCACGCCCCCGCTCATCTGACGGCGTCGGGGGAGGCAGCCACGGTGTTGGCCAGCGCGGCGAACGAAGCTGCGTCGATGGCGCTCTATTTGGGCATCGGTTCGTTGATCCCGTGCCTGGCGATTGGATTGGGGCCGGCCGCAGTGGTGGTTGGTCGTCGGGCCTTGGCTGCCGCCAAGCAAAGCACGCATCGGCAAGGGGAAACCCAGGCCATCTTGGGGATCATCCTGGGTGGCGGCTGCTTTCTGCTCAATATCGGGTTACTGCTGTTCAGTCTGGTGATGATGGGGATCGGGCTCATGGTGCAGCCTTAGCGGCCTGTTAAGGAAATGTAGCCGGCCTCTTCGAGGCCGGAGATTCGCCGCGAATTCCGGGGTCACAGACCCCGGCTACAGAATACTTCAACGGCCTGTTAGCCAAGACCAAGCGAACTGCCCGGTAGCGCGGCGCATGCCCCCGCCGGCCGTACTCCGGAATGTCGGCTGGCGGCCTGTCCGCTCGTGGCCGTACCCCTCCCCCCAAGCCGGCCCGCCGATAGTACAATCAACCTCGTCGATTCCGACGCTCCGCTAGAGGGAACATCATGCACGGCCTGATCATGGACTTTCAACTGACGGTTCCGGCCATGTTGCGCCGGGCCGAGCAGTTGTTTGGCGATAAGCAAGTTGTCTCGCGCCGCCCCGACAAGCACCTCGACCGCCGCAGCTACGCGGAGCTCATCGACCGCATCAAGCGGCTCACCGTGGCGCTGCACGGCTTGGGGGTGGAAACCAGTGACCGCATCGGCACCCTGTGCTGGAATCATGCGGAGCATCTCGAGGCTTACTTCGCCATCCCCACGGCCGGCGCGGTGCTGCACACACTGAACCTGCGACTGCACCCCAACGACCTGGCCTTCATCGCCGGTCATGCGGGGGACAAGATCGCAATTGTCGACGACGTGCTCTGGTCGCTGTTCGAGAAATTCCGCGACGAAGTTCCGTTTGAGCATGTGATCGTCATCCGCACGGCCGGCGAACCGCTCCCGCCGGGGACCATCGACTACGAAGAGCTGCTGGCCGGCGCCGACCCCGCACGCTTCGAGTATCCCGAGTTCGACGAACGCCTGGCCGCCACGATGTGCTACACCTCGGGGACGACGGGCCAGCCCAAAGGGGTGTTGGCCTCGCACCGCGCGGTCGTGCTGCACTCGCTCGGCACCACGATGGCCGATACGCAGGGCCTCAGCGAGCATGACACCGTGCTGCCCGTGGTGCCAATGTTTCATGCCAATGCGTGGGGGCTGCCGTTCGCGGCCACGATGGTGGGCTCGAACCAGGTGTTCCCTGGGCCGCACTTGGATCCGCCGAGCCTGGTCGAGCTGTTCGCCGACGAGCACGTGACGGTCACCGCCGGCGTGCCGACGATCTGGATGGGCATCTTGCAACTGCTGGATCAGAACCCCGGCAAGTACGATCTCTCGGCGCTGCGAGCGCTGTTAGTTGGTGGGTCGGCCGCGCCGATCTCGATGATCCGCGGTTTCCAGGAGCGCCACGGCTTGAAAGTGCTGCACGCCTGGGGCATGACCGAGCTCTGCCCGTTGGGGACCGTCTCGCAGCTTTCGAGCGCGGTGCGCGCGGGCACGGCCGACGAGCAATACGCGTATCGGGCCAAGCAGGGGCGCCCGGTGCCGCTGGTGGAGATTCGCGCTCGCGGCGATAACGGGGTCGTCGCCTGGGACGGCCGCTCGGTCGGCGAGCTTGAAGTGCGCGGACCCTGGATCGCGTCGAGCTATTACAACTGTCCGGAAGGGGCCGCGTCGTTCACCGAAGACGGCTGGTTCCGCACCGGCGATATCGTGGCGATCAGCCCCGATGGCTCGATGCAGTTGCAAGACCGGGCAAAAGATGTGATCAAGTCGGGGGGCGAGTGGATCAGTTCCGTGGCGCTCGAGAACGCCCTGATGGGGCACCCGGCCGTGGCCGAGGCGGCGGTGATCCCTTGCGCCCATCCCCGCTGGGACGAGCGTCCGCTGGCGGTGGTGGTGCTCAAACCGGGCGCAAGCGCCACGTACGGCGAGCTGCGCGACTATCTCGAACCGCAGTTTGCCAAGTGGTGGCTCCCCGATGCTGTCGTTTTTGCCCAGGAAATTCCGCGAACTTCGGCCGGCAAGTTCTTGAAGTCTTCCCTAAGGGAACAATATCGTGACTATTACTTGAGCGGGGAGCAGACGGCCAAAAGCTAGAATCGCACCCGCCACGCGTCCGAACGGTGTCAGGAACCGATTCAAAGAAAGACCATCAATTGGTGACCTGCCGCTAGAATCGGTTCCTGACACCGATCGGGCTTCCCGATATCGAGAGTCCCGATCGACCGCTTGCCGAACAATTCTCAAGAGCCAACCCCAACCAAATAACCCGCCGAGTATTCAGGAGATTCGCCATGTCGCAGCCGGTGATTATTGATGCCGTACGCACCCCCTATGGCCGTGGCGGCAGCGCCACCAAACCGGGCGGTTACTATCGTGAGACGCGCCCCGACACGCTGTTGGCGCATTGCCTCAAGACGCTGGTCGAGCGCAACAAGCTCGATCCGGCCAAGATCGACGATGTGGTGACGGGCTGCGTGAGCCAGGCCGGCGAGCAAGGGGCCAACATCGGCCGGCTGGCCGTGCTGTTGGCTGGTTTCCCGAATACGGTGCCGGCCGTTACGCTCAACCGCATGTGCGGATCGAGCCAGCAGGCAGCACACTTCGCCGCGCAGGAGATTGCCGCCGGCGATGCCGACTTCACGATCGGCGCCGGCATCGAGCACATGAGCCGGGTGCCGATGTTCAGCGACGTCGGTTCGCTCGACAAACTCAACCCGGAGCTGTTCACCCGCTTCGAGCTGGTGCACCAGGGGGAAAGCGCCGAGCGCATGGCCGACAAGTGGAAGATCACCCGCAAGGAGGTCGACGAGTACTCGATGGAGAGCCATCGCCGCGCCAGCCTGGCCGCCAGGCAAGGCTTCAACAAAGAGATCATCCCGATCGACGGGCTGGGGGCCGACGGCAGCCTGGCCAAGCAGACGCGCGACGAAGGAATTCGCGACACGCTCGATCCGGCCAAGATTGCCAGCCTGTCGACGGTCTTCCGCCCCGATGGCGTGGTGACCGCCGCCAATTCGAGCCAGGTCTCTGACGGCGCCGCGGCCGTGCTGATCGCCAATCGCGAAGTGGCCCAGGCCCACGGGCTGCGGCCGCGAGCGCGGTTTTTGGCGCGCGTCGTCGTGGGGGACGATCCCACGCTGCAGTTGGCCGGCGTTATCCCTGCCACGCAGAAGGCGCTCAAGCACGCGGGGCTCACGGTCAAGGACATCGACTGGTTCGAGATCAACGAGGCGTTTGCCACGGTAGTGCTCGGCTGGGCTCGCGAGATCAAGCCCGACATGGCCAAGGTCAACCCGTGGGGGGGCGCGATCGCGCACGGTCACCCGCTGGGAGCCAGCGGCGCGGGGCTGCTCGGCAAGATGGTCAATGGTCTCGAAGCGACCGGCGGCAAGCTCGGCCTGCAGACCATGTGCATCGGCCACGGCATGGCCACGTGTACGATCATCGAGCGGATTTAAGCCGACGCGTTCGCAAAGACATCGTCAATCAGCATGGAGCCCAGGGATTCACCTCCCTGGGCTTTTCTTTGGTATCATCGCGAAGTCGTCGGTCAGTCGACCTAAGCGGGAAGCCCGAACGGTGTCAGGAACCGATTCAAGCGGCAGAGCGCCAATAGAAGGCTTTTCTTTGAATCGGTTCCTGACACCGTTCGGATAGCGGTTCTCTTCGACTGACCCGCGGCCCATTCGAATTATCAACAGCCTTCCGTGCTACGAGAGAGGAGCGATATCGCTATGCAGATTGCCGGGAAGACGTTTCTGGTCACAGGGGGAGGATCGGGTTTGGGCGCGGCCACGGTGCGGCGCCTGGCCAAGGCCGGCGGCAACGTGCTGATCGTCGACCTGAACGAAGAGAACGGCAAAGCGGTCGCCGCCGAGCTCGGCAAGCAGGGGCGCTTCGTGGCGGCCGACGTTTCGGACGAAGCGGCCGTGCAGAAGGCCGTGGCCGCGGCCAAGGAAACTTTCGGCGGCTTGCAGGGGGCGATCAACTGCGCCGGCATCGGCACGGCGATGCGCGTGCTGGCCAAGGACGGCCCGCACAATCTCGAAGTCTTCGCGCACGTGCTTAAAGTCAATTTGATTGGCACGTTCAATGTGATTCGGCTGGCTTCGCAACTAATGGCGGCCGGCGAGCCCGACGCCGGCGGCGAGCGCGGCGTGATCGTCAACACGGCCAGCGTCGCGGCGTTCGACGGTCAGATCGGCCAGGCAGCCTACTCGGCCTCGAAGGGGGGCAT
>Ga0163152_10009339_pt1 | contig 10245 bp, 7 predicted proteins | sample OliLakLV19MP8IB2_FD_148635 | JGI IMG/M metagenome (GOLD analysis project Ga0163152, IMG submission 148635) | Freshwater microbial mat bacterial communities from Lake Vanda, McMurdo Dry Valleys, Antarctica - Oligotrophic Lake LV.19.MP8.IB-2 | ecosystem: Environmental > Aquatic > Freshwater > Lake...
TCGGGGTCGTAGGCGATGTTCGCGGGGTTGACGGCGAAAATCCGCCGCGTCGTCCATGAGCGCTCGTAGAGTCCCTCGTAACCGAAGGACGAGAGATTGGTGGCTCCGTAGAAACCGCCCGCGTCCCAGCAGGGCTTCACGGGGCTGCCCGCCGTCGTGGGCGAATCGCAGTCGACGTAGATCCCGAGCTCGCCGTTGAAGCGGTATTTGCGGAGGTGGCCGCGCCAGTCGAGGGCGCCGCGCTCCACGTCGAAGTACGAACCGTAGACGTGGTCGCCGGTCGTCGTCGCACCGGTGCCCGAGCTGACCGTCGGTTCCGAGCGGGAATACGTACCCGCCTGGATCGCGTTCATGATCGTCCGGAAGGCATCGGAGAGCTCTCGCGCGTCCGTCGCGAAGTACCCGTTGCCGAGACCCTTCACCGCGGCGTTCATGTCGTCGTCGGAGTTGCAGGCCGTATCGACCGCGACCTCGTTGCCGCCCGCAGTCGCCTTCATCGTGTTCGCGTCGCCGTCGCCGTCCTTGTTCGCGTCGGTGATCGACGAGCCGTTGCGGGAGCCCCAATACGACGAGCAGTTGATGTAGCCGCGGGACTTGCTGCCGATCCCGGTGACGTCCGCTCCGAGACCGATCGCGAAGGTGCGGATCGGCATCGGAGGCACCGTCTCGCTCGCGAGGACGCGTTGCTTCATCACGAGCGCGCGAGAAATCGGCAGCGGATCGAACGCGACGCCGCCGGCGCTGTCGGTGTTCGGCTCGCCGTCCGTGAGCAGGACAAGGTAGTAGTCGCGGCACGAGAGGCCCTTGTCGTTGCCGTTCGGGAGGTTCTGGTCCAGCCGGCACGCCGTTCCGTCGTTGCCGTCGTAGCAGCGCTGCAGGAAGCGCGCACGCACGCCGGCGAGCGCGGGACCGGTGGGCGTCGCACCCGCGCCGACGAGCGCGCGGACGTAGTCCCACACCTCGAGGAAGCTCGATCCGACCGGCTTGCCCGGACCGACGTTGTAGTCCGTGTCGCTGAAGTCGGGGTAGTTCGTGACGCCGGCTTCGAGACGAAGCAGCTCCTCGTCGCCGTCGTCGATCACGCCGTTGCCGTCGGCATCGAGGATCCGGGAGATCGAGAGCTTCATCGCCTCGAGGCGGGTGGTCGGGTACGTGCCCGTGCGGTTGGCCGGGCACGCGCCGTCGTCGGCCGTGTTGGCGAGCGGGTCGAAGAGGTATCCGCCGCCGGGCTTCGGCGTGAGATCACGCGACGGAAGGACATTGCCGCCGTCGCACGCGTTCATCGAGCCGGACGTATCGAGGAGGAAGAAGACGACGGGACGCGTTTTCTGGGCGAAGCCGGGGAGCGGCGAATCGGCCGCGATGGCGCTGCCCCCGGTGGCGAGAAACACCGCGGCGACGACCCTCGATTTCGCGCAGAAGCTTGCCATTTTCTCCCCTTGGCGGACCAAGAACGGAGAAATCAGCAACATCCTTGCCACGAGTGAAGTGCGTGACGCGATACGCGAATCGGCGGGAGGCGTCACCGGGTGGGACATCCGGTCCGTCACACCGTGGGACACCGATTATCCGGCTACAAGAGAATCCAGCGAGCTACTTCTCGTCGGGACCGAGTCCGTATTCGCGGATCTTGTACAGCAGCGCGCGCGGCGAAAGCTCGAGCAGCTCCGCCGCCTGCGTCTTGTTGCCCTTCGTCTTCTCGAGCGCGCGACGGATGAGCTCCGTCTCGAACCACTTCTTCGCCTTGAGCACCGAGAGATCGCCCGCGAGCATGTCGAGCAGCGGATCGGGACCCGCCGCCGCGCCCGCGGCCGCCGGAGCGCTCGCGGTCTGCGAGACCTTGTTCCGTACTTTTTCCGGAAGGCTCGCCGCATCGACGGTCTCGGCGCCGGCGAGGACGACGGCGCGCTCGATCGTGTTCTCGAGCTCGCGCACGTTGCCGGACCAGTCGTAGTTCATGAGGATCTCGAGCGCCTCGGCCGTGATCCCGCGAACGGGGCTCGACATCTGGCGCGCAAACTTCGCGATGAAGTGATCGACGAGCACCGGGATGTCTTCGCGCCGCTCGCGGAGCGGCGGGAGATGCACGGGCAGCACGTTCAAGCGGTAGTAGAGATCCTCTCGGAAGCGCCCCTTGCGGACCTCCTCGGCGAGGTCCTTGTTCGTCGCCGCGACGATGCGGATGTCGACCTTGTTCGTCTTGGTCTCACCGACGCGCCGCACTTCGTCTTCCTGCAGGAGGCGCAGCAGCTTCACCTGCATCGGCGGCGGAAGCTCGCCGATCTCGTCGAGGAAGAGCGTGCCGCCGGCGGACTCCTCGACGAGCCCCTTCTTCGCGGCGTGCGCGCCGGTGAACGCGCCCTTCGCGTGTCCGAAGAGCTCGCTCTCGATGAGCGACTCGGGGATCGCGCCGCAGTTCACCGCGACGAACGGCTTGCCCTTGCGCGGCGAGAGGTCGTGGATCGCTTTCGCGACGAGCTCCTTGCCGGTGCCGCTCGCGCCCGAGATCAGCACGGTGCTGCGATAGCCCGCGACCTTGCGGAGCGTCGCGAACACCACCTGCATCGAGAGCGCGTTGCCGATCATCCCGTTCGGCGGAACGACCTCCGCTTGCAGCTCGGCCTTGAGGCGCAGGTTTTCGCGACGCAGCCGCTCGCGCTCCGCGGCCTTCGCCATCGTGAGCAGGATGTCGTCCGCCGTGAACGGCTTGTTCACGTAGTCGTAGGCGCCCTTGCGGATCGCTTCCATCGCGAGCTCGCGCGAGCCGTACGCGCTCATCACGATCACCGCGGCTTCGTGGCCCGACGCCTTCAGCTTCTCGACGAGACCGATACCGTCCATCGCGCCGGGCATGCGCACGTCGGTGATCACGAGGTCCGTGCCCGGCGCCTTCGCGAGCTCTTCGAGCGCCAGCGCGGCGCTCGCCGCCGAACGCACGTGATACCCCTCCCGCGCGAGCACGGTCGAGAGCATGTGCCGGATCGACTCCTCGTCGTCGACCACCAGCACGTTCGTCTGCGCGGCATCCACGCCGGAGAGTCTACCGCTTCCCGCCGTGATTACGGCCTGTCCCAACTGGGCAGCGTCCTGCACGCTTTCGAGGGCGCTTCCCCCGGCTTCCCCACGCACCGCAGTGGGGGATACCGCGCACGCGTGTTGCACCGCCCGACAACTCGATGCGATTCCGCTTCCTGCTGGCATCCCTTCTTCTCCCCGTTCTCGCCTTCGCGGCGGAGCCCGCTCCCGCGTCGCAGGACGACGCCGTCGGGATTCGCACGGTGACCGTCGACCTCGAAGGCGTCGGCGCCGACGTCACCGTCGGCGGCGCGTCGATGTCCCGGCGGTGGTTGACCTCCTGGACCCGCAACACGAGCGAGCGCCGCGACGTCACGCTCGTTCGCGTCGGCCTCGACGGCCGTCCCGGCGAGCCGACGGCGTACCACGACTGCACGCTCAGCTCGTTCACCGACTTCGCGCGCAATCGCGCGGACGGCATCGAGTCGATCAAGATTCGCTGCGCCCGGTAACGAGCTACCGAAGGGCACGCGCGCTCACCTTCGCCGGGCCAAGTCCCGCCGCACGAGCTAGACTCGACAGGGTGGACGACCGGACCAAAGTGATCGCATCTGGCGCCCTGCCCCCTCGGCGGTGCGGCCGCTACGAGCTCGTCTCCAGGCTCGGCGCGGGCGGCATGGCCGAGGTCTTCGTCGCGATCGATCGCGCGCCGGGCGCGGACACCCGCCCGATCGTCGTGAAGACGATCCTTCCGCACCTCTCGTCCGATCCCGAGTTCCAGCGAATGTTCATGGCGGAGGCGAAGCTCACCGCCCGCTTCGACCACCCGAATCTCGTGAGGGTGCTCGACCTCGGCCGCATCGACGGGACGCTGTTCCTCGCGATGGAGCTCGTCGACGGATGCGATCTCTCGCGGCTCCTCCGGAAGCTCGACGGAGAGGAACGGACGCTGCCGCTCTTCGACGCGCTGCAACTGACGGTCGGCGTTCTGCGAGGGTTGCACCACGCACACACTTTTCCGGGAGCCAACGGCGAGCCGCTCGGCGTGGTGCACCGGGACGTCAGCCCCGCGAACGTGCTGATCACGCGTGGCGGAATCGCGAAGGTCACCGACTTCGGCATCGCCAAGGTCGAGCAAGAGGCCGCCGAGCGCACCCAGGCCGGTGTTTTGAAGGGCAAGCTCCGATACATGGCGCCGGAACAGCTCGTTCGCGGCCCGCTCGACGCGCGAACGGACGTCTACGCCGTAGGGATGGTCCTCTACATGATGCTCGCCGGACGTCACGTGTACGAGGGGTTCGGCGACCTCGAGCTGATCGACGCGATCCGGAGTGGCGGGTTCCTCGTCCCGTCGACCTACAACGTCGCGGTGCCGCCGGAGCTCGACCAGATCTGCGAGAAGGCGTGCGCGTTCGACCCTCGCAAGCGCTTCCAGAGCGCCGAAGAGTTCGCGAAGGTCCTCGAGCGATACGCGTCGAGCCGTCTCTCACTTCGCACGAACACCCTTGCGCAGGAGATCGCTTCGCTGGCTCCGGCGGTGTCCGGCGAGCCGCGCGAAGAGTCCCGGTCGAACTCGAAGTCCAGCTCCAGCCTCCACCAGCTTGCACCGGAGATGGCGACGGCGCTCGCCGAGATCGCGAAGGCCTTCCCCGAACTCCCCAAGCCAAGAAAAAGCTGACCACCTGACCTCGTGGTTCCACCCGAGTTCCGTGAAGATCGAGCGCGGTGGCTGAGTCGGCGGGACGGGTTGCGCCCCACAGATCGGGATCGCCCGAGAGCCGCCGGAACAGCACGCTCGACTCTGGACTATTCTTTCATGATGGTTCCTCGCCAAGGACGAACGTGAACGAACCGGCGAGACCCTCGCCGGTGACTGAAGGATCGACCACAAGGGACTCGAGAAACATCGAGTCGCTTTCGTTGAACGGGTCGCCGGCGAAGTAGAGCTGGGTAACGATCGCGCGGTGCGCGGGCGCCTCGAGCTTCAGGTGGATGTGCGCAGGCCGGAACTGCCCGGGTGCGAGCTCGTAACGGCCGGGCAGGACCGTGCGCAGCGAGTACCGACCGTCTGCGCCGGTGAAGAGCCGTCCCCGGAACAGAAAGTCCGGGCTCTCGTTGTCATAGACACCCGCGTCGTCGGCCTGCCAGACGTCGAGGAGCGCGCCTTCGAGCGGCGTCGCGCACTCGGGTCCGCCGAGCACGATGCCTTCGAGCAACAGGACCGTCCCTGCCTGGCCAGACGCGAGATCCGAGCGCACCGGCGCACCCTCGCGATAGTACGGACCGAGCGGATTGGTCTCCGTCTCATCGCATTCTGGAGTCAGCCCCCCGGAGCCCGCCTCGGGCCCGCCACAACCGGTGGAACCGAGAAAGAGCGATCCCGCGCCACCCATCATCAGAGTGCTCACGAACATCCGCCTGCTGGTATCGATTGTCTTCATGCCACTCCGCGATCGCATCGTCTTCCTCCACAGACACCGGAACTCGCGCGCGGCAAAAGCAACGGGTGGGCCAAGAGCTGGCCCACCGTTTCCACGCAGTTACGACCCGCAGGAGAGTCTCGACCCTCCAGTGTTCCCCGTCGCAGGAGTGCGCGGGCTCCACGCGCTGTTGCTCGCGCTGCCTGGGGATACTTCTATGCCGAGTTCGTCATCGCCGGTGGCGCGGGCAGCAGCACGGTGAACGTCGCTCCCGCGCCCACTTCTCCACGCGCGAGGATCCGGCCGCCCATCGCCTCGACGATGGTCCGCGAGATCGCGAGGCCGAGCCCGGTGCCTTTCGACTTCGTCGTGTAGAAGGGCTCGAACATCCGTTCGCGGTCGCCCGTGGACAGCCCCTTCCCCGAGTCGCTCACCTCGATCGCGACGGCGGGGCCTTCGGGCAGCGCTTCGCCCGAGCGGCGGCGCGGCTCCGCGGGCGCGGGAAACACCGTCGCGAACGTCTTGATCTCGATGCGTTGGGTCGCCGCGCCCTCGACGGCGTCGGCCGCGTTGATGAGCAGGTTTACGAGCACCTGCGAGAGCCGGTGCGGATCGCCCGCGACCTTCGCCGGCTTTCCGAGCGAGCGCACGACCTCGATCGACTGGAACGCCCGCTGCCCGCCAACGATCGCGAGCGCGGCTTCCGCGACTGCGTCCACGTCGAGAGGCTCGACGGTCTCCGGGCGCGGCCGCGAGTATTCGAGGAGATCGCGGATGATCCGGTCCACGCGCTTCATCTCGCGCTCGATGCGACGGAGGACGTCGGTGTCGCTCGACTCGTCCTTCTCCTTCCCGCGCAGCAACATCGAGGTGTAACCCGTCACGGCCGCGACGGGGTTGCCGAGCTCGTGCGCGACGCCCGCCGCGAGCCGCCCCACGCCCGCGAGCTTCTCCGCCTGGACGATCTCCTCGCGCGCGGTCCGTAGCGAGCGGTTCGCGTCCTCGAGCTCGCCGACTTTGCGAGCGAGCGTCTCCGTCATCCGGTTGAAGTCGCGCGCGAGACTCGCGAGCTCGCCGGCACCTTCGACACGCACGCGCGCGCCGAGGTCGCCGGCGGTGACGGCACGCGTCGCCTGGCTCAAGCGGCTGACGGGACGCACGATCGTTCGCGTCATCAAATACCAGCCCGAGAGCCCGACGACGAACGCGTTGAGCACCGCGTAGGCGATGGAGAGTCGCCGGGCCTGCGTCGCGCCGTCGAGCGTGGGCGCCGCGACCCACGCGACGAGAGCGCCGCGCGGCGCCGCGACGGATCCGACGGGCGCGACGACGCGCACGAGCGCCTCGCCGCCAGCCGGGTTCGCGACCCAGTCGACGGAGGTGCGGCCGGTGCGAAGCGCCGCGAGTACGGAGATCTCGCGGCTGCCCAGACTTTCCGGAAGTGAACCGGAGCGCCGGATCTCCGCGCCGTGCGTGTCGAAGCTCACCGCCGCCGAGATCCCTCCGTCGCGCACGAGGGTGCCGAGGTCGTCGTCGGGACCGTCCATCATCGACGCCGCGGCGCGGACCGAATCGCGCGCGGCGCGTCCACCCTCGCCGCCGGTGAGCAGCGAATGCACGCGCAGCGCGACGACCGTGTTGAGACCGATCGAGAAGAGCGTCAGCAAGAGGAACGTGAGCGTCACGCTCCAGGCGAGCCCAAGGCGGACGCCGGGCTCGGGCTCGGTTCGCAGCGGGAGTTCGCTCACGGGACCGGGCCCATCGAGCGGATCCACCCGAGCAGAAGGTCGCTGCCGCCGAGCAGGTAACCCACCGCGCCTATCGCGAGGAAAGGGCCGAACGGCATCGTGCTTCCGCGGATGCGCCGTCCGCGGCGGAGCGACGAGAGGACGCCGAAGAGCGCGCCACCGGTCGGCGCGACGATCCAGACGACAAGGAAGCTCAGCGGACCGAGGAACGCTCCGATCATCGCGAGCAGCTTCACGTCGCCCAGGCCCATCGCCTCTTGGCGAAAGACGAGCTTCCCGATGATCGCGACCAGCAGCAGCGACACATAGCCGAGCACGGCCCCGGCAAACGCGGACGCCGTCGACACCGGGAGCAACGAGCCCGGAACCGCGGGCAGCACCAGCGCGACGAGGAGGCCGGCCACGATCCCGCCCTTCGAGATCGAGTCGGGGATGATGCGGTGGTCGGCGTCGATGAACGAGACCGCGATCATCGCCGCGGTGAACGCCGCGTAGACCGGCGTGTGCGGCGCGACCCCGAAGCGGAGCAGCACGGCGACGAACGCGACGGACGTCAGCGCTTCGACGCACGCGTAGCGCACGGAAATCCCGACGCCGCAGCGCCGGCAGCGCCCGCCGAGGACGAGCCAGGAGAGGACCGGCATGTTGTCGAACCAGCGGATCGGGCTTTCGCACGAGCCGCAGCGCGAGCCCGGAAACACGATCGAGCGCCGAACCGGCACGCGGTAGATGACGACGTTCAGGAAGCTGCCGACCATCGCGCCCACGAGGGCGACCCACCCGATGACGAGAGCATCCGGAACGCCGGGCACGAGCGCGCTCATACGACGGTGATCCATCCTTCGGAGAGGAAGCGGCGCAGGATCTCCAGCAGCTCGCTTTCGGGCAGCGGGCAGATCGAGAGGAGTGCGTCGACCGGAACCGCCGTCGCGTCGATGCGCGAGATCACGAAGCCCTCCTCAGCGGAGAGCTCGAGCGCCGCGACGGCGTCCTTCGGAATCGCGAGGCGCACCTGCGATTGGCGAAGGATGCCCGCGCCCTCGGCGCGTCGCGCGAGGAGCGCGTCGACCTGGGCGAGCCCGCGCCGCGCGAAGACATGCGACGGCTCGATGCGCAAGATCCCCAGGAAGGTCTTCGCCGCCTTCACGAGGTCCTTCGCCTCGAGCGCGCCGCGCGCGAACGCCATGAGCGCGTCGACGGCGGCGGTCGAGTCGCCCACCGCCGCCGCGGTGCCGGTCACCTCGCGAACCGTCGCGACCGTGTCGGCCTCGGCGAGCATCGCGAGCATCGGATCGGCCGGCGCCGGCGCCGGGTCGGGTGGGGGCGGCGGCGCCGACGGCGGCGGCGGTGGCGGAGCGCTCGTGAGAGGCGGCGGTGGACCGGCCGGCGGCGGCGGTGGCGGCGCGATCGACGGAGGCGGAGGCGCGACGACCTCCACCAGGATCAGCGCTTCCGCGGAGAGGTCAACGGGCTCGTCCGCCGCCTCCGGCTCGTCGAGCTCCGGTGGCCGTGGAATCGGCGGCTTCCGCGCCGGCGCGGGCGGCTCGGACACCGGGAGCGCGGCGCGGAGACCCGCGGGCAGCGGCGCCTCCGCGACCCCGGCCGCCCGCGCCGCCGATGCCGCGAGCGCGGTGCGCTCCGCGACCTGATCCGCTTCCATCGGACCCGGGCCCGGAAGCCCGATCTTCTCGAGGACGCCCTGCTTCACGAGCTCGGAGAGGCGCACCATCACCGCGTAGTCCTGGCCCGCGAGCTCGAGACGGATCGCGCCGAGCCCCATCCCGCGTGCGACGAGATCGACGAGTTTCTTGTCGCCCGCGTTCGCCGGAAATCCCGCCGGAAGTTTCTCGCGACGCAGCTCGAAGCGGACGTCGTCCGTCGGAAACATCGCCGTGACGACCTTCCAGCGCGGCGCGCGCTTCAAGCCCTCCGCGCGCAGCGGCGCGAGGTCGACCGTCAACCGCGAGGGATTCCCCATCGCCACCGTGCCGCCCTGGAAAACCCACTTCCCTTCCGGCCAGAGGTAGAGCTCGAGGACCGCCTCCCGGAACTTCTTCGCGACGACCTCGTCCATCTGCAACGACGTGGCCTTGCCCAGCCGCTCGAGAATCATCGTGAGCGGACTCACAGTCTGCGTGCCCTCCTGCACCTCGAGGGCCTGCTTGAGGTCGTCCTCGCTGATGAGACCGGCCTTGATCAGCGCGTGTCCGGTGCGCTCGCGAGGGTCGTTGCTGCCGCAGAAGGTGACCTTGCCCTCCTCGAACGCGACCTTCTTGACGATGTTCCCGCGATACGCGGTGAGCACGCCCGACTCCTCGCTTCTCTCGATCGTCGCGAGCATCCCGTCGAACGACGCGTCGCCAAAGATGCCCTCCACGACGCGCTGAGCGCCGACGAGGGCGTCGAGGGCACGAGTGAACTTCACGGGATCCGGCGGCTTGTGGAAGAGGAAGAGGTATTCCTTCCCCGCGAGCTCGAGGATCGTGGGTCCGTCTTTCGCGACGTCGCCGGTCACGAACACGAACGGCACCGGAAAGGACGCCAGCACGCGGCGCAGCTCGCGGCGAAGGTCCGGCGCGCTCATGCCCTCGGGATTCATGTCGCAGACGACGAGGTCGACGCCGCTCGAGGACGCGAGCACGAGCGCTTCGTGCGCGTCCGGGGCCTCGAGCGCCTCGTGGCCGCTCGCGACCACCGCGTCCTTCAGCAGGGCGCGCGACTTCGCATCACCCTCGACAAGGAGCACCCGGCCCATTCGCCGCGCAGTGTAGCGCGCACACTTGATTCGGCGGACATTGGAAATCCCACGACGGCGGCACTATCTTGATTGCTCGGAGCCCGGTCGTGCTGCGGACCCCACGCGAACGTCTCTCGCAGACCTCTCGCGATCGCGGCGCTCGCTTTCGCGATCCTCCTGGACGCGGGCGGCACGATTTCGTAGCCGGTCAAACAGCGGCGGGTTGGGGGAAGGTGTTGATTGGGCCGTCGCATCCTCGCGCGTCGTCGCGACGCGGCGGCGTGTCACTTGCGAGCGATCGCGAAATGAGTTCGCCGATTTCTTC
>Ga0163152_10009342_pt1 | contig 10243 bp, 11 predicted proteins | sample OliLakLV19MP8IB2_FD_148635 | JGI IMG/M metagenome (GOLD analysis project Ga0163152, IMG submission 148635) | Freshwater microbial mat bacterial communities from Lake Vanda, McMurdo Dry Valleys, Antarctica - Oligotrophic Lake LV.19.MP8.IB-2 | ecosystem: Environmental > Aquatic > Freshwater >...
CGCCATGTAACAGGACCGCTGCGTTCAACCGCCGGATGCGGAAAACCGCACGTCCGGTGGTGTGGGAGGGCGTCGGAGCGAAATCCCCGGCGCTCCACCCGATCGTACAGGGGAACGTTCTCGTTCCCATCCACCTCACCCGGCTAACCGGCTTGGCGGGACGCTCCAGACCTGCGGAGGAAGTCATAGCTCCGTAATCCGGCACTGCCGATGACAGACAGCCGGGAAGCGGAAACCCTGGTCGGGGTGCCTCATCGATGGGCGGTCAGAAGAAGGGTAATTGTTGAAAGAGCTGGGGCAGCGCTTTTTTTCCACCTCCAAAAAGAAGGAAGGTTATGACCATCACCATCGCCGGTCTAAAATCGATCTTGCCCAGCTCCAGAGGAATCCATTGAAGAGGGCTGGTCAGCTTCCTTGAGGTTGCTTCAACATATTGGAGCCATGAGAAATTTCCGACGTAAACAAAAGTGTGAACGATGGAGATGGCAAGAAAAACGACAATAAAATAGGCCCACACAAGGTAAAACCCCAGACCGATCACCGCTCCCTGCTGCAATAGTTCGGCATGGCGCGAGATCGGGGGAAGGATGCCGAGCTGAGCCAGCACCGGCTGCAACAACCACCAAAAGCCGGTCCCGAGTAACAGCGGGATCAATATCTGAACCAACACCGGAAGTTTTCCCGGCCATCCAAGCTGTGATTTAACCAGTCGATGGAATGGTGCCAGGTCGGGTTTTGCTGAATGCAGAATGGAAAGGGCGAGCAGGGTGAACAGATAGAATCCGAGAACAAAAAGGAAGCTCAGGCCTGAGTAGAGCATGATGCGTGGAAGATTGTCGCTGCGAAAAGTGAGGCTCAAAACCCGAAGCGAAATGGAAGGATTCCAATGCAGGTCCGGCCCCAGCTTCGAATAAAATAGCCCCCGCAATCCGAGGAGTAGAATCAGGCACAATAGAAAACCCCAATTGAATTTCCAGGAACCGGCCGGTTTCAAATTGCCGATGATCGAGACTTTTGAAAGCTGGATGGAACCTGCCGTTTGACTGCGGAAAAGGAACCAGAAAACCAATCCGATAAGGTTGCTCAGCAGATCGAAATAATACATGTTTCAACTTTTCCTCGGTGCATTCCGGAGGGTGAAAGAGGCAGTTAAGACGCCATAAAATGAAAAGAACTTCAACGGTGTTGAAGTTCTTTTCACGAGTTCAAATTCCCGCAGGAATCACATCATCTTCAAGAGTGTTTCCGCCATGACCGAAGGAGTTTCGGCGATGCCGATCCCTGCGGCTCTAAAGGCATCAATCTTGGCCGCTGCTGTTCCCTTGCCTCCGCTGACGATCGCTCCGGCGTGTCCCATCCGGCGTCCGGGAGGGGCGCTTGTTCCTGCAATAAATCCGGCAATCGGCTTTTTGCAATTCTTTTGGATCCATTCGGCTGCTTCTTCCTCGGCCGAACCTCCGATTTCCCCGATCATGATGATGCCATGCGTTTCGGGGTCGTCGTTAAAAAGCTTGATGATGTCGAGGTGGGAAGTTCCATTCACCGGATCTCCGCCGATTCCGACGCAGGTGGACTGGCCCACACCGCGGCAGGTGAGCTGCCAGACCGCTTCGTAAGTCAACGTTCCACTCCGGGAAACGACGCCAATATTTCCCTTTTTGTGGATGTAACCCGGGGCGATGCCGATACGGCAGCCGCCATGTGAATCTTTTCCTTCGCCCGGGGTTACGAGACCCGGGCAGTTCGGGCCGATCAACCTGGTTTTTCGACCCTGCAAAGCCCGTTTCACCCGGACCATGTCAATGACTGGAATGCCTTCAGTGATGCAGATCACCAAGTCGAGCTCCGCATCGACCGCCTCCAAAATGGCGTCGGCGGCGAATGGTGGTGGAACGAAGATCGCCGAAACCGTGGCCCCCGAGCTTTTTGCCGCTTCAGACACGGTGTCAAAAATGGGAACTTTGTTTTCAAAGAGTTGTCCCCCTTTGCCGGGAGTGACCCCGGCCACAACCTGACTTCCGTAAGCCAGGCTCAGCTGGGTGTGGCGGGCGCCAAAACTACCGGTGATGCCCTGGATTAAAACTTTCGTGGATGGATTGACTAAAATCGCCATAAAAAAACTTAATGATTGACCGCTTGAACCACTTTTTTCGCTCCATCGGCCATGGAATCGGCGCTGATTACAGCCAGACCGGATTCCTGAAGAATCTTTTTGCCAAGAGCCACGTTGTTGCCTTCAAGCCTGACCACTAACGGGAGGGTGAGGTTGGTTTCCTTCACCGCCGCCACAATTCCGGTGGCGATAATGTCGCACTGCATGATGCCGCCAAATATATTGACCAGTATCCCCTTCACATTCGGGTCGCTGAGAATGATTTTGAAAGCTGCGGTCACCTGTTCCTTGCTGGCGCCACCCCCGACATCAAGGAAGTTTGCAGGGTTACCGCCGAAATGTTGGATGATATCCATGGTGGCCATGGCCAGGCCGGCTCCGTTCACCAGACAGGCGATATTGCCATCGAGTTTGATGTAATTCAGGCTGAATTTGCTGGCCTCGATTTCGAGCGGAGCCTCCTCGCCCAGGTCGCGCATTTCCTGGAGGTTTTTGTGGCGGTAAAGCGCATTGTCATCAAGCGACATCTTGGCATCGACTGCGAGCAGTGATTCTTTTCCGTCCGGACCTTCAATGATGCAGAGAGGGTTGATTTCCAGCATTGAGGCGTCGGTTTCCCACCAGGTTTTATAGACACCCAAGATCATCTTGGTCGCGTGACCGATCAGATCTCCTTTAAACCCGAGTGCGTTGGCCAGTTTTCTGGCCTGGTAGGGCATGATGCCGACGACCGGATCGATGATTTCCTTGAGGATTTTCTCCGGCGTATGAGCGGCGACTTCCTCGATATCCACACCACCTTCAGTGCTGGCCATGATCAAGGGCCGCGAGCTGTCGCGGTCGAGCAGGACCGCTAGGTAAATTTCTTTTTTGATCACCGGAGCGGCGGCGACAAGTAGGCGGCTGACGAGGCGACCGTCTGCTCCCGTCTGTTTGGTGACCAGAACCTGGCCGATCATTGCTTTGGCTTTTTCGAAAACGTCCTCTGCGGTTTTACAGAGTTTAACCCCGCCTTGAAATCCGCTTTTGAAAGTGCCTTTGCCCCGGCCGCCGGCGTGGATCTGGGACTTGACCACCACCATCTTTTCGCCATGGGAAAAAAGCTTTTGTGCGATGTCCCGGGCCTGTTCCGGAGTGCTGCAAACTTCGCCTGCAGGAACGGCGACACCGTATTGAGCCAGCAATTGCTTGGCTTGAAATTCGTGAAGATTCATAAAATTTAAATCGGACTGGATCGGACTAACGCTGGCTTATGGGAACCACCTTGAGGCCGACGGGGCCGGTGTACTCGCTCTGGGGCCTGATCAGACGGTTGTCAGCAAGTTGCTCAAGGACATGAGCTGTCCAGCCTGCGGTTCGGGCGATGGCAAAGATGGGGGTGAAAAGATCGGTCGGGATTCCCAGTGAATAATAAACGGTGGCGGAATAAAAATCGACGTTGGCGTTCAAGCCTTTTTCCTGAAGCATCAGCTCCGCGATCCGTTCGCTCATCTGAATCCACTTGGGTTCACCCAGCTTGGTGCTCAAGATCTGGCCCATTTTTTTCAGGTGCGGAGCGCGTGGATCAAGGGTCTTGTAAACGCGATGCCCGATGCCCATGATTTTTTTCTTCTGCGCCAGGCAGTCATGGACGTAAGCGTCCACCTTGTCCAGCGAACCGATTTCCTTGAGCATCTTGATCACCCCTTCATTGGCACCGCCATGCAGGGGGCCCTTGAGGGTGCCGATGGCGGTGGTGATGGCCGAATACATGTCGCTCAAGGTGGCGATGGTCACACGGGCGCTGAAAGTGGAGGCGTTCATTCCGTGATCGGCATGGAGCACGTAACACATGTCCATGGTGTTTTCCTTTTCCTGCGACGGCTTTTCTCCATCGATCATGTATAGGAAATTGGCTGCTTCACCCAGGGAATGATCGGGCGGGACGATGCTTTTGTTCTGGCGGATTCGATGAAAATAGGCCATGCCGATGGGGATGCGCGCGATGATGCGCAGCGACTTGTGCCTCTGGGCGTCCAGTGAGTCGGCGTCACATTCCGGATCGAAACAGCCCAGCGCGGAAACGATCGTGCGAAGGGCGTGCATCGGCGGGGTGGTGGTCGGCAGTTTTTTAATGATGTCGATGATGCCCTGGGGCAGATCCCTTTCCGCAGCGAGATTGGCCTTCAGCTCGGCCAGCTCCCTTGAGTTTGGCAGATGGTCCCGGTGCAGGAGGTGGACCACTTCCTCGAAGGAAACCTTTCCGGCCAGTTCGTTGATGTCGTATCCGCAATAAATGAGCTGCCCAACATCCCCCTTGACGTCGCTGAGCGTGGTTCTTGCGGCGACAACGCCTTCCAATCCTTTAGTTACGGTTACAGAAGTAGTCATTTTTTGGGAACACCATTTTAAAAATTTGGCAGCCCAATCTAGGTAACGCACTTTTATGAGTCAACGGTTTTCACCCCTGAATCAAAGGCTTGGTAATAGCCTTGAATTCATGGTTTTTAGTGGGCAGATTTCCGCCTCAATGAGGCTCCATTTTTTCCTCGCCGCGCTTCTGGCCGCCGTTTCCGCCGTGGCCGCCCCTGTTCCGTTGAAGCAGTTCGACCGCGTCGAGGTTTATGGCACCGATTACATTCGTATCCAGGATTGGGCCAAAAGCAACCAGTTCGAGTTTCGCTGGATTGATTCCGGTGAGTTTTATCTCAGCCGCAACCAGATCAAACTTGTCTTTGCCGCCGACTCACCGGTGATGCAGATCAACGGGATCAATGTGGTGCTCACCTCACCCGTCGCGGTTCGCAACCGGGTCGGTTACGTCTCGCCTGTGGACTTGGAAAGGACCATCCAGCCGATCCTATTTCCCAAAAAACAACCGTCGAAGATAAAATCCATTTGCATCGACCCGGGGCACGGGGGAAAGGATCCAGGGAATTTGGAGAAGGGGGCTCAGGAAAAGAAATACACCCTCTTGCTGGCCCAGGAGCTTGCCAAGGTTTTGAAAAAAGCGGGATACAAAGCCTTCCTGACCCGGACGTTTGATAATTATGTTGAACGAACCGAACGCGCTGAATACGCGAATAAAAAGAACGCCGACCTTTTCCTCAGCCTCCACTATAACTCGGCGGAAAAAGATTCGGTCAGCGGCGTTGAAGTCTATTGCATGACCCCGGCCGGATCGAGTTCCAGCAATGCCCGGGGTGAGGGAGCCGTCGCCTTTAACTATCCGGGGAATGTTCACAACAGCCAGAACATCGTGCTGGCCTTTCAAATGCAAAAAGCCCTGGTCAACCTCCTGCCGGTGGAAGATCGCGGAGTGCGCCGGGCCCGGTTTGAAGTGCTCCGCGAGGCCAAAATGCCCGCCATCTTGATCGAGGGCGGGTTTATGTCGAACACCGAGGAGGCCAGGAGGATATACAGCACAAAATCCAGGGCGCAATTCGCCAACGCAATTTTGCAGGGTTTACAGGCCTATGTCCGTGCGGTGGAATTGGAGACTGATGCCAAATAAGCCTTTCATACGTGCGATCTCTGAACCGGAAATCAGCGTGCGGTCACCGATAGGCATATTTGATTCGGGCATCGGTGGACTGACCGTGGTTCAGGAATTGCACAAGGTTCTGCCCTACGAAGACATGATTTATCTGGGCGACACCGCGCGCGTTCCCTACGGAACGAAGTCGCCTGAAACCGTGGTGCGGTTCGCCTGCGAAGACACCCAGTTTTTGATTGAGCGCCGGGTCAAGGCGGTGGTGGTGGCTTGCAACACCGCGTCGGCTTGGGCTTTGCCGGTGTTGGAACAGCGTTTTCAAATCCCTGTTTTCGGCGTCATCATCCCCGGCGCCCGGGCCGCCCTAGCCAGGAGCAAGAACCTGCGGATTGGTGTCATTGGAACCAACGCAACGATCAAGAGCCAGGCTTACAACCGGGAGATCCTGGCTCGAAATGACCAAGCCCAGATTTTTGTCCGACCATGCCCGCTTCTGGTTCCCCTGGTGGAGGAGGGGTGGACCAGCCATTCCGTGACCCTTTCGGTGATCCATGAATATCTGGAACCGATGTTACGGAGAAACATCGACACCCTGGTGCTGGGCTGCACCCACTATCCGCTGTTGAAAAAATTGATCCGCTCCGTGGCGGGAAAAAACGTGACCTTGGTGGACTCGGCGGAAACCTGCGCTCGGTATGTATTGGAGCGGTTGGGACATCTGAACTTGTTGAGGGGACCGAGAAAGTATGAAGGTAAAATCTACCCATGCGTCACCGATGACACCGAACGATTTGAGGAACTGGCTGCAAAATTCTTAAAAGGCAATTTGGAACCGGCGGTGCGGGTGCAGTTGGGATGATTGGCTAGTGATGAGTGATGAGTATAGAAGCCGCAGAATACTTGGGCGTTTCGGTACCAACTATTTATCGGTTGACCAAACGCGGATTACTGAACCCATCCCGCGCATTGCGGCATCCGCTTTACGCAAAAACGGAGCTCGACAGGTTTCTCACCGAAACCGCAGGCATTCGGGATCGGCTTTGAAATTTAGGAGTTTGACTGGTTTAACCAAACAATTGTATGGTTTAACCGAACATGGCGCGATTGATTGATATTGTTTCTTCGAGGGTAAAAGGGGAGCTGTTTCGAATTCTCTTCGGGCTGTCCGGCCCCGAACTGCACATGCGCGAATTGGTGCGTCAGTCCGGCTTGTCGTTAGGCACCATTCAACAGGAGCTTCGCCATTTGACCGAAGTCGGTTTGATTCATTCTCGGAAAAATGGGAATCGAGTTTATTTTTCTGCCAACAAATCTCATCCCGCTTATCCGGAGTTGTGTTCCTTGGTCCTGAAAACGGAAGGGTTAATTGGTGTGCTTAGCAGCGCTTTAGAAAGTGCCGATGTTCCTTTTGCTTTTGTTTTTGGCTCGGTTGCCAGTGGCAAGGCAAAGGTGGAGAGTGATATTGATTTGATGGTTTTGGGAGCGATTGGATTACGAAAGTTGGTTTCGCTACTTTCGGGATTGCCGGAAAAACTCGTCCGAGAAATTAATTCTCACGTGATGAAACCGGAGGAGTTTCTGGAGCGATTCAAGCAAGGCGATCACTTCGTGACCACCATTATGAAAGAACCAAAACTGTTCGTTAAAGGAAACGAAGATGAGCTTAGAACTATGGGCTCGTAACGGCTGGTTGCGGCCGCATCAAAGCAGTCCGAGGGAAGTTCAGGATTTGCTCACAATCGTGAAGCGCGACCTGGCAGATGCTCAAAGGGACATTTCAGCGGATTGGCAATTTGGGATTGCCTACAATGCCGCATTAAAACTCTGCACAATCCTTCTGCATGTTTCGGGGTATCGCCCGGAGAAAACACTGCAACACTTCCGAACATTGCAAGCGTTGCCGTTGATTCTTGGGCCAGGTCGAAAGGCGGACGCGGAATATTTGGATGCCTGCCGGACCAAGCGAAATACTGTCGAATATGATCGGGCGGGCGCTGCAACCCGCAACGAGGCCAAGGAACTGATTGAGTTCACTCACGATTTGCGAGAAGCAGTCATCCATTGGCTTCAGGTGAACCACATCGAGCTTATGTTGCCTGAGGACTAAATGAATGTGCAAAACCGAAGGGAATATGGATTTAGGTGACTTGTTGGGGCCGGTTGACTTGCACGCAGAAAAACGTTGGAAAGCCATTGATGAGTTGATTGACTAACTGGTGTCCATTCACAAAATCAGGCCCGAGCACCGGAACGCAATCGTGGAGAGCGTCACAAAGCGCGAATCCTCAATGAGCACAGGAATCGGTTTCGGCATCGGAGTTCCTCATGCCTCGACCGATTTAATTCTAGAAGTTGTGGGAGTGCTCTTTGCCGCTCACTTAAATTGACCCACCACTGCTCAGATAAATTGAGCCACCTGCTGGCGGAAGAGGGTTCTGATTTTTTCTTTTCAAGGAGCGGTTTCCACAAAAAATCCCCGCCTCTCACCTTGAAATTGATCCTGGCGAATCTGAATACCCTCAGATGTTAGGGAGAATTAGAAGAAATCAAACTCAATTTAAACACGGAAGTCTTTTCCAACCCCCACAATTTATTTAGAAAAAATCCGGCCCCGTTTTCCGAAAAGGATTTGAAGAGCTACAATATCGGTGTTCAAATCCTGCCACTCCCCACATCCACTCCCCATGGGACATCTTAGGCTTCGCGCGCCAGCGGGAGGAGATATCCCACAGCTTTACTGTCCGGTCGTCTCCCCCAGAGGCGAGCATCCGGCCATCAGAGGTCACGTCGATGGAAAAAACACTCCACACATGCCCTTTGAGCTTGAACGGTTGCTCCCGGCCGGAAATATCCCATAACGTAATGTTATTATCGCTCCCGGCTGACAACATTGTTTGCCCATCGGGAGTGAACCCCAGCACGTAAACCATCCCGATCGAGCCATGCGGAAGGGTTAGTTTTCGGGGCGAAAACACTTTCGGGTCCGTCGCCGAGTCCCACGCGATTATCTCGCCGCCGGAACCGGCTGAGACGAGCACGTTCGTGCGCGGAGAAAACGCGATGGCCAGCACCCAGCCGGAGTGTCCATCCTTGGCTATAAGAGGAGGCATTTCTACCGGTGCTTCAGGGTTCGAGAGATCCCAGCGATTGATCGTCGGGCTGCCTGTGGACGCTGCCAATGTTTTACCGTCATACGAGAAGGCCAGGCAAAGGACGCGAAAACCCACCGGCCACGCCGTCATTTCACGAGGTTCGGCCGAGCTGGCATCCCAGAGCTTGACCACGCTATCGTCAGCGCCACTGGCTAGGAATTTGCCTCCCGGCGCGAAGGCGAGAAAATTTACTGTCTGCGAGTGAGCGTTCGTTACCACGACGCGCTGGCGGGAAACGACATCCCAGAGAACGATCGCTCGTCCAACGCCTACCGCGATTCGGGTGCCATCGGGTGAAAACGCGAGGCCTTTTGTTTCCACGTCGTAGTCGTCGCTCAGGGGAAGGGTTGGGTCGCGCAGAGTGTCGATCAGCTTGCGGGTTCGGCTATCCCAGAGCTTGACTGTGCCGTTAATCTCGGAAGAGGCTAGGAGAGTCCCGTCCGGGGAGAAGCGAACACCGTGCACTCCGGCGTCGTGTTCTCCGAGCGTGGCCAGTTCCGCACTTTGCGCCTGCTGCCAAAGGTAGCGCCATTCGAAACCGCGCAGGTCGTTCGTATCGCCGGGTGCTGGAATCTGCTTGGCCAGCAACTCGCGCGCGCGATTGAGGTCGTCCTCGTAAAGGGTTTCGCCCGCGAGGTTCATCTCGGCGGCGTAGAGGGAGCGACGCGCCTGCAGCTCACTGTCTGAGGCCTTCCCCGCTTGTGCGTCAGCACGCTGCTGCTCTTTTTGAGCGGCTCTTTGTGCCGACACCGCCGTGAGCCGCTGCCGCTGCTCGCCTTTCAAGGCGACGCGTTCGCGAAAGAACATCACGGTGGCGGCACCCAAGCCTATCACCAGTGCAGCGACCACGGCAGTCGCTGCCACAAAGAGGAGCTTGTTCCGGCGAAAAGCCTTCTGAAATCGATAAGAAGTCGAGGGCGGCCTCGCAACTACTGGTTCGTTACTGAGGTGCCGCTTGAGGTCCGCCGCCAGCCCATTGGCCGTCTCGTAACGACGGGTGCGGTCCTTTTCCAGGCACTTCATCACGATCCAATCGAGATCGCCCCGGAGAGCCGTGATCGTTTCCTTCACTCGTAGCAGCCGACGCGAGGAGGCTCTAACTTCTTCTTCCGTCGTAGAGATGGTTTTGGTCGCAGTAATCGGTGATCTTGACCCCGCGGACCAGCTCCATGACAAAGTAAGGCCGGCCTGTGTCGGTGGTGCCGGCATCGAAGACTTTCGCGATGTTCGGATGGTCCATCAGGGCCAGTGCCTGCCTCTCCGCTTCAAAGCGGGCAATCACGCTCCTGGTATCCATGCCCAGCTTGATGACCTTCAACGCGACGCGACGGCGGACCGGGCGCTCCTGTTCGGCCAGGTAAACGATCCCGCAGCCGCCTTCGCCGAGTTGCTGGAGTAATTTGTAATGGCCGATCCTTCTCCCCAACTGCTCCGATCCAGTGCTTTCGGCGACAACCATTGTTTGCTGAGGCACCCCTCCTTCTGGCACAGTCGCGAGGAAACCAG
>Ga0163152_10009343_pt1 | contig 10242 bp, 9 predicted proteins | sample OliLakLV19MP8IB2_FD_148635 | JGI IMG/M metagenome (GOLD analysis project Ga0163152, IMG submission 148635) | Freshwater microbial mat bacterial communities from Lake Vanda, McMurdo Dry Valleys, Antarctica - Oligotrophic Lake LV.19.MP8.IB-2 | ecosystem: Environmental > Aquatic > Freshwater > Lake...
GGGATGCGTCGCGCGCCTCGTCGACGCGACGCATCCCAAGTCGGACCTGGCGCCCGAGAAGGTGCGGACCTACGTGCGCTACGGCGCCTCGCCGCGCGCGGCGATCGCGATCGCCGAGTCGGCACGCGCGCACGCGCTCTTGGGCGGCAAGCCCAACGTCGGCTTCGACGACGTGCGCGCGGTGGCGTTGAGCGCGATGGGTCACCGGCTCGTGCTCGACTACCGCGCGCGCCTCGACGGCATCGGCGGGCGCGACGTGGCGCGCGCCGTGCTGGAGTCCGTCGGGGAGCTGGAGGAGCCGCTGCCGCGCGAGGTGGCTGGTGCGCGCTAGGATCGCGGCGTTCCTCGTCGTCGTCAGCGCGCTCGTGCCCGTCGCGCGGGCCGGCGAGAAGTCGGCCGAGATCGACGGCTGCCGCGTGACCGTGTCGAGCGCGTGGCCGTCGAAGCTGAACAGCGGCTGGCAGCCGCTCGCGGTGCGCGTCGAGAGCGCGCGCGACGTGGAGGTCGTCCTGCATCTGTCGTTCCGCAACGGGAACGGACCGGTGAACGACACGCTCACGCGCACCGTGACGCTCCCGCCGCACGGCGTCGAGCGCTTCGAGCTCGCCGCGCCGGCGCGTCCGCAGTTCCAGAATTCCTACGACCTGACCATCCGCAGCGGGAAGCAGCAGGCCTACCTGCCCGACCTGGGCGCGGAGGAATCCTGCATTCCCGCGAACCGAATCGTCCTCGTCGCGTCCGGCGACGGAGGCTCGAGCGTCGACGTCGCGCGCTGGGGCACCGCGCTGTCGAACGAATCGGCGCCGCGCGTGCCGGCCGCCGCGCAGCACGCGCACATCCTCGGGATGGGCTACGGGCGCGGGCGTGTGACCAGCTCCACGCCGGGCACCCCCGCGACGGTGCCGGAGAACGTGATCGTCGGCACCGTCAGCCACGGCCAGCTCTCGGCGCTGCCCGAGGCCTACACGAGCTTGCACGCGCTCGTCCTCGATCCCGCGGCGGGTGCGCCGCCGCGCGCGGCATTCGACGCGATCCTGTCGTGGTTGCGTTCGGGCGGCATCGTCGCCGTGTACGGACCCGGCGCCGAGGACCTGGTTGCGCGCGAGCCGGCGCTGGCCGCGTGGGCCGAGCCGCGGTTCCTGACGGCCCACTCGGACGGCGTGAGCACGTACGTGTGCGGCTTGGGCCTGCTGCTGGTCGGAGAGTCGCGCGAGACGATGAGCGGCGCGGCGGAGAACTCGCAGGTCACGGCGTTGAACGCCGCGATCGAGCACGTTTCCCCGCTCGACAAGCCCGCCCGGCGATCCGCGTTCGAGCTCAGGATTCCCGGGATCGACGTGCCGTTCCGGCCGCTGACGGTGCTCCTCGTCCTGTTCGCGATCCTGGTCGGGCCGGTGAACCTGATCTTCGTGCGCCGGAGCAAGCGTCCCGCGCTGCTGCTGCTGACGATCCCGGCGATCGCGCTGGTTTTCTCGGTCGGGCTGATCGCCTACGGCGCGCTCGCGCAGGGCCTCGACGTGCGCGTCGCGTCGCAGTCGCGCGGCGTGCTCGACCAGCGCTCGCACCACGGCTCGTCGCACGAGCGTCGCATCACGTTCGCGGGTCTCGCCTGGGGCGGAGGCCTGCGGCCGGGCCCGGGCGTCGTCGTTCAGCGCGATACCGATGTCAGCTCCGACTGGTCACAGATGCGCGAGTACCGCGCGGCCTACGGCGAGGCGCTCGAGCTCGAAGGCGCGTGGCTGCCGGTGCGCAACCCGACGCCGCACTACGTGAGCGTGGACCGCGCCGCGCGCGGACGCGTCGACGTGAAGCGTGGAGCAGACGGCTGGACAGTCACGAACGGGCTCTCGTCCCCGATCCGGCGGCTCCTGCTGCGCGACGCGGAGGGCGCCGTGCACGCGTTTGAGGGTCCCATCGCACCCGGCCGGACCGCGACTGCGGAGGCCGACGGGCCCGAGGACGCCGACATGGAATCGTTCGGAGGCAAGGACCTCCTCTCGCACCCGGTCCAGGACGACGGCTTCCTGCCGCGCGGCACCTGGCTTGCGCGCGTCGAAGCCTCGCCACTGCTCGATCCGTGCGGCGTCGAGTACGACGAGGTCGCGTCCGACCACCTCGTCCTCGGCATCCTCGACCTGGCGGAGGCGCGCTGATGCTGGCCCTCGAAGTCCGCGGCCTCACGAAGCGCTTCGGCAAGCTCGTGGCGGTCGACGACGTCTCGTTCGGCATCGAGAAGGGTCGCATCACGGGCTTCATCGGGCCGAACGGCGCCGGCAAGACGACGACGATGCGCATCGCCGCGACACTCGAGCTGCCGGACCAGGGCGACGTGCTGCTCGACGGCGTGTCGGTGCTCGACGATCCGCGCGGCGCGCGCTCGAAGCTGGGCTTCATGCCCGACAGCTACGGCGCGTACCCCAGCACGACGCTGTGGGAGTACCTCGACTTCTTCGCGCGCGCCTACGGATTGTCCGGCGACGTGCGGCGCCGGCGCGTGGGCGAGGTGCTCGAGTTCACGTCGCTCGGGCCCTTGCGCGAGAAGGAGATGAGCGCGCTCTCGAAGGGTCTCAAGCAGCGGCTGTGCCTCGCGAAAACGCTGTTACACGACCCCAGCGTGCTGATCCTGGATGAGCCCGCGGCCGGGCTCGATCCGCGCGCGCGCGTCGAGTTGCGCGAGCTCGTGCGCGCGCTGGCCTCGATGGGCAAGGCGATCCTCGTGTCGTCGCACATCCTGACGGAGCTGGCCGAGATGTGCGACGGCATCGCGGTGATCGAAGCCGGCAAGCTCAAGGCGACCGGCTCGGTCAGCGACGTGACGCGCGGCATCCAGGTCGCGACGCCCGTCTTCGTGCGCGTGCTGGAAGGTCCCGACCGGCTCGAGCGCGCGCTGCACGAGCTGCCCGGCGTCGAGCGCGTGCGGCGCGAGGCCGAGGGCGTCGTCTTCGAGCACGCGGGCACGCCCGAGGCGCTGTCGGGCGTGCTGGCCGCGCTGGTCGCCGCCGGTTTGCGCCCGGTCGAGTTCACGCCGCGCGCGATGGGCCTCGAGGAGGTCTTCCTGTCGCTGACCGAGGGGAAGATGCAGTGAGCGCGCGCGCGCGTTCCGACCGGTTGAATCCGGTTCTCCTGAAGGAGATCCGCCAGGCGCTGCGCAGCCGCACGTTCGCGATCCTGTTCCCGGCGTGCCTGGCCGTCGCGGTGGTGATCGCGGTCGCCGTGCTCGTCGACAGCTCGCACAAGGAGAACCCGGGGCCGGACGTGTTCCTGCCCGTGTTCGTGGTGCTGGAGATCGCGGCGCTGGGCCTCGTGCCGTTCTCGGCGTTCCAGTCGATGGCGGGGGAGTGGGACGAGGGCTCGCACGACCTGCTCGTGCTGTCGCACCTGTCGCCCGGGCGCATCGTGCTGGGCAAGCTGCTCACGGCGGCGGTCGAATCGGCGCTGTATTTCTGCGCCTTCCTGCCGCTCCTCTTGTTCACGTTCCTGCTGCGCGGCGTCGACGTGCGCGACGTCCTGTTCCTCGTCTGCACGCTGTACGTCGCGTCGTTGGCGATGAGCTGCGTCGCGCTCGCGGCGGCGGGCCTCTCGCGCGTGCGCTTCCTGCGCGTCGTGTTGCTGGCGGCCCTGGCCGGGTTGGGGTTCGGCGCCCTGGTCGTGGGCGCGGAGCTGGCCCAACAATTCGTCGAGCGCGGGCGCGGTTTCGGCTCGGGCTTCGCGATGGACGAGCTCCTGGTCCTCACGTTCACGCTGATCGGCTCCGGTCTGATCGCGTTCCTGTTCGCGGCGACGCGGATCGCCCACCCCGAGGACGACCGCTCGAGCGGACCGCGCTTGGCGTTCACCGCGATCCTGGTGGCGGCGCTGGCCGTGTTCGGATTCGGCCTCGTCGGCAACGTCAGCCAGCGGGACCTCTTCGAGGTCGCCAGCGTGATGGCCGTGTGCATCTCGATCCCGGCGATCTGCTTCGTGACCGAAGCCGAGAAGCTGCCGCGCCGCGTCCGGGCCAACGTGCCGGCCGGCGCCGTGCGCGCGATCGTCGCGGCGCCGTTCCTGCCCGGCGGCGGCCGCGGCGTGCTCTGGTACCTGCTGCAGCTCGCGCTGATCGCGATCTGGGCTTTCGCGGTCAGCGCCTCGGTGACGCCCAGCCCGGTCGACAACGCGAAGGGCTGGGACGCCGAAGGTGCTCAGCGCTGGTTCACGCTGATCGCCTACTTCATGGTCTACGTGGCTGGCTTCTCGCTCCTGTTGCGCCGTTTCACCGAGAAGGCCGGCGGCCGGCTGATCGCGCGGCTGGCGCTGCCCGTGCTGGCGCTGCTCTCGATGCTCTTGCCGGCGCTCATCGGGTTCGTGTTCGGGATCCGCGGCTGGGAGAGCATGCGGCATCCGTTCTTCCCGTTCTGGACGATCGGGGAGCCGAACGTGCGCTACTCGTTCACGTACGTGAGCCTGATCGGCGTGGCTGTGCTCGTCGCCAGCGCGCCGCGCCTCGCGCGCGCGGTGGGCGAGGTCCTCGCCGCCCGCCGCGTCCGCTCGGCGCGCGCGCTGGAGGTCGCGACGCATGGTGGATGAGCATCCGACCCCGACGAGATTTCAGCGCTGGTCGGAGCGCGCGAATCCGGTCCTGATCAAGGAGGTGCGCTCCGCGCTGCGCGGCCGCACGTTCATGATCGCTTTCGTGATCCTGCTCATGCTGGCGCTCGTCGTCAGCACGATCGCGATGGTCGCCACGACGTCGGACGAGGGGATCCCGTCGGGGAACGGCTACCTGGGCGCGGTCACCGTCGTGTTCATGCTCGGCACGATGCTGCTCGTGCCGTTCATGGCGATGGCGGCCATGGGCGCCGAGCACGAGGACTCGGCGCTCGAGATGCTGCAGCTCTCCGGCCTTTCGCCCGGGCGCGTCGTGCTCGGCAAGCTGGCCGGAGCCGCGGTCCAGGCGATCCTGATCTACTCCGCGTGCCTGCCGTTCCTGGCGTTCGCGTTCCTGCTGCCGGGGACGGACCTGATCAGCCTCCTCGGCTTGCTCGTGACCATGCTGGCGTGGTGTCTGGCGTACTCGTCGGTCGGCATCCTCCTGGGTGCCACGCTTAGAGCGCGCCGGGCGCGCGTGTTCGGTTACGTGTTCCTGGCGATCGTGATCTTCATGGGGTTCACCATCCCCTCGATCTTCATGGCGCGGTTCATCGGGGCGGGTGCTGGAGTCGCATGGGTCTGGACGCTGCTCCTGCCCCTCGCGATCTCGGGACTCGTGATCGCGCTCTGCTGCGTGCACGCGACGTCGCGCCTGCAGCACGCGGAGGAGAACCGCTCCACGCCCTACCGCATCGTCGGAACTGTCGCGCTCCTCGTTGCGTGCGGCTTCGGTCTGGCGTCCGACTCGCCGGACGAGCTCTTCGTCTGGCTCCTCGTCGCGATCGGCCTGGGTACGCCGGCGCTGATCATGGGCGTGACGGAGAAGGAGCGTCTGCCGCGCGCGGTGCAGTTGCGCGCGCAGCGACGGCCCTGGCCCTGGTACGCGATTCCCTGGATGCCGGGTGGCGGGTTCGCGGTCCTGCTCCTGCTCGTCCACTTCGGTCTTGTGCTCGCCGCGGCCTTCGTGGCCGGATGGATCTTCGGGACGCAGGACGCGTGGCGCACGGTCGGCGCGCTCGCGCTGGTCGAGGCCTGGCTGCTCGTCGTGCTGCTCCTGCCGGCCGGCGTGTTCGCGCGACACCTCGACCGGCCCTGGGTCCAGGGTCTGGCCCGCGTGGCGACGCTCGTGATGCCGGTGTTCTTCGTGATCCTCCCCACGATCGCGATGTTCGTCGGTGGCCACACGGCCGGATCGTTCGGTCACGTCGGCAATCCGGCGCACCTGCCGGTGACGTTCCTCGAGACCGGCGAAGTGCGTGACGTCAGCGGTTTCGTCATCCTGCTCGTCGGCGTGTGCGTTGCGCTGGCATTGAACGTGCCGCGCGTCGTGCGCTCGCTGCACGGGTTGGCGCGCGGCCGCGACTCTCGGCCCGAAGGGAGGCCCGGCCATGCCGCGCCCCAGCCCTGAAGCGCGGCGTCTCGGCGCCGCCCACCGCCTTGCCATGCTGGCGGATCCGGCGCGCGGCACGAGCGGCGAGCGCATCGCGCGCGGCACCGGCAGCAGCCTCGAATTCCAGGATCGGCGCGCGTACCAGGCCGGCGACGACGTGCGCCACGTCGACTGGCGCGCGTTGGCGCGCACCGACCAGCTGCTCGTGCGCCAACACCGATCGGAGATCCTGCCGCGCGTCGAGGTCGTGATCGACCCGTCGCGCTCGATGGCCGTCGAGGACGCGAAGGCGCAACTGGCCGTGGACTTGGCCGCGATCCTCGCCATGGGCGCGCGCAACGCGCAGTTCCAGGTCGTGTGCGCGCTGGCCGGCGACCGGCCGGACGTGCTCGACGGTCACCGCCTCGACGAGTCGGGCGTGGAGTTCACGTCGCGCTCGGCCTGGCCGCCGGCGCTGACCGTCGCGCTCTCCACGCTGCGCGCGGGCTCGATGCGCGTGCTGGTCAGCGATTTCCTCTTTCCTCACGACGCCGGTCAGCTCGTGCGGCCGCTCGTCGCGCGCGGCGGCGGCCTCGCGCTGGTGCAGGTCCTCGGCGCGAGCGACGCCGACCCCGAGGCTGGCGCCGCCCTGCGGCTCGTCGATTCGGAGAACGACGCGTCGCGCGACCTCGTGCTCGACGCCCGCGCGGTGCGTCGCTACCGCGAGCGCCTGGGGCGCCTGTCGGAAGGACTTTCCGAGGAGTGCCGCCGCGCCGGCGCACGCTTCGTGCGTCTCGAAGCCGGGATGCCCCTGCCCGCCGCGGCGCGCGCCTTGACCATGGCGGGCGTGCTGGAACTCGATTGAAGTCGCAAATGACGTAGACTTCCGGCCGGCAGCCTCCGACGGAGCGTGCCCCACAGCCCCCCGATGGAAACCTGGATCCAGTCCTCGGTTCTCGTCTTCGCCTTCCTGGCTGTCACGGCGGAGCTCCTCGAGCGCTGGCGGCCCGCGCGCCGAGTCGACCGCCTGCGTCACATCTTCACCGACATCGGCTCGTTCGGACTGGCGGTCCTGTTGAACCGCTCGATCGACGCGCTGCTCGCGCCCGTCCTCGCGAGCCAGGCGCCGGAGTCGGTCGCGAGCGCGCTGGCCGGACTGCGCGAGCTGCCGACGTGGGCCAAGATCCTGATCGCGATCGTGCTGGCCGACTTCTGTCTCTATTGGATCCACCGCGCGCAGCACACGTGGGATTGGGCCTGGCGCACGCACGCGTGGCACCACTCGATCGAGGAGCTGTACTGGTTCTCGGGCTTCCGCACGAGCTTCCTGCACTCGCTCTTCTACAACATCCCGCAGGTCGCGATCCCCGTGCTGCTGCTCGGGATGGGAGCGGTCGAGACCGCCGTGTGTTTCGCGATCGGCATGGTCATCCAGTTCTGGGAGCACGTGAACTGGCGCGTCGACCTCGGCAAGCTCGACCGCGTGATGGTGACGCCCGACTACCACCGCGTGCACCACGCGATCACCGACAACCCCGTCAAGAACCTGGCGCCGACGTTCAGCCTGTGGGACCGCCTGTTCGGGACGTGGGTGGATCCGCGCAGCGTGCCGCTCGACACGCCGCTCGGGATCGGCCAGCAGATCGCGAAGCGCGAAGTGCCGCGCATGCTGGCCGGCGTTTAACTGTCCTTGCCGACGAGGCCGGCGCGGATCCGCGCGCGGTGCTCGGCCAGGATCACGGACATCTCGGGATCGGGCTCGAGCATGTCGTGCATGCCCTGCGACCACGTCGAAACGATGAGGTGATCGCCGGACCGGTCGCGCTGCCACAGCTCGTCCAGGATGTGTCCCAGCCGCGCCACCTCGAGCGCGAGCTCTCCGGCGCGGAACGTGCGGCGCGCGTTCCACAACTCCTCGAACGTGAGGCCGGCGAACGCCGTGTGGATCTCGACCAGCATGCGGTCCCGCATTCGGTAGCCCGTCGTGCTGCGACCCTCGTGCGCGACGGATTCCGCGAAGCCGGGCGCGTGCGGATCGGCGATGCGCTCCGTGCCCTCGCGCAGGGTGTAGCCCAATTGCTGCAGAGCGTCCCACGCCGCGCGCAGCGCGATCGGATCGGGCTCGACCAGGAACTCGTGCACGGGCAGCGAGAAGACCTGCGACCCGTCGAAGGCCCAGTAGTTCGCTCCGGCGGCGCCGACGAGGAGGTGTCGGACCTCAGCGCGGTGGAGAGCGTCGATGAACTCGTACTGGGGCCTCATGATCAAGGCTTCCGATCCGGCGGACCCTCTTGGTGCAGCAGGTGGTCCAGCAGCGTGCGATTCTTCGCCAGGAAATCGTGGTCCTTGATGCGGCCCGCCGCCTCCTTCGCAGCCACGATGTCCGCGAGCCTGGCCAAGTCGACGTGTGTATATGCCTCGCGGTACCACGTGCGCCGCAGCCAGACGTCCTCGAAGTCGAACGGGCCCATCACGAGAGTCAGATCCGTCGGCAGGGCCCCTTCCGCGCGCGCCGTCGTGAGCGCGCGCCGTTCGACGACTCGCGAAGCGATGAGCAGATCGTGCGGTTGATCCAACGGCTCGCCGGACGACCAGAGCGTCCACCCCGCATGTTCACAGGCTTCCCAGGCACGCTCCAGGTTCGCGGGGTCCAGCGGGAGGAACAGGTCGAGGTCCAGTGTCTGCAGCTTCTGCCCCTCGGTGGCTGCGTGCATGTTCACACCTCCGACCCCGATCACGAGGTAGCGAACCTTCCCCTCGCCGAGAGCTTCGAACAGCCTCTGGCGCGGCTCGGTCGGCGCCTCGCGGACGACCCGCGGCCAGCCTGAAGCGTGGACTTCCTGGATCCTCTCGACCCAGCCCTTGTCCGTCCCCGCCACGTTCCACGGAGACGCCTCGAATCGCTCCACGTGCAACTGGAACTTGGCGGTCCCGTGCTCGGGGGCCGGGAGGGGCTTCCAGGGCTGTCGGGACTCCGCCGTCATGCGCGGCATCATCGCTCACGCGCGGAAGGGGCGACGAGCCTCGCGATCCGAGCGCGAGCATGGCGAGCGCCGCGGCCGGCTCTCGGCCACGACAGCGTCCAACCCCCAGATTCGCATCCAGGGGTCCGACACCCGGCCCGTTCAGATCCAGGTCAGCTCGAGCCCGTTCGTCAGGTTGAACGTCGCCGGCGTGCAGAAGCTGGCCGCGTTGCGGTACCAGACCTGGTACGTGCGCGTCCCCGGCGAGGTCACGCCGCCGCGCACCGACACGGGCGGATCGCCGACGTCGGGGTACTGCGACGAGCCGCCGGCGTTCAGCTTGGTCCCGAGGCGCAGGATCGTGCCCCCGGCGCAGCGCAGGCCGTCACCGAACACGTTGCCGGCGCCGCCGCCCTGCTGATTGAGTCCCTGGAAGTAGAGCGCGGACGAGTTCGGCATCTGCGAGCCCGACAGGAGGACCGTGTCCGCCCCGATGCTGGCGATGCCCGTGGCGCGCAGCTTGCCGCCGCTGCCGAGCGAGTGGAGACAGCCGACGTTGTCGCCGGGCGCGCTCGCGTTGCCGCACGGACACGCCGTCCCGCTGCCGTCGCCCGCGCAGAAGAGCGTCCCGATGCTCAGCTCGATGCGCAGCGTGTCGACGACCGCGAAGAACACGCCGGAGTCGTTGGGACCGGTGCCGATCACGCGCAGCGAATCGAACGACACGCCGCTGACGAGCAGCGTGTGGTGGCGCACCTGGAAGCCGCCCGGCCACTGCAGCGTGGTGGTCGCGACCACGTTGCCGCCCAGGATCGCCTCGAGCGAGATCGAGTTCGACGCGTCGTTGCCGAGCTCGTACACCTCGATCTGCGCTTCCGACGCCAGCCCGCCGGTCCAGACGATGTCGAACGACTTGCAGCGCGTGAACGCCGTGCCGGGACCGGGCGAGTAGCCGAAGAAGCCCATCGCGTTCAGGGGCGTGAACCCCGGCAGGGCGCCGAGGTCTCCGTCCGCGCGCTCGATCGTGAAGTGGTAGACGGTCTGGCCGGGGAAGGCCCCATCCAGGTTCTGGAGCGTGATCGGGCCTTCCGTGTACACCGGCGCATTCCAGCCCTCTGACTGGACGTCGAAGTTGGCGTTCAGGGTCTGAGCGCCAGCGGATGCCGCGGAGAGGACGAGAGCGAGGGGGATGAGGAGCGTGCGCATGTCCCGAAGGTACCCGCACCGCGTGAAGCGCGGGGAGTCCCCGGCCGGGCCCTTCTCACGCAACCCGCGCTAGGACGC
>Ga0163152_10009345_pt1 | contig 10241 bp, 10 predicted proteins | sample OliLakLV19MP8IB2_FD_148635 | JGI IMG/M metagenome (GOLD analysis project Ga0163152, IMG submission 148635) | Freshwater microbial mat bacterial communities from Lake Vanda, McMurdo Dry Valleys, Antarctica - Oligotrophic Lake LV.19.MP8.IB-2 | ecosystem: Environmental > Aquatic > Freshwater >...
AACCACCACTTTGCTCGCACGCTAAAACATGGCAGAACCCTGGTATTCACAGCCTTCTCTGGGTTTTGGAGCAGTTTCTACCCACAGATTCTGCTACAGAGGCAGTATATCAAACCTCAGGCGGCAATTATTTTTGAGTAGGGGATAAGTCACTTGCCATACTTTTAGACGGTGAAAATGCGATTCCTTCCGTTGTTCCGTTAAAGGTTTTTCAAAAGAAACGGGGGATTCTCAACGACCGCTGACACGCGGCAAGAAGAAGCAAATCATTGTGCCCTTTCTTAAGTGATTTTAGATTTGAGCCATTTTCGAACGGTGACACCAATGGATTTTCCGAATATTACCTTTACGACGTGCCATCCGGTGAACTCAGCCGTCTCGACGAGTCCGACTTTCCTTTCAACCGCTGGTCCAACAGATCTTTGGTTTACAACGCGGAAAACGACCTCCTGATCTTTGAATCCAATGATCCAACGATTATTCCCAACGACCACAACCTCGAAACGGACATCTTCAAAGTCTCCCTCAAGGAGACGCTCGATTCGGATTCGGACGGTTTGTTCGACTCGTGGGAGAGGAAACATTTTCTTTCACTTTCCGAAAGCGGGGACGGGGACGCGGACCATGACGGCTTGACCAATGCCCAGGAGCTGATACTCAGGACCATCCCGGTTGATCCTGCTTCGAAACTTTTCCTCACCGCCGAGCATGATCCCAGCGACCTTTCACTTGTCCGGATCCGGGTGGAACCTCGCAATCCGCAACTGCGTTATTTCCTGGATCGGACACCGGAACTCGGCGCGGCCTGGGAATCCACCCCATTGGACCCGAGTGCATCCTCGGCGGAGTTCAAGTCGGAACGAAGCATGTTTTACCGCGTGCGTGTGCATTAAACGGCGGTTGCATAGCTGAAACCTTGCCCGTGATAAACCGTCGTTGTCAGAAACGGAAATGGTCTCTATTAATGCGCCCTGCCATTTATACCGATGTCAATCCTGAGGAGACGGGAAAGTTGAAATACATATGAAAGGTATCATTTTAGCCGGGGGGGCCGGTTCACGGTTGTTTCCGCTGACGCTCGTGGCCAGCAAACAGCTTCAACCAGTTTACGACAAACCAATGGTTTATTATCCATTGACCGTTTTGATCGAAAACGGAGTTCGCGAATTTTGCCTGATTTCAACCCCGGCTGACCTGCCCCGGTTTCAACAGCTTTTTGGTGACGGCGGACGATGGGGCATTTCCATCGAATACCGCGAGCAAGCCAGGCCGGCAGGAATCGCCCAGGCGTTTCTGATCGCGGAATCTTTCGTTGGAAAAGATTCGGTGACTTTGATTTTGGGCGACAATATTTTTTACGGAGCCGACAGTTTTAAGAAATCTTTCGCCGAGTTTCAGAGCGGTGCGACGATTTTCGGCTATCATGTGAATGATCCGCAGCGTTACGGCGTGGTGGAGTTTGATGCGCACGGAAAAGCCGTCTCTATCGAGGAAAAGCCAAAAAAACCGAAAAGTAATTACGCCGTTCCAGGACTTTATCTTTATGACAACAAGGTGCTGGAGATCGCGGGAAAATTGAAGCCTTCCGCCAGGGGCGAACTGGAGATCACCGACCTGAACCTGGAATATCTGCGCCGTGGCGAACTGCGCGTCCACCGTTTATCCAGGGGTTTTGCCTGGCTCGACGCCGGCACAAGCAGCAGTCTGCACGAAGCCTCGGCTTATGTTCAGACCATCGAAAAAAGGCAGGGGATAAAGATTGGATGTCCCGAAGAAGCGGCCTATCGGCAGGGATTCCTGCCGCGCGCCCAGATGGAATCTTTGATACTGAAAATGCCGGTCTGCGAATATCGCGAGTATCTTGAAGGCCTGTTCGAGGAGATTTGACCCGGAACAATCGCGGATCAAACCGTGGTTCCAGGCTCGATGATTTTCGGCCGTGGTATCGGTACAATGAAACGCCCACCCCTCTCCTGATATTCTTTTTCGCGTCCGATGATTTCGGTGGCGAAATTCCAGGCGAGGATCAGCGCGTAATCCGGCTGGTCTTGGAGGAGATGTTCCGGTGACCGCACCGGAATCCAGCTTCCAGGCGCGAGTTTGTCTTGTTTGAACGGAGTGTTGTCGATGATGTAATCCAGCTCTTTTGTGGTTATGCCGCTGGTGTTCAATAGTGTGTTGCCTTTGGCCGAGGCTCCGTAACCGATGATCCGTTTTCCCTGCGCCTTGAGGTCGCGCAATAATTTCGGAAGTTCCGTCCGCACCTGCTGCACCCGGTTTGAGAATCCCGCCCAGGTTTCCGGCTGGTCCAGCTTTAAATCATTTTCAACTTTGATGCTGGCCTCGACCGATTCATGCACCGGCTCATTGAGAGACCGGCGTCGCAGATGGAACAATATCGATCCGCCGTGGATTGGATAATGATCCACTCGTTGCACCATAAAAGGGGAGTTTTTGGCCAGGGTCACCAGGCTTCGGACCGGCACGTAGGAGAGATGTTCATGATAGACCGTGTCGAATTCGGTTTTCTCAAAGAAATCCACCAAGTAAGGAACCTCGAAAGCTATCAAGGTGTTGGAATGAGAGATGGCGTCGAGACCGCGGAGCAGGTCTTCCAGGTCGTCAATATGGGCAAAAACATGACGCCCGACCACAATGTCCGCCGCTCCCCATTCTTTCCGGATCTGGCGGGCGTTTTTTTCGTTGAAAAAGTCGGCCCAGGTCGGAATGCCCGCTTCAACCGCCACTTCGCTGATGTTCCGGGCGGGCTCGATTCCAAGCACCTCGCAGCCTCGCTCCTTGAATTTCTGCAGAAACACGCCGGTGTTGCTGGCGATCTCCAGCACCCGCGGTGTATGGGAAAAATTTCCAACGCTCAGCAAATGTTCGGCTTGAGCCGTCAGATGGCTGTTCATCGTTTTTGAATTGGAGGTGACATAGGCGTAACGCGAATAAAGAATGCCCGGATCAACAATTTCCGCGAGTTGCACAAAGGAGCAATCGAGGCAGAGCTGAAGGCGCAACGGAAGAAAGCTGGTGTAAGTTTTTTCCTCGCCAGGATGCAGGAAATCATTGGCCAGCGCGGTCTTCCCGAGATCAAGGATCAGTTTGACGTGCGAAGACTGGCAGGCCCGACAGGTGGTGCGTTCGTGAATCATAAAGTTTGAAACTGTTCAAATTGAAACGGGCTCGAAGGATTCAGTTCATGGCGGATTTCATCCACCGGTCCCTTGCGTCCTGGCCCGCGAAACAAGACGTTGGCCACGGTTACGACCAGGCCGGGCTTTTCCCCGACATTGCGGTAAGCATGCACCACACCGTGAGGAATGTAGATCCGGGAGGGAAAAGGTTCGCCGGTTTTCAACAACCAGGCTTCCTCACCTCCCTTGCCGCCGGGGCGTGCATCCCAAAGGGCCACCAAAAAAGCCGAAGGCCCCGCGAAGGTGAAGTAATCGTCCTGCCCGACGTGTTCGTGCGGGCCTCTCGTGATTCCAGGAGAAGTCCAGGACGTACAGGCCATCAAAGGTTGAAAGCCTGCGGGAGTTTCATCCACGCGGAAAAGTTCGTGCAAAGTGCCGCGGGCATCGCCGAAAACAGGCAACGCCTCGATGCGCACTCCGGGGAGATTTTCGACCAGTTGAACACCGGTGGTGACCGGTTCGATTGTATGCCAGCGAGTCGCCATATGGAGCTGCTAGATTCATCGAACCCGCCTCCAAACTCTAGAACTAAAGCGTAGATTTAATGGGGTGGGTTTGGAACCGTTAGACTTCTTTGCGAACGGCAAAGCGCGACCCACCAAACACAAATCATGAGAACCGGCTGAAGTGGCAGTCGCGCCCACAGAATCCATGGCGATATTTCAAAACGATCCGAACGAAGAGCCATGTAGATATTGGCGGGAAAAACCGCGACGAGCAATGCGATCAATCCCCACCCGGCCACGGCGCGCAGTGGTCGAATCAGCAATCCCAAGCCACCGGCGATCTCGGCGATTGCGCTGGCGATGATGAGAATTCTGGGCGACGGAAATCCCGGGGGCACGATTCGTTCGTAAAACTCCGGCTTTAAGAAATGATTGATGCCCGCAAAAATAAAGAGAAGCCCCGCCAGCCAGCACAGGATAATGCGCCGGGATCCAACGTGCTGAATGGATTTCAACCGTTCCATATTCATAACCCTCTCCCCCCGGGGATTATGCTCACTGTCCAGTTGCAAATCCAACGCGGCGTAGAATCGTTCCCTCTCCCCGGGGGGGTTCATGCCAACGTCCGAACGGACTTTTCCCGGTCCCATTGCCGGGTCTTTGCCGCCGCTATAAATGCGGTTGGATCATTGGCCGGCACGACCCCCGCATCGGATCCGACATCGGCTTTTTTCAAAAGCGCCTGGCCGCCTTTGTCCACGGCGATGGCCTTGAGATGACCGAACGCATCGCGAACGAAATCAATCGCGCCACTTTCCATCGAGAGTTTTTTTGCACCTTCGTCGGAGAGAAGCACCGCAACCGCATCAAAAAGCACAGAAGGCGTCCCAGCCAGTTGACCGTCCGCCGCTAACGTAGAGCCATCGGCGAGTTTCGTGCCGCCCACTTTGGGTGCGATGATTTTGACAGTGGCCCCCGCATCGGTCGCAGCCTTTTTGATTTTCTTGATGACCAGGCCGTCGGAACCATCCGCGATCAAGATGGCAATCGCCCTGCCTTGGAGCGTAGCTTTCATCTTGCCGATGAGCTGCAATGCGGGGGATGGCTTCATCTGCTGCACCGGCGCTGCTGCTCGCGGCGCATCAGGGAGTTTGGCCAGCGCCAGACCCGCAGCGACCCGCTTGGCGAGGTCTTCTTCGATATGTCGGAAATGACCGACCATCGCCTCGCGGATGTGAGGATGTTCCAGCTTGGAAAGTTCCAGCACCAAAGCCGAGGCGATGTGCGCCTGCTCATAAGTGGATTGGCTGAGATAAAACTGCCGCGCCTGACTGTAGTGGTCGGCAAAGCTCTCGGGGCGAATGCGGCCCTTTACACCTGACTCGGTTACGGCAGCGCTGTGAAAACCTTTGATCGGGTTTTCGCGGGGCGAGTTTGGGGACAAAGAATTAGGTTCGTAAGCCACCCGCCCCGTCGGTTGTTCCATCTGCATGTGTCCGTCGCGTTGTTGGTTAGCGAAGGGGCACTTCGGCGCGTTGACGGGGATCTGATGGAAATTCGGCGATCCCAGTCGGGAAAGTTGCGTATCCTGATAGGAAAACAACCGACCTTGCAGCAGCGGATCATTCGAGAAATCAATGCCCGGCACGACATGGGAAGGACAGAAGGCTACCTGCTCCGTTTCTGCGAAGAAGTTGTTTGGCCAACGATCCAGCACCAGGCGACCGATCATTTTCAGCGGCACGAGTTCTTCGGGGATCAGTTTGGTCGCGTCCAGATGATCGAACGGAAATTTGTCCGCCTCTGCCTGGGTGAACAGTTGCACGGAAAACTCCCATTCGGGGAAATCCCCCGCCGTGATGGCGTCGAACATATCGCGCCGATGGTAGTCGGGATCGGCTCCGGCAATCTTCACGGTTTCATCCCAAATGGTGGACTGCAAGCCCAGCTTGGGCCGCCAATGGAATTTGACGAAGGTGGATTCGCCTGCCGCGTTGATCAGCCGGAAGCTATGCACCCCAAAGCCCTCGATCATTCTGAGCGAACGCGGCAAGGTGCGATCCGACATGATCCACATCACCATGTGCATGGATTCCGGTGTGAGCGAAATGAAATCCCAGAAGGTGTCATGCGCCGTGGCCGATTGCGGAAAGCCGCGATCCGGCTCCATTTTTACGGCATGGATGAGGTCGGGAAACTTGATGGCGTCCTGGATGAAGAAGACGGGGATGTTGTTGCCCACCAAATCCCAGTTGCCCTCCTTGGTGTAGAACTTGATGGAGAATCCGCGCACGTCGCGAGGTGTATCGACCGAGCCAGCGCCTCCGGCGACCGTGGAGATTCGCGTGAACACAGGAGTCTTCTCGCCCACCTCGTTGAGTATTTTGGCGGTCGTGTATTGGTGCAAGGAGGCGGTCAACTCGAAGAATCCATGCATGCCCGTCCCGCGCGCGTGGACGATGCGTTCCGGAATCCGCTCGTGATCGAAGTGCGTGATCTTATCGCGCAAGATGAAGTCCTCGAGCAATGCCGGGCCACGCGGATTGGCTTTCAGCGAGTTTTGATTATCGGAAAGTGCGACGCCCTGATTCGTCGTAAGCGAAGGATGCGCGCCCCCGGCGCTTTGGTGCAACTCGCCTCCAGCCGCTGGATGTGTGCCTCCTTCGGAAGCCGAGCCTTGTGAGTGTTTGCCCTTTCCAGAATTACGCGTTGTCTTTGATTTGCTCATAATTAATAAGAGAGAGTTGCACGGGGAGACGCGCCCATAGAATCCACGTTGGAATTGTGACGCCGTCCCAGCCGTGGAGAAATCCGGTAAAAACCGTGCGCCTCATGGACCGTGGTTATCGCGCGCTTTCAGCGACTGTGACTCCGGTTCTGATTGCTTCGTTCTGTCGCCCGATTGGATTGGCGCGGAGCGGAAGTCATCTGAGTCTTGGCTCGGATTTCCTCGCGTCCCGCCGACCCGCGCGAATCGCGGGCCATGGGATACTCCCGAGGATCCAACGGTTGTTTGTTGCTGGCTGATTCTTTGTTTTGTTGTGTTCGTGATTCTTTTTTCATGGGTGTTGTTAGTTTTGGCAGAGCGATGTGTTTGATAATGAGTGGCGCCAGAAAAATTCGTAATTAGACCGGCATAATCAGATTTTCATGTTTGTTGAATTCAGTTTGAAACTTGCTCTAACCCGCCATTTCCTTCAGCGACGGAAACCCGTGTTGTTCGCGTCCAGGATTGCCATCGAATTTTTTGGAGGATTTGTAGAGTTCAAAGTGTCCATCGGCGGCGTGTTTGGCGCACCGGTCGCGCAAGGCTTGCATCGCTTCCGGCTTCATCGGGGTGAACGTGCGCGCGATTTCCAGGTTCTTGTGGAATACGTCGAGGGAATCCATCCCGCTGACGAGCGTGGCGACGGGGAGCGACATGACGTAAGTGAGTGCTTCCTTCGCCGTGAGCACGCCTTGCTTCACCGCCGCCGCCGTGCCGTTCAGACTTTTCATTCCGATGGGCGCAATGCCGCGGCGCGTGAGTTCCGGCAAAACTTTTTGCTCGAAACTGCGAAAGCTGGCGTCGAACACACCGAGCGGCATCTGGCAGGCATCGAATGGATAATCGTGCGTCAACATTTTCAAATGGATGGATGGGTCTTTATGGCCGGTGAAACCAACGAACCTCACCTTGCCTTGTTTCTTCGCCTGATCGAGCGCTTCGATGACGCCGCCCTTGGCAAAATGCAAATCGGGATCGTTGTCATATATCACCTCATGCACTTGCCAGAGGTCCAGGTGATCGGTTTGCAACCGACGCAACGACTCTTCGAGCTGCTTCATCGCCACTTTCGCATCGCGCCCGTGACTGCATACTTTGGTCATGAGGAACGCTTCCGCACGACGACCTTTCAAAGCTTTACCCATCCATTCTTCACTACGACCGTCGTGGTATTCCCAAGCGTTGTCCATGAAGTTCACTCCGGCATCCAGTGCTTCGTGCATGATGCGTAACCCCTCTGCCTCCGTCTTGGCCATCGCCACCGTGTGCCCACCAACGCCGATAAGTGAAACTTGCACCCCGGTGCGTCCAAAGGCTCGACGGGGCACTGATCGTGAACTAATGGAGGGAGAATCTGCCTGGCCAACGGCAGCGCTGGGCACGAGATCTTTTGCCACAAACGCCGCGCCCAGGACGCTGAAGCTTTTTAGAAAGCCACGCCTGTCGCTGCCAGCAAATCCTACTGGTCCGTTGAAGTCGTTGGTCATAATTTTCCTTTGGTTGGCTCCTCGACGAGGTTATTCCGTTTTCCTTTGGTAGAAGAACCATCCCACCTTCAGGATGGCGAGAACGGTGATGACGGCGACCGACGGATGAACGTGAACGTCGCCGGAAAGATGCGCGAGAATTGGCAGGGTGTTCATGCTTATCGGCCTTTCAATGCGTGTGTAACGATTCCTTGCGCAACTCTTTCTTTTCGGCGCTTTTCCGCGTTATTTTTTTCGCCGAGCCATTTGGGTGCAGGATGACCTTGGTCCATCCTTTGTCGCGGCTACAGAAATGTTTGTAGGCGTCCGGGGCCTCGTTAAGCGCCAGTTCATGCGAGACGATCCACGACGGCTTGGCGCGATCCTTGTGAATCAAATTGCGCAGATGCCGGTTGTAGGATTTGACGTTGGCTTGACCCGTCCCGATGCGCTGCCCCTTGGACCAGAACAGACCGAAGTCGAAAACAATCTTTCCCACTTTCGCCAACTTGTCCGCCGCGCCCGGGTCCAAAGGAACAAATACTCCCACCACGCCGATGCCGCCGGTGGCCCGCACCGATTTCACCAGATCATTCATCGTGGCATTTGGCACTTCATGGCCCGCCGGATCGTGGCATTGATAACCGACACATTCGCAGCCGCGATCAGCACCTTCGCCGCGCGTCAGTTCCAGGATTTCTTCCACCGCTGTTCCTTTGGAATAATCAATCGGGATCACCCCGATTTGTTTCGCCAGCGCGAGCCGGTCAGGATGGGAATCCACAATCATCACTTTGCTTGCGCCTTTGATCATGGCGGAGTGAGCCGCCATCAAGCCTACGGGACCGCAGCCATAAATCACGACGGACTCGCCAGGTTTTACGCCAGCCAGTTCGGTGGCGTGCCAACCCGTGGGGAAAATATCCGACAACATCACGTAGTCGTTTTCTTTTTCCTGCGAGTCTTCGGGGAGCTTGAGACAATTGAAATCGCCGTAAGGAACGCGAAGGTATTCGGCCTGACCGCCGCTGTATGGACCCATGCCGGCGAATCCGTAAGCCGCACCCGCAGTCCCGGGATTGGTGAACAGACACGCGCCCGTCAGCCCGGCTTCACAATTTTTACAGAATCCACAGGAAATATTAAACGGCAGACAGACCCAATCGCCCACCTTGATTCGATCCACTGCGTTGCCTACTTCGGCGACTTGGCCAAGGTTTTCGTGGCCGAGAACCTTTCCTTTTTCCACATTCGTCCGGCCTTCATACATGTGAAGGTCCGACCCGCAGATATTGGTGCTGGTAATTTTGACCAAGACGTCGGTAGGCCGCTCGATTTTTGCATCTGGAACCTCCTTCACACAGACATCGCAAGGTCCATTGTAGATCAGTGCTTTCATAGTTTGCTTTTTGGTTTGTTGCTAAATATACCGTTTTAATTGTTGGAACCTCTGCCTGACGATAAATGGTGATCACGGGTCTATTTGTTTTGTTGATCAACTGAGCGAGCGTCGGAGGTGGACTGCCGCTCAATTCGATTTTGTTTCCGCACGCAATTTGTTCATCAGAAGGAAACAGTTTTCATCCTTCACCTTGGAGCGTGACGGTAATTGTTCAATGGGGTGCTCCCCTTATTGTTCAATGGGGCGTTCCCCCTTGTTTGAGACAGAAGCCGGGATGAGACCAATGCTGTGTTTACCACTTCACGCAGCACAGTTCACCCGATCAAAAAAAGGGCCGGAATTAAGCTCGCCACGCACGAAAGAAAAAAGCCCCTATGGAGTGCGGCGGCACGACGGCACGACGCCGCTTTTCCTACACGCTTCGCCAAACAAAAGGCGCTCTTGCACCAGTGATGTGTCTCGCAAAAGGCTGGTGTTATGTTGCGCCGAAAATGGCCTGGGGCGAGGCGCGACGAGGGAGCATAGCCTTGCAGTGCTCTGTAACCGAGAAGCAACGAAGCCCCAGGCCATTTGCGGCGCAACCCTCCGGGCCGCAGTTTTTTTGGCCTCCCGCGTTGTTCCTCGCTCCTTACAGACCCATCCAGGGTATGCGCATCGCTCGCGCCTCGCAGGAGGCCAAAATCCCTTGCTGCATAACACCAGCCATTTGCGAGACCCATCACTAGCTGACGCCCCGCCTCATCAAGCCGCCCTACAGCGCTTTACCTCCCTTACCTCCGTATAATCCTTGGGGTCGCGTCTACGCATGCTGCTTTTGACGTGGGGTTGAAGCAGAATGTGTTGATCGAAGTTTATCACGGAGGAGAGGCCCAAAACGGCACGGCTGCCAAAGATCCAAAGAAATCACCGTGGGCTACGGGGTGGCTCACTTTTGAGGCCAGTTCAGATAACACAAATACT
>Ga0163152_10009348_pt1 | contig 10238 bp, 8 predicted proteins | sample OliLakLV19MP8IB2_FD_148635 | JGI IMG/M metagenome (GOLD analysis project Ga0163152, IMG submission 148635) | Freshwater microbial mat bacterial communities from Lake Vanda, McMurdo Dry Valleys, Antarctica - Oligotrophic Lake LV.19.MP8.IB-2 | ecosystem: Environmental > Aquatic > Freshwater > Lake...
CCGGAAGAAAATAAATCTCCGGTTTGAGTGTGAGGTTTATGGACGCTGGAGCAACGCGGAGCGTGCCAGCGTCCGGGGCACGGACGGAAACCTTCCGCAAGACACTCAAAAGGAATCGGAAGATTCGAGTTTTCTCAGGCAATCCTGGACCATCTGCCGTTCCTCCTGTCGGAACCGATGGAATGGTTCAGCCATAAAATCGTCGCATATCCCTTTTTGGTGAAGCGCGCATTTTAATCCTTTGATGATGGATGAGCTGTATTTTCCGATCCGGTAGAGATTGGATGAGATTTCGAGGATTCGAGTCTGGAGCCGCCGGACTTCATCGAGTTTTGCGGCCTGGCAGGCTTCGAATAAATTGACGAACAGCCGAGGGAAAAGATTGGCACCGCCGGCAATGCCTCCGTTGCCACCAAAGAACAAGGATTCAGCCAAAAGTTCCTCAGGACCCATGAGCAAAGACCAGTCGGGACGCTCGCGTCGCAACCGGACGAGCTGATGAAAATAAAGCATGTGACCCGAGCTGTCCTTGATCCCTATGATTTCCGGTACGTGCATCGCCTCGCGGAGCACATCGATTTCGAAGGTGGTCTTTGTATGGCTCGGCATGTTGTAGAGGAAAACCGGGAAAGGCAGTTCCGGGATCAGGTGACGGAGATATTCCATCAACTCCGCCTGGCTGTTGGGAAAATAATAAGGTGCCGCAAGCACCCCCGCCGCCGCTCCGCTTTCGGCGGCAAACTGCGCCAGTTTCACCGCCTCGACAAACGCGGTGTCGGTTATCCCCACTAGGATTGGGACGCGCCCCCGCACCAGCTTGCACGTTGTTTCAACCAGAGCACGCCGCAATCTGTAGCTCAGGCTTGGAGCTTCACCAGTCGTTCCAAGGATGAAGATTCCATGCACCCCACCGGCCAGCATGTGTTCAATCAACCGCTCCAGGCCTGCGTAGTCGAGCTGGTCGCGATCTTTGAGCGGTGTGACCATCGGGGGAAAAATCCCGCTCCATGGCTGGTTGGGTGGCATTAGTTTCATGTTGTGCTGTTCTCCTTGATTTGGAATCTGGCGACATCCCTGGGCGCGAAGAATAGAATGACACAACCGAGGATAACCGCCCCGACCAGATAAACTCCGCCGCACCAGGAAATCGCTTCACTCATGTTTTCGATCTCCGTGGGGCGTGAACCGTATTTTGAAACCCAGCCGACAAACAACGGCCCCAGGGCTCCCCCGGTCCAGCCGACCGTGTTCATGATGCCTGCGGCGCTGGCCCTCATCCGCGGCTCCACCACGTCAAAAAGTGAGGCGAAAATATTCGAATCATAAAACCCTTTGCACAAACCGAACAAAGTCATGGCAACGAGAAGGGTGGTGACATCGGAGGTCCGTCCCACCAGCGCGACAAAACCTGCGCCGACAATCAAGCCGATGGCCTGCACCATCATTCGTCCGCCCGCGAAAGATTTGAAAAAATGATCGGCGAGAATACCTCCGAATGGAACTGAAACGGCGCTGGCCAGGTGAATGAAAAGAGTGCCTGAAAGACCGGCGCTCGAGAGCCGGAATTGAAATTTTTCCACCAGAAAAGTCGGAGTCCAGGTGAGAAAAATCGTGGCGACAAAATTGACACCCACAAACACGAGCATCAAAAGGACTGCGGAGGGCGTCCGGAACAATTGGGATAGAACCTCCCGAAAGGCTGCAGGCTTTTGAATCTCCGGACGTTCTGAAGCGGCGGCGGGGAGATCCGCCGCGCCACGTCGTGGTTCGATCAGGAAAAAATAGAGCACAACCGACAGAACCATTCCCGCGCCGCCAAATATATAAAAACCGAAGCGCCATCCGTAATGCTCGGCCATCCAGGCTCCAAACCAGCTTCCTGCAATGGTTCCAATATAGACGCTGGATTGATGGAAGGAGAGGGCCTTGGAACGGGTGGCCTTGCCGTGGTAATCGCTGGTCAGCGACATTGATGCCGGAAAATAAAACGTTTCACCAAACCCCTCCAGCGCGCGGACTGTCACAAAATGCCAGAGCTTGGAACACCATCCGGTGAAAACCGTGACCAGGCTCCAGAAAAAACAGCCGCCCAGGATCAAATCTTTTCTTCGAACACGATCCCCGACGAAACCGGCCAGCGGGGCGGCACCGGCGTAAACCCACATGAACGCGGAACCAATCAAACCCAGCTGGACTTTGTCGAATCCATACTCTTCCTTGAGTTTTGGAAAAACCGCGAAAATGGCCTGGCGATCGGCGTAGTTGAAAAAACAGACCAGCCAGAGCATGAACACCACCGACCACTTGTAGTTCGGACCAGTGGAGGAGGTTGGAGGCTGGGACTGCTTCATGCAGTGCAGGACTTTGGTTTACGGGCTGGGCCACTTACCGTCCTTGAGCGGTCGGGAGCGAAGTCCGGCGGAATCCACCAGGACATGTTTGATCCGGGTTCTCTGCCAGGTGTAAGTGATATGGATTTTTCCGTCCCCGGCCTGGATCACGGCTGGATACGAATATTCACCGGGTTGATCCTCCAGAACCAGGGCCGCCTCCCAGTCCGTCCCATCCCGTGAAAGCGAAACGTTGAGGGGGGATCGGCCTTTCTTAGTGTGATTATAAACAATCAGGTGGCGCCCGTCCTTTAAGGTGACCGCGTCGGTGCCTGCGCTCGGGTTTGGAAGAGTGGTGGCCGTCATCTCCGTCCAGGTTTTCCCAAGATCGGAGGACCATGACTGGAAGACTTTTCCTTGCTGACTGCGTCCGATGGTTTGCAGGCGACCGTCGGGATGGAAAAGGATGCTGGGTTGGATGGCATCCCACTTTTTCCCGTCATTGATCGGGGCGGTGCGGCTCCAGGTTTTGCCGAGGTCGCGGGTAAATTCAAAATGAACCATCCATCCCTTGTCCTCACTGCTGGAGGGGCAGAGCAGCCGCCCGTCGGAAAGCAGCACTGGTTTGTTTTTGATCGGGCCGTAGATTCCTTCCGGCAGCCTCTTCGGCTCAGACCAGGTTTTTCCACCATCAACCGATTCCGTCAGCATGCCCCACCAATAATCCGGGTCCGGGCCCGCTTTGTAGAAAAGTAGCAGCGGCCCTCCATTGGGTTGAAACAAAACAGGGTTCCATGTCGGATGTCGGTGGTTGGTCCCGTCGGCTTTCAAATACTGTATCCCGTTCGCGACCTCCACGGGAGCGGACCAAGCATTCTTTTCAAAACGCGAAACCCAGATCCCGACACCCGGATGTTTTTCGAACTCTCCGCCGAACCAAGCACAGACCAGCCCGTCCGGTGTTTCCACAATGGTTGACGCATGGCAGCTCGGAAAAGGAGCCTGCTCGTAAATAAATTCACCCTTGAGGTAACCGGGTTGTTTCTGCAGATCCAAACCAAACGCGGGATGAATCATGGAACCGGCGCAAAAAATGCCCGCCATGGCGATCAATCCGGCAAGGGGGCGGGTGCAGAAATTTTTTTGATTCCCCGGACGGCAAAACAGATGGATGAAATTCATAAGGGCTGTTCCTGAAGAATGTCAGGAACCGTCCTCGTGAACAATATCTTACTCATTGAGACGCAACCGACGTTGGGGTTGAAAAATTTGAATTCATAGGCATGTTCCAAACATACTTCAAAGGCATGGTGATTCCGACCAGCACAATGAACGAAGCGCCTTCGATCAGACCTGCATGCCGTAAAAATCGACCGGGATTTTTCATGGAATCATTTCACCAGTCGGCGGATTGATAGTCCTTCAAAAAATTTCCCCAGACATGCTCCGATGTGTTGAATCCGGAAATGATCGGGTCCACGATGCGCGCGGCGCCGTCCACGATGTCCAGGGGCGGATGGAACCGGTGCTCTTCGGTCTTCCGGGTGGCGATCTCGACCGGATCTTCGTCTGTGACCCATCCTGTATCGACGCTGTTCATGTGGATTCCACCGGCGTGATAATCGGCTGCCGAAGTGCGGGTCATCATGTTCAACGCCGCCTTCGCCATATTGGTGTGAGGGTGACGGGTGGTTTTAAACTTGCGGTAAAACTGACCCTCCACCGCCGAGACGTTCACGATATGTTTGTCCCTCTCCGGAGTTCGAAGCATCAATGGTTTCAGCTGCGCATTGATTAGAAAAGGGGCGATGGCGTTGACCAGCTGGACTTCCATCAATTCCACCGAGGTCACCTCGGCCATGGTGAGCCGCCAGGAATTGTGGGCGCGCAAATCGACCTGCTGCAAATCCTGGTCCAGCCTGCCTGCGGGAAACAATTCGTTTTGAACCGAATCCTCACCCGGCAAAAGAGGAATCTGGGAGAGCTCCGCTGAACGAACGACGCCGATGGACCGGTTGATATCGGACGGTTTTCCCAGTGCGCCGCCGGGCAGCAACTGGGCGCCGCGCAACCCTTCGTAAGGGCCCAGGAGTTTTTGAATCCTGCCCGCCCGTTCCCCGGCGATTTCCGTTTCACGCGCCATCATATGCTGATAAAACGCCGGGGGTCGCCGGACCGTCTGACATGCATTGTTGATGATAAAATCGAGACGGTCGCGGGTGGCCAGCAAGTGCGAACAGAAAGCTTCCACACTAGGGGTGTGCCGCAGATCGAGGCCGAATATTTCAAGCCGATCCCCCCAGTTTTCAAAATCCGGCTCCTGCGCGTAGCGCGCCGCCGAATCTCGGGGGAAACGGGTGGTCACGATCAATCGCGCACCCGCCCGCAGCAGCTTGATTCCAGCTTGATATCCGATTTTGACACGGCCTCCGGTCAAAAGCGCCGTGCGCCCGCTCAGGTCTGCGGTCTCCGTCCTTTTACGGAAATTCAGCGTGGCGCACTGGGGGCAGAGCTGGTCGTAGAAATGATGAATCTCGCTGTAGTCACGTTTGCAGATGTAACAATTCTGAGGTTCAACCACTTCGCGAAATTCAGAATCATTCTCGATCTCGCGCTGTTCGAAACCGGTTGGAGGAAAAACATTGGGTGTGGTGAACACGGTCTCGCGCCGTAATTTTCTGATCCCGGTTTGAGTGAGCAGATCCTGGTCCCGCCGGAGCTTCTCGGCCTTCCGTTTCCGGCGGGTGGCCCGGATCAGGCGACGTTGATCGGAGGGATCAGGCATCGCCACCCTACCAGCGGCTTGCAAGAAACGTTTTCGTTCGGTCTGTGAAACTTGACCCAGGAGCCCGCGATTTCCAGCTACTTTTTCCAGCACCTCGGACGCCTGTCGCACCTGTTCAGTCCAGCCAACCGGATTTGAATCCGTGGCCAGAGCTGTCGTTTGCTGGTTTTGTTCACTGATCATGGATTTGTTTCGCGGGTCACTTTTCCGTCCGGAGAACATATTTCCTCCGCCATCAGCGTCAAGGATCAGAAAATGTTCCGGATTGGCCAGGTTGATGTTCAACGGGGAAGAACCCCGGCCAGACGTTTCGAAAACTCCACGGCGCCCGCTGGGCTCAGATGGATCACATCGGCAAAGAGGCTGGGATCGTTGATCCAATCGGAAGCTTCAAGGTAAGAAATTCCGCTCCGGGCTGAGGCCAGCTGTTTCAGATGCGCCCGGTATTCCCGCCATTCGTCCGTTTGATAGAATAATTTTTGGTGCTGCGGCGAGATCGGCATTTCCACCAGAACCACTTTCATCCCTTTGTCGGCGGCGGACTGCATCATGGCCTTGATCGCTTCATTAAACCCGAGGTTTAGATTTAATTTACATTTCTGGATAAAATCGGCCTGGCTGGCGCTTTGCAGACTTTGGAAGTCGTTCACCCTTCCGAACTGGTTGACCTTCTGTTTGGGCATGCCCCATTCCTCGGCACGCCTGCGCCAGGCATCGACTTTTCCCCACCAGCTCACCCGTTCGGTGACCATGGGTATCTTGCTCACCAGCCTCCACTGAACTGGAGCTAACACCGAACCGGATTCATAAAGTCGCGCAGCCTCGGCAGAATCGATGTAAAAACTGATGCTGGAGTTGCCGAGTATGTCGCGCCAGGTTCCTGCGTTCGGTTCTGTGATTTGAAAGTCAAAAAAACCATAAACCAGCACCCTCGGACTGTTCTTTTCCAACATTCGCTTGAGGATGAGACGATGTTCCACAGTTCTGGACCAGCCCAGGGCAATATTCATGGAAATCACCGATGGGGGAACTGACGACCGGAAGACAGCCTCGTCGATCCCGGAAGCCATCAAGGAGTTACCGAGAAAAACATGGGTCGCCTGGTGTGTGTTGCCGAGCTTGCGATAAAGGGCCTTGGCGGGGGTGGCCTGCGTCAGGCGGCTGAGGCAGACGTTCCATACCACCAGCAGCAACAGGAGCAGCAGCAGTTGTCGGAGCAAGGATCGCATTAGAAATCGATATAGATAAATTTCGAACTCTGGCCGCAAAAAACGGAGATCATGAGGATCAGGAGGAACCACCACAAACTCCACCAGAGACTTTCACCCTTTAGGTTCAGGCCTGGAGGTCCGCTTTCACGAACCCCTCCGACCCATTCAAGGAGCTGTTTCAACCAAGTGATTGTTTTCATAACGGGAACGAAAATAGTTTCCGGAAAAAAAGCAGGGCGGTGCTGATGTCCATGCAGAAAAAAGCCCAGCCCAGATTCACCGAAACATAAGTCAAAAGGGTGCGCCAGACGATTCCAAACCTGTTTGGAGTGGTTTTCGCCCATCTGCTTTTGCTCCAGAAACGGTGGATCACCAGCAAAATTCCATGCCACAAACCCCAGACAAGAAAGTTCAACCCCGCCCCATGCCACAGGCCGCTGAGTAGCATGGTCAGAAGGATGTTCCGGTAAATCAACGGCACGACGACCCGTGATCCGCCCATGGGAATGAACAGGTAATCGACCAGCCAGCGGTAGAGCGAGATGTGCCAGTGTTTCCAGAACTCAGCGATGTTCCTCCGGAAATAGGGCCAGTCGAAATTTTCCGGCACCACGAGTCCGAAGAGCCGGGCTGAACCGATCGCGATGTCGGAATACGCGGAAAAATCGAAATAGATTTTTAATCCATAGGCAAACAACCAGAGCAATAACAGCCACTTCGGCGCTGCCTCCACATCACCCTTGTTGAGGTGCACGGTGACGCTGGTGAGGAAGTCGGCGATGGCAAATTTTTTCACCAGCCCGCAGAGGATTCGCGTGATTCCAACCCGCCAGTCTGTGGCCGCATCCAGGCTCGGTTTTCGAAGTTTGGGCAGGAAATCCTGAAATCGTTTGATCGGACCGGCCACCATGGTGGGGAAAAAAAGAATGAAAGCCAGGTATTCAAAAAAAGTTCCCTGCTCGGTTTTCCCCTGCCGCCGGTCCATCGCGTAATGGATGAATTCAAAAGTGAAAAAGGAGATGCCAAGCGGCAGGAACGCATTTTTCCAGGTGAAGGAGTTTCCCGGTCCAACGAACAGGTTCGCCAGGAAGTTCCAATATTTAAACAGCACCAGGATGAGAACAGCCTGCACCACTCCGACCAGACACCAACGCGATCCGGGACGGTATAGCCGGCTGAAAATCGATTCCCAAAGGAAGATCAGAATGCATGCGGCGGCCGCGATTCCGTTTAAATCCACCCAGGAAAAATAGACAAAGAAGGCCACGCCGAACGCCACGCAAACACCCGGTTTATAGGGAGCCGGCAACAGCCGGAAGAGGATGGCGGACGGGATCAGGAACCAGAAAAAATACTCGAATGTGTTGAATATCATCCCGTTTTCCCATTGTTCAGCAGCATGACGTTGTCACAGGCTGAATATCGGCATTTAACCGAAAGCCCGGTAGTTTTTTCGGCCGGTTACATGATCAATCCGCGCAAAATGCCCTCTAGCCAAGGCTTTTGGCAAGACTCCTTGAGCTCAGCCGCTTAAAGAGGGCGTGATTAAAATCAGGTGAGCTGAGGTTTGGAATGCCGGCTTTTAGCCGGTGGAACTGGAATGGACAAAGGCATCTAAAGTAGGCCTGAAGGCGGTACTCCGTACATGGGAACGTTCCCGTTCCCATCCATCTCACGCGCTTCCAATCGCACCCACATAAAGATGACGCCCGTCTGGCCAAGTTCCCAAATTCGTCGCTGCGGAGACAATTTCATTTTAAAAACAGGTCCTAAAGTCTTCCGGCCCCCATGACGATAGCTTTTCGAGCCCCTCTCCTCGGCACCGGGAAACAGTGGCTCGAAAGAAGTTTATGAAAACCGTCATTTTTAGTCTCTTACCGCTGGCCTTGAACGCTTCAATCGCCCATGCCGCATCCGATTCTCCATCATCGTCAACCGCTCAAACGGATGCGTTGGTTTTCCTCTGGCTGGTGGCTTTGTCGTTTGGCATCAAACTGGCCTTGGTCTTCTGTTTTTCGAGACGCTGCCAAAAACTGGCATCCATCTCGAATGCACAGAAAAGAGAAATCGCGGATTTAAAGTCGAAAGGGCATCGCTGAAGGGCTGGGCAGCCAGGTATTGACAGTCCCCCGCCTCCACTGCTTCAACGGCCCGCTGCTCCTGATCTGATTCTAGGCTTGTGCTAAATGTTGTTTTGAAAAAAAGTGCTTCATGGGCACTCCTCAAGCGTGGGTAGAAGTCAAAGACCTGCATAAAGAATATCGCTCCGGAGCGGGAATGATCCCCATTCTCACCGGAGTGAATCTCCGGCTCGATCGAGGCGAAGCCGTAGCCATCGTGGGACCATCCGGCTCGGGCAAGAGCACCTTGCTCAATATTATCGGCACCCTGGAGCCGCCCACCAGCGGAGAGGTCTTGCTGGATGGAAAGAATGTTGCTTTGCTGGACGAGGAAGCCACCGCGCGCATCCGGAACCAGGAGATCGGCTTCATATTTCAGGCGCACCATCTCCTTCCTCAATGTTCCGTGCTCGAAAACGTCCTCGTTCCGACCATCGTCCAACCTGAAGGCGAGATCCGAAAAACCGCTCCGGAAAGGGCGAAGATGCTGCTTGAACGGGTAGGCCTGGGACAACGCTTACACCACCGGCCAGGGCAGCTTTCCGGAGGTGAACAACAACGTGTGGCTGTGGTCCGGGCGCTGATCAACCAGCCCAAGGTTCTCCTGGCGGACGAACCCACCGGTTCGCTGGACCGCCAATCGGCCCTGGAACTTTCCGAACTTTTGGTCGAACTGAATCGCGAACAAAGACTGGCGCTGATTGTGGTCACCCATTCTATAGATCTGGCGAAGAAAGTGGGCCGAGCCTTGGAACTTCGAGACCATCAGTTACGAGAAGTTTCACTCTGATCAAGATCCCTCTCAATGTCATCCTGTCAAAACTGCCGCCGATCTGTTCCTCCATCACATCAAGACTGCACTTGCAACGCCAGATTGATCGCGGCAGTCATGCTGTTGGAGTCTGCAATCCCCTTGCCGACAATGTTGTAGGCCGTTCCGTGGTCAGGCGAAGTCCGGACAAAAGGCAGACCAAGCGTCCAGTTGATTCCGTTTTCGAATGCCACCATTTTCAGAGGAATGAGCCCCTGATCATGATACATGCAGACCACAACATCGTAATCGCCACGATAAGCAAAATAAAACAGTGAATCCCCGGCGTGCGGTCCTGAGACATCAAACCCTTCACGCTGAAAGTCCTTCACCACGGGAAGGATCAGTTCAACATCTTCGCGGCCGATTTCGCCCCCCTCACCCGCGTGAGGGTTGAGGCCGCAAACACCGATCTTGAAACGTGGCAGCCGGAGCTTTGCACAGGAATCAATCCCCAGACGGATCGCCAGCCGGATTTTTTCCGCGCTCAGCTCCGCAGAAACCCGCGCGATCGGGAGGTGATTGGTGACCAGCACCACCCGCAGCCATTGTTGGTTTCTGTCCGGGCCCAGAAGCATCATGGCGGTTTCCTTGGTCCCGGCCAGGGCGGACAAATATTCGGTCTGCCCGACGAAATCGTAACCGGCCTTGATGATGGATTCCTTATTGACCGGCGCGGTCACCAATGCGTCCGCCTTTCCGTCAAGACAGAGTCGCGCACCCTTTTCGAGGGTGATCATCGAGGCTACGGCCGACTCGCGGCCACCCTGCTCCAGAACGGACCTGAGCGGATGGTCAAACGGGTCGATGATTCCTGTCTCCCCAGGAGACGACGGGAAAGAGTTGACGAATCTCAGGCCGGTATGGAGCCGCTCATTCAGCTGGTGGTAGAGCGTGCGGTCACCGATCAAAGTGAAACTGTGGTCGGGAGCCGAGTGCCGCGCCGCGAGCGCTTTCAGCGTCACCTCCGGTCCGCCACCT
>Ga0163152_10009349_pt1 | contig 10238 bp, 10 predicted proteins | sample OliLakLV19MP8IB2_FD_148635 | JGI IMG/M metagenome (GOLD analysis project Ga0163152, IMG submission 148635) | Freshwater microbial mat bacterial communities from Lake Vanda, McMurdo Dry Valleys, Antarctica - Oligotrophic Lake LV.19.MP8.IB-2 | ecosystem: Environmental > Aquatic > Freshwater >...
CTCGATATGATCCTGTTGGCTACCTGCACCGGTGACTATCCCCTTCCTGCGACCGCCTGTCTGATTCAACATCGGCTGGGGGCCACGCGTGCGGCGGCCTGCGATCTGTCGGCCGCTTGTTGCGGCTTCGTTTATGCGTTATCGGTGGCGGATGCCTATGTGAAGTCCGGCATGCGCCACGTGTTGATCGTCGGGTCGGAAGTGATGTCGGCGATTACCGACTGGACCGATCGCAATACCTGTATCTTGTTTGGCGATGGGGCTGGAGCGGCCGTCATCAGCGCCAGTGAGAACGAGCGTGGTATCCTATCCACGCATCTTCGTTCCGATGGCAGCCTCTGCGATTTGATTGCGGTGCCGGGGGGCGGGTCACGTATGCCGCCTTCTGAAACGGTCGTGGCGGAACGGATGCAATACATCAAGATGAAGGGGAACGAGACGTTTAAGGTGGCGGTTCGAACCTTGGAAGAAGTCGCGCGTGAGACCTTGGACGCGAATAATTTCCAAGTGGAAGACCTCGACCTCTATGTCCCGCATCAGGCCAATATACGAATTCTGAAGGCCGTGGCCAGTCGTCTCGGGCTTCCGCCTGAAAAAATGATGTTGAATCTCGACCGGTATGGAAATACCTCGGCCGCTTCGATTCCCATCGCTTTGGATGAAGCTGTGCGCCAGGGGCGAATCAAAGAGGGAAGTCTTGTGATGTTAGGGGCCTTCGGGGCTGGGCTCACCTGGGCATCGGCACTCATTCGATGGTAGCAGAAGCGGCTGCCATCCATCAGCGTTCAGCTCAGAGGAATAGCCGATCGTCGACAGCGATGGACTCACGGATCCGAAGAACTTTTCCCGTTGACATTCAAGGGAAATTCGACGATATCTAGCTCACGGAGAGGGTGCAGTGCGCTTGCTCCAGCGTCGATGATGATTAATGATGAACGTAACCGGTAACTTCGTGCCATCACGCCAGTAGTATGACGACTCCCCAATCAAGAAGTGCATCCAGTATCGGGTTGGTTTTCCCAGGGCAGGGGTCCCAGTCTGTCGGGATGGGGAAGGCGTTGGCCGAGGCCTATCCGGATATCAGGAGTCTCTATGATCAGGCGTCATCGGTGCTGGGATACGATATTGCCGCATTATGTTTTGAGGGACCATCCGAACGATTGAATCTCACGGAATATACTCAGCCGGCTTTATTGGTGAGCAGTATGGCCGCGCTCCATGCGTTTAAGCCATTGGGTCTCACGCCGATCGCAGTGGCCGGACATAGCTTGGGTGAATACTCGGCTCTTGTCGCTGCCGGCGGAATGACCTATCGTGAGGCGGTGGGGATCGTGCAGAAGCGAGCACGGTATATGGCCGAAGCCGTGCCGCCAGGGACAGGGCTCGTCGCTGCATTGCTCGGGCTCGCAGCAGACGTGGTGAAAGAGGTCTGTCGGGAAGCCTCCGCTGTCGGCGTCGTGGCTGCGGCGAATTTCAACTCGCCTGGTCAGGTGGTCATTGCCGGAGAAAAGGCCGCGGTAGAACGGGCTATTGAATTGGCAAAGGCTAAGGGCTGTAAGAAGGCGATTCTCCTTCCCGTCAGTGTGCCTGTGCATACGCCGCTGATGCAGGCAGCGGCTGATCGGCTCGCTGGAGAGCTTGCGGCGATCAGATGGTCCGATCTCAAGATGCCGCTGGTCAATAATGCGGAAGCCAGGCCGATCGCCAAAGCCGGTGATATTCAGGCCTCATTGGTTCGGCAACTTCCTTCGTCAGTGCTCTGGGAAGATTCGGTGAAGGCGATGGCCGCGATGGGAGTGACGACGTTCGTCGAGGTTGGGCCTGGAACGGTGTTGAGTGGCTTGATTAAACGAATTGTTCCGGACGCAATGACCCTGAATGTCAATGACCTGAAGTCGCTCGAGGCGACCCGTACGGCGTTCAGTGCATAAAGGAATGTGAGGAGCGAGCGGATGTCACTTCAAGGAAAAGTTGCGATTGTTACAGGGGCGGCGCAAGGAATCGGCCGGGCGATTGCAGAAGTCTTGGCGCAAGCCGGGGCCGATATTGTGGTTGCCGACCTTGACCCGATCCGGTCAAAAGATACGGTGGGGGCGGTGGAGCAGTTGGGGCGCAGGGCGCTGAACGTCAAAGTCAATGTGGCGGATGGCATAGACACCAAAGCCATGGTTGATCAGGTGATCAAGGAATGGGGGAAGGTCGACATCCTGGTGAACAATGCCGGGATCACGCGTGACGGCTTGTTGTTGCGGATGAAGGAAGAAGACTGGAACCTGGTATTACAAGTAAACTTGACCGGGACGTTCAATTGTATCAAAGCGGTCTTGCTCCCGATGACCAAGCAGCGGTATGGTCGTATCGTCAATATTGCGTCGATCGTCGGCGTGATGGGGAATGTAGGCCAGGCCAATTACGCAGCATCGAAAGCGGCGGTGATCGGATTGACCAAGACGGTCGCGCGGGAATATGCGAGCCGAGCCGTGACGGTGAATGCCGTTGCGCCAGGATTTATCGATACCGCCATGACGCAGGGATTGTCGACGGAGGTGAAAGATACCCTCCAAAAACAAATTCCGTTGGGGCGATTGGGTACGCCGGCGGATATTGCCGCGGCGGTGCGTTTTCTCGTATCGGACGAGGCCGCATACATCACGGGGCATGTGTTGCATGTGAACGGGGGAATGTTGATGCCCTGACGACTGTGTGGACAGAGTATTGTAAAGTGCTGCGGCGACAGATTCGCAGCAAGAAGGAGGATTTAAGATGGGGAAGGAGGCAGGGAAATCAATGGGTACTGTGGAAGAACGGGTCAAGAAAATTATCGGAGAGCAGCTCGGAGTCGAGGAGGATGAGGTCACACTTGAAGCCAGTTTCGTGGAAGACCTTGGTGCCGACTCGCTCGATACCGTTGAGCTGGTGATGGCCCTCGAAGAAGAGTTCGGTATCGAGATCCCCGACGAAGACGCAGAGAAGATTCTGACGGTCGGGAAAGCGTTAGACTACATCAAGGAAAAGGCCTAAGGGGCGCAGGACGTTATGAGTGCTCGTTCGACCAGGCGGATCGTCATAACCGGTCTGGGGCTTATCACGCCTCTGGGGACCGGTGTCGAAAAGACCTGGAAGGCTATCTGTGCCGGTGAATCCGGCATAGGCCGGATCACCAAATTCGATCCCGCAGCCTACGATGCCCAGATTGCCGGAGAAGTGAAAGACTTCGACCCAGCCCAGTTCATCGAGAAGAAAGAAATTAAAAAGATGGATGCCTTCATCCATTACGCCGTGGGGGCAGCCCAGCTGGCGGTGGATGATGCGGCGTTCACCGTGGCGCCGGAAGAGGCCACGCGAGTCGGCGTCTATATCGGGTCGGGCATCGGAGGGCTAGGCTCGATCGAGCACTACCACAAGATTTTGCAGGAAAAAGGCCCCGGGCGGGTCTCGCCATTTTTCATTCCGATGACTATCATCAACCTGGCTTCGGGACAGGTGGCGATCAGACTGGGCGCCAAGGGGCCGAACTCTTGCGCGGTCACGGCTTGTGCGACGGGTAATCACTGTATCGGCGACGCATATCGATTGATTCAGGCGGGCGATGCCGATGTCATGATCGCGGGCGGGGCGGAAGCGGCCATTACGCCGTTGGGGGTTGCAGGGTTTGCGGCGTCGAAAGCGTTGTCGTTTCGCAACGATGACCCGACGAAAGCGAGCCGACCGTTCGACAAGGATCGTGACGGCTTCGTGCTCGGCGAAGGCGCCGGAGTCGTGGTCTTGGAGGAACTGGAGCATGCGCGTCGGCGCGGGGTTCGAATCTATGCCGAACTCATCGGCTATGCCATGAATAGCGACGCCTACCATATTACCGCCCCGTCCGAAGAGGGAGAAGGCGCAGTTCGCTGTATGGAGCTGGCGCTTAAGGATGCCGGTATCGGCAAGGACCAGGTCGGGTACATCAACGCGCATGGCACCTCGACGATGGCGGATGCCATTGAGACCAAGGCTATCAAGCAGGTGTTCGGTAAACGGGCCTATCAGATTCCGGTGAGTTCGACCAAGTCGATGACCGGCCATTTACTCGGGGCGGCCGGTGGGATTGAAGCGGTGTTTAGCGTGCTGGCGCTTTACCACGGGATGCTGCCTCCGACGATCAACCTAGATCATCCGGATCCTGCATGCGATTTGGACTACATTCCACACAAGGCCAGGCTGGCTGCCGTGACGGTTGCGCTGTCGAACTCATTCGGATTCGGCGGGGTTAATGCCTGTTTGCTCTTTAGAAAACCAGACGCCTAACAGGTCTGTGCGAGGGGTATACTCGCCACTATGACTTCGGTTTCATCCATCGACTTGCTCCAATCCTCCTTAGCTTATCGATTCAAGACCTTTGCCTTGCTCGAGGAAGCCTTAACACATTCTTCCCTCGTCAACGAACAGAGATCGGTTTCACCTCAACATAACGAGCGGCTCGAATTTCTCGGCGATGCCGTGCTGTCGCTGGTGATGAGCGAGTATCTCGCGTCCGCATTGCCGCAGTCTTCAGAGGGAGCCCTCTCGAAATTGAAAGCACAATTGGTGAGTGAAGCTTCGCTTGCGGCTGTGGCTCGACGGTTGAGCCTGGGTGAGCATCTGAAGCTGGGCCGCGGGGAAGACCGTTCGAAGGGTCGCGAGAAAGACTCGCTGTTAGCCGATGCGCTGGAAGCGGTGCTGGCCGCCGTTCATCTTGACGGAGGTTTCGACGCCAGCCGCATGGTGACGCGCCATATTTTCGCAGAGGAACTTGCGAATGTTGCTGCGCAGCAGGAGCAGCCGGGAGCTGGCGACTACAAGACGCAGTTTCAGGAATGGTGCCAAAAGAGGCATGATACCTTGCCGCGGTATGCGACCGTTCGTGAAACAGGACTCGACCACCAGAAGTTATTCGAAGTAGAACTGTCCATCCAAGGCGAGGTCGTGGGCATGGGGTCAGGACGAAGCAAGAAAGAAGCAGAGCAACAGGCGGCGAAGCAGGCCCTCGAACAGGTAGGGCGTTAATTCTGTCGGCAGGGTTAGGGTACGGCGATTCACAACGAGACTAGTTCTCATTTCAGGGAGGCGGATGATGCAGCGACGAGTCATGGTAGGACGTGTGGCGATGATGCTGGTGCTGGGCGTAAGTCTGTTGTGGGGAATGGGCGCAGTCTCAGCGGCCGATAAGGCTCCAGCAGTGAAAGCGGGGAAAGTGGAAGGGGTGAAGGGACCACGAGCGATTATTACCACGAGGTTTGGCGAGATCGAGGTCGCGTTTTTCCCAGACAAGGCCCCCGAACATGTCAAAAACTTTATCGCGTTGGCGAAGTCTGGATTCTACAACGGGACCATCTTTCATCGAGTGATTCCCGGGTTCATGATCCAGGGCGGCGATCCCAACACGAAAGATCTGAACAAGCCGGAGACCTATGGCCAAGGAGGGCCGAGCCAGCGGCTGAAGGCGGAGTTCAACGAGATTCCTCACCGGCGAGGAATTCTCTCCATGGCGCGAACGAGCGACCCCAATAGCGCCGGGTCACAGTTCTATATTGTCGTGAAGGATTCGAATTTTCTTGATGGGCAGTATACGGTGTTTGGCGAAGTGGTGAGGGGGATGGAGGTGGCGGATAAGATTGTCAGTTCGCCGAGGAACAACCGTGACCTTCCGAATGAGCGTGTGGAGATAACGGTCGTGGTGGCCGAGTAGCGATGAGGGGTTGGAGGACCATGATGTGTGAATCTTCCGCGACGAGGAGCCTCATGCTCTGCGGACTATTGTTGGCGATCGGCCTGCACACTGGGTGTGGAGGACAGGCGGAGGTACAACCAGTTGTGCCTCCGCCTGTCCCTGGCCCGAGAGCCATTATCAAGACCAAGTTCGGCGAGATTCACTTCAAGTTCTACCCTGATGTGGCTCCGAACCATGTCCAGAACTTCATCAAGCTGGCCAAGTCTGGCTTTTACGATGGGACGATTTTTCACCGGGTCATTCCAGGTTTCATGATCCAGGGCGGTGATCCCAATACCAAGAACTCGCTGCGCAAGGAGACATATGGGGCGGGTGGGCCGAAGGATGAGAAGGGGAATTCCATCCTCCTCAAGGCGGAATTCAGCGACACCCCTCACAAGCGCGGTATTGTGTCGATGGCCAGAGCGACTGAGCCCGATACTGCCGGGTCGCAGTTTTTTATTGTGGTCGAGCCGTCTCACTTCCTCGATGGAAAATATACGGCATTCGGCGAGGTGACCAAGGGCCTTGGTATCGCCGATAGGATCGTGAGCTTGCCGAAAAACGATCATGACCTGCCGAACGAGCGGATTGAGATGACGGTGACGATTGTTGAATAGCATCGCGGTCTCACCGACTTCCATGTATACATCGAGCGCGCACATTCTTATTGCGCGCTCGATGTATACAGTTGGAGTCCGTGAGGCCGCACTGCTTGTGGAAGGTAGAAGGTGAAGAGAGAACGCTATTTGATGTTTTCGAGCAGTGTGCGGAGGCGGGCTTGTTCGGATGGGAAGAAGAGAATGAAGTTGAGACCGAATGCGTTGCCTGAGACCCACCGCACGGAGGCCCGTTCGACCTTCACCGGTGGTGACTGGTCCGGAAGGTGTAGCAGGAGGTGAACGTCGAGTCCTTCGGCCATATTGATGTCGGACTCGGCTCGACAGCCTGAAGTCGAGATGTTCGTCACAGTGGCGTCTCCTTCGACCTCTCCTGAAGAAAATCCGATCGTGCAATGTAGCTCCACCCGGCGTGCTTTTCTGATCTTTTGGTTTTTTCCTTGGCTCATAGTGTGTAGCCTGCCGTCTTCGCGGGTGGTGACTGATTTTTAGTGGTGGTGCTGGCACCCTGGGTCGTGGGTATGTTGCTCAGGGGCCGGGGGCGGCATGAACTGTTGTCCTGGTAAGATGATGTGGCCCGGCTCACGCTGTTTAGTCAGGTGGTCTGCAATATCAGGATGGTACGCTCGCACATAGCCGATGAGTCCACCGAGGAATCGTTGCGATTGGAAGTCCGTACCGGAAAAGTGTGAGACGAAGGCGATCGCACGGTCTAGTATTTCGGGTGCGTCTGACATGTCGGCGATCTGCTGAGGGTTCTGCTTTTTGAACGCGTCGTACTCCTTTTTGAGATGCTCTGCGAAGACCGGCGACGGTGTGGCAGGCACATGGAGGGGGCTGAGCGTTCGTCGCAAGCCTTGAAGCGCCGCCACGATTTCCGCATCTTGTCCGTCGCGGCGTCCCTGGAAATATCCAAAGATCACCACTTCGACGAGATTGAACAGGGCCACAGCCTTCTCGCCACCCAGCTTTCCCAACTCACGATAGAAGTCTCGCCTGACCGGCATGAATTGTACGGCAAGCCGCTTCTGCTGATAGTCGCTCCCGGTTTCAAGGTAGACGCAGTCAGCGGGGCATGAGACCCGCACGATCCGGTGTTCGCCGCAACATTGGCTGCAGATTTGCCCGGCCAAGGCGGGACAGGGTCGTTTGCCTTTTCGTTGTGTGCAATAGGCGCATTGGCTCATTTTTTTGCGGGTCCTTCTGACGCCGGTTTCTGTGGTGGAGGGATAAAGCCATAGTCCGCTAACGTCCGTTTTTCCTGCTTGGGCTTTCCATCGCTGGGGGTTTCAAGCCCGTTCATTTCGGCGGCGTTGGCAAATTCATACGGAACGAGGATGAGGTTGTTTGCACGGTCGATACTCAGATCTCCCGGTGTGGGTAAGAACTCGGCGATGACTTGAAACCTTTTGTCCCAGCTCATTCGCCAGACCTTTCCCGTCGTAAAATCTGACACATACATGTTGCCCCACCGGTCGAAATCCACTCCGCGGAGATTCTGAAAGCGGCTGGAAAAGAATCCGTTGGAGAAGAGCACTGTCACGATGCCTTCCGGTGAGATCTCGGAAATTTTCCCCTTATCCCAACTCACCGCAATGATCTGGCCGGACCTGGGGTGGACGGCAAGTCCAGAGGGGCCAGCCAGGGCATGGTCTGTGACCAGTACGGACAAAGTCTGGGTGGCCAGATCGACGCGGTAGATCGTATTGGCTTTTTGGTCTGAGCAATACAAGTGGCCCTTGCCATCGAAGGTCACATCGCTCAAGGAGGCTTGTGGACGCACGGACTGTGAGGCGACAGGCGATCGGATGGTGAGTGCCAGGACGGGCTTCCCGGTGGTTGTATCAAAGCCCCGCAGGGTATCGAGGTCGGCCACGTAGAGCACATGCTCTACCAGGGCCATGCCTTTGGGGGCATGGAGAATGACGCCCTCCTTCCCGCCTTGAATAAATTTCAGATTGAGGAGTTTGCCATTGGGATCGAGTTTGGTGATGAATCCGTTGTTGTCAGCAGTTTCAGGCTCCCCGTTAACGCTCGAGATGAAATAGCCCTTCGCGACGGAGTCGTTGACGAAGCTGTAGGGAGACTCCAGTTCCGTCACCGTGATCTGGGCGCCAATGGGGCTCACGACTGCGACAGAAAGAATCCAGATACACCAGGAGACCGGATGGCACATGGTGCGTATGAGAAGGGACATGAGGAGGGAAGTTCTCTTCACAGGGTCGATAGTTGTTGGCCGTGGTTGACGGGTGTATCGTAGCTGCCAGGCTCAGAGCCTGTCAAGAAACAGACGTGAAGCGTAAATGGTGAAACGTGAGAGGTGGGAATGGACAAGGATTATTTCCTCTTCTATTTCACGTCTTACGCGTCGCGTTTCACGCAGGGTGGTCGTTGACTTGCTCAAAAATGCCCTGCTATGGTGCTCTGATTTTCCTGACGATCTCTCAACGGAGGAGGAATCCGTGGCAGCACGATTAATCGACGGCAAAACCTTGGCACTACAAGTACGGGAGCGGTTAGTAGGCGAATCGGCGGCGGTGTTGGCCAAGACCGGGATGAAGCCGGGTCTCGCCACGATTTTGGTGGGCGACGATCCCGCATCACATCAGTATGTGAAGAGCAAACAGAAAGCTTGCGATGCGGCAGGTATTTATATTGACGACCATAAGCTGCCGGCGAGCACGACTCAGGCAGAGTTGCTGGCCTTGATCGAGAAGAAAAACGCCGATCCGAAGATTCACGGCATTTTGGTGCAGCTCCCTCTGCCAAAACATATTGAGAGCCGGGTGGTCCTCGAGGCGGTGTCGCCGAACAAGGATGCCGATGGGTTCCATCCCTATAATTTCGGTAGGCTGGTTGAAGGGAATCCGGTGTTTGAAGCCTGCACACCAAAGGGTGTCATCAAGATGATTGAGTCTACCGGTGTGGGCATCGAGGGTAAACGTGCTGTGGTCTTGGGCCGCAGCAATATTGTCGGGAAGCCGTTGGCGCTCATGCTCTTGCAACGTAACGCCACCGTGACGATTTGTCATTCCAAGACCAAAGATCTGGCAGCGGTCTGTCGTGAGGCAGAGTTGTTGCTCGTCGCGATCGGGAAGGCCAAGTTCGTGACGGCCGACATGGTGCGAGAAGGAGCGGTTGTGATTGACGTGGGCACCAATCGGTGGACGGATGGAAAGCTCTGCGGCGATGTCGATTTTGAATCGGTCAGTCAGAAGGCCGGTTGGATTAGCCCTGTGCCAGGTGGCGTGGGACCGATGACGATCGCGATGCTGCTGGACAACACGGTGGAGTCGGCCAAAAGAATGGCTGGAATGCTGTAGCAGAGACGGGGTGCGCTCTTACTCGCAGAACGCGCACGATAACACGGTGCTCGTCCGATGCGCGCAGAGGGAGCGGCTCCCTCATCCCCTGCAGTCGTGAGTGAGCGTGGAGGAGTGGAACACAAGACATGAGCCGAGAGCCGAGACGGTTACGTGAAGTGCTCGATCAGGGACAGTTTGCTGTCACGATTGAGTACAATCCCCCAAAAGGCACCAACATTTCCGGCGTGTTAGAGAATGCCAAGCAGTTGCTGGGGCGCGTGCACGGGGTCAACGTGACGGACAACACGGCGGCCGTGGTACGGGCCGGGTCCCTTCCTGTTTGCCGACTGCTCTACGAGCTCGGGCACGATCCGGTGATGCAGATAACTTGCCGTGATCGGAATCGGATTGCGATGCAGTCGGACCTCATGGGCGCCTCCATGCTCGGCATCCGCAATATTCTGTGTCTCACCGGGGACTATCCGACCGTCGGAGACCATAAAGAAGCCAAGCCGGTCTACGATCTCGATTCGGTTCAGGTCATGCAACTTGTGCAGGGGCTGAACAATGGGCAGGACATGGCCG
>Ga0163152_10009350_pt1 | contig 10236 bp, 8 predicted proteins | sample OliLakLV19MP8IB2_FD_148635 | JGI IMG/M metagenome (GOLD analysis project Ga0163152, IMG submission 148635) | Freshwater microbial mat bacterial communities from Lake Vanda, McMurdo Dry Valleys, Antarctica - Oligotrophic Lake LV.19.MP8.IB-2 | ecosystem: Environmental > Aquatic > Freshwater > Lake...
CCCCTGTCCCCCTCCCCCCGGGAGGGGGACAGGGGGTGGGGGCGATCACCACGATCTCCGATCGAACGACGCGCGGTTCACCTCGCGAGAGAACCGTGCCTGATTTCCGCCCACGTGGGCAGTGACTGCGAATCGGCCGCACAGCGATCGAATCGGTAGCCCCATGGGTTGGGCCGCCGCACACATCGAGAAACTTGCCGCCGGAGAAACGGTTTCGTTTCGCCCGACCGGCAACTCGATGGTCCCGAAGATCCGGTCGAAACAGCTTGTGACCGTGGAGCCCGTCGCTCTCGACGCCATCGCCGTCGGCGACGTCGTGCTCTGCCGAGTGAAGGGGAGCGAATACCTCCACAACGTACTCGCGATCGACTCGCCAGGCGGCCGGCTCCGGTTCCAGATCGGCAACAACCGCGGCGGAATCAACGGGTGGACCGCCGCCGTCTTCGGCCGTCTCGTGAAGGTCGAAGACTGACCCCTGGCGGGTCAGCAACGCGGTGAGGATCGTGAGACGCGCGCGCCCGACGTCGCTCCCGACGCTAAGTCGTTGCCCGCGCGATGCTTTCTTCCTAGAGTCGATCCGGTCCGGGATTTGCTCGGACAAAGGGGTTCATGGACAAGCTCGTCGTCACCGGCGGAAAACCACTCAGCGGCGAGATCGCGGTCAGCGGCGCCAAGAACTCGGCGCTCCCGCTCATTGCCGCGACCCTGCTCGCGCCCGGCACTCACGTCCTCACGAACGTGCCCAAGCTGCGCGACATCGAGACGTTCAAGAAGCTCCTCCGCTCCATGGGCTGCAAGACGCCCGCGTGTGCCGACGAGACGGCCGAGATCGACGCGACCGAGCTCACGTCGATCGAAGCGCCCTACGAGATGGTCAAGACGATGCGTGCGAGCGTGCTCGTGCTCGGGCCGCTCGTCGCGCGCATGGGCCGCGCGAAGGTGTCGCTCCCCGGTGGCTGCGCGATCGGCGCGCGCCCGATCGACATCCACCTGAAGGGTCTCGAGGCGATGGGCGCCGAAATCACGCTCGAGCACGGCTTCGTCTACGCGAACGCGAAGCGGCTCGTCGGCGCGGAGATCCAGCTCGATTTCCCGACGGTGACCGGCACCGAGAACCTGATGATGGCCGGCGCGCTCGCGGACGGCCGCACGATCCTCCACAACTCCGCGAAGGAACCGGAGATCGTCGATCTCGCCAACGCGCTCCGCGGCATGGGCGCGAAAATCACGGGGGACGGTACCGACACGATCACCGTCGACGGTGTGCGCGACTTGAAGCCGATGCGTCATCGCGTCATGCACGACCGCATCGAGATGGGCACGTTCCTCTGTGCCGCGGTGATGGCGGGCGGCGATGTGAAGGTGACGGGCGGCGACCTCTCTCACCTGGAGGCGATCGCGATCAAGCTGCGCGCGGCCGGCGCGACGCTCAAAGTGGAAGAGGGTGGCGCCGTTCGGGTGAAGGCGGATCCGGCGCGTCTGATGAGCGTCGACGTGAAGACGCTCCCGTATCCCGGCTTCGCGACGGACATGCAGGCCCAGTTCATGGGCGTGATGTGTCTCGCGAAGGGCGCCAGCGTCATCTCCGAGACCGTCTTCGAGAATCGCTTCCAGCACGTCCCCGAGCTGCACCGCATGGGCGCCGACATCCGCATCGAGGGCTCGAGCGCGATCGTCCATGGCGGCAATCGGCTCTCCGGCGCCCACGTGATGGCGACCGACCTGCGCGCGAGTGCGAGCCTCGTGCTCGCGGGCCTCGCCGCCGAGGGCGAGACGCACGTGCACCGCGTCTATCACCTCGACCGCGGCTACGACCGCATCGAGGAGAAGCTCGGGAAGCTCGGCGCGAACATCCGCCGCGAGAAGGACGACATTCTCTAAGGAACTCGTTCTTCCAAGCCGACGTTCGCCACCTCCTGACGCCGCCGCAGCGCGCGACCGACGCAGGACGGTCGCTCCGAACCAACGACGTCTGCTATGCGAGCAGCTCGAGCGGGGCCTTTCCGAACCCGGCGACCCTCAACCTTGCCCGGCTCGCGATCGGCGCGAGCGCTCCGTCGTACGTGGTTGCCGTCACCGCGACCCAATACCCGAACGTCACGGCGGCGTCGGACGCCCAATACGACGCGTGCTGGTATGCGTTCACGAACGGCGCGACGCACACGGTTCGCGCCTACACGCCGGCCGGCGTCCTGCTCCATTCGTTCACGGCGACCGCCTATGTGTCGGACCTGAGCGCGTCCTCCGCACACGAGGTTCTCGTGAACGTCAGCGGCACCGTCCACCGCGTGCGCTTCGCTCCGGTCGTCGGCGGCGGCGTGATCGCGAACGACGTGCTCGTGACGGGCTCGCACGCCTTCTTCATCGAGCTCTGACTCAGGGCTTCGTCGGCGGGATCGGAAGCACCGGATTGGTGTCGCTGATCTCGCCCGTGTCCTCGCGGCCGAGCTTGCGCAGCAACTGGAAGCGCGAGATGCCGAGAAGGCTCGCGGCCTGCGTCTTGTTGCCGCCGGCCGCCGAGAGCGCCTCGTTCAGCAGCGTCTTCTCGATGTCGGGGAGGCGGTCCTTCCCGAGAACGAACGTGAACGCACCTGGCGTTCCCGGCGCGACCCCACTCGTCGGCGCGTTCGCCGAGGCGACTGCCGTCGCCGGCCCCGCGTGCGAGTCGATGCGCGGCGGCAGGAGGCCCGCGATCAGGTCCTGCGAGAGCGGCTCGTCGGCCGGCGCACGCACCATCGCGCGCTCGATCATGTTGCGCAGCTCGCGCACGTTGCCGGGATAGTCGTAGGTCCTGAGGAACGCCCGCGCTTCCGGCGAGACGCCCGGTACGCGCTTCCCGAGCTTGCGATTGAAGCGATGGATGAAGTGCTCGGCGACGACGAGCGCGTCCTCGAGCCGCTCGCGGAGCGGCGGCAGCACGATCTCGAACACGGAGAGGCGGTAGTAGAGGTCCTCGCGGAAGCGCCCCTCGTGCGCGATCTTCGCGAGGTCGCGGTTCGTCATCGCGATCACGCGCGCGGAGAGATCGAGGTTGCGCGTGCCGCCGACCCGCCGGAAGTGCCGCTCCTCGAGAACGCGCAGCAGCTTCGACTGCAGGCGCTCCGGCATCTCGCCGATCTCGTCGAGGAGCACGGTGCCGCCCGAGGCCAGCTCGAAGAGGCCGCGCTTCTGGCGGTCCGCGCCGGAGAACGCGCCCTTTTCGTGGCCGAAGAGCTCGCTCTCGAGAAGGTTCTCGGGGATCGACGCGCAGTCGACCTCGACGAGCGGCGCACCCGCGCCCGGCCCCGCTTCGTGGACGGCGCGGGCGACGAGCTCCTTGCCGGTGCCGGTTTCGCCGCGCACGAGCACGGTCGTGTCCGCGCTCTTCGCGACTTCGCGGATGCGCTGCAAGACGGTCTCGAGCGCGCGGCTCTGCTTCAAGAGCGCCATCGGCTCGGGCTCTTCGGTGGAGTGGCGGCGCCGGTAGTCGACCTCGTCGTTGAGCGCGCCGACCTTCCGCGCCTGCTCGACCTTGAGGCGGATCTCGGCGACGACGTCCGCGCCCTTCGCGACGTAATCGGTGGCGCCCGCGCGCATCACGGAGACCGCGGTCTCGACGGAGCCGAACGCCGTCATCACGATGACCGGCACGTCCTTTTCGGTCTCGCGGATCTTGGTGAGCACCTCGAGGCCGGTGCCGTCGGGAAGGAGATAGTCCAGCAGGACGACGTCGGGGCGCGCCCGCGACCAGGCCGACATCCCGTCGGCGACGGTGCCTGCGGTCTCGACTTCGTAGCCGTCGCGCTCCAGCAACCGGGCGAGTGCGTCCCGGAAGGTTGCTTCGTCGTCGACGATGAGGACGGAGCCTTTCAACGACCTACCTCCACTGCTTGGCTACCCGGCAAAAGCACCTCTGCACGCGCGCCGCCCCCGTCACGATTGCAGAGCTCGATTCTACCGCGATGCTCTTCCACGATCCCGCGCGAAATCGCCAGGCCCAGGCCGGTGCCCCGCGTCTTCGTGGAAAAAAACGGCGTGAAGATCCGGTCCTTCATGTCCGCCGCGATGCCGGGGCCGCCGTCGTCGACGGTGATCCGGACGCCGTTCTCGCGCGCGGATACCGAGACGAGCACCTTGCCGCCGTTCGGCGTCGCGTCGAGCGCGTTCAGCAGCAGGTTCAGGAGGACCTGCCGCATGCGGTCGGCGTCGAAGTCCACCGCGGGGAGGCTTTCCGCGGCGCCGGCCTCGAGCGTCACCGCGCGCGCCGCGTACTGCTCCTTCACCTGCGTCGCGACGCCGCGGACCAGGACGCCGAGATCGCCGCGCGTGAGCGTGACCGGACGCGGACGCGCGAACTCGAGGATCTCGCTCACGATCGTGTGCAGCCGGCGCACTTCGCGCGTGATCGTTTCGAGATCGCGATGCGCGCTCGCGTTCTCGCGCAGGTCCTCGTCGAGAAGCCGCACGACGGAGTCGATCGACACGAGCGGGTTGCGCACCTCGTGGGCAATCCGCGCGCTCATCTCGCCGAGCGCGGCGAGCCGCTCGCGGCGGCGCTCCTCCTCGTTCGCGCGCTTGAGCTCGGAGATGTCACGGAAGGTGATGATCAAACCCGTGCGCCGTCCGTCCGCCGCGAGGAGCGGCGTGGACGTGAAGCCGAGACCGAGGACGCGGCCGTCGCGGCGGGTGAGACTGACCTCGCGCGGGATGACCTGGCCGTTGACGCGCTCGCTCGGCGAAAGAAACGCGGCGGCGACGTCCTTGCCGAGCACCGTGGCGAGGGCGGCGCCCTCGGGCGCGTCGGCCACCGTGAGGCCGGCCGTCTGCAGCGCGGGCGGGTTGATCGCGCGCAGGCGCCCCTCGGGGTCGGCGACGATGAGGCTCGCCGACATGTTGCGCACGACGGAATCGAGGAAGTCGCCGAGCGCGCGTTTGTCCTTCTTGAGCTGATGCCGGTCGACGGCGCGCCGGATGCGATTCCGCAGCTCACCGAGGCTCTGGAACGGTTTCAGGATGTAGTCGAACGCGCCGGCTTCCATGGCGGCGATCGCGCTTTCGAGCGAGCCATAGCCGGTGATGAGGATGCACTCGACCTGCGGGTCGGCGTCGGTGGCCGCGCGGATCACGTCGAGCCCCGACGCGCCCGGCAGGTTCTTGTCCGTGAGGACGAGGTCGAAGCGCTCCGCACGGACGCGCTGGACGGCCTTGTCGCCGTCGGCCTCGGAGGAGACCTGGTGGCCATCCAGCTCGAGGACCGTGCGGAGGAGCTCGACGATCGCCTCCTCGTCATCGACGACGAGGATGCGTGCCGGCGAAGCGCCGGTGGGGGTACTCACGCCGACGATCCTACTACTGCTGGCGGCGCCGGCGCGTAGCCAGCACGAGACCGCCGAGCAGCAGAAGTCCCGCGAGCGGCGAGCCGGACGTGGCCGCGGAAACCGAGCAGGCAGCGCCCGAGCCGTTGCCACCACCGTTGCCGTTCTCCGCGCCGGGGACCGCTTCGGTCTCCGTCGCGCCTTCGACGCCAGCGGCAAGTCCGGAGAGCGAGGGCGGAACCGGGCCGACGACGCGAACCGTCATCCGGGCGCAGGCGTCGTCGTCATCGTCGTCACGGTCGTCGCGATCACCGCGATCGTTGTCGTCCGAATCGCCGTCGTCGTCCTGACCGGGCTTGTGTTGAGTGAGGCGTCGGCGGTCACCGTCGTCGTCATCGGCTTCTTCTTCTTCTTCGTCGCAGTCTTCGTCGTCGCAGGGCGCACCGGCGAGCTTCACGCCGACCTCGTTGCGTTCGAGGAGCATGACGTCGGCGCGTGCCGAGGTCGCGTTCGGGTTGAAGTCCGAAGGCTCGAAGATCTCGTCGTCGTTCAGGTCGACCCACGCGGAGCTGACGTGTTCGAGCGTGAGGCAGATCGTGCCCGGGCCCGCCGCCGCGTTGAAGTGGCGCTCTTCGCGAACGGGCGCGCCGGTGCTGCGGTGGAACGTCTCGGAGAAGTACTCCGGCGCACCGGACGCGGGATCGCAGGGATCGCCCGTCGTCGGGGTCGGCGTGGGCGTCGGCGTTGCGGTCATCGTCGCGGTTGCCGTCGCGGTCGGAGTCGGCGTCGCCACGATGGTGGCGCGCAGCACGAAAATGTCGGAGTTGCCGCCGCCCTGGTCGACGGTATAGGCGATGTCCCAGCCGCCATCCGCGCGGACGTCGACGTCCTGCAGGTGTTCGGTGAGGCTACCGCTGACGAACGCGATCTCGGTGTTCGTGTTGAGGTCGTAGCCGTAGAGATCGGTGGTCGAGTTCCGCGAGTCTTCCCAGACGATGAGGTTGCCGGAGATGCGCGGACGCGTCTGGTTTGCGGCGTTCGTCGTGATCTGCGTCGTCACGCCCGTCGCGAAGTCGTAGAGAAAGATGTCCTTCTGATCGAGACCGGTGAGCTGCTGGTCCCAAACGACGCGCGTGCCGTTGACGTCGGGGTTGCGCGCGCGCGGTCCGCCGATGGCGATCGCGTTCTCACCCGCGACGCCGGGTCCGGCGGGATCGACGAACCAGTAGCCGAAGATGTCGGGCGAACCGTTGCGCGCGTCCTCCCAGACCACGAGATCGCCGGAGACGGCCGGACGGAACTGAACGAGGGGATGGCTCGTCAGCTGGATGTTGGAGCAGCCCGTCACGCAGCCGACGAAGATGTCGATGTTGCCGGGATCGACCGCCGGATCGGACTGCTCCCAGACGACGCGGTTGCCGGAGATCGCGGGCTCGGTCTGGTAACCGGGGGCGATGACGACCGCGTGTTCGAGCGTCGGCGTCGGGGGCGTGGAGGAGAGGTCGAGTGCGTAGATGTCGAGCTCGGGGCTGTTCCGATCATCGGAGTAGACGACGTAGTTCGCGTCGAGGTCCTCGAGGCTCTGGGAGGCGCCATTGGTGACCGCGCGAACGCGCGTCCCGTTGTCGAGGTTGTAGACCCAGACGTCGCCGGAACCGGCCACGTTGTATTCCGTGTAGGCGACGAGCCCGCCCTTGACGGCCGGATCCTGCTGGACCGTGGTCTCGGTCGTGACCTGAATGGTCACGATCGACGTCGCGGCGTTGACGCCAGCCGCGGCGAGCGCAAGTGCGCCCACACCACCCACGAGTACGAACGAATTCAGGCGCCCGATCCGCATCGCTCCTCCAGGAAATCCCCCGACTACAATCACCAAGGCTACGCTTTTCGGGCGGTTCTGTCACAGCAAATAAGCGCTTGTAGTAAAAGCGCTTTTTGCGCCGACTTGGCACCGACCTCGCAGTTTGGGACAGACTGTCGCGATTGTGCCGGGCGTCACAACGGGGGTATCCTTGAGGCGCCAATGCGGCTTTTGCCCAAGCTGCTCCTGTTGATGGTGGGTGTCGCGGCCATCCCCCTGGGTCTGGCCGGCTACAACTCCATCCGCATCTCTCAGGACGTCACCCGGACCCAGGTCCGGGAGGCGCAGCTCCGCCTGGCCGAAAACATCACCCAGCCGGTCCATGCCTTCCTGCAGGAAACGGCTTTTGCGTTGGTCAACGCGGGGCACTCCTACGACTTCGCCAGCCTTCCGCCGGGCGAGCGAAACGGCGCCCTCAAGCTCGTGTTCCTGTTGCTGCCGCAGGTCGACGTCATCTCGCTTCAGGACCCGGCGGGTGCGTCCGTCGTTCCGCCGGTCGCGCTCGCTCCCGGTGAGGATCCCGAGGGCTCGCGCGGTCGCGCGTCGCGCACGCAGGCCGAGCTCGACGAGTTCCTCGCGAAGCTTCCCTTCGCGGCGGCGAAGAAATCCGGCACCAGCGCGAGCGCGCCGTATGCCTACCGCGGAACGCGTGGCCCGCACGTGGCGATGGCGGTCCCGCTCGACTCGGGACTGGTGCTCGGCGCGGAGATCTCGCTCGATCACGTGAGCCGCTCGCTCGACGCGTTCCATCTCGGCGAGCGCGGCGAGGCCTTCCTCCTCGATCGCGCGGGCGTGATCGCGTTGCACCGCGACGCGGCGAAGACGGGCAAGAGCCTCGCGGCCGAGCCGTTCATCGCCGAGCGGCTGCGCGAGCGCGCGTCCGGCGCGGGCGAGTTCACCGACGCGGCCGGCGTGCGGTGGACGGGCGCCTACGCGCCGATCGGCCCCGGCATCGATTGGGGGATCGTCGTCGCGCAGCCGGAAGCGGACGCCTTCGTCGCGTCCGTCTCGCTGCGCAACCAGACCGCGCTCTGGCTCGTCGCGTCGCTCTTGTTCGCGGTGGTGCTCGCGGGGTTCTACGCGAACGAAGTGCGGCGCCCCATCGGCGCGGTAGCGGACGGCGCTCGCGCGCTTGCCGGCGGTGCGCTCGGCACGCGCATCACCACCGTCGACACGAAAGACGAAGTGGGCGACCTCGCGAATGCGTTCAACGAGATGGCGACGCGCCTGCAGGCACAGGTCACGGAGATCGAGCGGCAGAACGAGGAGATCCGCGCGTGGAACGCGACCCTCTCGCTGAAAGTGGACGAGCGCACACGTGCGCTGCGCGAGGCGCAAGCGCGTCTCGTCCAGACGAAGAAGCTCGCGGCGCTCGGCGAGCTCGGCGCCGGCGTTGCGCATGAGCTGAACAATCCGCTCGCGGCGGTGCGCGGCTTCGCGCAGCTCCTGATCGCGCACCGCACGCCCGAGGACAAGGAGATGAAAGCGCTGAAGACGATCGAGGAGCAGGCCGGTCGCTGCTCGGAGATCGTGACGCGCCTGCTGCGCTTTTCGCAGGAAGCGACGCGCACCGCGCGCGAGAAGGTCGACCTGCACAAGGTGTTGAGCGACGCGCTCACGCTGGTCGAAGGGCGCATCCGCGATGCCGACGTGAAGATCCATCAGGAGCTCGCGGCCGCGCTTCCGCCGATCCTCGGGTCCGCGGGGGAGCTGCGCGAGGTGATCTGGCACATCCTCTCGAACGCTCGCAACGCGATGAGCGGTGGCGGCAATCTCACGATCCGCACGTGGAGCGAGGTCGGCAAGCAGGGCGAGGAAGTGAAGATCTCGTTCGGCGACACCGGCAAGGGCATCGACCCGGAGATCGCGGATCGCATCTTCGAGCCGTTTTTCACGACGAAGACCGAGTGGCGCGGCACGGGCCTCGGTCTCGCGGTCGTGCACCGCATCATGACGGACCACGGCGGCACCGTTGACGTCGCGAGCGAGCCCGGGAAGGGCGCGCTCTTCACGCTCGCGTTCCCGGTCGCGACTGCCGACTTCGCCGAAGGGCCGAAGCCGGACGAAGAAATCACGGGCCCGCGCCCGAAAACGCAGCTGGTCTAAACCGGAGTAGGATTCCTCGTAGCAGGGGGAGCAAAGGGAGCCCGGCACTACCGTGGCCCGACGTCGATACGTGATCCTGGCCCTCGTGCTGCTCGCCATCGCGGGCGGCACGTTCGTGCTCCAGCGCGTCCTCTTTCCGCCGAAGGCGAAGGCCCTCGAAGTTCTCGAGGTCCGCGGCGATGTCTCCATCGTCGGCCAGGAGGGCGGCGAGACGGCGCTCGGCAAGGGCGGCCGCGTCAACCCCGGTGACCGCGTCAAAACGGGTCCCGAAGGCGAGGCCGTCATGCGCGGCGCGGGCAGCACGACGATCACCGTCGCGCCTCGGTCGAGCGTCACCGTCGACGGCGTGCTCGACGGCGTCGCCCGCATCAACGTCGAGCAGGGCTTCGTGCGATCGCGCGTGAAAGAAGGCGAAGGCGCCGGCGTCGAGATGCGCGGCGGCAAGGAAGACGCGAAGGTCCTCACACGCGGCGGTGATGTGTCCGTCGGCGTCGACGCGGGCGGCAACCTCGCGGTCGCGACGCTCGACGGCAAGGCGTCGCTCTCGCACGGCGGCGTAACGCGCGAGCTCGGCAAGGGACAGACCGCGTTCGTCGCGGGCGGCAAGGTCGAGCTCGGCGAAGTGCCGACGTCGCTCCTGCTGAAAGTCGCGTGGCCGGCGGCGGGCCGCACGAAGGAGCCCGCGTCGCAGATCGCGGTCACGCTGCCGCGCGGATCGACCGCGGTGTTGAACGGCGCCGACGTGACCGTGGGCCCGGACGGAGCGGGAACGGCGAACGTGACGCTCAAAGAAGGCGACAACACGTTGCGCCTCGAAGCGCGAGACGTCTCCGGGAACGTGCTCGTGGAAGACTCCGGCGTCATCGTGCTCGACACGCGCCCACCCGAAATCAAGAGCGGGGGCACCAAGTGGCGTTGACGCTCGTGCTCGCGGGGCTCGTGTTGCTGCCGCCCGCTGACGGTTTCGTCGTGGGG
>Ga0163152_10009355_pt1 | contig 10233 bp, 8 predicted proteins | sample OliLakLV19MP8IB2_FD_148635 | JGI IMG/M metagenome (GOLD analysis project Ga0163152, IMG submission 148635) | Freshwater microbial mat bacterial communities from Lake Vanda, McMurdo Dry Valleys, Antarctica - Oligotrophic Lake LV.19.MP8.IB-2 | ecosystem: Environmental > Aquatic > Freshwater > Lake...
AAAAAACGATAACGTGAGCTGATTGAATGGATTGTAGCGTTTTGATAACAGAAAATTTTTCGGTGGTTTCAAAAACTTTACCACGTCGTCGAATACCCGCGGTATCAATGAGCGTGTATTTTTGATCGCGACGATCAAAGGGAATAGCAATGCTATCGCGTGTAGTACCTGGTTGATCACAAACGATAACACGTTCCTCGCCTAGCATTCGGTTGGTTAGAGTCGATTTTCCTACGTTAGGACGGCCAACGATGGCAAATCGAATGCCTTCTTCTGCTATGTTCAATGCAGAGGAAGGCGGTTCTTCTTGAGGAAGAAGCCCTAAAACAAGCTCAGTAATCCCTGTTCCGTGAGCTGTTGCAATAGGAAAGGGATGACTAAAGCCGAGACGATGAAAATCAACCATGCTGGCTGATGTATCCATACCTTCTGTTTTGTTAACGGCTAAAACAATCGGTTTTCCAAAGGTTCGTATTTTTTTAGCAATGATTTGATCGGCAGCGGTTAAACCTGCTCGTGCATCCACTAAAAATAAAACAGTATCCGCATCTTCAATGGCTTGAATGGCTTGTGAATGAGTCAGTTGATCGATCTCATTTTTTTCATCGGTCATTCCACCGGTATCAACAATTAAAAATTTTCGACCAGCCAGTTTGGCTTCACCGTATTGACGATCACGCGTCATGCCAGGAAAGTCAGACACAAGGGCATTTCGCGATCCAGTCAAACGGTTGAATAAGGTTGATTTGCCGACATTAGGTCGACCTACAATGGCAATTACAGGTAATGTCATTGGATTGTATAAGCCGATAAGTAGCCATTTCTGGTAAAGACGTACAGGCTATCGTGGTCCACCAAAGGAGCCGCCAGTATGCCAGCATGGTCCGTTTTTACGCGAGCCACAAAATGACCGTCTTGTTTGTTGAGCCAATGCAGATACCCTTCACCATCACCGACAACAACCGCTTGGTTGATAGCAGCAGGTCCTGTAATGTTACGAGCGGCTAATTGGGTTTGTCGCCAAAGGACAGCACCTGTTTGTGCATCGAAAGCCCAGACATGGCTTTGCGTATCAGAAACATAAATAGCATGAGCATCTGCCGCCATACCCGTGTAAGAAGAAATATCATGGGACCAAAGTACTCTACCGGTTGTAAAGTCCAGTGAGGCAATTTTGCCTTGATAAGTCGCTGTGTAAATATGATGGTCTAAAACAAGAGGTGTCGCATCAATGTCGACCATACGTTGAATTGCAAATAAACCAGTTGGAGCAGCGATCATTTGTTCCCACAGTAAATTGCCTTCACGTAGACTTAGTTTTGCCAAATTACCATTCGCAAAACCGACAATCGCATTATTATTGCTAATAATAGGTGAGCTCGATACACGTAAAATCAAGGAAGGTTCTGTTTGTTGATAACGCCAGAGGATATGACCATCTTGGCTTGATAGAGCAAATAAACGACCATCAACTGTTTTAATGAGAATGGCTCCTGTATTGACTGCAGGAGCTGCTAATATTTCAGTAGGAACCGTTGTTTTCCAAGCGAGATGACCATTTTCTGAATGAAGCGCGATGACTTCACCATTGCTTCCGCCAACGACGACTAAGGAATCATCGGCACCTGTGCCACTCGTGATTTTGATGGAGGTATTATACTTCCAAAGCAGTTGACCATTTTGCATGTTAGTTGCGGTGACCGATCCATTTTCGCTGGCAGTGAAAATGGCTTGATGGTTAGTAGTTGGAATAAGCCTTAAATAGTTAGTACCGACGCCTGAATTGGCGCGTGTATTCCATTTTTCATGAACGTTTAACTCTTGTTTGACATTAGTCAAAGGAGTGGGAGTAGGCGTGTTGTCCTTGTCGAGTAAAGAGCCGCAAGCGGAAAGCCATAGGCAAGTGGAAGCGACCATTAAATTTTTAAGCGTAAAAAGAAGTTTTTTCATAAGGTTTGATTCGTTTTCTCAAGAGAAGCTAAATTTTCAAATTTCATTTGTAAAATGGGGCGCATGACTTCTGCGTTAGGCAATTCGTTCATTGCTTTAGCATAGGCTTTGCGGGCGGATACAGTATCATTCAGGGCAAGATAAGCATCGCCCTTGATTTCATCGATTAATCCAATAAAAGCATTGTCACCCACTTTGTCTAAGAGCGTTAAGGCAGCTTGTGGATTTTTTTGCATGATTAAAATGCGTGCTTCACGTAAACGTGCAATTTGTCGAGTTGTGCGATGGTGACCGTGTTTCATGACCCAATCAAATTGATGAATGGCTTCGGGATAATTTTTTTTCAGTACAGCATCGCGCGCGAGGAGGAGTGCTGCCATTTCAGCATAAGGTGTGCTGCTATAGTGATGAACCAATTTTTCGGCTTGTATAAGGGCTCCGTTCGCATTATTTTGAGCGCGAGCGGTCAGCATTTCATCGTAAATAGCAGAAGCATGCAACAATGTTTTGGTATGCCGATATTGCCAGTACCGCCACCCTCCACTGATCATGATGGCTAATAGAATGCCGGTTAATATAGTCAAGCCATAGCGTTTCAGCCAGGATTTAAGTAAGGCAATTTGTTCTTGTTCGGTCAAGTATTCTGTCAATGGATGACTCCTTAGCGCTATTTAGCCAGGCAATTTTAACGGATTTTTGAGAAAATGCACGAGTTCGTTTTGCGGGATAGTCTGTTGAGGATCTTCGCTTCGCAATGATTTCAGTGTGATGGTATGGTTTTGCTGCTCTTGTTCACCCAAAATTAACGCATAAAGTGCGCCGCTTTTGTCGGCTTTTTTGAGTTGGCTTTTAAAACCGCCGCCACCGCAGTGAACGATTAAACGCAAGGAGGGCAGTTGATGACGTAGCTCGACCGATAATTTAAGAGCTTTTTTGAATGTGTCTTCACTGTCTGTAACGAAATAAGCGTGTAATGGGGAGGGAGCGCGATGCGATTGAATTTTTTGTACGAGTAAAATAACACGTTCCATGCCCATGCCAAATCCTAGGGCAGGTGTCGGATGACCGCCGAGTTGTTCCACAAGGCCATCATAGCGGCCGCCAGCGCAAACAGTGCCTTGAGCGCCTAATTCATGAGTAACCCACTCAAAAACAGTTTTGGTGTAGTAATCAAGTCCGCGAACGAGGCAAGGGTTGATTTTATAAGAGATTTCTAGGGTATCCAAATAAACACATAACTGCATGAAATGTTCGCGTGATTCTTCATCAAGATAATCCGCTAATTTAGGTGCTCCGTGGATGAGTGTTTGCAGGGTTGGATTTTTGCTGTCTAAGATTCGCAAAGGATTACTAGTGAGGCGATTGCGACTGTCTTCATCCAGTTGATCTTGATGTTGTGTTAAATAATGAACTAGAACGTCTCGGTATTGGGCACGTGCAGCCGGTGAGCCTAATGAATTAATCTCGAGTGTGACATAGGGTTTGAGGCCCAATTGTTCAAGAATATGAGCGGATAATAAAATCAGTTCTGCATCAATGTCTGGGCCTGATAATCCAAAAACTTCCGCGCCGCATTGGTAAAATTGTCGATAACGCCCTTTTTGAGGACGTTCATAGCGATAAAAAGGACCCATATACCAAAGGCGGCGGAGCTGATTATAAAAAAGACCATGCTCGATGCCTGCACGAACGCAGCCTGCGGTTCCTTCGGGGCGTATAGTCAAATTATCCCCGTTGCGATCCAGGAAAGTGTACATTTCTTTTTCGACGATATCGGTTGCTTCACCGATGGAGCGTTTAAATAATTCGGTTTTTTCAAGTAAGGGAAGACGGATTTCGTCATATCCATAATTGCGTAGCGTTTGCCGGAGAATATTTTCGATGTATTGCCAGATTTCGGTTTCTTCGGGCAAAATATCATTCATGCCTCGAATAGCTTGGATATTTGTTGTCACAGCGTCCTCGTTAGTAAATCTCTTCTACATCATCGTTATTATTAGTTTCTTCAGTCATAGGCCTTTTAGGTTTGGGGGCAGTCGCTATCGTGAGCGGTGCTTCGGGTTGTCCCGGCAGTGCTTGAGCTGTTTCAGTGATAGGTTTTATGGGTGGAGCAGAAAGTGTGGTTTGAGGGCTTAAAGGTTGAGCCTGTTGTGCCAATGTAGTGATTGTCGTTGTTGTGACTTGTGAATCCGGTGTTGCTTCTGTTGTTTGTTTAGATGCCATTTCAATTTCATTAAAGCGGGGGTGAGCTGCCCACCAAATGACAACTAATCCGAATAATAATGCAATGACCAAATAACCCGACCAACTGAGGTAACGATCGAGTTTGGGGGTTTCTTGTTTTTGTGTAGGTTGTGTGGTCGTGAGAGTGGATGGTAAAACAAGGTTCACTTGGCCAATAGCAATGTTGATTTCATTTTCGTTAAAATTCAACAAACGCCCATAAGAACGTAAATAGCCTCGCATGAAGGTAGCAGGCGGACCTGCTGTAAAATTTTCAGTTTCCATGATGGTGATGAGTTTAGTGCTTAAATTTAGCCTTGCAGCGGCTTCTTTTTCACTTAAACGTAAGGTTTCGCGCGTCGCTTTTAAGCGTGCGCCGATGCCAATAATCTGGGGCGAGGGTGTCGGTCCTTGAGGTGTCGAAAGTATTTCTTCCATAGGTTCGGCCTATTCCTGTGCTTGCGTCAATTCTCACTATAATAAGCTGATTAGAGTCAATCGCCAAGAGCACATTGTATTTCTTTTTTATGTCGTTCGCTTCGACGGGTTCGGTCTTTGACTTGCCCTACGAGTTGGCCGCAGGCTGCATCGATGGCATCCCCTCGTGTTTTGCGGGTGATGGCATTAATTCCAGCGTTCATGAGGAGTTCGCGAAAGCGGTTAATAGTGGCTTCATCGGAGCGTTTGTAAATGGTGTAAGGGAATGGATTAAAAGGGATTAAATTCACTTTTGCGCGGATATCTTGCAATAATGCGATTAATTGTCGGGCATGTTCTGGGGTATCGTTAATGCCTTCTAGCATGATGTATTCCATAGTGACATAGCGACGCTTTTCATCTTTGAAATATAATTTGCAGGCGGCCATTAATTCACTGAGCGGGTATTTTTTGTTAAGGGGAACGAGTTTATTGCGTAGTTCGTCATTAGGCGCGTGCAGTGAGACAGCGAGGGCGACATCGCTGATTTTTCGTAGTTGCTGCATCATAGGGACGACCCCTGCCGTACTTAACGTCACTCGCCGTTTTGATAAACCATAGCCAAAGTCATCTAGCATGATATCCATAGCAGCAACGACATTATCAAAATTGAGGAGAGGCTCTCCCATTCCCATCATGACAACGTTGGTGATGGCGTGGTCGTGTTCGCCATTTTTTTTGGAGAGCTCACGAACGGCAACCCACAGTTGGCCAATGACTTCATCTGCCGTGAGATTACGGCTGAATCCTTGTTTTCCAGTAGAGCAAAAATCGCAATTCAGCGTACAGCCGACTTGAGAGGAAATGCAAAGGGTGCCACGCGTTGTTTCAGGGATAAACACGGCTTCAATGCAATTGCCATCATTTAATTTCAACACCCATTTATGGGTGCCATCTTGGGATGTATTTTGAAAAGCAATTTCGGGGGCGTGAATAGTTGCAATGGCAGCCAATTTTTCGCGAAAAGCTTTGCTAAGATTGGTCATGCCATTGAAATCGCATAAGCCGTTTGAGTGAATCCATTTCAAAATTTGTTGCGCACGAAATGGTTTTTCACCCAGACTGACCATGAGTTCTTCAAGTGCTTTGCGATTTAAGCCCAATAAATTGATTTTAGACGTGATCGACATAAGCCACTATTTCTTCGGGTTTGAAGAAGAATGCAATTTCTTGTTTGGCAGTATCAACGCTATCAGAACCGTGAACAGCATTATGGTCGATGGAATCTGCAAAATCTGCGCGAATAGTACCGGCAGCAGCTTCTTTAGGATTGGTCGCGCCCATGATTTGGCGGTTCATTGCAATGGCATTGTCGCCTTCTAATACTTGGATCATCACAGGGCCTGCGCTCATGAAGTTCACAAGAGCGGTATAAAAAGGACGTTCTTTGTGAACACCGTAAAATTCACCGGCTTGTTCTTTGGATAGATGTAACATTTTAGCGGCTACAATGCGTAAACCTGCTTTTTCAAAACGACGGTTAATTTCCCCGATTAGATTTTTAGCGGTAGCATCAGGCTTAATAATGGAAAGGGTTTTTTCGATAGACATGCTTTTTCCTCTGGTTTAACTCATTCTAGGGTCGCGTAGTATACCGGAATTTTGTCCTTTATCCTTGTATTTTTACGTTACAAACGTAAAAATACAAGGATAAAATTACATTTACAATGTAAAAATCCAAGGGTTCCTAGGTGAGGGGTATACCGTGCTGGATTTTTTCTCGCCATTGTTTTGCAGAGGCTTTTAATTCATTTTCATCCAGTGTCAGTAATTGGCGATTTTTTAAAAGCTGCTTTCCAGCGACCCAGACATCGGTGACTTGGTGACGGGAAGCGGCATAAATAAGCGATGAAATAGGGTGATAAAGAGGTTGTGTTTCGATTTCGTCAAGATTAATCGCGATGCAATCTGCAGATTTCCCCGGAGCAAGTGAGCCGGTGAGGTGATCAATGCCTAAGGCTTTTGCGCCGTGAATAGTGGCTAATTTAAGTGTGTCGTAGGCAGAAAGGGCTTGTGGGTTGTGAGTGCTTAATTTGGCGAGAAAGGTGGCTGTACGCATTTCGCTGATCATGTCGAGGTCATTATTGCTGGCAGCGCCATCGGTTCCGAGTGCGACATTCAATCGTAAGGATCGTAGTTTTTCGATAGGGCAGATGCCGCTAGCGAGTTTCATGTTGGATTCAGGGCAATGGACGATGTGTGGTTTTTCGCTTTCTAGAATAGCAAAATCTTCTTCTGTTAAATGTGTCATGTGAATAGCCATGAGTTGAGGCGATAGGAATCCTATTTTTTGTAATCGTTGTAGGGGACGTAAGCCTGTTTGGGCAAGTGATTGTTCTATTTCATCGGTTGTTTCTTGGATGTGCATGGTGATTTTAAGTTGATGTTCATCAGCGATGGCTTTGGCACGTAATAAATTTTTTTCAGCGACTGTGTAAATAGCATGAGGTGCTACAGTGACTTTAATGCGTTCGTGATTTTTGTACTGAGCTAAGAAATCTAATCCTTTTGAAATGTATTCATCAATGTTATTGGCCCATGCTGTTGGAAAATCGATAAGGGTCATGCCGATATGCCCACGAATGCCTGCAATCTCGACGGCTTCTGCGCTTGCACCCGGGAAAAAATACATATCGTTAAAGCAAGTGGTCCCGCCACGAATCATTTCAGCAATCGCAAACAATGAAGCATCTTTGACAAAATCATGGCTGACCCATTGGCGTTCCGCAGGCCAGATATGGTGATTAAGCCAATCCATTAAGGCAAGATCATCGGCTAATCCGCGAAACCAATTCATTGCGATATGCGTATGAGCATTAATAAACCCAGGTAAAACAGCGTGTGATGAATAGGTGGATGTTTGAGAAGCTGTATAGGTTTGTTCTGCTTGTTGGCTTGGAAGAATAGTAAGAATGCGGCCATTTTGAATGGCTATCGCATGATTTTCTAAAAGCGGTTGGTTCTCTTCACAAGTAATAATCCATTTTGCATGAATGAGTTGATCGCAATTTTTCATTGAAGATGCCTTAGTGTGGATTTTTTGATAATAGTAAGATTATAACAAATTAAGGTATAATTTCTCTTTTTTTGTCATTTATACGAAATCATTCGGTGGGGCAGATGAAAATTAGATCGGCTTATTTTTGCTTGATAGCAATGCTGGGTGTTTTAGGTGGGGGTAAGTGTATGGCGTTGCCAGTTGGCTTTGTGTATTTGAAAGACGTTGATTCGAGCATTATTCAGGATGTTAAATATTTTACGCACGATAATTTTATGGGTAGACCTATTAAAGGATACACAGCGGCGGAATGTATTTTGACGAAAAAAGCAGCGGTTGCTTTATCCGAGTTGCAACGCACGCTTTTGCCGCAGCATTTAAGTTTAAAAGTGTATGATTGTTATCGCCCACAAACTGCTGTCAATGATTTTATCGCATGGAGCAAAGACGCGACCGATCAAAAAATGAAAAAAGATTATTATCCGAACGTGAATAAAGCAGACTTTTTTACATTAGGTTATGTCGCAGAAAAATCCACCCATACTCGCGGCAGTACAGTTGATCTAACGCTAGCTCGTTTGCCAACTAATAACAGCAAGCCAATTGAAATGCCTATGGGTACACATTTTGATTTTATGGATGAACTTTCTCATTCACTGAGCCCAAATATTCGAGGTGAAGAAAAAAAGAATCGTTTACTTTTAAGAAGATTAATGCAAAAAGCAGGTTTTGAACCTTACGATAAAGAATGGTGGCATTTTACTTTTAAAGATGAACCTTATCCCGATACTTATTTTGATTTTCCTGTGGCTTAGTGAAGGTTTTTTTATCCTTATTTTAGTTTAAAAGTCGAAAATATTTCTTTTTTCTTGCCTATCACAGTGCCTATTTGGCCAGCACGATGCATAGAAATTGCTTTGGCATCTTGACTGCGATCACGAAATTCTTTGGCTTCATAAGTTGCGCAGGGTCGTACTGAAAATTGTCTGCAAATTTCCAGACTTTTTCTGCGGTAGGCTAATGCTTCAGTAAATAATTGCATTCTTTTTCTAGGCGTTAATTCAGCCAATTCTTCAAAGGGAAATTCGCGGTTTTTGGCAATCAGTACAGGGTAAAGATCACCATGCGGTTGTTTTTTCCAGCGGAAAGGCATATGACCACCATGTCGAAGAGGGTCATTCAGTAATAAATCACATAATTCAACATCATTTAAATAAAAGCGACACAGTACCAATATAGCAACCATTGAATGAATGTGGTGGCTTTGTATTCTAGTTTTATAATGTTGAGTGATGACTTCTAATTCTTCAATAGAAGGCATAGTTTCTTTGTGATGTAATAATTTTTTGAATAATAATTCTTTTAACTCGGAATTAGAAAAAGAAGGCCATTTTTCAGGATATAATAGGATATCCACTAGTAGAATTGTAGAAGCGAAAGTGCAAGGTGCTCCGTAATGGGTTAACTCTTTTAAAAAAGGGAAAGTAAATAAGGCAGCCTTATAGTGCATACTTTTAAAATCTAAAGTTTCTGGAGATATTTCACGTTCAAGAAGGCGCAATATAGAGCTAGTGCACATTTTTTTATCCGGATAAAATGGACGTAAGATATTTTTTGCACGTAATAACTGTTGATGTTCAGGATAGTCAACATGCGCATTCCAATCGCTGTGATGTCCATCGTGTAGCTCATTATACGCAGCATTCGATGGCATGCCATGCGCCATATCTGGATTTGGAATAGGAGCAAATAAGCTGACGGTATGACGATTATTTTCACAATCCATTTCCATGGTTTCTATGTTATAAGCGCCCGCTCTGCGTGCAATAGTCATTTTGCGATTTGGATTCAAGGACTTATACCAAATTTCACGCATGGTTTGCGAAGGTAAAATAAGAGCAGGGCTGCGACCGCTGCCGCTACTATTTTTGAGAAAAAAAACCTTATTATAAGCATGAAAAGTGCCTATGCCAGCATGAAACATGCGCATACCGTGTAGGCGTATTAATGATGATGTTTTTTCTCGTGAATAACGTTGTTTTGGGTTGGCCCATGCGTCATGCTTGGTTAGGATGCTGAGAAAAAGTTCTCCATCTTTGTTTGTTAGCGAAAAATAGTTTTCATACGCGTGTATTGCGGCATGAAAATGATTAATGTCTAAATAAACAATAAGTACATCTTTTTCGCTTTTAGGTATATCAGTGCGGCGCATATCCGTTAAAAAATCTTTTTTTTCTTGTTCTGTTTTTATGGAAAATAACGCGTTGTTAACTAAGCAATCACCTTCTGGGGTGAGGGTGCCATTTTCTTCAAAAATAGGAGTACTTTTAAGTTTTAATCCGGTCTCAAACCAATAAGAAACCGCCATGATCGAATGAAATTGTTGAATAGAGGTCAATCCCTGTTGTTGTACACGTAGCATAATAGGCCAAATATGGCCATAGGTTGTTTTAATAAATTGGCTATAAGGCGTGTTTCGCTCGAGATGCCTTTTAAATTCTTTTAATCTGGGGTGGATGATTTTCGTGACGCGTTGAAGTAATTTTTCTTCTACTAATTCGGCTGGAGTAGTTGGAGTATAGCTA
>Ga0163152_10009358_pt1 | contig 10231 bp, 12 predicted proteins | sample OliLakLV19MP8IB2_FD_148635 | JGI IMG/M metagenome (GOLD analysis project Ga0163152, IMG submission 148635) | Freshwater microbial mat bacterial communities from Lake Vanda, McMurdo Dry Valleys, Antarctica - Oligotrophic Lake LV.19.MP8.IB-2 | ecosystem: Environmental > Aquatic > Freshwater >...
GTTCTGGAGTGTGTTCCGACATAAGTTTATTCTTGAGAAAGGAGTGGAGTTGGGCGTGATGGGCCCAGCTCCTGCTAGGAGTAGCTAGATCGTGGCGAGCGGCGGAGTCTCGAGGTCGTGGGTCATGTCCACCTCGACCGTGAACTCCATCGAGCGCAGCTCGTTGATCTGCTGAGCGTTCAGGTTCGCGCACACGAGCTTGCGCCTCTGGTTCGTGAGCACCGGCTCGACCGGAGGGTTGAGACGCCCCAGGGCAGCGACGATGTCGTCGATGTCGCACTCGTTGCCGGTGATCTGCACTCGAGTAGTCATGGCGAACTCCGCGAGATGGTGTGCGGGTGCACAGTGACAGTGCGGCCGTCTAGAGCCGTAGGTTCTGCGTAGTCTTTCGACGCGTCGAATCTGCTCGGGTGTGAGCATGTGAACTCCTCGTGCAAAAAGATAGCATAGCCGCCGGGGCGGTGTCTAACCTTGAGCTTACAAATATATGAGCCTATTTTAGCCAGGAACGTTGCTTTACCACGGGTACTTGCGACCACCATTTTCCTAAACCTAGGTAATTGCCAACCGGGAGTTGGGTGAAGAGCACAAGTACCAACATATAGACGATGTGTTCATCTAGCACGGGGTTATGTTCTGGCGGCAGGGAAGCGGCCAGAAACATGAGGGCCATCATGAGGGCTCCAGCGTAGCCGGCGATACGGACACCGATCCCGAGTATGAGGGCTAGGCCTATAAACAGTAAGCCGGTCATAAACAGCCAGTCGACCAAGATATTGCCGGCCAAGAGTTTGAACAGCGGCGCTAGTGGGCCATGAGTAGCAAAGGTAAGATAGCCGAGAGTAGGGGGGACTCCGTCTATGAGGGCCTTACCTGGTTCAGTGGCAAAACCTAAGCCGAGTACTTTATCAATAAAGGCCCAGAGAAAGATCCAGCCCAGGCTGAGTCGGAGGAGTCCTAAGAGCGACTGTTCAAAAGAGAGTTTCATATACGCGACAGTATACCGTTAGCGTTGGCTACTTTTCTCTACCGAGTTTGATGTTATCAACATATGGTGATTAAAAGTATAGTGTAACACTATACGTGGTGTATGCTAGGCCTAACGGTATGAACTCTTGCCACGATGAGTATCGCTGCCACCGCTGTCAGAAACTCTTATTTAAGGGCGTTCTGATTGAGGGTGATATCGAAATCATGTGCAAGTCGTGCAAGCAGGTAACCACCGTTAAAGAGTCACGCTTTAACAATTTGCTTTGCATGATTGAGAGCTGCCCTCATCGCGTTCACTGCCCATCGGCACAAAAGCCAACCTAACTCATTCCCACTTCCCAAAGAAGCCCTCGAGGCTCGCGCAAGCGGGTTTTTTGTTTTTTATGAAGACGATCATCACCTTAGCAGATTTCGAAACGACGGAGACTCGGATCCCCGAGGTTGCTATTCCGGTGGATGCTATTAAAACCGTGGAAGAATATCTTGATCGGCTCGATTGGCGTATTCACGCCAATGCCAATCAGGGCTATTCGCTGGGCGGCATGATCTTGAATATTTCTGGGAAGATCATTGCTAATTATTGGTTACATAAAATTTATCCTGAGTCTGTTCGTAAGGCGCACATAGAAGGTGATGTGCATATTCATGATCTGGACATGTTCTCGGGTTATTGTGCCGGCTGGAGTCTACGCCAATTACTGATAGAAGGTTTTAATGGAGTCTCAGGCAAGGTTGAATCTGCACCTCCAAAGCACTTCGACACCGCCCTTGGTCAAATGGTGAATTTTCTTGGGACCTTACAAAATGAGTGGGCCGGAGCCCAGGCCTTTTCCTCATTTGATACTTTCCTGGCCCCTTACGTAAAAAATGACGGCCTAGATTACGCGGAAGTGAGACAGGGTATTCAGCAATTTATTTTTAACCTCAACGTACCTTCACGTTGGGGTATGCAAACTCCGTTTACGAATGTTACCCTTGACTGGAACTGCCCGGATGACATGAAAAACCAGAAGCCGATTATTGGCGGTCATGAACAGCCTTTCACCTATTCCGAGTGTCAGGCCGAGATGGATATCATCAATAAAGCTTTTATCGACGTCATGGCCGCCGGTGACAGTAAGGGACGAATTTTTACGTTCCCTATTCCCACCTACAATATCACTAAAGACTTTGATTGGGATCACAAAAACGCCCAGGGCTTGTTTGAGATGACCGCCAAGTACGGCATTCCGTACTTTCAGAATTTCGTAAATTCAGATCTGAATCCCAACGATGTTCGCAGCATGTGTTGTCGGCTCCAGCTTGATCTGCGTCAGCTTAGGGCTAGAGGGGGTGGTCTGTTTGGTTCAGCAGAAATGACCGGGAGCGTGGGGGTGGTAACCATCAACTTGCCGCGGATTGCACATCTGGCCAGGAACAAAGAAGATTTCTTCGCGCGGCTGGGAGAACTTATGGGAGTGAGCAAATTGTCACTCGAGCTAAAACGGGTGGTGGTGCAGGAGAATATTGATAAGGGACTTTTGCCGTTCACGAAACGGTATCTGCCATCGCTCAGAAATCATTTTTCAACCATTGGCCTGAACGGCATGAACGAGGCTTGTCAGAATTTACTAGGCAAAGATTTCAACATTGCCTCAACTGAAGGCAAAGCCCTGGCTGTAGAAATACTCCAGTTTATGCGCGAAGAGTTAGTGAAATACCAGGCAGAAACAGGTCATATGTATAATCTTGAAGCCACACCGGCCGAAGGTACAACCTATCGCTTTGCCAAGGAGGACAAGAAGCGTTTCCCGCACATTATTCAGGCTGGCACAAGTGACGCGCCGTATTACACCAATTCTTCGCATCTGCCCGTGGGTTACACTGATAATCCACTCGAGGCTCTGCGTCACCAAGACGATCTCCAAATCCTCTACACCGGCGGTACGGTCTTACATCTTTTCTTGGGTGAACGCATTCATGACTGGAAGCTGTGCCGAGATTTTGTGAAGAAAGTTATTGCTAACAATCGCTTGCCGTACATCACGGTTACGCCAACCTTTAGTGTTTGCCCTACACACGGTTATATTTCGGGTGAGGTGAAGACCTGTCCTACTTGTCAGTCAACGTGTGAGGTTTGGTCACGTGTGGTTGGCTATTTCCGCCCCGTGCAAGAATGGAACAAAGGTAAGAAGAGTGAATACACTGATCGAGAAGAATATCTCCCCGTTGTTCATGAAACAGAAAATGTATGCGTTTAGCTGGCTATCAACCCCTTACACTTATAGATTACCCAGGACACATGGCTGCGATTGTTTTTACCCAGGGTTGCGCGTTTCGCTGCGTGTATTGCCATAACCCTGAGTTGATCCCTACGCAGGGCGAGAATGAACTCAGCGAGGATTCGATCCTGGCTCGCATAAAGCAGGATGCCGGCATGCTCGACGGCGTTGTGGTCACCGGGGGAGAGCCAACGATGCATCCCGACTTACCGAATTTTCTTGTGAAAATTAAGGAGCTCGATCTCAAAGTGAAGCTTGATACCAACGGTGTAAATCCGCGTCTCATTGAAAAATGTTTACAGAAAGACGCGGTGGACTTCTTTGCTATGGATGTAAAGCATCGTTGGGATAAGTACAACGATGTTATTGGCCAGACTCCAGACATTGCCGTTGATAATTGCAGAAAAACCTTTGAGATGATCCAGGATTGTGGCCTTGATCATGAATTTCGAACTACGATTTATTCAGCCCTGCACACAGAGGACGATATTTTATCCATCGCCGGATACTTAAAGCCGGAAGAGTCATACGCTCTCCAGCAGGTTCGTTATGAGAAAACCTTATCGCCAAACCTTGAGCAAACGCCTCCTCTAGACCTACCTCAGCTCAAAGCGAAAATTATAGCGCGTTTTCCTTCACTTCGCGTGGAGATTAAAGCCTAGGCTGAGAAGAAAAAAACCGCCGTACAGGCGGTGCTTTTCTTGGAACTTAGAACGTTGCGGCTTGGAGTAGGGGTTCACCGTGCAAACCGCCAGGGTCTGTGTGTCCGGCGTTCAAGGCTTCAGCTGCGGCGCTCAGGCCGTCGCGGACTTGGGTCCAGCTCGATCCAGGATGAGATTGTGAGTAAAGGGCAGCTGCTGCAGCTACGTGTGGGGAGGCCATGCTGGTTCCGCTGATGGTGCTGTAACCACCGCTCTTCCAAGTTGAGTAGATGTTTACGCCCGGAGCTGCGATATCGACTTCTGATCCGAAGTTTGAGAAGGAAGCAAAGGTATCGTTAGCGCCGTATGAGGTGGAGGTACCAAGTCCGTTGGCGCTACCATCACTATCTGCTAGGGCCGAGACGGTGATAACGGCGTCGTCATAAGCTGCGGGCACTTGGGTAGCTGTATCAACCGTTGAGTTACCAGCAGCTACGACGATGGTGATTCCTGCATCGCGAGTATTACACACTGCCAAGTGCATAGTCTCATTATTGGTGAGGCCACAGTTGTCGTCACTGCTGCCAGCTCCGCCTAAGCTCATGTTCACAACTTGAATGTTGTAGGTGGCAGCGTTAGCGGTTACCCAGTCCAGGCCACAAATAATTTCTGACCAGCTGCCAGAGCCTTGAGAGTTCAAAACCTTGACGGCAATGAGCGAAGCTTCTGGAGCTACGCCCACAACGTTGATGGTGTTATTTAGGCCGGCAATGGTACCAGCTACGTGCGTGCCGTGGCCGTTGTCGTCGTTACCTGATTTTCGGGTATTGACGCAATTCGTGTCAGCTACAACATTGGCCGCTAGATCAGCATGCGTAAGATCGATGCCGGTATCGATCACGGCTACACCGATGCCGAGTCCCGTTGCTGTGTTTGCTTGTGAACCAATACGAGCAATACCGGTCGAGATTAATTGTGCAGGCGGCGTTATTGGGCCGCGAGCAGCGGGCTTGGCGTATGCGGCCACTACCGCGTCTTCACTTACGAACGCAACTCGGGAATCATTTTTAATCGCCTCAAGTTTGCCGGCTGGTACAGCGCCTGAAAAACCTTGGAGCGTGCTGTGATATGTGTGTTCAATCGAGAGCCCATGCTGAAGCGCTAGCTCTTGGCCAACGGCATCTGTGTCAGTTACATCGTCGTGGAACACGACGATGTACTTGCCGGGAATAACTTCAGGACGACCAGCCTCAGTAGGTTTGGCTGAGACGAGCGAACTTGAGCTCGTAAAGATCACCACCGCTAAAGCTCCCGCGGCCACAAGAGCACTCGGAAGCGATCGTGAGAGACTGAGTAAGCTATAGACGCAGAGGTTAAGTGTTTGCGGACAAGTATAGCATTTTGCGGGTTTAACTCCGCTCGAAGGTAGCGCTTTACTAAATAGGGGAGTAAAGGTGCTATCCTGTCAGGGAAAGTAACTAATCTTTAGCGTAAATTCTATGGGCATCATTTTGTGGATCATTCTCGGTGCCTTAGCGGGCTGGATCGCGTCGATGGTCATGAAGACTAACGGTCAGCAGGGTTTAATCATGAATATCATTGTCGGTATCGTAGGTGCTGTGCTCGGCGGCTGGGTAATGTCACTGATCGGCGGTGATGGAGTTACTGGTTTCAATCTCTGGAGTTTACTCGTGGCCGTCATTGGTTCAGTCATCTTGATCTGGATCGTGAAGATGTTGCGCCGTGGCTAATCGAGCGACATAATGCCATAAAAACACCTGCCTTCTCGGCAGGTGTTTTTAGTTGGAATGCATCACCTCTGAATTGTGAAAATGGCCATAAAAGGCACAATTTCATTGACTTTTTAGCAAATTTGTGCTATAATGTTCGGTTACATAATTCGCATATCTGCTTGTATATATGCCGAAGAACTACCTCAAAAAGCTTGTTGCTGCCGCTGTCCTCAGCCTTGTGCTTGTGCCTGCACAGTTCGTGCATGCTCTTTCCGTTGTTAGCGATCCCACTGGCCAGTTGATCGACAACGTTGCTAACGCTACGTCTATGGACGTGAGTTTGGATATCGACATTGAGACCGCCAGCGATCAAACCGAACAACCGGTTGTCTTACACTTTGATGTAGACGCTGTTTCGGACTTTGAGCACAATGCTTCCTTTGATGCTGGTTTTTCAACCACCGATCAATATGGAGCCTTCTACGAGACTGCAGGCTCAATGATCGTAGCTTCAGATACCATTTACTTCTCCGGCATCGGAGGTGATTGGTATTTCCTTGAGTCCGATGCTACCGCCACTATTTCTGATGAAGAGAACATCGCGGACAGCACCGAAGACTTCAAGGCTTCTCTCCAGGATCTTTTTGATCGCGGAGTGATTGCGTACGAAGCTGAGTCAGTTCAGTTCATCGATAACAAGCTGGCCCTTCGCTATGCCTACGAGATTGATAACGATAACCTCGTTGACTATCTCGTTGAAGCTAACCTGATCGACGAAGCCGAAGCCGTAGAGGCTCGCGCTATGTTGGCTGATCAGGTCACTATTGGCGGTTACTTCTGGGTAGATACCGTGAACTTGCTTCCGGTAAAGCTCACTCTTGAAGTAGACGTGATCTATAGCGAGACCACCTACACTAAGGTTGATGTGATCGTTGTTTTCAACAGCTTCGAAGAAACCGTAGACATTGATGAGCCGGTTGGCGCCATCGACCTCATGGAATATGAGCCAGATGAGTCCCAAACTATGGTACTCGCCAGCCTTGAAACCACGGTGTCGAATATGGATACCGATGGCGATGGTTTGAGTGACGGAGACGAGAAATCGCTCTGGAACACCAACTCATTCAACACTGACTCGGACGCCGATGGCTACAGTGATAAGACTGAAGTTATCAATGGCTACAATCCGAATGGTATTGGTAAGTTAGACTCAGACCAAGACGGTCTGGTCGACTATAACGAAATGACCATTCACTGGTCTGATCGTTTCAACGCCGACTCAGATGGCGATAGCTATCCCGACGGTCTCGAAATCGCTAACGGCTATGACCCCAACGGTCCTGGTCGCTGGTAAACAAAAAATCCCTGCTCATCGAGCAGGGATTTTTGTTAGAGAAGCTAGTCTCAGCACGACACATTTCATTGACGAAAAGCTGATTTCGTGTTATCTTTTTTAGTCCATTTACGAGGAGGATCCTATGGATAACCGAGACGAAGATCTGATGGCTCTGCTCGAGGCCGAGGTTCAGCTCGATGACCTCAGCCTCATCAGACTGATCGGGATTCTGTCCACGAGAAGTTTGGGACCGGATACGATCGAAGGCACTCCGTTCATCACCTTCCGCATGGATGACCGGCGTGCGATAGCGCTCTTGGAGCGTCGACGCAAGGCAGCGAGAAGGGCGCTCGAGCTCATTCGAGCTTCTCACTGGTACGGAAAGAATCACTGGCCGACGCCGCTCGATCCGTTGGTGACGAGGATGTTCCCGGAGAACACCTTCCGCACCTGGATTGACCATTGTCTGCAGCAGATGGATGCGGTCGCCGCAATCAAGGCGGAAGGATCACCGATCGAGCATGATTGTTAAGGCGGTTCAGCGAACCCCGTCAGAACGAACATCCCCCGGATGTCGTCGTTCGGCGTGGTGTTTGTTTTAGAATTCTTTTTCCAGCGTCGGGCCGTAGAGACCGAGAATGTTGAGCACACTCAAGGTCGCCTCGCGTTGGTGCCTAGTAAAACGAATCCTTGCTACCGTAAGCGCCGATAGATCTTGATGCTCGACGGCAGCAACTTTTTCGGCCGGTACACCAATTCCTGACACACCTAAGCGTCCGCAGGTGAAGATAATTCGCGGGAGATGATATCCGTGAGAGACGAAGATAACTGATCGACCTTCGGGATGAGTATTTCTCTCGGCGACACAGGTGTCCTCGGTAACTATAGCAGTAGTATCGATCTCGATCTGATCGCTGTGTACGCCATTACTCAAAAGAAAGGTTTTCATGTCTGCGGCTGCTTCGGCGGTATTTGAGACCAACAGAATATCGACTTTGTCTGCCTTGAGCAATGTGACTCCAGCCAGGAGCCGTTCACGGTTAGTTTCCGACAACACGCCGCCGGTTTGGTGTAGCCCACCGAAGATAATAGCTACGTCATGTTTTTCAACGCTTGTAATCTCGCTCGTAATCTTATTAGTCCCGCGGAGCGTAAGCCAAGGGATCCAGCTTATTACGTAAATAAATATCAAGAGGCCGAAAGCAAGAAAAATATATTTACCCCAGATCTTTTTTGAAAGTTTATTTGGAGACATACTTTTTTGCGTACTCCTTGTAGAGCAGCGCACCTGCTGCAAAGATCACCGCAATCTCAAACAGGAAGGTCCAATGGAAAACAAAACTCCAAACCCAGAAATCGTGGGTAGTCGGAACGGAGAACAGCGAGACATCGTAGTCAACGAAAGGGTAGAGCCAACCAATACCACCAACGATTGAGTCCAAAATAAAATGCAGAACGATGTTTGCGAAGACAATCATCGTCACAAGGTACACGGTGCGGTTTTTGAGGATCTTGGCCGCCATGATCATCAGTAACCAGAGGGCAATCCAGACGAGCGGTAGATGTGTCCAGTACTGATGGTGCAAAGTTTGGCGATCATCGATGAGATAGAAATACAGCATGTCGATGTCAGGAAAAACGCTCGCCACTAAGCCGACCCACAAGAACTTGGTGGTTTGAAGCCGCTCCTGTAGCCAGCGAGTGAGCAGAAATCCGGCGGGGAGATGACCGATAAACATAGCGCTCAGAGTATGCCACAACTGGCGTGAAACAAAAAAACCGCTTATTGAGCGGTTTTTCCAGCATGAGAGACTATGCCTTAGGTTCTTCAGTTGGTGCTGCTGGCGTCGGAGTCGACTCTGGCCGTAGCGGCATAATCAGAGCGGCAATGATGTACACCACAGTGCCAGGCGCAAAACCCGAGAAGACCGCCACTAACACCCAAACCAGACGTAGGAGCGTGGCGTCGATTTCAAAATATTCAGCTAATCCTCCGCAAACACCCGTCAGCATTTTGTCGGTTGAGCTGCGATAAAGCTTTTTGTTATTGTTATCCATATCCATTAGCCTAATACGTATAAGGTAAAAGCACCAGTCCAAGCCGGCTGATGGCTTTGTGGCGGGGGAAAGTTACGTTAATAACTAAATTAGTTACTTACAATAAGCGTGACGACATAGGCGATGTAGGCCATGACCATGGCCGCGCCCTGCCAGCGTTGGATTACGTGTCGCTGGCCAATAAATAGACAGATGAATACTGACAGCGAACAGCCGACAACAAGGAGTATGTCCCAAAGGGAGGCTTGTGAAATAGGTAATGGGGCTATCACTGCAGTCACGCCAAGCACAAAGAGAATGTTGAAAATATTTGATCCTACCACGTTGCCTACCGCTAGGTTAGGTTGACCTTTGCGGGCAGCAACGATTGACGTGATAAGTTCAGGCAGTGACGTGCCAATAGCAACAATGGTGAGACCGATCAATCGTTCAGTGACACCGAGCATGAGCGCAATGTCGCTAGCTGCGCCTACGAGAAATTTACCAGAGAATATCAGCCCGGTTAGGCCGATAATGATCATGGCTATGGTACGTGGCCAGCCAAACGTTTTGACTTCGTTATCATCAGCCCCATTTTTTGCGATGCTGTAGGTATAGTAAAGAAAAATCAGGAAGATGGAGAGAAGTACCACGCCATCGGTAGCAGTGAGCGCATTGGCGGCAGCACCGTCGAGCAACACATCCGACGCCATAGCCATGAGTACAAATGCAGACAGTACCATGAAGGGAATCTCTTTCCAGACAGTTGAGTGTTGGAGTTTAATGCTTTTCATCCAGGCCACAAGACCCAAGATGAGAAGAACGTTGGCAATGTTTGAGCCGACGACGTTGCCAACGGCAATATCGGTCACACCGCTAAGCGCGGAAGATATGTTGACTGATAACTCCGGGGCGGAGGTACCAAAAGCAACTACTGTAAGGCCAATGACAAGTGAAGAAATGCCAAGACGTTTTGCAAACGAAGAGGCACCATCGACCAAAATGTCCGCCGACTTTACGAGTACGAGTAACGAGATGATGATAATGACGATAGGGACTAGCATATTTCCACAAAGTAAATCGGCCCTAGTGTACCTTGGGACACCCAGATGAGCAAAGACGAAGAGGCCTGAAGGATCAATGTAAACCGATTACGATCGAATGTATGGTTCACGAAATCTAAAATTATAAAAACCCCGCTAGTAATAGCCGGGCTTTTATAACTATGTTGGC
>Ga0163152_10009359_pt1 | contig 10228 bp, 17 predicted proteins | sample OliLakLV19MP8IB2_FD_148635 | JGI IMG/M metagenome (GOLD analysis project Ga0163152, IMG submission 148635) | Freshwater microbial mat bacterial communities from Lake Vanda, McMurdo Dry Valleys, Antarctica - Oligotrophic Lake LV.19.MP8.IB-2 | ecosystem: Environmental > Aquatic > Freshwater >...
ATGTAGTTTTTCGCTTTGTTTCGTCTTCATCAGGGTTTCCCTGAAGAAGGCGAGGCAAAGCAAAAATAATTTTTACATTGTTTTGGTTTTTGGGTTTATCATACCAAAAAGGCGGGGCTTTGTGTTTCTAATTCATTTTTGTGGTTCTTCATAATTTCGTTTTTTATAATTAAATTTAGTGGTTAAAATCCCGCCCTTCTGGTAGCTGCAAACCGTTAGGCGAAACCCTAATGAAGCTCCGACCAATACTTTTCGAGAACTGACAAATCATATTCGTCAATACCTCGTTTATTTAATGCTGACAATGTAAGCTGACCAACACCATCACGATACAATTCTCTTGTCCTTGTATCAACTTCTCCATTCAAATTTATAAGTGCTACAACCGCACAAACATAGCCTTGAAGAAATCCTTTGTTTCTTTCTGTATCTAATTTTTTTAACTCTGTGTTTGACATTATTTTTATTTTTAATTGTTACTAATAAAATTCGTGAGAAGGGCATCGCCTAACCGCACCTAACCAAATTTTTTGTGAAAAACAAAAACTATCGGTTAGATGCAAGGCGTTAGCGGTAATGTTAACGACCACTAATCTATAATTGACTTCATATCTTTTATTCTTGTTATTTCTTGTAATGGCTTCTGCTTATCTAATTTAATCCCTGTTTTACAATCCTGACAAATAGTTATAGCTATTCCAAATAAATTTCTTGTTTGCAAAATATTCCACTTTCCGCAAGCAGGGCAATCCCAAACAAAAGACGAGGGATAAGCTCTTTTCTTTCCCGAATGAACCAATTTACGAGGAAACACTACCGCTAACAGCACATTTGCGATAGGCGGGGTTTCGTGGTTTAATGATGTTTCTTTTTTCATATTATATTTTGTTGTTAAGTTAAAAATTTGTTTTCAAAAATCCCGCCCTTCTGGTAGCTGCAAACCGTTATGTCCTTTCGCTTACTAAACTACCGTAAAGGACTTTTCCGCTGATAACACTATTGCTTTAGCTAATGACCAGGGTATTTCCTGCCTCTGGGCTGTAGTCATGTTGTCTAATGATCGCCCTAGATTCTTTGCGCCTCTACCATAGGGAGCATCTGATATCAATTTAAGATCCTGGTCATTTGTAAATATGTTCGTGGGCTTGGGGGTTGGGAATCCGTACGATGAATATGTACATAGTTTAGTCATGCCATTGGTCCGGATTAAAAAATCTATCATCTTCTTATAATATCTCAACTTGCCTCTCGGGTTTTCTATATAGTAAAGTACCGGGTTGATTTCCTCTATGATGGATAAGCCTTTGTGTAGAATATCAATATACAGCTGAGTGGACTCTTGTTGTGGCTTCCCTTCAAAGAAATGATAAGTACCTGGTGCATTGCTCCATGCTTGGCAGGGTGGAGAAAACCAAACAACGTTAACATCAGGATATAATACTCTCGGGTTCTTTATGTCTAGCAGGTCTATGTGATGTGTTGGTTCACATATACCTTTCCTTTTTCGGTGGTCAACTGATATTGCTGAATGTCCGGACTGGATAAAGGCTTTCGATATCGTTGCCTTACCACAGCATAGTTCTAAGAGCTTGATAGTTTTCATATTATAATTTAAAATAAGTTAATTTGTTCGTGATACAGCATCTTGTCCGTTTCTTTTATTCCTATTGTCGTAGCCTCCTCTAATGTCAACGGTTGACCTTTTCCGTCATAGAAAAATGTTTTGTCTGCTACATATCCTTTTTGTATGGACCTTATTTTTTCTCTGTACAGATTTTTGACTTCACATTCTTCTAGATTTTCAAAGTAATGCTTTTGCAGATTAAAAACATGTACCCAATCATAAGCATCTACACGAACACTATTATCAGACAACTCACCGCACATGACAGCTAGCTCTTCTTCCGGAAATGTTATATGGAAATTATTTGCTTGTGATAAATTACGGGAGCATCCCCAAAGCCTGCCTTGTATTGTCCTCCTACTCTCGTCATTTTTTGTTAGGTACTTGACGAGATACGCTGTCATTAATACAATGTTATGGGTTGGATGTACTCGGGTGCTTGGTGGGTTATCATTATAATCTATTAATCCAAAATGCTTTAAAGATCCATTCCATATGTTCTGTAATTGGTCTTTGTAGATATAACAATCTGATGTAATATGGAAGTGGATCTCTCCTCTTTGTTGTGGTTCTGCTTTCCAAACATATGAGCGCATTCCCGTCTTACGGTATGCCATTTGAAAAAATCTATTGAGTAGTTTTTTAATGAACTTGTCGGATTTTCCTTGCTGTTTGGGTAGTGTTAGATGGATGAAGTTTAAACGCCATCTAAACCATTTTTTTGTTTTATTGGAATAGCACCATTTCCACTTTGCAGAGGCATCAAGCCAAAGTATAGCGTTTCTTATTTTTCGTTTAGCATTGGGGCTTATGTTGCCTTGGTGGTTATTGGCTAGGTCTCCATCCATTTGAATACCTTTCAAATTCGCCAACCTATCACGGTTTCGGTGAGGCTCCCGAATTAAGACAGCGATTTGAGGGACGTAACATAAACGCCAGTATTTTTGAAATTTCAACTATTTTGGAGTTATTAAAGCAAAGGCATGTGTAAATCTGCGAAATAGGATAAACCCAGAGGGAGCGATTTAAAACTATCTATATCGGATACGGTAAATATCATCCATCGCTCCTACAATCGCGTTGTAGGAGGCTTCCTTGTGCTTGGGGTTTAGGCAATATTCGGTTGACCATTGATAAAGATGCATTAGCATATTAGAGTGAAGTTTAATGACTGTAGGGGATAGGGTTTCTTTTGTAAACATGGTTTTAGTTTTATTAGTTGCTGCTGAAAATATCCTGTTGGTTTCCTATTGTTTCAAAGTACATTATGTAAAAAATAGTGTCGATTGTAAATTTACCGGGATGCATTTTACAGAGCATACCTGTTGTGGTTGTTTTGCTATAACCAGTATCAATCCAGCATTCTTCCTGAGTAATGCTCTGTACTGTAACAGCCTTTTTGCCAACGCATTTAACTACTTTAATAGGTCTGCCTTTTAGTGATACCTCATACCTTTCTCCGATTTGGTACCGGTCGCTATTGCGTATGGACGTGAAAAATTTACAGTCCAGTTTATTATTCCAGTTATATGAGAAGTTGATTTGGTCCATGATGTTTTAGTTTTGAATTGATGTTTATTATGAAGTGGATGGAGCATACGGATGAGGGCAGGCGAGTTTTGTAAAACAGTAGGGAGGCAATCTCTTGCCTCCCTTTCTGCCCTATCATTACCGCTAAGCGCTAGCGACATCATCCCTGATGCCGATCCTTCTCGGGCAACTATCCTAAGATTTGATGAACTCCTTTGCAACAATGTTACAAAAATAACTGGTTGAACCATCCTTTTCAGAACGTCTGCCATTAACAAAGCCATTTACTGAAACCTTTTTACCGGCATAGATAAGTTCCTGGTACTTTTCGTAGCAATCTTTAAAAACCTGTACAGGATAAAAGTCCTCACTCTTCAGCTCTCCTGACTGTGGGTCGTGGTACTTTCTGCATACGATTACTTCCCGGACGTTGCCCGATTTGATTTCTTTTGTTTCTCCGATTCGGACGATGGTCCCATTGATTGTGATTTTGCTCATGTTGTTTTGATTTGGTTTGTGTTGTGAATTGAAGCAGGGGTAGTATTACCTCTGCGTGATTTTCTTCTGGTATATAAAAAAGGCCTCTCGATTATCTCCCAGCAATGACCATGGGAGCTAGAGTGAACATAGGAGTGTTTGTCGTTTACTATACGTGTTACTTGCACATATGAGTGGGGGAGCGGTTGCCCGATTGCTGTGACCATCTTACACATCGCTCCCCAAAGCACCTTTATATCAAAGGATGGATATTGGACGTTTCCGTTGTACAGTAATATAAAGGTGGTTTGGGGCTTCATGATGGGTTATTTTTTTTTACAAAAATTCATTAAATATAAAAGGTCATCTTGTTTCAAGTTGGCTAGATCTTTTAATTTATCGATCAACTTCTGGTTAGTAGTGAACCTCACCCAACCCATTGCAGTTTCGGGGCTTGTGTACTTGACTCTAAACTTAGCTTTGCCATAAAATGCGAATCTAAAATCTGATGGTTTTATTAGGTTTTTCATTTTGATAGTTTTAATAATTGCTATTTGTTATACTCCTTTGCAAAAATTCATTAAACAGATAAGTTCAATTTGTTCAGGTTCATCTGCATTTTTTGTTTTGTCGATTAACGGCATGTTGGTAGTGTGCCTCGACCAGCTCTTGTTAGTTACTGGATTGGTGTACTCGACTGTGTACTGACCATAGCCATTCGGAGTGAATGTAAAATCTGATAGTTTGATGGGGTTTTTCATTGTGATATTTTAAGTTATTGTTTTGAATTACTACAGCAAATATAGTTAATTATTTCATTCCGCAACATTTAATACATAATAATTTCATGGATTGTAAGGGTCAACGCCTATGCAATAGCGTTGACCTTCTACTACTTTACGTTTAGTATTTCGGCTTTGCCAGGACTGGGACCAACAGCAAAAAATATGTATAGGCAACTGCTTCCGACCAGATGAATGAGCTGGGCAGTTTCCTATACAGATTATTTTGCTGCATTTTTAATGCCTCATTAAAAATTATCTTATCGGCAGTTAAAATAAAAGGAGAAAGTTCATTATAAATTATCTTATCGGCAGTTAAAATAAAAGGAGAATTCCCTAGGCATTTGCGTAGCAACTTATAAATCGGCAGTTAAAAAAAAAGGAGAATTCCCTAGGCATTTGCGTAGCAACTTATAAGAGGTCTAGCCCGTCTGCAGACAATTAACGTTACTTGATATAATAATTAATTATAGTACAATGCACACGCCACCGCCTCGGTATTGTGGCGTGGCTCTATTGCTGCTATAATTACCTATTATATTAATTGGGCATTGCGCATACCTTCATTTGCGCTTTGCCCAACTTGGTAACGTTAATTGTCTGCAGACGGGCTTAACTTTTTGTTGTTTTGGCAAACTAAGCAAAGGAGGAGATGAGGCGCAAAGCTAGAAATAATGGCGTTTCGACATTTTTGGACGCGACCGCTGAAGGCCCCGAGCTTTGTTAGTTTGTGGTGGCTGTTGGCTGTTGGCTGCTGTTCAACTTATTGACCGGCCTTTGTCGGGCAATGTGTTGAACTTTATAAATAGGAAATTACACAAAGTTGGGCAAGGGTGAAGGAGCGAGGCGGTGCTTAACTGAGCGTTGCCTCAACGTCAGGGAAGCGAGGCGAGAGAGTGAGACCTCTTGCTTAACGTGTGTGATTACTGTGGGGGCTGTTGGCTGTTGGCTGTTGGCTGTTGTTTGCGTTAAGGATTGTAGCGGAAATCCTTTTGTGAGGAACGAACAAAAGATTGAAGCGGAAAGCCTGACCCGATAGGGGAACGCCCAAGCAATTATTTTCAGGTTTTATTTATTCTACTTATTTTTCTCACACTATCTAGTTATTCCTTGCCATTTTATTCTAGCTTCTTTAGTCCAGGTTACTTTTTTACTTTCATTAATTAAAGATTTTTATACTCTATACTATGCTTATTCTTTTCATACCATCTTGTTACTCCTTGCGCTTTTATTCTTACTTCCATTTGTCTTGCTTCTTTCATATTCTCATACTTCATAATCATCTTCAATACTTGTGGTCTTTTTTTTCTCGTGCTTTTACATTCTCCTTTACCATGTGCCAATATTCTTTTAAAGAGCTGCATAGTTATTCCACAGTAGTGTGTTTTGTCCGAGAGTTCTAATATATACAGATGAGCCATTTTATATTACTTCAAACCGATTAACTGAATAACTAGAAAAATTTTGTGACACTGTAGAATATATTGCAATTTTCGTCTGAACATATTCTCCTACTTCAATTATTCTACCATACACTTCTACATAATATGCATTACACTCAAAGTTGCTTCCTGAATTAGTTGGTGCCTTCATTAGTATCGTTTTTGTGTATCCTGTAGTTTGTGATGCCCCTAATGGTCTTGATAGATAACAAATTATTACTTCCGTTAAATTATTAATAGTCCTGTCCAAATTCAATTCAAGAGCCAATCCATTTCTATTTATGCTTGTTATGTTTATTGGTTGTGGTGGTGGTGTGAGTATTGGAGTGCTTAGTAAATAGGGTTGAAATAATGAATTGTCAGGGGATAAATCATACCTAATTGAATTGATAGATATAAATAATTGATGCCCATTTACGAATAATGATGGATTGTGTTTTTGTTTTTTATTTAGGTATACAGCATAGGTTTGCCATAGTGTCCTTTCGTTATTAGTTAGTTTCTTCCACTCTCCTTGTATAGTTGCCATTCCTACTTTTCTTTTATTACTTCTTATTGTGTTGCTATTTATTCTTCCTGATTGATTCCTCATTACTAATCCTCCTTGACTTCCTTGAAATACTGTACCATTAATCTTGCCTACTATATTACTTACTAATCCCGACAGTGTTACTCTTGCCATCTGTTTTGTTTTATTATTATTTTGTTCCTCTGCTTTATGGCTGCTTGATGATTGCTAAATTTTTGCTTGATTATTACTTGATACTACCTATACGATTGTTGAATGATTGAATTATGATTGATTAAAATAGACCACTTTCTTACTAGCTTCTTATGTTATTATTATATAGTTATTATGTCCTTTCGCTTACTAAACTACCGTAGAATAAAATCCGCTTGACCATTTGGTATTATTCTTTTTAGGTCCTTTCTCATTCTCTTTTTATCTAGCTTCATTTTGACAAATGCAACTAAAAGCGTTACAAGTGCAGTGACTATTTCAGAAGCGCAGGAGTGTAAAATTGTTTCCATAATTATGTATCTAATAAAATTGTTTCGTAAGTTAAGTATGATTGTATTGCACTATTTCCTAGTGAAGTTAACCCGCTTGCTGATATTACAAAGTCATTAACTGTAGAAAATATTGGGCTCATTGTTGCTGACTTTTCTAGTGGTCTATTGTGGTCATCGCTGTTGGCTGTAGAGAAATCATCATAAAAGACAAAAGAAATACCTCCTGAAGTTTCTCCGTAGTAGATGTTTATAGGACTAAAATACTGTGTCCCACCAAATACTACCTTGTGTGTTACTCCTAATATTCTGTTAACATATCCCGCTGCAGGTGCTGCTAGTGCTATTAAATTAGTAGTGTAGAGGACGTATATTTCTTCTTTTGTCAGGGTTCTGTGTTTGGTTCTTATTGCCATGGCGTTATTGGTTTTAATTAAAGATAGTAATATAAATTTCCTTCATCTGCAGATGGTGTGTTATTGACAGTACACAACATAGAACTTGTAATGCCCGAAGACTTTAAACATGATTGTAAACAGAAAAATATATTAGCACTCGGGAAATTGATTGTAGGATTATATATAGTGTTTGTTTGTGCTTCCCATAGTGCTGTTATGTCAACTGGATTGCCCGGGTCTGCATTCCATACTTTAATTAGTTTCCTTATTTGATTCACTGTTGTTTTAGTTCTCCTTGTTGGTATTGTGGACCATAGTATTAAAGAGTTTTCAGTAAAATTAAATGATGATGTCAGATTTAGATTAATAGATTCATCTGTAAACACTATTTCAAATGATGGTGGAGATGCTGGTAGTAGGTGTGTTGGTGGATCTGATAATATACTTAAATCCATTTGCACACGCCAGTAGTTTATTGACTGAAACCAATTTTGACCTGTTAGAATTTTAGATTGTCCAAACTTATTTATTTTACTCCATGTGGTGGCGTAAGTATTCCAAGCCTGTTTTTCCGTTAAGGACAATAGTTGATATTGATGTAAATATTCTGCAAAGAATGCATGTGAACTAGTTTGTTTATTGGTGCTGCTCCTAGTTGGTCTAGGTCGTGAGCGTATGATTGCACCTGATGAGTTATTTTGAAAAGTGATTCCTCCTATAGATCCTTTTACTGCTGTGACCAAAGGGCCATATGTTACTCTTGCCATTTTTATTTATTGTGAAAGGTCATTATGCTGTACGTACGTTTTATATCTCCATGCTGTGTATCGTGTGTAAGATTCATATTCTGCATTGGTTACTGCTGTTTGGTTTGTTGCTGCTGTCTTGATAGTGTTAATTATTGTTGTACCTCCTGTTGTGTATTCCCAAGTGTTTATCTGCAGTAAGAAGTTTGTCACGCTTAGGGCTTTGGGATTGGGAGAATATGGCATTGTTATTATTATTGTACTTCTATAGTGAAATTGCCTAGAATTCCTTTTACTCCAGATGCTGTAAATGCTGTAGCTACTAAATCCCTGTAGACATTACACACAAAACTATTAATTGTGGGTTGTATGATCCCAACTCCAGCGACATTATTATTAATTACTGTTACTAATGACCTTTGCACATTAGTATTAGCTGACTTAAAAGGGAGAGTGAAAGTGAATGTGCCTAGGTTAGATGTAGCACTGTAGTAGAAATATATGGTTAGTAATTTATTGAACTTGGTATACCTAAATGTATTTTGAGTTACTGTTCCCGAAAATCCTGTCGGTGCCGCTGGAGTGCTGAAATCAGTCCAATCAACAAAATCAGATAAATCAGTTATAGCGGGTTGCACCCAAGCAGGGTTATTGTTTGTTCCGCTATTCTTCAAAAATCTGCTTGCGCTTCCTGACTTTGCTAACCTAGATAGTGTATTAGCTGCAGAGCCATATAACAAGTCTCCTTGTGCAATCCCTGAAGGGATGGAGGCTACTGTGGTGGTCTGTGCTATAAATGCAATATAGTACTGATACCATAATCCAGAAACTCTTAGGAATTGATTCCAAACATGGTCAGTTACTGTTGTTTGGTCGTTGGCTGCTGTTTGGATTTGTGTAACTAGTACTCTTTGTGATGCTGTTATTTCTAGCCATGAGGTAGCTAGTGCCCAAGTGGTGAATGCGTAAGACGTGGAATTAGGTTGTACAGCCATTTGTAAATATAATAAAAACAAAAAAAAAACTAGGCATCTCTGCCTAGCTTTTTTAAATCAATTAAAACAAAAACTATGCACCCACAACGGAGTCATCATCTAGGCCAACCGCCTTGATGCCTGTCAGTGTGATTATCGGTACAAATTTTACAAATACTTTTTGTCCTGCTACTTTCCAGCCTGTGCCGAATTTAGCTTCATATGCTGCTGTAATGTCATATGGACTTGCATCTGCAGCTACGATTGCTTTGATGAAACGATATTTACCTTTCACGAAACTCACTCCAGCCGAAACGGGAGCTGTTGCAAATATTGCTACTGTCTGTGCTGCTGGTATTGCTGGTGTGTAGGTTGCTATCATTGTTCCTGCTCCTGCTAATGAAGCTACTGACAAAGTGGTAACACCTGTTACCGCTGCTGGTAGTGGTGGAGTTGAAATTGCTGCTGAGCCTATTGTTGCTAATAGTCTGTTGATGCTCATGTACAGGTTAGAGCCTGTTAGCTTAATAGCATCTCCGAATATATTAGTCTTAGGGAAGTTGTCAACTGCGCTAGACCATGCCGCTCTTTGTGCTGCTGTTAAACTTCTCCAACCTTGAGCAAATGTAGTGAACGAGTTTCTAACTGCTGATTGCGCTAATGACTGTGGATTTACAGGAGTTGTTTTATTTCTCATGTACGCTCCGAATCGGTTTTTAGCATGAACAGTACCATTAATTTTTCCTCTCAGGTCTGCAATCATCTCACCGTATTTAACTTTAGCGCAACCAAGCGTTAATTTGTGTTCTAAGGTTACAGCTAGTACATCAATTCCGTAAATCATGGTTTCCATGATGAAGGCGAAGCAAAGCAAAAATAATTTTTTCATTGTTTTGGTTTTTGGGTTTATCAAATATAGGACAATTTTAGCTACATGTCAGAAAAAAGTGTTTTATGTAGTTTTTCGCTTTGTTTCGTCTTCATCAGGGTTTCCATGAAGAAGGCGAGGCAAAGCAAAAATAATTTTTACATTGTTTTGGTTTTTGGGTTTATCATATATAGGACAATTTTAGCTACATGTTAGAAAAAAGTGTTTTATGTAGTTTTTCGCTTTGTTTCGTCTTCATCAGGGTTTCCCTGAAGAAGGCGAGGCAAAGCAAAAATAATTTTTACATTGTTTTGGTTTTTGGGTTTATCATATATAGGACAATTTTAGCTACATGTTAGAAAAAAGTGTTTTATGT
>Ga0163152_10009364_pt1 | contig 10226 bp, 6 predicted proteins | sample OliLakLV19MP8IB2_FD_148635 | JGI IMG/M metagenome (GOLD analysis project Ga0163152, IMG submission 148635) | Freshwater microbial mat bacterial communities from Lake Vanda, McMurdo Dry Valleys, Antarctica - Oligotrophic Lake LV.19.MP8.IB-2 | ecosystem: Environmental > Aquatic > Freshwater > Lake...
CGCCGTGGGCGGCGGTGCGGGCCGTGCGGCCGGCGTGGTGCTCGCGGCCTCCACCGCCGCGAGCCTCGTCGGCTGCTACGCGACGCCGCTGGTGCTGCTCGCCGACCTCGGGATCCGGCTCACCTGCGTGCTCGCGGGCGCGCTGCTCGTGCTCGTTGCCTTCGCCGTGCGCTCGCTCCGGGACGCCGCCGCACCGGCCGCGTCCGGCGCGGACACGATGACGGCCGTCGCCGCCGGCCCGGCCCCACGCGCCGCGCGGCGCGCCCTCGTCGCGGCGACGGCGGCGCTGGTCGTCGCGAGCGCGGCGACGCTCGTGCCGCGGGGACCGCTGCGCACGGACACCGGGCAGGTCGAGGAGCTCGAGTCGGCGTACCAGACCGTCCGGAGCGTCGAGGCGCGCGAGGTCGTCCCCGTGCCGATGCCCGGGCGCCACGCGCTGTTCGGAGGCGAGCGCGAGGTGCGCACGCGGTTCCTCCGTTTCGACGAGGACGCGGCGTCCTACCAGAGCGTCCGGCTGCCCGACGACGAGGCGGCGCTGCTGACGGCGGGCCGCTACTACGACCACCTCGCGCTCGGCGCGTGGTTCGGCGGCATGCCCTGGACGCGGCCCGACGGCCCGCTGCGCGTGCTCGTCGTCGGGTACTGCGGCGGCACGCTGCACCGCACGCTCGTGGCGACCGCGCCCGCCGGTCGTCGGGTGGAGGTCGTCGGCGTCGAACTCGACCCCGCGGTGATCGCGCTGGCGCGCCGCCATCTCGGGCCGCTCCCAGACGGCCTCGTGCTCCACGAGGGCCGCGACGCGCGCGAGGTCGTCGAGGGCCTCCCGACGACGCCCTTCGACCTCGTGCTCGTGGACGCGTACCAGCGCACGCAGTACGTGCCGTTCCAGCTCGCGACCGTGGAGTTCTTCCGGGCCGTCGCGCGGCGCCTCGCGCCCACGGGGGCCGTGGCGGTGAACATGAACGCGCCGGACGGCCTCGGTGGCGCGCTCCTCGACGCCGTGGCGACGTCGATGGCGCGGGGCCTCGGCCCGTCGCACACGGTCTGGCTCGCGCCGAACCTGCAGTACGCGACGAACGCCGTCGTGTGGGGGTGCGCGGGCCCCACCGCGCCGCGCCTGCGGAGCGACGTCCCGCTGCCGCTGCTCGTGCCGGCGTTCACGCTCGAGCGGTTCCTGGTCCGCGCGACCCGGCGCGGGACCGAACTGACGGACGACCGCGCGCCGGTCGAGCGGCTCGCCGACGAGGCCCTCCTGCCGGTGAAGGGGCGCCGATGACCCGCCCGCACCTCCGCCCGGTCGTCCTGCTCGGGGCGCTCCTCGCCGCCGCGGGCGCGATGGCGCGGGGGGCCGCGGCCGAACCGGTGTCCGCCGCGGCGCGCGCCCGCGCCGAGACCGCGTTCGTCGACGGCCGCCTCGACGACCTCGACGCCGCCCTCGGCGCCGGGACGACGCTCGCCGACGCCGAACCGCTCGCGCTGCGCGACCTCTGGTGGCGCCCGCGGGCGGGGTACGTGGCGCCCCTGCCCGCGGCCGACGATCTGTCGCTCGCCGCGCGCCGGTTGCGTTGGCTGGCCGACCCGGCGGCCCGCGGCGAAGCGCCGTACCCCGCGCCGCAGGCCGGCGAGACCGACCCGTACCCGCGACTGGCGTTGCTGGTAGCGGACCGTTTGCAACGCGAGGCCCGGGGCGCGGAGGGGCTGCCGCGGGCCAGTCCGCTCTGGGACGCGCCGGACGAGGACGTGCAGTACGTCTGGCGGTGGTACGCCTCCCGCGCCTACGAAGGGCCGCAACCCGACGCATCGTCGCCGAAGGACCGGGCCGCGACCGAGGCCGCACAGGCGCGCTTCGAGGCGGTCGTCGAGCGGAACCGCGCCTGGGCGGTGGGGGCTGTCGGGGCCCTCATCCTCGCGGCGGGCCTCGCGTACCGGCGCCTCGGGTCGCGGCCCGGGCGCAAGTCTCCGGCGCGGCCGACCGACTCCTAAGTGGGGGGGATCCCCCCCGCCGGAGGTTGCCGTGTTCTGTCGCCTCGCCTCCGTGCTCGCGGCCCTCTTCCTCGTCGCCGGGACCGTGGCGTGCTCGTCGGACGACACACGGCCCACCTACGCGTACAGCGCGTTGCCCTCGGCCGCGCGCCCGCCGGCGGCCCGGTTGCCCGCGCCGAACCGGCGGATCGTCGCCTCGCCGTACCGCGCACCGCAGGTGCCGCCGCGGCGCGCCTCGACTTGAGGCCCGCGCGTCCTGTCGCAACCGGGTGTTGCGGCCTGTGTCCCGTTGCGCTGAGCGCGAACCCCGCGAGGGTCGCTGGACGCCCGGGTTCGTCGGCAGGGTGCGTCCGAGGACGCCGGGACGACCGGTGGTCCGGACCCCGTCCGCCGTCGCGGACGGTTCACCCTTCGGCCGCGGACCTGCGGCCCGCCGTCGCGTCGTGCCCGCGCCGTAACCGTCTCGGGCCTCGATGCCTCTCGCCGTCTCGGGCCTCGACGGCGCACGTTCTCGCCACGGGGTGGGACCCCGCTCGAACGGTTTGCGCGCGCCCCTCCGGGGGTGCATCTGGCGGTCCGACGGATGAGTCGTTGAGCGGAACGCGGAAGGGCCGCGTCCAGCCGTCCGTGGCGTCACGCACCCGCGGCACGCACCGGCGGCATGCATTACCGGACACAGAGCCGTCTCCGCCCTCAAAAGAACAACATAATATCAATTATCGGACGTAATGAATCGCGGAAATGGGGGGGCACGGACCGCCGTCGCCGATGTCTGGACGCCAAGCCACGGATCCCAGCGTGCCGCAGCGCGGCCGGCCCGGCCGATCTCGCGGGGACTTCGCAGGGCTCCCGACGACTCTCGAGGGTTTGCGTTGCCCCGACCGCAGGCACGGCCTCCGGAGCGCTCGTCCGTACGTGCGGCGCGGCCGAAGGCCCGAACCCGCGTCGGGTTCGCGCCCCCCCACCGGCGGAAGCGAAGGCCGCGGAGGCCGGTCCGGCGCCGCAGGACCGACTCGGGACCCCCGGCCGGCCCCGGCCGAGGTCTGGCGGTCCGGGATCGGGTTCCGAGGCCTCGCTCGGGACGCCGGGGTCAGATCGCGGTCGGGCGCAACTTTTCGGGGTCGTAGCCGTACGCCCGGATCGCCGCGGCACGCTCGCCGGGGCGGCCCTTCCCGTCGGCCTCGAGCCCTTCGAGCGTCGCCAGGACGATCGATGCGGCGTCGATCTCGAAGTGCCGGCGGAGTGCCTCGCGCGTGTCGCTCATGCCGAAGCCGTCGGTCCCCAGCGGCACCAGCCGCCCCGGGAGCCAGCGGGCGATCATGTCCGGCACCAACTTCACGTAGTCGGTGACCGCGACGAAGGGTCCCTTCGCGTCGGCCAGCGTCTCGGCGAGGAACGAGCGCCGGAGCGGCTCGTCCGGGTGCAGGCGGTTGTACCGCTCGACGTCGAGCGCGTTGCGGCGCAGCTGCTGGTACGAGGTCACGTTCCAGACGTCGGCCGAGACGCCGTGGCTGCGCGCCAAGAGTTCCTGCGCCTCGAGCGCGAAGTTCACCGCGCACCCGCTGCCGAAGAGCTGGACGTGGCGGTCGAGCCGCTTCGGCGCGTCGCGGAGCTTGTACATGCCGCGGAGGATGCCCTCGCGGACGTCGCCGGGCATCGGGAGCTGCGGGTAGTTCTCGTTCTGCAGCGTCACGTAGTAGAAGACGTCCTGCGTCTCCTGCACCATGCGACGCAAGCCCTCCTCGACGATCACCGCGATGTCGCAGGCGAACGCGGGGTCGTACGCGATCAGGTTCGGCACCGCGGTCGCGAGCAGGTGGCTGTGGCCGTCCTCGTGCTGCAGGCCCTCGCCGTTGAGCGTCGTGCGCCCGGCCGTCGCGCCCAGCAGGAAGCCGCGCCCGCGCGCGTCGCCGAACTGCCAGACCTGGTCCCCCACCCGCTGCATGCCGAACATGGAGTAGAAGATGTAGAAGGGGATCATGGGCGCGTCGTGCGTCGCGTAGCACGTCCCCGCCGCGAGGAACGAGGCCATGGAGCCCGCCTCGGTGATCCCCTCCTCGAGGACCTGCCCCTTCTCGCTCATGCGCAGGCGCAGGAGCATGCCCGCGTCCGTCGGCTCGAACTGCTGGCCGTGCGGATCGTAGATGCCCACGCTGCTGAACAGCGGGTCCATGCCGAAGGTGCGTGCCTCGTCCGGCACGATGGGGACGATGCGTTGCCCGATCGCGGGGTCGCGCAGCAGCTTCGTGAACAGCGAGACGAACGCCATGGTCGTGGAGACCGGCTTCGCGCTGCCCTTCGTGAACTCCTCGTAGAGCGAGGGCCCGGGCAGCGGCATGGACGGCGTGGGCACGACGCGGCGGCGCGGGATGACGCCGCCGAGCGCGGCGCGCCGCTCGGCGAGGTAGCGCACCTCGGGGCTGTCCGGGCCCGGGTGGTAATAGGGCATCGTGTCGACGAGCGCGTCCGGGATCGGGAGCTCGAGCCGGTCGCGGAACGCGCGCAGCTCGGCGAGGTCCATCTCCTTGATCTGGTGGGCGCGGTTGCTCGACTGGACCTTGCCGAGGTCCCAGCCCTTGCCCGTGTGCGCGAGGATCACCGTGGGGCGGCCGCGGTGCTCCACCGCCGCCTGGTACGCGGCGTAGACCTTCGTGCGATCGTGCCCGCCCCGGCGCAGCCGTCCCATCTGCACGTCGTCGAGGTGCGCAACGAGCGCGAGCAGGCGCGGGTCGGTCCCGAAGAGGTGCTTGCGGATGTACGCGCCGCCCTCGGCCCGCATCTTCTGGAAGTGGCCGTCGAGGAGCTCGTTCAGCCGGCGCCGCAGCAGGCCCTCGGCGTCGGCCGCGAGCAGCGGGTCCCACTCGCGCCCCCACACGACCTTGATCACGTTCCAGCCCGCGCCGCGGAACACGGTCTCGAGCTCCTGGATGATCTTGCCGTTGCCCCGTACGGGCCCGTCGAGGCGCTGCAGGTTGCAGTTGACGACCCAGACGAGGTTGTCGAGGCCCTCGCGCGCGGCGAGCGAGAGCGCGCCGAGGGTCTCGGGCTCGTCGGTCTCGCCGTCGCCGACGAAGGCCCACACGCGCGACGCGCTCGTGTCCTTCAGTCCGCGCGCGTGCAGGTAGCGATTGAAGCGCGCCTGGTAGATCGACGCGATGGGCCCGAGGCCCATGGAGACCGTCGGGAATTCCCAGTACTCCGGCATCAGGCGCGGGTGCGGGTACGACGAGAGGCCCTTGCCGCGGTCGGTCTCGCGGCGGAAGTTCTCGAGCTGGGCCTCGGTGAACCGTCCCTCGAGGAACGAGCGCGCGTAGATGCCCGGCGACGCGTGCCCCTGGTAGTAGATCTGGTCGCCGGCCGCGCCGCCGTCCTTGCCGCGGAAGAAGTGGTTGAAGCCGACGTCGTAGAGCTCGGCCGACGAGGCGAACGTCGCGAGGTGGCCGCCGAGCCCGTGGGACCGGGCGTTGGCCCGCACGACCATGAGCGCGGCGTTCCACCGCAGGATGGAGTCGATCCGCTCCTCGAGCTCCTCGTCGCCGGGGTAGGCCGGCTCGTGTGCGACGGCGATCGTGTTGACGTAGTCGGTCGCGAGGAGCTGGTCGGGGAGGAACCCGCCGCGGCGCGCTTCGTCGAGCAGCATCGCCAGCAGGTACCGGGACCGGTTCGGTCCCCGGACGCCTTGGACGGCGGCCATCGACTCGACCCACTCCCGGGTCTCCTCGGGATCGATGTCGTGCTGCACGGTTGAGAAGAGCGTCACGTCGGCGGCTCCGGCCGGCGTCGAGCGCCGGTTCAAGGGGAGGTGCGAGACTCTACCGCGCCCCCACCGGGGCACCTCGCCCGCGCCCGCTGTGGGCCACCGCGACGCCCGGGAGCCTCAGACACCGCCGCGCAGACCTTGGGAAGTCATCGCCTTGGTTCGGCTTCCGCCGGGCCAAGCCCCCCGGAACCACGCTCGGCGCGCCCCCCCCCGAACCGGGGCCCCGGATCCGGGGTCCCCGACGCGAGGCCCGGCCGGCTACGCAACGTTCGTCACCGGCCCCCACCGTGCGCCCGCCGCGCCGCCTTGCTCCGCCGCGCGTGCTCGACGTACGAGATGATCTTGTAGACGAGGCGCGCCGCCACGTACTCCGAGAGGATGCGGTCCTTCTCGGGCATCACCTCGACGACGTCGAACCCGACGACCTCGAAGCGCGCGACGGCCGCCTGGATCAGCTCGACGAGGTCCGACCAGGAGAGCCCGCCCGGCTCGGGCGTGCCGGTGCCCGGCAGGATCCCGGGGTCGAGCCCGTCCACGTCGATCGAGAGGTAGAGCGGCCGCCCGGGCGGCCGCTCTACCTCTCGATCCTGCGCGATCCACGCGGCACGCGTGGGCTCGCGGCGCAGGTGGTGGGCCCAGAACGTCCGGATCCGCGGCTCCTGCGCGAGATACACGGCCTCGCCGGGCGACGCCGAACGGATGCCCACCTGCACCACCCGCGCGGTGTGTTCGACGATTTTGCGGAAGATGCAGCCATGGCCGTACTCGGTCCCGCCGAACCCCGCGCGGACGTCCGCGTGGGCGTCCACGTGGAGGACGGCGAGGTCCGGGTGGAGCGAGGCCACCGCGCGAATCGGCCCCAGGGAGATGCTGTGCTCGCCGCCGAGGCACCCGACCACGCGGCGGCCCCCGCCGAGCAGCTCGAGGCAGCGCGGCTCGAGGAGGCCGGCGAGCACGTCGGGCGTCGCGGTCGTCGTCACCGGTTCGGCGGTGTGGATGCCCTCCTGCCACGCCTCGACGCCGGTCTCCTCGTCCCACAGTTCGAGTTGGGTGGACGCCTCGAGGATCGCCTGCGGCGCGCGCGCCGCGCCCTTCTTGTACGTCACCGTGCGGTCGTAGGGCACCGGCAGGAGCGCGTACCGGGCCCGCTCGAGCGCGGCGTCCTCGTCGGCCAGGTTGAGGAAGGCGGGGCGGGGCACGGGCTCACGGCTCCGAGGGGAGGTCGGGCGGGAGCGTCAGGGGCTTCGTGAGGCTGCGCTTGACGTGGGTCACCTCGAGGAACCGGTCGAGCGCCTCCTCCTCGACGACGTCGGCCTCCTCGGTCGGCCCGACGGGGATCTGGGCGGCGGAGAGCGACTCGTGGCCGCCGCCCGAGCCCTTGGGCCCCGCCACCGCGCGCGCCACGACGCCCGCGTCGATGCCGTCCTGCTCGACGGCGCGGACCGACGCGTACAGCACGTGCGCGTGGACGCCGGTCACGAACGACCACGTCATGCCCTCGAGGCGGAAGAGGATGTCGGCCACCTCCGCGACGAGGTCCGGGTGCTCGATCTCACCGAGGTGGGTCGTGACGGCGTTGCCGTGGACCTGCGCGTTGCGCAGCCCACGCTCGAGCACGCGGTAGTACGCCTGCGGCACGCGCGCGCGCTGGATGCGGCCCAGCAGCTTCAGGTCGGCCAGCGGGTAGAGGCGCGTGAACACGTCCTCGTCCACGGGCGACGCGTTGCGCGCGAGGTCGGCCGTGTCGGTCTGGATCCCGTAGACGAGCGCCGTCGCGATCCGCTCGGGGATCGCGAACCCGTTCGCGAGCAGCATCTCCCCCACCAGGCTCGACGTGGCGCCGTACGACGCGTCGACGAGGGACAGCTTGACGCCCTCGCACGGCGGGCCGTGCCGGGGGTGGTGGTCGACGACGACGTCCGGCACCACGCCTTCGGGCAGCTGACAGGTCCCCGCGCCGGGCTGGGTGTCGACGACGATCACGAGGTCGTGGTGGCGGTACGACACCTTGAACGCGGGGACGATCTGGATCTTGAGGTACCGCATCATGGCGCGGTTCTCGGCGCGGCCCACGCTCCCCGTGAACGCGATCACCGGATCCACCCGGAACACGCGCTTGATCACGTGCTTCAGCGCGCACCCGCTCCCGAGCGCGTCGGGGTCGGGGTTGTGCTGCAACTGGATCAGCGGACGGCGCCGGCCCCGCACGACGTCGAGCAGGGCGCGGAACCGCCGCTCGGCCGCGGACGCGGTCGGGATGCCGTGGCTCGTCGGGACGACTTCGAGCGACAACGCGCGCCTCCGGGATCGACCCCCCCACCACCGCCCCCGCCGTCGCACGGCGGCGGGGGCGCGCCCGGGGCGGACGCCCCGGGGAACGGCCTACTTCTTGGACCAGGCCTGCAGGCAGCGCGTAACGACGCGCACGCCGAATCCGGTGGCGCCGCGCGAGAGCGTGCCCTTGTTGGTGTCGGTCCACGCGGTCCCGGCGATGTCGAGGTGGGCCCACGGGGTGCCCGCGACGAACCGCTCGAGGAACGCCGCCGCCGTCAGGGCGCCGGCCTCGCGTCCCGCCGAGTTGCGGATGTCGGCGTACGTGCTCTTGATCTGCTCGCGGTAGCGCTCCTTCAGCGGCAGGCGCCACACGGGGTCGCCCGACGCGTCGCCCGCGGCCGACAACTTCGCCGCCAGGCGGTCGTCGTTGCTGACGAGGCCCGCGCACGCGCTGCCCAGCGCCACGACGCAGGCGCCCGTCAGCGTCGCCATGTCGATGATCGCGGCGGGCTTCGGCTTGAGGTGCGACGTCGCGTAGGCCAGCGCGTCGGCGAGGATCAGGCGGCCCTCGGCGTCGGTGTTGACGATCTCGATCGTCGTGCCGTTGGAGGCCGTCAGGATGTCGCCGGGCTTGAAGGCGTCGGCGTCGGGGAGGTTCTCCGAGGCCGGGACGAGGCCGACGACGCGGATCGGGAGGCGCAGGCGCGCGACCGCCTGCAGGACGCCGATCGTGGCGGCCCCGCCGCACATGTCGAACTTCATGTCCTCCATCTTCTCGCCCGGCTTCAGCGAGATGCCGCCGGAGTCGAACGTGAGGCCCTTGCCGACGACCGCGACCGTCTCGACGCGCCCCTTCAACCCCTTCGGCTCCCACGTCATCACGATGAGCTTCGGCGGCTGCGCGGACCCACGGGCCACGCCGAGCAGCGAGCCCATGCCGAGGGCCGCCATGTCGGCGCGCTCGAGCACGCGGACGTCGAGGCCGTACGCCTTGCCGATCGCGAGCGCGCGTTCGGCGAGGAAGGTCGGGGTGCAGACGTTGCCCGGCTCGTTGCCGAGGTCGCGCACGAGGAGCACGCTGTCGGCGAGGATCTCGCCCTCGGCCGCGCCCGCGCGGGCGGCCGCGAGTTTCGCGCGCGGCGCGAGCAGCGTCACCGCCGTCACGGCGCGCTTGGCCTTCTCGGCCTTGTACGTCTCGAAGACGTACAGCCCGAGGCGCACGCCCTCGACGACCGTCTCCGCCGTCGCCGCGGCGGACCGCGTCTCGGGGAGGACGACGGCCACCGTCGTCGCGCCGGCGTCGCGCGCCGCGCGGATCGCCTCGCCCGCCGCCGTGCGCAGGACGTCCGGGTCGCCCTTGTCGCCGGTGCCGGCGAGGACCAGCGTCTCGATCCGAGACCCGGGCTTCTCGTGGAGCGTCACGACCTGGCCGGCGGCGCCCGTGAACGTCGCGCGGGCCGCGATCGTGCGGGCCGCGCCCACGAAGCCGAGGCCGGCGTCCTTGACGAGAGCGGCGGGGTCCGCACCCTTCGGGACGAACAAGATCGCGGCCTTCGCGGCCACGCGGGACAGCGACACGGCTTCGACGCGGAACTCCATCGACATCGACAAACTCCGGGGGGAAGCCCTCCATGGTAGAGCCGGGGGGCCCACGCTCCATCGAAACGGCGTCCGCTCCGGGGGCCCCACCCCCGGTCCTGCCCGGGGGTCAGACGCGAGTCGGCGCCCGCCTCCGCGGTCCGCGTTTGGGCGAGCGCCCGGCCGCAGGCCCGCCGGCGGCGACCGGGCGAGGACGGGCCCCCGATCCCGCACCGGGGCACGCGCGGCCGCGGATCCGAACCGGGGCCGGAGGCCCTTCCGGTACCCGAGGCCCTTCCGGTACCCGAGGCCCTTCCGGTACCCGAGGCCTTACGGCGCCGGGCGGACGTAGCCCAGGGAGCGGACGATCTGGAGAATCTCGCTCCACGTGGGGAAGGGCTTGCCGCTCGCTTCCTTGAACTGATTCACCGCGTGGATGAACTCGAGGGTCTCGGCGTCGAGGTCGTAGCCCCCGGCCGTCTTCCCCTGCTGCGCCCGCCGGTCCACCGCGCGGCGGTCGATCCCGGTGCGCCGCTCCACGGCGACCGGGACCTGCTGCTTGCGGCGGTCGTCCCCGCGCCGGTCGGCACGTCGACGCTGCTCCGGCGCCGGCGCGGAACCGGACGGCAAG
>Ga0163152_10009368_pt1 | contig 10225 bp, 8 predicted proteins | sample OliLakLV19MP8IB2_FD_148635 | JGI IMG/M metagenome (GOLD analysis project Ga0163152, IMG submission 148635) | Freshwater microbial mat bacterial communities from Lake Vanda, McMurdo Dry Valleys, Antarctica - Oligotrophic Lake LV.19.MP8.IB-2 | ecosystem: Environmental > Aquatic > Freshwater > Lake...
ATATATTATTATTCATTTGATACATATATGAAATGGTAGAAATTCATTGGGAGCTTAGTGTGATTAGTCGGGCGGTTCACTTTCCGACCCTATCTTCTGCCGCCCAAAACATTGGAATGAGTCAGCCCCAACTTTCGAGAATTGTTAAGAAAGTAGAGGATGAGCTTTCTATTGTGATTTTGGACCGTACAGCTAAAAGAAAGTCAGGATGGATGAGCGTCGCCTTTCAGTTAGCCCAGCTTTATGCCAGCGCCGAGCGAAAACTCGAACTCGATATTATTCATTTGCAAGAAGATCGCATGCTCACTCATTTGCGAATCGGAACTTTAGACGGTTTAGGCTTAATCGCAGGCGAATTTTGCCGAAAACTATTTAAAGGCGCAGGAGTGATAATGGTAGAGCTGGAGGTTTATGAACTCGAAAAACTTGAAGAAGAATTTAACCAAAATAATTTAGATATGATCTTTAGCTTTCGTGAACCCGGAAAAAAGAAGTACAAATACTCAGTTAATATTGGCTCCCAAGAGATTAAAAAGGTTAATCAGGGAAACACGTGGGTGGTCAGTCATTATGAGTATGAAAAAAATCACATAGGAAAAAAACGAAAGAAAGACGAGTGCATTCTCATATGCAACTCACTGCATTTGAGAAAGCAATGGATAGAGACAACGAAGGCCAGGGGCTGGGTACCGTCTGAAGTCAATAAACCGAAAAATCGCTATGATATTAATGAAGTCCCCGTGTTGCTAATTGGCTCAGATCTATTATCTCCTAGGGAATGGCAAACCCTTACGGGCCTAATTTTATAAAAATTTCCCATGAAAATTCAGCGATTGTCGCCGTGAGTTATTTTTAGTATACAGAGGTCTCTAATTTCGGGGGCGGGGGAATAACAAATGGCTTATACCAAAATACTGTGTCCTGACGTTGTCGTAGTGGGCGCTGGAGTCATCGGCGGTCCCCTTGCCATCGGCCTCAAGAAAAAAGGGCTCGAAGTGCTACTTGTCGAGAGGTCAGCTAAGGTAAGGCGGGTTTTTAAGGGCGAGTACATGCAGCCTCAACCCGTTGCCACTCTCCAGAAATTAGGACTCGGTTCTATTTTTACTAAGCCGTCATTTGATTCAATCCATAATTTGAGGTTTCGCGACTTAGATAAAAATTCTAATGAAGTTATTTCTGATATTATGATGGAATATCCCGCTTCACATTCTGCCAAAACTTTTACCCACGACACCTTAGTCAACGAATTACGAGCAAAAGCGCACGAGACCCTCGGCGAGGATTTTTGGCTCGGTGCGAATCTTGTACCACTCAATCATAATGAGCGAGATTTTTTAATCCGCCCAGAATTTGAATTGAGGCACCCTGAGCGGGGCACGGCTCTTGTCAGACCCAAATGGGTCATTGGTTGTGATGGCCGCACTTCGCAAGTCAGAAATTGGATGAAAGGACCAGAGGCCCCAAAAAATCGCCGAATTTTATTAGGCGCCACTCCTGAACATATTATTGGTGCCGAGATCGCAACAAAATCTCCCGTAAAAGGCTGCTATCAAGTGTTTCGCAGTTACGGCGAAGGAACTCTTTTTGCATTTGAACTCCCCGGTATCGGCCAGCGGCTCTATTATAGTTCGCTTGATCGACCGGGCGTAGGCAAAGATCAATGGGCAAAAAGTATTAAGAAAATAATAAATGATGTAAGACCTCATGAAAAATTAGGAGAGTTGGATGAAGAGGCGCCGATTTTAGGTTGCCCTGCTTATCAGATGTGGTTCGGACCTTCTTTTGGAGGAAACTTTTTGCTGGCGGGCGATGCCGTAGCGACGACCACGCCCTATGCCGGCCAAGGAATTAGTGCTGGCATGGAGCACGTCGATTACCTCATAGATGAGTTTGATTTTTCGACCTCGCTTGCCAAATCAACTCAAGATTCCCAGAAGGCCTATGCCGAAAAAACTCGTGCCATTCAAGAGAGACTCGATATAGTTAATTTGGGTCTCTATTACTTGTTTTTTGCTCGGGCTCCTCTGTTTAAAACGACCACGCGGCACGTCACTAACACTTGGAAGCTAGCGCCTGAGTTACCTAATCGAGTCATGCGATTATTTGCGGGAATAGACAAAGACAAACCCGGCCTGGCAGAACTTTTTGATCTTTGGGGCATTAGTCGAAAAGGCCTCACAACAGTACTTGGCCGGCCAGTATTTCAGAGAGATACCCAATGAATTTAGAAACGGACAACAAAACAATAGTTCAAAAAGATAAAGTGCTTTCTGATGAAGCGCAAAATACCATTCTTCAGACAATTCATTTAGGGCAAGAGAATCTCCTCAAGCTTCGACGTGAAGGCGGCTTCTGGAAGTTTCCAGCATACCTTGGCCCATTTTTCGTTTGCCAGTATTTTTTGGCGTGCGAGTGGATGAATATTAAAGACTCTGGAATTGACAAAGATTATTTAAAAGAACTGCTTTTAAGTCGTCAACTGTCAGATGGTGGTTGGGTCCAACTTAAAGATGCGAATTTTATCGAAGGTGAGCTCAATGTTTCAATCATTACCTATTGGACACTTAAAGTATTGGGCGTAGCTCCACATTCTGAGCCCATGAAAAGGGCCCGCACCTTTATCCACAATAAAGGGGGTCTTGATAACGCCGAGATTTTTACAATCGTTTTGTTAGCACTTTTTAGAATTGTATCGTGGGACCAAGTGCCAGCCACTCCCTACATCACATTTATGGATTTCGTGCCTATGAACTATAAACGTTTTTCTCAGTGGTCACGGCCTCACATGATGCCCTTTGCCTACATGCAAAGTCTCCGCATGAGCAAAGACTTGGGTTCCGCGTTTTCGTTGGACGAATTAAAACCAAACCCCCAACCAGTTCCCAATGAAAGCAAAAAGCCAAACAAATTTTTCGATGGCTGGCTTATAAATAAAATTGTACGCTTACAAAATCCGGTGGGCTGTTGGGGCGGATATACCACGTCGACTGTGTTTTCACTCTTAGCGATGTCCCATTTTTCTGAAAATTCCTCTCGTCACAAAGCAAAAATTGAAAACGCTGTTTCATTAGGCCTAAGCTTTTTAAAAACTCTTTACTTAAATCCCAGTAATGGAGCCTACACCGGCATTACTTGTGATGGCACGAACTGGGACACAATATTAACTTCAACAGCACTCTTAGAAACTGGTTTTACGGCGAGTGAGCTCAGTGATTCCTTAGATTTTATAGTGAACGAACAAGCGCCCAACGGTGGAATGCCCTTTGGCATGGGTTTTATAAACGAACCCGATGTCGATGATACCTGCTCAGCAACTGACTTGTGGTTTAAAGTCGGTGGCCGTTACCGTGAAAATGCTCTTCGTTCATTACGATGGCTTATGGAAAGACAAAATGATGATGGTGGCTGGGGTGCATTTAATCAAAACAATCGCAATAATTTTTTGCTTAATTTTTTCTTGCGAAATTATAAAGACCGAGAATCGCTATTCGATTATTCATCAAACGATTGTGCCGGACATGTCTTAGAGGCCATGGCTTTTGGCGGCTATAATAAATATAACAGTCCCATTGCACAAAAGGCGATTTTGTACCTTAAAAAGAATCAAGCAGATTTTGGTGGCTGGAAGGGCCGTTGGGCTCAGAACTATTTATTCGGCACGTCCGTTGCCGTGCAAGGGCTATTGGCTTCAGGCGAAGATGCGAGATCGCCGTATATTCAAAGGGCTATTCGTTGGATGACCTCGAAACAAAATTCTGATGGTGGCTTTGGTGAAACGCCAGCTTCGTATGTTAAAGCTCATCTTGCGGGATGCGGAGAAAGCACGCCCTCTCACACCGCGTGGGTGTTAATTACTTTGGTAGAATGTGGCTTGGCCAACACGGAAGTCGCCCAGCGAGCGGCTAAATGGCTCACAGAGAATTTCAAAAAACGTGGTCGTTGGGTCGATCAATCAGTGACAGCAACAGGACATCCGGGATTAACAACCATGCAGTATTCACTCTATGCGCCGACATTTCCACTGATTGCTCTCGGAAAGTACCTAAAGGCCTTGGGCATCCAAGTGTCCCACACAAAATTGGACTGGAAGGCTCTGCCCGCCTATAATGGATTTCCACCCATCGTTGGCAGGGATGTTCAACTTTAGAGAAGTCTGTACCCGCCTGCGTATCATGGTCCTCTAATTGCAGTCTGTCTTCTGAGTTTGAATTAAAACGCGGAGGACACATTTATGGGTCAATCTATTAGGATTACGAGAGGGTTTATTGTCACTCTGGTGACATTATTTGTGATTTCTTTAAAGCTCAATGCCGAGCCCTATTGTTTGGCGCTCCGGGGAAACGGTGAAGCGCAGCCGGCACATTGGGGCGCGCTTGCCAATCTCGTTGAAAAAATGGGTCTTCCACAAATTCAATCGGGCGGTAGTTCAGCCTCAGTGAGTCTCATGTTCTTAGACAGTATTGCCGCCAACCCTTGGGTGAATAGTGGTAATCCCGAGGAGAAAAAATCTCGTGCTGCATTTTTGTTAAAGTCCTTGCATGGAATTACTATTTTTTTAGGAAAGGCTGCGTTGGGACAATTATTGCAGATTCAGGTGACTCCCACTGAGGGCAGTAATACCCTCCCTATTGTAGTTCAAGCTTTGAATTCTCTCGGTGTCGAACAAAGCTCGCGTTATTTTTTTCTTGTTAAAACTCTTAGGAATTTGCAACAGGGCGCCCTACTGTCGCAGGGTGAATATAAAAAAATAAATTTTTATACTGAAGAACTTAATCGTGCCCTTAAAACCATTGGCGCGTTTGATGCCGAAAGTGATCCTAGTATTTTTTTTCGCGACGGCATTGTCGATTTTAAAAAATTGGGACTTGGGCTCGGACAGATCGCTACTTTTATCTCTGGACAAAAAGCTAATGTCGCAACCCAAGAGGCATTTAACAAGTTCACCCTTACTTGTGAACCCCTCCACCAGAAACTGACGTGGGCGGAGTTAACAGAACAAAATCCCCACTGCCAGGAATTATTAAATAAAAATTACCAGGCATTTTTGAATCAAAAGCTTTCAGCAGGTGATAATGTGGCGCTACGTCCTCTAGGGCAACACATCACATCGCTACCTACGACTTCTGTACTGGTGGGCTCTGCCTACCAGCAAGCGCGTCTTGCCTATAAAAGTTACCATAAAAATTTAGATCGCGGCGTCGCAGAGCGCTTTGTCCTCAGCAACACCTCAGAATTAAAATTCGGCTATTGGGGACCAGATCAGCTTCTACAAACCATCTCGCGTAATTTAAAATCGAATCATCAAAATGACGAAAAAAGTTCGCGGTTTATGGGGTTAGGTTCAACGACTTGGCTCGAAGTACTCCGCTTGTCACCGGCCGAACCGGGCTTGGCATCCTTTCAACCTATGAAGGTGAACAATCAGGGCGCCTATTCTGCAGGGGGATGGTCAGATCTTCACCCCGTTCTCGTGCTAAAAGCGGCCGGCTGCGAAAATATTATTTATGTAACTCGAAAAGGTGGTGAATCTTTGTTTGGACAAGGCATCGCTAAACGGCTTCTTAATCTTGATCGCAGCTGGGAAAAGCTAAGTACTAAAAACCCCGAAGCACTTCGACGAAATAAAATCTTAAATGATATTGGCGAAGATAACGATCAGGACTCTCTGTGGAGCCGACTTTACAACGTCGCCAATCCCAACAGTTCTTTTATGAAATCTGTTGCGGTCGCCGACGCGGTATTATGCACAGACTGGAATCAGTACGATGTTAAAAAAGAACTTCCTCAAATGGTGCACGAATCCTACCACGCTCCCTTTATTTTAAATTCCCATGCTAAATCGGTGAGATCTACCCTGCTAAATTCATGGGCCCGCATTGTCGACGAATCAGAGGGTGGGACTAATGGGATGCCAGGATGGCCCGGCTGCCATTGAGCGGAAAAATTGTAGAGGCTGACGACAGTATGCCTGCTGACACCGCCTATCGCCTGGCCAGCGAAGGCACTGCACTTCTTTGGCAGGGTGACTTTCAAAACGCACGACAATTGTTAAATGCAGTGGCTCGGCGCACAGATCGCAAGTCCCCAAAAAAAGGTTCGTCGCTCGCTGAAGTCTTTCACCTTCATCGTCAGTTTCAATCTCAGCGCGCCCGTATTTTAAATAAGTTACTGATAACCCTCGAGGCCGATTACCGAATTCTTTTGCCACGCGCTCCCGATATTAAGAAAGCCTGCACTGAGGCTTACGGGTTGAGGGAAGGACAGCAGCAGCAGACAACAGTACCGCTACGAGAATTGTTGGGAATTATTGGCGCTCATGAATGGCGAAAAAAAGGCGTGTTTGTCCCCGCACTTAACGAGCGCATCCATCCCCACTATGGTGTCTTCGCGCCTGTTCGAAGCGAGTATGTCAATTTGGTTGCAGAAATGCCACTGCCATCGCTAACGTTGGCCTTTGATGTCGGAACAGGTACAGGAGTTCTGGCAGCAGTGCTGGCCAAGCGGGGCGTAGCGCGCATTATTGCCAGTGATCAAGACCCTCGCGCCCTGACTTGCGCCATAGAAAATCTCGATCGTCTTGGCTTTAAAAATCAAGTCGCAGTTGTGCAGGCAGATCTTTTTCCTGAAGGGCGTGCACCTCTGATTGTTTGTAACCCACCTTGGATACCGGCCCGGCCTAGCTCTCCTCTAGAACATGCAATCTATGATCTCGATAGCCAAATGTTGTTGAGATTTCTAAATGGACTTGCCTCCCACTTAGAACCAAACGGTGAAGGTTGGTTGCTACTTTCAGATTTGGCGGAACATCTAGGACTGCGTTCGCGAGATCAGCTTCTTAAGGCAATTGAAAACGCAGGACTCAAAATTTTAGGAAAAACCGACATCCCATCTGCTCACCCTCGCACCAGGGACGAAAGCGATCCGCTTTACACGGCGCGAGCTGCCGAAACCACTTCGCTTTGGCGTCTGGGCGCCAAATAAACTCAATTTAACTAATTTTAATTGCTATATTAATATTTTATTATTATTATATAAATATAATATAATTTTTAATTAATTCATATTTAATGTAGGTTTCCCCTTCAACCAAGGGGGATTAAATGAAGTTTTTATTATTTTTATTAATTAGCATTACAGGTCTTAATGAAGTTAGGGCCAAATCAGAGATAAAAGAGATATTAAGAATGAGTGAGGCCTACCAAGAAATTAAAAAACAAGTGAGCAAGTACGGGTCAAAAAACGTATTGGTAGTGTTTGATATTGACAGTACACTTCTCTCACTAAATCAGGGTCTCGGCAGTGACTACTGGTTTACTTGGCAAAGTGAAAAACTCAAAAGCGGCGATGTAACAGACAGAGTAGCCAATGATGTCGTCGGTATTCTGGATGTTCAACTCCAATTATATACGCTTTCGAGAATGCACCCGCCCGAGCCAGAAACTCCGCACCTAGTTTCACAACTTCAGGCCGAGCGAATTCCAGTTATGGTACTCACATCAAGGATGACCAATTTTAGAGACATCACAGAACAGCACCTTAGGGAAAGCAAATACAATATCGGAACCACTAGCCCCGCAGTTTTACGTGATACCGGGTACAACTATATTCCCTATGACCCCTCACACCCTTCTGACTATGGGCTAGAAATAGAGGATGTTGAATTAGCCAACACTAAACAAGTTCCGCAGGTGAATTACAAACAGGGTGTGTTTTTAACCGCGGGGCTTCATAAGGGCGTAGCACTCAAGTCTTTTTTGGGTGTAAAAGCCAAACACACAAACTATCGCGCCATTGTCTTTATTGACGACCGAAAACACAACTGCAAAGCGGTGGCTGACGTGTACCGTAGTTCTGATTTAGAGGTTGTAAGTCTGCGCTATGGGTTTGAAGACCAACTCATAGAAACATTTAACAAAAGCACCAAAGCAGAAGCCATTAATGGGTACAATCAACTGATGAAGCTAAAGGAAAATGTATTTCATTAGTAACTTGGAGGTAATCTATTTTTAAGGTTTCAAACGTCTCACTTCTAAAGTATTTCTGCGATGCTGCCCAATACGGGAGCGTCGCAGCCTCAGCGCGCTCCAATAACGTTTCTCAGCCAGCGATCAGTCAAGGCATTAGAAAATTAGAAGATCAACTGGGCGTTGAATTGATTCTTCATCAAAAAAATGCGTTTCATGTAACGGCTGAAGGCAAATTACTTTTAAAACATGCAAAACCTATTTTTGAAAGTCTGGTTTCGTTAGAACATCAGATTAAAAATTCTGCCCAGGAAATTTCTGGTGATTTAATACTGGGATCGAGTCAATCAATATCGATCCATTTAATTTCGGAGATTTTTGCTAAGATAAAAAAAATAAGTCCTAAAGTGCATCCCATTCTAAAATTGGGCAAAACAGAAACAATAAAAGATTGGGTAGCGGACGGAGTTATTGAAATTGGACTAGCTATTGACAAAGGTGGTGCACAGGGCCTCACTATCGACACCATACATAAGGGCAATTTTATTACCATTAGAAGCAAATCGCATAGCAAGTTAATTGCTGAACCTCAGTTTATTGTGACGGAAACACGTAATGAAGTAAGTGAGCTTCAAAAATTATATCAATTACGATTTAAAAAACCGGCGCCCATAATCATGACTGTTGATAGCTGGAATGTAATTTGTAGCTTCGTTAGCTGTGGTCTTGGTTATGGCCTCGTTCCCGATTTTATGCTTACCACCCACTCTAATCTCGAAAGATTCGACAAGATTCCTTATATTGAATACAAGCTTTGCGCCTATTACAAAAGTCCCAAACTTTTATCAAGACCAGCACAACAGTTTTTGCAGTTCGCGAAGGAAAAACGAGACAGATAAAATCACCTTGCCAAGCCCCGAGGTCGACCGCTAAGATTGACCAGAGAATCGTAAGCAGTGGGGGTTTGAAATGGGAATAATTGGAACTATTGTAATTGGGTTTCTTGTGGGTTTAGTTGCCCGATTTTTGAAACCTGGTGACGATAAAATGGGTTTCATTTTCACAACCCTTTTAGGAATTGCAGGAGCCTTTTTGGGATCTTATCTTGGACAAGTATTCGGTATCTATCAGATTGGCGAACCCGCAGGTTTTATGGGGGCTGTTGTCGGAGCCATTCTCGTTTTAGCTTTCTTAAAAATAATCTCGAAACGCCCATAGAATAAGTTATCACAAGGATTTCAGATATTGAGTCAGATCCCTCATATTTTCTTCACTCAATCCCAGCGCCTGTCGGCTGTTGTAAGTCGCAACGACCTCATCCAGGGTAGCGGCCGATCCATTGTGAAAATACGGCGCATGCTGCCACACACCCTTTAACGGTGCTGTTCTGTATTGCTTGGTGGCGCTGCGAGATGCGTAACTAGGTACACCATTGAGCTCAGGTTCACTCACTACTTCACTTGGTGGATGTAGGCGCTCGTTGGCGTCTGTGAATTGGGCTCCGCTATGGCATCTGTTGCACTTTGCCGTACCTGCGAAGATCGCTTTACCTCGTAGTGCCGCTGTCGGATCGAAGCTTCCCACGGGCGCTGATGGAGCCGCCAAAGAAAGCTGGTAGGCCTGGAGTGCCGCCAATTTATTGGTGATCAGGTCATTTGTTCCGATAGTGATGTTCAATCCCGTTCTTTGTTCTGAAAATGTTCCGTGGCCACCCATTTGGGTAACGCCAACATAACGATTCCAGTAGGCGATGTTTTCACCATCGCCTGTTGAAGTGATGCGATTCACTCCCTTGAGTCCATAGGCTGGCGGAATAACTTGGGGACCATTAATGCCGTCCTGATTGAAGCGCGGATCATATTTTCCTTTACCCCAGGAATTGTAAATCGCTTTCTGTGCCGACGTTAGCGCTGGCGAGAGAGCGATAATGGCCCCAGGATTTAGATCACGGTTAGGCCAGCCGTCCAGGCGCTTGCCGATGCCGGGAGCAACTGAATTATCTACTGTTGAGTGGCATAAGGCGCAGGTAACTCCCACTCGAGTCAGTGTATCTTTGCCATTAATTGTTTGGACAGTACCCTTAAGGCCAACGATTGCATTAAGCTTTAACAGAGCTACTGTGGTGTCAGGACTTGTAAGATTGACGGCTCCATTCTGAATTCCCAGTACAACCGCCTCCGGAAGCGCCTCGGAGTCGATCTTAAGACCAACGGAAAACGCCGTTAATGGATCAACTGAAGTACGAATCACTTCGTGTAGGC
>Ga0163152_10009371_pt1 | contig 10224 bp, 11 predicted proteins | sample OliLakLV19MP8IB2_FD_148635 | JGI IMG/M metagenome (GOLD analysis project Ga0163152, IMG submission 148635) | Freshwater microbial mat bacterial communities from Lake Vanda, McMurdo Dry Valleys, Antarctica - Oligotrophic Lake LV.19.MP8.IB-2 | ecosystem: Environmental > Aquatic > Freshwater >...
GCTCGACACGAGCAGGCCGACGCTCAACACTGCTGCAAGTTTCATGATTCGCATATTTGTACGCACCTGAGATGTGGTGGAAACTCGGGTATTGTAGTCGGGAGGGAGATTAGGCAGTGATGAAGAGTGAGCGAAAGAAGGGAATTCCAGCCCCGTTCATGGGGCTTTCCGCGCAGCTGTTTAGGCCCGCCGTTTACAGCGGGTACTCCTTCGCTAGGAAATGGTTGAAGCCCTGGTTCTCTACAGTTACACTGATTCGTTGCGGTAACTTCCGTGATCATTTCCTGCCTCCGTGGCCGCAAATACGGACCGCGAAAGGGCTCGATTTCTTATGCCGTCCCAGACCACGAGGATCGCCCACGACCCCAAGAGGAAGGTCCCACACAGTTTCATTATGGGACCGAAGTGGTAGGCTGTGCCCATGATTGGAATCGCCGCCAGGAGGAAACCGAGAACCATCGGAACGTAAAGCAGTCCTCCGGAGGGACGATCCGGTGCCCGCGAGGCGTCCGGGAGGCGTAGAAAGTGCCACGAAGACAACGCCAAGACCATGGCGAGGGGCAACGCGAGGGGACCGGGGCGGATCCAGCCAAAGGTCTCCGCCAGCATCAAGCCGACTGCGAAAGCCAGGCAAACCAGCCCAAAAAGCAGTTGTGTTCCGTAGCGGATCCTCACGGAGTTCTCCAAATTTTGACCAGTTCCAGGCGATTATCGGCCTCGAATTCTCAATCATAGAATGCCTTTATGAACTTGATCTTCGATTTTGATGTGGTCGTTGTGGGAGCGGGCCATGCCGGCGTGGAAGCGGCAATGGCATCCGCCCGGTTGGGCGCGCGAACCGCGCTGCTGACAATCAATGCGGACACCGTAGCCCAGATGAGTTGCAACCCTGCCATTGGCGGCGTGGCCAAGGGGCAGATCGTTCGCGAGATCGATGCGCTCGGCGGCGTGATGGGCAAATGCACCGACGTGAGCGGCATCCAGTTTCGCATGCTGAATGCCTCGAAAGGCCCGGCAATGCATTCGCCGCGGGCTCAGGCGGACAAAAAACTCTACCAGTTCACGATGAAGCGCTGGGTCGAGGAGCAAGAGAATCTGACGCTTCGGCAGGAGATGGTTGAGGCGATTGTGCTGGAGGACTTCGCGGACTCGGCGAGCTCCGCTACGCGACGAGTCACGGGCGTGTTGGCCAATGGGGGCACTTTCTATCGTGCGAAGTGCGTCATTCTGACGACGGGGACGTTTCTGAAAGCCCTGATGCACACGGGCGAGGCCAAGAGCAAAGGGGGTCGTGCAGGAGACGCCGTTTCGGAATCGCTGAGCGATTCACTAACGGAATGCGGGTTCCAACTGGCTCGCTTCAAGACCGGTACGCCCTGTCGGCTCAATGGACGGACGATCGACTTCACTAAGGTGGAACCTCAACCCGGCGACGCAGTGCCCCGGCCGTTTTCATTTGCCACGACCAAGATCGACGTGCCGCAGGTCGAGTGTCACATTACGTATACGAACGAAGCCGTTCACGATCTGATTCGGGCGAACTTGCAGCGTTCGCCCATGTATTCTGGCCAGATCGAGTCGCGTGGGCCTCGCTATTGTCCGTCGATCGAGGACAAGGTCGTACGCTTCGCGGACAAGAATCAGCACCAGATCTTCCTGGAACCGGAAGGCTTGCACACCCGTGAGTACTACTGCAACGGCATTTCCACGAGCTTGCCGAAAGACGTGCAACAGGGAATGCTGAAGCTGATCCCCGGCCTGGAGAACGCGGAGATCCTGCGCTGGGGCTACGCGGTCGAATATGACTATGCTCCACCCGATCAACTTCGCACGTCGTTGGAAACGAAACCAGTCGAGGGGCTGTTCTTCGCCGGCCAAATCAATGGCACGACCGGATACGAAGAGGCAGCCGCCCAGGGACTGCTCGCGGGCCTCAACGCGGCCTTGAAAGTGGCTGCGAAGCCGCCACTGGTGATCGATCGCAGTCAGGGCTACATTGGCGTGTTGATTGATGACCTTGTGACCAAGGGTGTTGATGAGCCGTACCGCATGTTCACATCGCGGGCGGAGTATCGCTTGCTGCTGAGGCACGACAACGCGGATCGGCGGCTGACGGCCCTCGGCCGGGATGTCGGCAGTGTCAGCGATCCCGATTGGCTGCGCTATCAGCGGAAGGAACAGGGGATCGGAGAGTTGGTTGCCGAGCTGCGTTCGAGCAAACATGCGGGGGAAACGCTGGAAAAACACCTGAAGCGTACGGATACCGATTGGGAAGGTTTGTGTGATTGGCAGCCGGCTCTCGCGAGATGGAATGACCAAGCCAATGTGGTTGAGCAGGTCGTCTTGGAATGCAAATACGCTGGTTATGTGGGCCGGCAGGCGGAGCAAGTCGAGCGTTTTCAGAAAATGGAGAACAAGGCGATCCCCGCAGCCTTCGATTACAACGCGATTACCCAACTTCGGACCGAAGCGCGCGAGAAGCTGTCGCGGATTCGTCCTGCCAACATCGGGCAGGCGGGTCGCGTGAGTGGCATCACCCCGGCTGATCTGGCAGTGCTGTTGATTTACCTGCGATAATCGGCTATGGGCCATCCCGGTTGACAGCACCGACCGCGTGAGATGGGTTTTGGTCATCTTTCGCGGTCCGGGCGGGGTGTAAATCTGCCCCGACCTGGTAAAATGGGAAAGTCGGGTCAACTGCGACCCGAATATCGTCGATATGGTTTGGGTAATGGCAGGATGCAGGTGGATCTCGCAAAGCGACTTTGTGAGGACCAAATCCGCAGGCTGCGGAAGATAGTTTGACAATATGGATTGGGTGGCTTGGGTAGTTGGGAACAGTCGGCTAAACCGCACAGGTTGGCGTTGACCGTTTTTGGCTTCTCGTTACAATCCCCCCCGTCTGTAAGGTCGGCAATCCTCTCCAACTTGCGTCTCACCTTGGCTTCTTGTGCGGATTTCCCAGACCACCCTGCTTCGCTGAACGTTGCAATGGGTTAAACTGTATGAGGGGCGACTAGCCCCGACCCAACGTGACCCGGGCGAATCGGGTAATTGTGTCCGTCAAGGAAGATGGCGGTCACTTCGGCGGCCGATGGACGGCCGCGAAACCGCACTCGTGCGACCTGGCCTTTACCGCCAGCTCAAGGGGTGATCGAACGCATGAAGACCGTGTTCACGACTGGTGAAGCCGCGAAGATTTGTAAGGTCTCTCAGCAGACCATCATCCGCTGCTTCGACAATGGCCAGCTTAAGGGATTCCGCGTACCGGGCAGCCGGTTCCGCCGCATCCCCCGCGAGGCCCTCTATAAGTTCATGAGAGACAACGGCATTCCGACCGATGCTCTCGAAAGCGGGAAGCGCAAAGTGCTTCTCGTTGACGACGATGTCGAACTCCTGGAACTCATTCAAAAGTTCCTCGATGAAGACGGCCGCTTCGAGACCCGCGTGGCTCAGAACGGCTTCGATGCCGGCATGATGGTGAAGGAGTATCACCCGGACCTGATCGTCCTGGATGTGATGCTGCCCGATATCAACGGCAAGGAAGTCTGCCAGCGTGTTCGAGCCGACAGCACACTCGAGGATGTTCGCATCCTGTGCATGTCCGGCATGGTCGAAGAAGATCGAATTCAGGAATTGAAACTAGCGGGCGCGGATGACTTCATCCACAAGCCCTTCGAGGTCGAGGCCCTGATCGACCGGATGTGTGCCCAACTCGATCTCGAGACGGCCGCAGCCGCCTAGTGTTGAAGAAGACAGAGAACAGAAATCAGAGGACAGAAAGCAAAAGACAGAAGACAGACCGATTGTTTTCTGGCTTCCGTTTTCTGTCCTCTGCGTTTACTCCCTCTGCCTTTTGTCTTCTGTATGTTCTGTCTTCTGTTCTCTGTCTTCTGTCCTCTGGCTTCTGTCCTCTGGCATTCTGAGGTGTTCCGTGCTCCCGACCGGACCGGGCGAGCAAGCTGGTCTTCTGCCCTGGTTTTGGCCGGACGCCGCGTCATTTGCTGCGTGCGCCGAGAGCGGTCGTACCCATTCTTGGGCCGATCTTCGCAACGATCCGGGATTGTTGCTCTATTTCCTTTCCCGCGAAATTCCGTTTCAGGTTCATTCGTCCTGTGCCAGCGATGGCAAACTCAAGTCGCTCCTGTTGAATGCTTCGGTTCCCTGGGTCGATTGGCGTTCCCCAGAAATCCTCCCCGCGACTCGCACGGCTCTTGCGGCCGCCCACTTCGCGGAGCTGTTGGCAAAAAATTTCGTCGGCATCGAACCCGCGCACGCCTGGGCTGGAGCCTGGCTCGCCTTCACGGGCTGTCTCTCGGTTGGAGTGGTTGATCCGCAAGCGATTTCCGCCTACCTGGCCGATTCCAGTTTGCTCTCCGACCCTTTTGGGGCACAGGTTCGTCTGTGGGGATCAGCCCGCGCTGACATTGCCTGGCGGCTTTCCAATGAGTGGAACCTGCCGCGCTGGGCGCAAATTCTACTGGGTCGAATCGATCTAACGCCAGAACTTGCCCACGAGTTGGGCGGCGATCGTCGGCTGCACGCGGTGGTTCAGGTCGCCGTCATTCTGGCCGAACAGGCCGAGACGCGATTCTTCGTCAGTGATGAATTCGACCTGGCCGCTTCACTAGCGGAACTGCAAATTCGTTCGTCGGATCTGGAGCAGATTCGTCGGCGTTACGCGGCCGAGTGCGATCTGAACACTTGGCTGCGCGTGAATCGTTCCGACCCGCGCTGCAAGCCTCGCTTGCTCGAGCTGGCCGATTCCGTCGAGGAGTCGAATATCGAACCGATTCGCGAAACCGATGTGTTCTTCGAACGCGTGCAGGAAGCGAAACTGGCTTCGCTTGCCGAGTTCGCTGCCGGTGCCAGCCACGAGATTAACAATCCGCTGGCCGTCATCTCCGGTCATGGCCAGTACATGTTACGTCATGAGATCGACGAGGAGAAAAAGCGGGCTCTTCACTCGATCGTACGGCAAACGCGGCGAATTCACTCGGTGCTCTCGGAATTGATGTACTTCGCCCGCCCGCCACAACCGCACAAAGAATGGATCGAACTGAGTCGGCTGGTTCGCGAATCGATCGCCGTGGTCGCGCCGCTTGCGGCGGAGCGAGATATTGAAATTGAACTCGAAGCCATGTCAGCCCCGTTGTGGGTCGATGTCGATCCCAAACAGTTAACCATCGCTCTCTCAGCCCTGATTCGCAACGGCGTGGAAGCTTCGCCTGCCGGCGGCTGGGTTCGCGTCACGGGCAATTTTCGCTCGGATCGGCTGGACGTAGTCGTCGAAGACAGCGGACCCGGACCGGACGAACGAGCCCGGGAGCATTTGTTTGACCCGTTTTTCTCTGGTCGGGAGGCGGGGCGTGGCCGTGGGCTTGGGTTGCCGGCGGCTTGGCGATTGGCCCGTCAGCATGGCGGGGACGTACAATATCTACCAGTAGATGATGGACCAACACGCTTCGTGTTAACCCTACCCGCATCGGTCGCCGTTACGGCTGCCCAACGGAAATCGGCTTAAACCTTTGAATTCTCTCTCCACCATTGTCGACGCACAGATCTCGGCCGAGGCTCTTGAACAGAATGAGCTTCAAGTTTTGACGGACTGTCCGTTTTCGCTTCCCGACGACGACGATCGAGCTTTCCTTTTTTCCCAGCAGTCGATTTCGCGGGGTAGCAAGGACATTTCTTTCGACCCTTGCAATGGCCGGCTGACCGGCCTTCGTCTGCTCGATCAGCACTCACGAACCCGGTTGGCCGGGATTTTGGCCAAGTTCTCAACCGGCGTCACAGACTGGTTACAGAATTGCATCCCCGAATATGCTTCGGGGCTTTCTCGCGATCGCGTCAGCTTGCGAACGAGGGAAGAAGCCACGCGTGTGTCGAGACTGGTGGCACGCAACGACTTGTTGCACATCGATCATTTTCCGACTCGGCCCTCGTTCGGGCGCCGAATAGTTCGGGTCTATGTGAACATCGATCCAACCGATTCGCACATCTGGTCGGTTTCCGAGCGGTTTCCGGAACTGCTCGCTCGCTTTGCCGCCAAAAATCGAATTCCCGCTCGAACGATCGAGCAGTGGGTTGCACCGACTCAATCGATGGTTCGGCTATTCAAGGGAAAGAAAGCAAATCGCTCCGCCTACGATGCGTGGATGCTGCGCCTGCATGATTTCTTGAAAGAGAACCAGGGTTTCCAGACGAAAGCCGCTCGGAAAGTGCATACGTTCGAGCCCGGGACAATGTGGGCCCTGTTTGCCGATGGCCTGGCGCACGCGCAACTCCGCGGCCGATATGCTTTGGAGCATTCGTTTTTCGTTGATTCGTCCTGTCTTGTGAATCCGCAAGTTTCGCCAGTTACATTGCTTGAAGTGACTTCAAATTCCCGATCTCGTCGCGCCGCATAGCATGTCCTCTATCGTCCTGGAATCATAACCTGCACTCTCGCGAGTGTAGCCGGGAGTCTTCCCGTGTTACTCGATCTCGCTCGTGGCCTTCGCGATCTCGTCTACCCGAACGTTTGCGTTCGGTGTGAATCCCTCTTGGCCGATTCCGCAGTGGATTTTTGTTCGACTTGCGTGCAATCGCTCACCCATGACCCGTTTGCCACCTGTCCCCGTTGCAGCAGTTCGGTCGGCGCATTCTCCGACCTCGCGGAAGGCTGTCCCCGCTGCCGCGACGATCGCTTTCATTTCGATGGCACTATTCGCCTCGGGCCATACGAGGGGCTTCTTCGGGAAGTCATCCTCTCCGTGAAGTATGGGGGGGACGAAACCCTTGGCGAATGCGTTGGGCGACTTTGGGCCGAGCATCACGCAAGCCGCTTCCGAGAAATCGGTGCCGAGGTCGTCATTCCGATTCCGCTGCATTGGTGGAGGCGGCTCCGCCGGGGCTATAACCAAGCAGAATGTCTCTCGGCAGCTGTTGCGAATCAGTTGAAGGTTCCGCATTTGCCGGCCGGGTTAAAACGGGTTCGCCCGACCAGATCGCAGGTTTCGCTCACGCCGGCAGTTCGCCGAACGAATATGAAAGCGGCGTTCAAGGCCTCCAGGCGTATCGAATTATCCGGACGTAAAGTATTGCTGATAGATGATGTTATGACAACGGGCGGCACGGCCAGCGATGCCGCTCGAGCGTTGAAAGAGGCAGGAGCTACCACCGTATCCGTGGCGGTCTTGGCCCATCAGTAACTATTGCAATTCCGAAAGTCTGGCACGCGAACTGCTTATTCTGGGTTGTTTGGGTGGACTGGTAAAATTGGAAGTTCGCACTTCCGTACCGGTTTTTAGGGTCCGTTCCTTTCGCATCAATCGGGTGAAGTCTGCTACCTCCGCCGGTCGGATTGGTTCTTCCTTCCGTTAGGTAGGGGTTTGACGAAAGATGCGAGTTCTGCGGTGCCCCAGTCGGGTTCCCTGCTCGACTGTCACATAAGGTTCATTCCGAAGCACTTTCGGCGGCCGATGATTTTGGGGGTTATCGGATCGCGCCGACCTAGCGGAGGAGTACTTGTGGCCAGAAACATCTTGTTGTTCATCGCGGCGTTGGTCGTCGGCACTGCCCACGGCGGCGAAGCCGAGAAATTTTTCTCGGAACGCTCGAAGGATTTCGGCACCGTGCCGTTCGGTCCCGTCATGGTTCATCAGTTTAAGGTGACCAACACCAGCAATCAGACGGCTTATATCACAGGCGCTCGCGTCTCTTGTGGCTGCGTGGCTGCCAGCGTTGGTTCGAATACACTCGCACCCGGGGCCTCGACCTATGTGACGGCCAACATGGACACCAAACGGTTTGTCGGGCCCAAGGAAGTGATCGTTTACGTCAGCTTCTCTCGGCCCTCGGAAGAGGTCACGCTCACTGTTCGAGCCAATCGCAACGACAACTTTTCGAAGTCCGGCGAGACGCTTTCACTCGGCCAAGTCCGCAAAGGGGCTGAGGGCACCGGCACTTTGCAAGTCACGATGCGGAACGATGCCTACTTCGAGTTGAAGGGGGCCGCGAGCGGCACGGATTTCGTCAAAGCGAATTTCAAATTGCTTCGCCGCGATCGTTCGGAAGTTGTCTATGAAGTCGCGGCCACGCTTCGTCCCGGCCTGGATACCGGCGTCTGGACGACCGACGTCGTATTTACTTCGTCGAATCCTTCCCTATCGTCAGTCCGCATTCCGGTGGTTGTCGAGGTGGTGGCTCCGATCACGGCCACGCCAGCCATGGTTCAATTCTCGGCCGTGAAGGTTGGCGAGACCAAGGAGATGAGTGTCGTCGTGAAAGGCGATAAGCCGTTCAAGATCCTTGATGTGAAAGGCGGCGATGGCCTGATCACGGCCGTCGCGGATGGTGCCGAGTCCAAGCAAGCCCACGTTGTTCGCCTCGTGTTTCAACCGAACGCGGCCGGCGACATGACCCGATCCATCACGGTGGTGACGGATAGCGGTGTCGAAGCTCAGGTGATTATTCCGGTTCGGGGTAAGGGGAAGAGCGAGTAAGTCGCTCGATACCGATCGATGTGATTCAACTTCGGCTCGCCAATCGGCGAGCCGTTTTTATTGGTCTTCCTTCATGCCTACTGCGCCGGCACTTATTGTGGATGACCGCTACGCTCAGCCTGTCGACGAATGGGAGCGAAAGAAATCCGCTATTTCGGCTTTGGTCGTGAGTGATTGCGCGGTTCGTAATGTCAGGTCGACTAGTTCGACATCGGTCGCGTTCACGGATTGGTTATTGATTTCGAGGAAGACGAGTGCTGCTTCGAGGCCGACACGTTTATTTCCGTCCAGAAATGGATGGTTCAACACAATGTGGTACAAGTACGCCGCAGCCATCTCGAATAGATCCACGTGAAGGTATTGCCCGCTAAATCGCGATTCTGGTTGAGCGATCGCTGATTCCAAAAGCCCCAAGTCCCGAATACCGGGCATGCCGCCGTAGGTTGCTATCTGCGCTTCGTGCGATTCAGTTAAATCCTCGAGCGTCAAGAATGTCGGCGTCACGTCTCACTCCGCCAGTTTCTGAAACGCGGTCTTGTGTCGTGCGTTGACTTTCGCTCGAGCGCTTGCCACGCGCGCTTTATGGCTTATGGTTCGAACCGGTGAGACAATCATGGTTGTCCCATCGGTCGAGATTTCAACAGGGTCTTCTGGCCGAATCTTGAGCAAGTCGAGAATTGGCCGGTCGATTACCAGAGCCCAACTATTCCCATGGCGAACGAAGTTTTTGATCATTGCCTTCTCCAAGTCACGTTGTACCAATGTATCACCATCGTACTGACCATTCGCGGGGTTGTAAAGAACGCCTCATCGCCCTCACTTCACCCTGGTCCGAATCGTGCGAAAAGACCGCGACGATTGCTACCTCATTCGCACCGATGGCACCGCGATATGGTTCGTGCAGAACAAGTCGGGTGCGTGGAAGGTTTATCGCTATCTGGACAAGCCGATCCAATGATGGTTGCGATTACTCGGCTACCTAGCGGCCCCTTCCCCTTGCTCTCGCCAGCCCGACCGGTCATACTGCTACCATCATGTCGCAATGCCGAAACTACGCCATGTTCCTCGCCACGCCGATCCTCCTGTACGTGGGCGGTTACTTCGTTTTGTCGAAACCAAGCCTAGCAAGCGTGATGTCGTCACCGCCCCGGATGGAGGCGAATTACCGATTCGGGGATGACGTGTCGGAGCGTTTGTTCAGACCGATGGAATTCATCGACCGTGGGATTCGCCCCGACTTTTGGGCAGAACGGCCTAGGCTCGATCAGGGCACGGTGCCAGTTTACGAAGATGAATAAGCCGAATCGCATTCCGTAACACTCTGCCTCATTCCGTAGCAAAGCCCCGCCCCTCTAAAAACAAAACTTCCCCCTCACATCGCAAATATCGAATCCGTGTGATGGATCCCGGTACAGCTCTGGCAAGAACAGCGTGGTTCCGCTGCGGACACTGAAGCGGCCATGGCGTTCGCCGGCTTCGCGTTTCAAGCGGGCGATGGTGTCGGATGGCTCCGCAGGCGGATCGAACAGCCCCGGTTGCGTGAAGCCCGGTTTTCGCAGTTTCCCCGCGATTAGGTGCATGTGCGTTACGATGAGGCCGGGCCGCCAGCAACGCGGCAGGGCGATTCGCAAGCCGTCCAACAACCCGTCGAAGCGGTCCGTGTGGCTGGCCAGTGGTGCGTTCGCGCCGATCGAGGGATGATTGCTAAAATGCAAGGCGAGCGTCAAATTCCCGGCCT
>Ga0163152_10009382_pt1 | contig 10218 bp, 3 predicted proteins | sample OliLakLV19MP8IB2_FD_148635 | JGI IMG/M metagenome (GOLD analysis project Ga0163152, IMG submission 148635) | Freshwater microbial mat bacterial communities from Lake Vanda, McMurdo Dry Valleys, Antarctica - Oligotrophic Lake LV.19.MP8.IB-2 | ecosystem: Environmental > Aquatic > Freshwater > Lake...
CCTCCTCCTCCTCCTCCGCAGTCACTGGCAGCACTTTGTGTGGCAAATAGCGCGGTGGACTCATCACACCGTCCGAGCCCACGGGACGCTTTCTGCGTGCACACATTGTGCGCCGCTTGACAATTATCGATACACCATAGCCAAGGGAGTATTAAAAGACTGACAATTCCCTCCACATCAAAGTGGGAAAGCGGAATACACTGTCGGAAGCAAAGATAGTAGTCAGAATTGCAATCCTCTAGGTTATCTTGGAAATTTACGATGCACCCCGACGTGCCATTTGCAAGCATGTGCTGACTATCTGTTTGTTCGCTACGCAGAACGTTAGTGGCTATCATGCCTGGTTCGCTGACTGTTGCATTTGCGTTGGAACCGTCTGCCTGGACACTCATGGCTATGTTGTTCCGAGTAAACACTCGGCTCTGTCCAATGATGTCATCATCAAAGATGCGCATTTGAACAAACCCTTCCATCAAGGTAGACATCCACGAAGCCGAGTCGGCAATCACTGCGATGTCCGCACTTGATAATTCGCTGAGTATGTCATTACTCAGGAGAAGGCCCCGGCGTGTTACTTCAGCGTAGAATTGAATGCTATCAAGATAGGCTTCTTTGGTCATTGCCCAAGCTAGAATACTCACAGCGTTGATACCGGCTGTTGAGTTTGTGACCGTGAATGAAAAGGGTGTGTCAGTTCCTGGAGGTACGTCTCGTAGAACAAAATACACTTCGGTCTTGCCAGCCCGGTGGTGTGATTGAAAGGGGCGAACCTGGCTGCCAGCCAAAGCAAATGTGTCTTGTATGGCTGGGTCCATATACGGAAGCGCTCCCTGAGGTGGCGCAAGAAATAGTCCAATATTGGGATCATCAAGAGCCGCCACAACAGTCACATACGGCAGGTCTATATTGGTTGGATTACTGATGCTGCCGAGAAATGTTGCGACCGCGCCTACACGGCTCGTAGCAGGTGGATCAAGATGTGCAGCAGCCAGGAGTTGCTGCGCAGATTCGACGATTACTGATTGCTGCATTCTGGTGCTGTCATTTGTTGTTGATATAACGAGAACGTCGTAAGCGCCGTGATGCGCGCCGTTGAAACGGAATCGCGCCTTCGCGGAAGTGCTGTTTTCTACGATGACTCTCACAGCTTGATAGGTCTCTGACCCCACCAGAAACACATGCATACCCGGCATGAATCCGCCACCGGTGAGGGTCAGCGTGACCTGCCCCTCGTCGCCAATATTACCTGGCGAAACACTCGTAAGCCCGAACGGGACAGTCTCCGCCATGATGGTGAAAGCCTCTATATCAACAACTTCCCCCCGGACCATGAGGTACACATCCGTCGACCCTAGGGCGGCGATGAGGTGTGTGTCCGATCCGCTCACGAGAGCGCTCGTGTCGAAGGTGATGCGATTCGGCACAGCGTCGTTCCGCGAGATCAGCATGTAGGAGTCGGTAGGGGATGATCCGCTGAACGTGACGCGTAGATCTTCCGTTCCGCTCAGGTGAACATGATAGAAGGCTTCCTGGCCCTCGGCGACGGCACCGTCGACAATTATGTCGAGGGGCAAATCACTGATCGTCACCTCCGTGCCGGCCTTGGCCACTCCGGTGTTATTCGTATCATCGGTTTCATAAGTGTTGTTTCGAACGTCCGTGCGCACGATCACGGCATAGTTGCCCGGGTTGACACCCGGGGCGATGGCATCCAGGGCGCGCTGAAAGTCTTCCATCGAGATCGACAACGTCTGTGTGGCCTTTTCATTGGCCGCCAGCGTATGGTTGATACTGACCTCTCCGAGCATGGGATCTCCGATGTCCCAAGTGGCGTCTGCGGACAAAAAGGCTGCGTCCGTCCAGGATCCCATGACCGTGTTGGCGCTCTGGTTCGTGATAACCCAGGTCAGAACCACATCTCCACCAGCGACGACGGTGGACGGAGCCGTAACATCACTGACTACCAAATCGACGGGTGCCGGCAAAATGACGTCGACAGGTAGAGGTGCGAACGATGCATTGTTGTCTTCCGCCTGATGCTCGTATGCGGAATTGCTCGCATCTGCCCGCACGAAGACAAAGAAGGATCCGGTCAGGCCGAGGGGAATTGACCCGTTGAGGGTGTTTCCGTAGCTCATGCCAGGGGAGAGAGCGCCTTGATGTGACTTGGTACCCAGAAGGACGTCTGTCTGATCGAACACCTGGTCCCGTGAGAGATATACATTATCGGACCAGTTCGCTGGGTGCGTGGTGCCGATGCCGGCGTTCTCGACCTGCCAGCTCACCGTAATGGGTTGTCCCGACAGGGCTGTGGCGGGCGCGGTGACCTGCGTGACGTGGAGGTCCACAGGGCGGATCTGAATGGTGGCCGCCGCTGCGCGGAAGTTGTTGTCCTCATTGAACTCAGTGACGGTCCTGCCCTGATCGGCAAGAACGAAGATCGTGTACGAACCGTTGGTTCCGTTGGGAAGGGCAAACGTGTGTTCCTGGTCGTAGTGGCTTCCGGCCGGGGAGCCTCCAGTGTGGGATATCGTGCCCAGGAGGCGATCCGTGGCGGTTTCAAGGGTGGCATCGTCCGAAAGGTAGATGCCATCAACCCAGGTGCCCTGGGCAATCTGCGTGCCGACGCCGTTGTTCTGCGTTGTCCAGCTGACTGTGACGCCGGCATCGCCGTCATCGGCCGCGGCAGCGCTGGTCACAACCAGATCGGGCTGTGTGGACGCTGCCGGCAGAACGCTCGCCGGGACGACCGTTATGTTGTTGGATTCACTGGTGTGCTCGTAGACGGAGTTCTTTGCGTCGGTGACGGCCAGGACAAACATGGGTCCGGCCTGGCCTGTGGGCATCTCCACGCTCCGCGAGGAGCTGTAGCTGCCGTTCGTGTTGAGCGCGCCCGTGTGCTTGACACTGGTCAGCAGAGCGTCCGTCCCGACCTGAAGGGTCGTGTCAGCGGAGAGATAAATGTCGTCGAACCACTCGCCGGCGCCGGTCGCCCCCGGACCGGCGTTGGCGACGGTCCATTGCACGCTCACCGTCGTGCCCTCAACGGGCTGGGAGGGCGCGATGAAGGACGTCACACGCAAGTCCGGCGGTGGCGTGAGACTGATCGTGACAGGCGCCTGGACGAGATTGTTCGTGCTGTTGGATTCGAAGACGGCGCCATTCGCGTTTGTCTTGATGAACACCGTGAACGGTCCGGACAGGCCGTTCGGCAGCGTTACAGCGGCGCTGTCCCGGTACGTGCCGCCGGGTGACAGGGCTCCGGAGTGGGTTCGGGCTGACAGGAGTGTCTCGAGCGGTTCATCGAACACGGCATCCGTGGACAGGTAGATCTGGTCCACCCAGGACGCCGGGGCTGTCGTTCCAGCGCCCACGTTTGTCGCCCTCCACGCCACACCGATCGTCTTCCCGGAGGCGCCCGTAGGCGATATGTTGGGTGTGCTGGCCGCGAGATCTGGCGGAATCTGGATCACCTGGACCTGCAGGGAGCCCAGGGCGGTGTTGTTCGTCTCGAATCCGGTTTCGTCCTCCCGGTTCTCGGCGTCCGTCCGGACGAACACAGTGTAGAAACCGCTCAGCGCGCTCGCGAGGGTTGCCGAAAGGCTGTCCTGGTAGCCGGTGCCGGGGTCGAGGGCGCCGAAGTGCGTGCGTGTTCCGAGAAGCGGGTCGCTGGGATCGAGCGTGTTGTCGACCGACAGGTACACTTCGTCCCTCCACGTTCCGGCGACTGTTCGACCCAGGCCCTCGTTGGTTACGTTCCAACGGACGGTCAGCGATGATGCCGTCTGCTGCGTTGGCGGGGTGGCTGTAATAGATGACGGCACGAGATCGGCCGGCTGATGCGGCGCGATGTGCACCATGCGCGTGGCGTAAGGACCCGGCTCAGCACAGGTATTGTTCGTGTGCGCCCAGATGACGAGGAAGTAGTCACCCTCCACATCGACTTCGGGCCAGCGGATCGCGAATGAAACAGTATCGCTCTCGCCGGGTGCCAGCGCACGACCCGAGCCGCCGGGGGACAGCGCAAAGAATGTCGCGTCGGAGCCCAGGGCGTCGGTGGCGACACCGATCCGATCCTCACCGGAGCAGGGAGCCGTCTCGTCGCCGATGTTCGTGTCAACCCACTTCAGAACCAGGGGATCGCCGGACTGACCGCTGATCGGGAAGGGCGCGATGAATTGGGGGGCGATGCGCGCGACGGGCTCGAGCGCGATCGTGATCGCCATGCCGTTGCTCGCGCCGGAATTGTTCCCTTCGCCGGAGTGTTCGGCCACGTGGTTATCCGCATCAGCGGTGACGAGTACGAAGCGGGTTCCGCCGACGCCGTAGGGAACCGTGACCTCCTGCGTGTTCGTGTATCCCTCGCCCCCGGGAAGATAGCTGGCGTTGCTGAACTTCTTGAGAACGATATCGTCCTGGCTCACCGAGCCGTCTGTCGACAGGTAAAGACGGTCGTACCAGAGCGGCGCGCTTGTCGCCGCCTTGCTCAGGTTCTCGACGGTCCAGCTCACCTGAATGACCTGCCCGCCGGTCGCCGTGGCGGGGGCGTTCACGTCCGTGACGCGCAGGTCCGGTTGAGGCGAGAGGTTGACGTTGAGCACTGTCGGGGACACCGCGACGTTGTTGGACTCGCCGCCGCACTCGGTCACCTCATTGTTGGCGTCCATCTGGATGAGGATGCGGAAGTCGCCGGAGATGTCATCCGGAATCGTGACGGGTATGACCCGATTGAGGCTCGCGCCCGCCGCCAGCGTTGTGCTCGAGGTGATCTGGGCGAGGGACATGTCGTTGCCCAACTGATCATCCATGGACAGCCAGACGCGTTCCGTCCAGGGCGCCGAGGCTGGGGCTGGACCGGCGTTCGTCACGGTCCAGGCGACGTTGATCCCCAGGCCCGAACCGCTGGCGGAAGGGTGAGAGAACGACGAGGCCTGCAGGTCGGAGGGAACCACCAGCGTCAGGATGGCCGGGTTGCTCGTTTCCGATCCACACGAATTCGACGCGACTGCCGTGTAGCTTCCGGCATCGCCGGCGGTGGCGGAAGGGCTGGAGAACGTCGCCGAGGTCGCCCCCGGGATGTCGACATTGTCCTTCCTCCACTGAAACGAAAGCGGCGGCGTACCTTGCGCGCCCACCTGGAATATCACGGCGGAGCCGGGGCATACCGGCTGGCTGACCGGCTGCTGGTTGATGGAAGGCTCCTCGCCGATGGACAGGGAAGCCGGGTTGCTCGTCACGGTGTCGCAGTCGTTTGCGACGATCACGTCATAGACTGCTTCGTCGAGGACGGAGGTCGAAGAGATCTGGAACGATGGGGCCGTGGCTCCCGGGATCTCGATACCGTCCTTCCGCCACTGGAACGTCAGCGTGGGTGATCCGGCGGCCTGCACGGTGAACGTGGCCGGCTCGTTGGAGCAAACGACCTCGGACACGGGGTGGGTAATGACGGCCGGACCTGTCCTGATGACCAGCTCCGCTCCCGCAGATGTGGCAGTGCCGCAGCCGTTCGTAGCCACCACGTCGAACGTTCCGGCGTCGGCGACGCTGGCGGTCGTAATGGTGAAGCTGGTACCCGTGGCCCCAGGAATGTTGACGCCGCTCTTCCGCCACTGGAGTACCGGTGGGGAATTACCCGTTACCGCCACAGTGAGGACAGCATCACCACCCTCGCAGATGATGACGCCGGCCGGGTCGAGCGTGAAGGCTGGAGCCGTCGTGCTGACGACGAGGACCGCCGGAGCGCTCGTCACGGAGTTGCAGCCGTTGCTGACGACGAGGTTGTAGACTCCATCGTCCGCCGCTTGAACGGACGGGATGCTGAATGAGCTGGTCGTGGCGCCTGGAATCGGAACGCCGTTCTTGCGCCACTGCATACTAATAGCCTCGCCGACGGCCGACGCGGAGAATGTGACCGGCGAACCGGCGCAGATATCCTGGTGCGGATTTGGCTGGACCGTAATCCCGGCGGCCACGAGGTCCTGGAGGCGGACGGCAGCCGGCTGATATGAAATCCCGAGGCAGCCCGATGGGAGGGGCAGATTGTCTGTCGCAAAGCTGCCGAGTACGCCACCAGTGGCGGTGATGATGTCGAACGTGTTACCCGCCGCAGGATTGAATCCATCGAGGAGCGAGACGGTCAGGTCACCACCGAGACGGGCCGGTCCGGTCACGTGGAGGCAGTCGTACTGCGTGGGATCGAGGCCTCCGAGTTCGATCTGGAGCGAGCCACCCTTCAATTGCTCGAATTCAAACGCGGCCTCGATGACGAGGCGACCCGCCGAAGTGCCAGGAGCGATGACACCGCTATTTTGGAATGAACCCACGATAATTGTGCCGGAGCCTCTAAGGATGCCACCATAGATTCCTACCCCGGAGTGGGTGGGTGTCACGATCGTTCCTTGGTCGAGTCGTGTCTCACCGGCCTCCTGGATCAGCGAATTGAGCGTGAGCGTACTGCCCGAACCGACCACGACCGTTCCGCGATTTAACAGATCACGACTCGACGTGAAGTTCTTCGCGTTCGTGACATGGAGCCCTCCCGCCGCGCCGATAGTCGTCAGGTTGGCGAGTGCCTCGACATCCCCTGTTTTTCGAAGTCCGGCGCCGACGCCGTCCAGAATGATCGTCGCGTTGGTCGTCGTGATGTCACCGCCGCCGTACCGGAACTGGCCCTTCAGATCATAGGTCCCACCCGACAGCGTGCCGGCGGAAAGGCTCGTAAAGCTACCGTTTATCTGAAGCGTTCCGCTGTCGACACGGACCGTCCCGGAATTGCTGAAGGTCGTACCGAGCTGGAGCGTGCCACCCGAAGAGGATTTGAGAAACAGGGCGCCGGCCTGGTTCTCGATCGTTCCGTTGCCGAAGGTGAGGAAAAAGGTGGTGTTCGTCTGGATGTCGATCGTGGCCCCCGGCATGTTGCGCAGAATGCCGGGGCTGGGGATCGCCCTGCTGAAACCTCCCACGAGAACCGCAGTGCCGTGGTTGTTCAGGGGACGGCTCAGCGTGGTACCACCAAGCGATGTATTCCAGAGCCACGTGGTTCCGGCTGCGACGATCGTCGTGCCGGTTCCCGTCATGGTGGCCGGACCGAACGTAAGACTGCCGCTGACGGTCAGGTTGCCCGTTCCGCCCAGTGTGGCGCCGCTGATCGACAAACCCTTGCTCGAACTGGAGGCCGCGGCGAGATTAAGGGTCCCGCCGGACATGTTCAGTATTTCATCGGTTGTGAGCGAATTGACGCTGGTGGTGGTCGTCGAGAAAGACACGGAAGGGGTTCCCGGCAGATCGGGAATGACGACGTCATCGCCGGCACCCGGCACCCGGTTCAGGTCCCAGTTGCCCGGCGTGTGCCACGACCCGTCGAGGTTCCCGATCCAGGTGATGGTGACGGCCTCAGCGACACTGGCTGTCACAGAGATCGAGAGTGTCATGATAAGAGCACAGATCCAGCCAGTCGCCAGCCGTTGCATGATTCGAACCTCCCTGAATTGATTTGTCACAGTGGGGTTGCTGGAGACGGACGGAACGACAATCCGGCTAATCGCGGCCCAGGAAGAACTCGGCACTCTCAAGTTCAAGAGTGGACAGGCTCTAAAGAGCCGAAACGTACCATCCTTTACCGGGAAAGCTCTCTCATTCTCTCGTACTACGAAATTGCGGCCCGGGTGGGTCTACTGACCGAATGCCGCATTCGGGCCTCGATTCGCCAGAGACCGCAGCTCGGCAATCCCTCTCTTGGGGCCGTGGACGCCACGCGAACGTGAGGGCGCCGTGGTCAGGTGTGCCGCAGTTGCAGCGGCGCCATGGCCCTTCCGCCCGTATCCCGATCCGGTGTATTCATAGGTCGTGTCGTAGTGGTACTCGATGGTCCCGTCGAAACTTTCGTCCCAATCCTCGATCACTCGAAGCGGGTTGTGATGCGTATCGTAGGGGCCAAGCGTCGTTGTCACGCGATAGCCGTAGAATCGGTAATCGAGGACCTGGCGTACAGGATTGCCGTGGGGATCGAACTCCAACGTCGAAAAAGTGTCCGTGTAGTCGATGACCCCATCGACGTAGTTGTCGTACTCGACGGTGTATCCGATGACGGCACCCTGCGCATCGTACGAGTAGACGCCCGTCTCGCGCTGCCGGAAAGTCTCACTGTAGAAGTCGATGACCCGCTTCAGGACATTTCCATGGTTGTCATAAACCCGTGTTACAACTGATACGCCTACGATATCACGCGTCCAGTGCCAGGTCGTTTCGACCGCATTCCCTCGTGAATCGTAAGCGATTTCGTTGTCGCCCCGATTGTACGTTCTCTCCTGAAAATCCCACACCAATGACTGCCGGATTGGATTTCCACGCCGGTCAAACGCGGTCGTGATGAGCGTTTGGATCGAGCGTTCGGTTGGGGAGGAACTGTCAATGGTGTGCTCGATAATCACCCCATGGCTGTTATAAATCGTACTGATCCGATACCCGTCCCCGGACACTTCGATTTCCCGCCCTTGCCGGTCATAACGGGTCGTCATCGAATATTGATACATCTCGCCGTACTGGGTCAGCACGGTCCTGCCGACGGCGGTCAGTCCCACACTCCCCTGGTTGGACTGCGCCACCAGTGCCGTCGAGACGTCCGGAGAGACCGGCGTGGAGTTCTCGGCGCATCCGAAGAGGAGTGTCAATACCGGCAATACTGCAAGGCGCATTCGTGACATGGGTGCCCTCTCAGGGCAGTGGGCGGGCAGGGCGCGAGGTCGTTCGTCCAGAAGCTGAGTCGCTTCATCTCCAGCTTCGTGTCAAAAGCGTCGTCTTGCTTCGGAGAATGCCACATTTCTTGCCGGAGACATGAAAAAGTTTTGTCGAGTGGCCACCCTCGCTCGAGTGACACGCGCGACGAGCGGACCACTCAGCATGGTCAGTAAGCTATTGTCAGACAGCGTGATAGATTCTGATACCGTCCAGATTCTGTCACCAGCCTGATTGCACCGAACCCTGATTACTCGAGCTGTCCTTCATTCAGGGGGGGCGCCAGTTGCGGCAGATGTTCGACCCCACCTGCCCGGTGCCGAGCCCTTCGACATCATCATGTGGTGCGGTATCGGACGCTTTCCACAAGTAGCCTACGGCACCAGTCCCTATAACCGTCGTGATCTCGCGAGCGGATGCCGGCAACGTGACAAGCGCGAGAAGCAGGATGGCGAAGGAGATCGTTTTGCGAAACGAAGTATGGGAATTAGGGGTCATTGGCTGTCTCCGGACTGTCGGCGCTGCTTGGTGAGCTCATTCGCGGGCGGCCGCTTCAAACTCCCCTACCTGTGGCCGGGTCAATGTGGACTGACCGCGATGTGTCGATGGGCTCGTAGCAATACGTAATAATAATTAGATCGAAAGATTTTATTCTTCTATAAGTAGTAGTCAATGGCATTGGCGAATCGAATTATCGCCGTGAGGCTAATGAATGCAGGATTCACCGAGTGTCGCGAAGTCACCTCCCTGCTGTTGAACCAATAGCACTCAACAATTCGCCTTTCTACCAAGTGATGACAGGATGCACTCACCAATTCGTCTTTGTACCGGACTACGACATGTCGCAAGCAGGGGCAGACCAGGGGCAGGAAACCGCCCGTCCAGCCCAAAATGGGCATGTTATGGGCAGGATTTCGGGCCTTTTTCGGCATTTTCATGCCCATCGGGAGGGGTCAAAATCCCCACATCCGACATTGGGATAAAGACTTATGGGATTTCACGAAATGGGCATGCCCCCGGTCGGGGTCGAAAACCATGCCCATTTTGGGGCTGAAATCGGTCCCTTTTCGACAGGCGATGCCGTTTTTTCGGGGGTTTCCGGGATGGGCATGCCGTTTTTCGGTCACGCCGCCGGCCGATCGGGGTCGATTCCGTTCCCGGTGGCCAGGGGGGGCGCCGCTCATTTCGACCGCCAGCGCCGGCCGGAATCTGACTGGTTGATCTCACTGCCAGGATACGGCTCCATGTGGTCATGCCAACCCGCAGCCCCGACACGCTCACCGCGCAGAGCAAACCGGCCTGTGCCGGGTGTGCGGCATCAGCCAACTTTGAAGAGGCCATAACCACCAGGATCACAAAGGCGGAAGTCCCCGTCAAGCCATTTGAGAATGTAACCCTGAGGGGTATCGTCACGCCGTTTGTGATGTAACCCGGTTGGAGTGGTTTCGTCGACTCGCCAGCTCGTAGATTTGGGCGAGTTTATCC
>Ga0163152_10009383_pt1 | contig 10218 bp, 10 predicted proteins | sample OliLakLV19MP8IB2_FD_148635 | JGI IMG/M metagenome (GOLD analysis project Ga0163152, IMG submission 148635) | Freshwater microbial mat bacterial communities from Lake Vanda, McMurdo Dry Valleys, Antarctica - Oligotrophic Lake LV.19.MP8.IB-2 | ecosystem: Environmental > Aquatic > Freshwater >...
CCGGTGGATCGGGCTGTCCGTCGAACAGGCGCAACATCTGTTGCTCAGAACCGCATCGCTCAGCGTCCTCTGTTACAACCATGATCGCATCGACGAGCCTGCCATCGATTTGTGGAACTCTGCCGCACACGAAACATTTGGCCACGAACCCAACCAAGGCTCTGGCGACGCACGGCCCATGAAACAACTGGCGATTCAACGATGGGAAAACGAGGGAGGAGAAATCGCCGCCATGGACGGATCGAGAGCATGAAAACAAGCATCGCCACAGAGAAATTCCGAGTACAGCCCGACGAAAACGTCCAACTCAGTAAGTGGCCGACGATCGTCAAGCCCTTTTACAAGTCGAAGAAACAGTATCAGAAAGTGCTGGAAAACCAGGTTGAGGAGTTGAGCTCGCTGCAACGCATTCACTACGCATCCAACCGCTACGCGTTGCTGTTGATTTTTCAGGGGATGGACGCCGCCGGCAAGGACAGCGCCATCCGGCATGTCATGTCCGGGATCAATCCACAAGGCTGCCAGGTGTTCAGTTTCAAACAGCCGAGCGCCGAAGAGTTGGAACACGATTTTCTCTGGCGTACGACGCGCCGGCTTCCCGAACGGGGGCGGATCGGCGTCTTCAATCGGTCCTATTACGAGGAAGTGGTCATCGTGCGCGTGCATCCGGAACTTCTTCTCAGCCAGCAATTGCCGGAGGAGCTGCCTGACGCGGCGACCATCTGGAAGGACCGGTATCGTTCCATCGTGGACCTGGAGGACCATCTCCACCGCAACGGCACCCGGATCATCAAGTTCTTCCTCCACCTGTCGAAGGACGAACAGGCAAATCGCTTCCGCGAGCGCATCGATGAGCCGGAGAAAAACTGGAAATTCGGACCCGCGGACCTTCGCGAAAGGAAAAGTTGGCCGCTCTACATGGAGGCCTATGAGTCTTGCATGAGTGCCACGAGCACTGCCGGCGCACCCTGGTATATCGTCCCCGCTGACGACAAGCACAACACCAGGTTAATAGTTTCCCAAATCCTCCTCGATACGTTCCATGAACTCAAAATGTCTTACCCCACGACCACCGCAAAGCGTCGTCAGGAATTGAAGTCCATCCGCAAACAACTCTGAAGATAAAGATGACCCACCATCAACCACCTCAAACGCCTCTTTATCCTCTGCGCTTCGAACCCGATCTATCAGTATCGGCTGTGGGGTCCGCGGCGTTTGGCTAATTGGCTTGCCGCACCATTACCGGGTGACAGTCCAATCTTCGAAGCATGGGTACTTAGCGATCAAGCTGTTCATGCCATGGTTAACAAATTCAAACGGCTTCGGCTTTGACCACCCCTGGCCAGGCGACAGTGTTTCGCGCATGGGTCAGATTCATAACGGTCATTAAAGCATCGCGCCTAGATAAGTCTTTACGGACATTGCGTTCGGCCATGCGCGTGCTCCTCATAATTCGACGCTACGACAATGCTAGAGAGGTATGCCCCAGAGGAACCCGCCATATGCGGGGGCAGTCACGAAACAATCTTATGTTGGGCACCAGCCGCAAGTTGCTGTAATTAATCGGAAAAAAAGACGACGGCAGTGCCCCTGCCAGATTCGAGAAATCAGCCATGAATACGACGCCACAATGCCGGAGTTGTGCCATTGCGGTCCTTGTCCTAAGTGCAGTATTTACTTTTTTTGCACCAGCAATTTCTGCGCAGCGGCAAGACTTGCCGTTCACCTTGGACGCGGCGCTCTCTTACGCAAGACAGCATAGCCCTCGACTTTCCGCAAAGAGGCAAGGCGTCACGACCCAGCAAGCTGCGATTGCCGCCGCCAAGGCTGAGCGTCTGCCCCGTCTTACTTTGGGCGGCGCGGCCCGTGCATCAAGCCGGCCAACAGAGACCGCAATGGGCTTCCCTTTGACTCAGTTTGTAGATATTTCAGACGGCCAGCCATTCCGTAGAAGTCATCTGAACGCAGCGCTTCTAGCGACGCTCCCCGTTTACACCGGCGGACGCATAGGTTCCACAGTGAACCTCGCACAATCTCAGCGCGATTTAGCCGAGGTAAACGTCCATGATGTTGAGCGTGGCCTGGATTTCGACGTCACGAGCACATACGCCAACATGGTTCAGCTTGATCGGGACATCGAAGCGGCCAAGGAATCAGTCAATGCGCTTGCAGAGAGCCGCCGTGTGGTTGGCCAAATGTTTGGCGAGGGTAAAGTCGCCCGTGTCGATCTTCTGAAGGTCGATACGCGGTTGGCGGAGGTGCAAGACACGGCAATTGAATTCAAGAACGCCCGCGAGATTCAAACGGGACAATTCAATGCGCTACTGGGACGGCCAATAGAGACCGGCGTCGTCGTCGAAACCGTGTTGCCGCGCGGCCCGCCATTAGTGTCCATGGAAGATGTATCTCAGCTCGCAAGCACCGAGAATACGAAAACACAGATCGCCCGAGCGGAGGTGAGCATTTCAGAGCACTCTGTTGCAGTTGCGAAGTCGGCACTCCGTCCAACCTTTTCTCTTGTGACCGCGCTGCAAGGCCAAACCGCGAATCCTTACTCCATGTATAAAAGCGGGGTGGTTGGAGGAGCCGTGTTGAGCTTTCCGTTTTTCGATCGCACGCTGTCGAACCGCATCGAGGAAGCAAAAAGCCGTGAATTAGAACGCCGCGCTGACCTAAAGCAGGTCGAGCTCGATTCAAACCAGCGAGTCCGCGCCGCATACCTGCAAGCTCGGAACTCAGAAGAACGAATCCGGGCGACGGAGACCGCCATCGACTACGCCCGCGAGGCGCTCCGAATCGAACAGGAAAAGCAACGCTATGGCCGCGGCACCATCGAAAATCTGCTCGATGCGCAAGCCGCGCTTCTAACTTCGGAGGCCCGGTATTATCGCGCGCTGGCCGACTATACGATAGCGATTGCTGCGATCAGGCGGGAAACAGGGAAATGAGGAGAGATGTATGCCTACAGTAACGCAACCTAATGTGGACGAGAAGCCGGAACAAGCAAAGGTGACTGAAAACTCTGCGCAACCCAAAGTGGACGAGAAGTCGAAGCCGGCAGAATCGAGCGACCAACCCGCGGAACCGGAAGGGAGCGAGAAGTCGAAGAAAGAAGGAGGCGGCAAACCTAAGGAAGGAGAACCGGAAGACAAGTACGCCAGCATTAAGAAGGCTGGGAAGGTCCTCGCCTACGGAGCCATCGCCGTGGCCGCCGGCATGTTGATTCAATACTACTTCTTCACGCCTCAAATGGTTGCGGTTTCGCAAGTAATGCAACAGGACTATACCGGCGAGTTGCACGGCACCGGGACCATAAATGTCGCAGTGTTGGCTGCAGTGGGATCCAAAATTCCAGGCCGCATCGAGCGTATGTTAGTCGAAGAGGGTGACTTACTCCACCCAGGGCAAGTCATCGCAACTCTGGAGGACACCGACTTGCGTCAAATTCTGCAACGTTCGCAATCACGGTTGGAATCGTCAAGGATGATGGAACAAGCGGCGCGCGCGACAGACCTGGCGGCGCGAGCTACAGAGCGGTCCGCCCGTGCGGAGGAACAGAAGTGGCGTGCAACAGAAAATCAAACAGGCCGGGCCTGGGAACGCGAAAAGCACCTCGTGGCGGCTGGAGCGGTGAGCCAGGAAGAGGCGGATCAATATCAGGAACGTAATCTGACAGCGACAAGCGCGGTCGCGGCTGCCCAAGCCGACATTGGAACGGCACACGCCCAGGTGGAGGCGGCCAGCGCGAGGATACAAGTTGCTCTTTCCGAAATTGCCGCTGCGGAGGCTGAGGTCCGGTTGCAGCAGTTCAATCTCTCACAGACGAAAATCTTTACTTACTTGAGCGGGATCGTCACCGACCGGCCCAAGCGCGCTGGCGATTCCATTGTTTCAGGCGAAACGGTTGTCAACGTGGCTGACCCCAAAGTGATCCTGGTGGAAGCCTACCTCGACCAGCGTTTTGCCGGAAATATCAGGGTAGGCCAAACGGCGACAGTTGCCCTGCGCGGCCGCGCAAAAGAACAGATCCCTGGGCAAGTTTATCGAATCCGCCCGCAAGCCGATCCAGCCGCGGAGGAGATGACCGTCGAGATCTCCTTCCCGTTGCCGCCCTCCGAGCTGCAGCTCGGCCATTGGGCGGATGTTTATGTCGCAACGAGTCGGACTAAAAATGCGTTGGTATTGCCTAAGACTGCGGTCATGATGATGGGCGACGACAAGGTGGTTATGGTGGCTGGCGCGGACAGCAGGGTCCGGCAGGTCAAGGTTGAATCGATTGCCAGCAGCCCAAGATCCCAGTTGACGGCGGTTGCAGGTGACATCAAGGCCGGAGACTGGGTGCTGACAGAACCTATGGGAATCCAGGCCGGACAAAAGGTGCGCCAGGACAGGAGCCAGAAGCCGAAGGCTACCGGCCCTCAAATGGGTTCCAGCCCAGTTATGAAGATGTAGCAAGAACCAAATGAATCTCGCACTCAAAGATGCCCGCTACCACCTGTTCAAGTTCATTAGCTCGACGGTTGGCGTCAGTCTGCTGTTGCTAGTGGTCTTTACGCTTGGTGGCATCATTCGAGGCGTAATTCTGGATTCCTCCACCATCGTGATTGCAACTAACGCCGACCTTTGGGTCGTTCAGAAGGACTGGCTCGGTCCATTTGTCGAGGCGTCGAAACTTCCTGAGGATTACTACCACGCAATTGAGTCGATGCATGGCGTCGCTGAGGCGAGTCCACTGGTGATGGCGTGGAACCACATCAACCATCCCCCCAATTCGTCAGGCCTGATGATGTTCATGTACCGAAACGCAAAAATCGGCACAGCAACAATGGTCGAACCGAATTGGCTCAATATGGTGAGCGAATTGAGGTTTCTGTTGATTGGCTATAAGGCGGATCACATTGGCGGTCCGCCAATGATCGTCGCAGGGCGTGGAATCGAAGCGAGTCACTTTGAAATCGTTGCGGATGTGAAGACCGGCCTGAAGATCGGGGAGATCATCCGCATGCGTGGGTTCGACTACACTGTCGTGGGCCTGACGAAAAACATTGTCGGATTCAATGCCGACCCGGTTATTTACGCGAGGCTGGCCGACGCGCAAAACATCATCTTCCAGCCAGATCCGGATTTGCTTCGCAACATGCGAAGACGCACCGGAGGCCAACTCGGCGGCGCGGCGGCAGTGGCTCCGCGTGTAGCGGCGCCGGACATGCGAAGGGCCTCCGCAGTGTCGGAGAACCTTCACTTGATCAACGCCATTGCAGTAAAGATTGAACCCGGTGCCTCCATTGAAGATGTGGCCTCCGACATCAGACATTGGAAACATCTCGAAGTGTACACTTCCGCGCGACAGATCAACATACAACTGATGGGCGCTAACCGCCTCATCCTTATGCAGCTTTCGCTTTTTCGCCTGCTCTTGCTGATCATCGCTGGCGTAATCATCGGACTCATCACCTATACGTTCACGCTCGACAAAATCAAAGATATCGCCGTGCTCAAGCTGCTAGGTACACAAACGTCCCGCATCTACAGCATGATCATTCAACAGGCTGTGCTCATGGGACTCCTCGGCACCGTTTTGGGAGCCCTGCTTGAGTTCGCGAGCGAACCTTATTTCCCCAGACGAGTCTCAGCCACCGTCGGCGACCTGGGACAAATGCTGGTCATTATCACTTTCGTTTCGGTCCTCGCTAGCTTGGTTGCAGTTCGGCGCGCCATGCAGGTCGACCCGCGGCTCGTCTTAGGCACGTGAGGGGAGACCTGAGGATTTGAATATGGAACAAGCGATCGAAACCAAAAAGCTGGTCATGACTTACGGGCAAGGACGAACGAAAGTCCAAGCGCTTAAGGGCATAGATCTCTCCGTGAACAAAGGTGAACTGCTTGCCATTATGGGGCCGAGCGGATCCGGAAAAACCACGCTCCTAATGATCCTTGGACTGGTCACCGTTCCAACGCAGGGAGAACTGATCCTCGATGGAGACAACATCTACAAGCGGGGAAAGAGGGATTTCCAGCGGCTCCGCCGCGAAAAGATCGGCTTCATTTTCCAGTTTTCCAACCTGATTCCGTTTCTTACGGCCGAGGAGAATATTACCCTTCCGATGGATCTGATTGGCACGTCCGGGGCAAAGGCCCATAACCGAGCTGCCGAGTTGCTCGATTACTTGGAAGTGAGAGACCGTGCCGGTCAACTTCCGGAAAAGCTGTCCGGCGGCGAGCGACAGCGCGTGGCCATCGCGCGTGCATTGGCAAACCGTCCGGCTATGATTCTTGCGGATGAACCGACCGCTTCTCTCGACACCGATCGCGGTCTCAGTGTAATGCGAATGTTGCGCAAGGTGAGCTCCGAACATGGCACCGCAATCTTGGTCGTGACTCATGACGAGCGCATGATCGGTGAGGTGGATCGGGTTCTTCAATTGGTGGACGGTCTGGTCACCAGCGATGAGAGCCAGGCAAAGGCCAATAGTGCGGCCTCACTAGTCGACCCGAAACCCGCTGAACATCCGGCGCAAGAGAGACCCTCCACTGATTCCTGAGGGGCAACACATGTTACTAAGACAACGATTGTCCACAGTCATCTACGAGACATCCCCCGAACTCATCTGGGATTTTGCGTCTGATCCATAAAACTGGACTGCGTCGAATGCAGTTGAAAACAGAGGGCTAGAACTCTTGCCAACAGAGATCGTCCGAAGAAGATCCCCGCCATGCTGTTGCCCCCTCAATGATTTGGTAACCAAGTGTTTGTGTCAAAGAATGGAGAAAAGAAAATGAGTTGCTGTAAAGATGTAATGAAACCAATAGAAGCGTCTTCGTGCTGCACGCCGAAAGACACGGTGACAAAGGCTGCGCTCGCAATGCGCGATTCTGGCTGCGGTTGCACGCCGGTCGTTCAGGATACAAAAACCCGCAAACTGGTGGGTGTCGTTACTGAGCGCGACGTGTGTTGTAGCGTGGGGGCTGATAACCGGATTGCTTCGGAAGTTTGCGTCGAGGAAATCATGCGACCGGCCTCCGCGTGCTGCAGCACGCATGAGCCGGTTGAAGAAGGGCGCCGGAAACTTCATGAGCATCGAGCCACGAGTTTGCCGGTCGTGGATGAGGAAGGGGGTTGCTGCGGCACAATCAGCGCCCACCATTTGGACTCGGCTGTAGCGCACCAGACAAAATAGTCCCAATAGCCACGCATCAATGAGCAGCCGCGGATCGTCGGCTTGCTGCGAAGTGAATAGCTTAAGGATAAAAAATGATTGAACCACAAACCGCGCCCGATGCCACAGCGCCGTCGCTGCCTCGGGTCGGAAAGCCGGCTGAACCCGACAGCAGCGGTCGACCGGCCCTCGATGCGGATCTTGAAAAGCTTCAACGCGAAACATTCAACTACTTTTTGCACGAAGTGAATCCTGCCAACGGTCTGGTGATTGACAAGACGGCAGCGGACTGGCCAGCCAGTATTGCCGCCACCGGTCTCGCATTGGCGGCCTATCCGGTGGCTGTCGAGCGCGGGTTCATGGCGCGTTCCGCAGCGGTGGAACGAACACTGAACACGCTCCGGTTTTTCTGGAATAGTCGGCAAGGCCCCGAACCTGACGCGACCGGCTACCACGGCTTCTACTACCATTTTCTCGACATGAAGACCGGCAGACGCGCCTGGCAATGCGAACTGTCAACGGTAGACAGCGCCTTTCTGCTAGCGGGAGCGTTGACTGCGGGAATATACTTTGACGCAGAGACAGCCGAAGAGCATGAAATACGAACTCTCGCCGACGCGCTCTATCGTCGCGCCGATTGGAATTGGGCGCAGAACCAAGGCCAAACGGTTACGCACGGCTGGAAGCCTGAAAGCGGATTCCTAAAATACCGCTGGGAGGGCTATGACGAGGCGCTGCTGCTGTATATATTGGGTCTGGGCTCACCGACTCATCCGCTACCTGAGAGCAGCTACCGCGCGTGGGCTTCTACCTATCAGTGGAAACAATCTTATGGATATGAGTATCTCTACGCCGGGCCGCTGTTCATTCACCAGCTCTCGCACCTCTGGATCGACTTTCGCGGCATTCAAGATGCGTTCATGCGCGATAAAGGCATCGACTACTTCGAGAACAGCAGCCGCGCAACTTATGTGCAACGGCAGTACGCGATCAACAACCCGCAAAATTTCGCGGGCTATGCTTCATGTTGCTGGGGAATCACTGCCAGCGAAGGACCCGGTCCAGGCACCCTCAAAGTAGAGGGCATCGAGCGTCATTTTTTCGATTATGTCGGGCGCGGCGTGCCATACGGTCCCGACGACGGCACCCTCGCTCCGTGGGCCGTGGTGGCGTCCCTTCCATTTGCGCCCGAGATCGTACTGTTTGCCATTCACCACTGTATTCACCAAGCCAAGCTGACGGAGTTCAATTCCTACGGCTTCAAAGCCTCCTTTAATCCGACCCATCCAGGAGAGCCCGGTAATCCGTATGGCTGGTGGGTTTCGCCTTGGCACTTCGGCCTGAATCAAGGTCCGATTGTCTTGATGGTCGAAAACTATCGTACGGGCTTGTTGTGGCGATTGATGCGAAGCTGTCCGTATATCGTCACCGGTTTGAGGAGAGCTGGTTTTGACGGTGGTTGGCTAAAGAGCGTGGCGCCACCAGATCCGTCTTGTTGAGGATGACCACGTCGGCGACGGCAACCTGCTCCTTGGCTTCGTCGGAATCGTCGATGTGTGGCCAGATATGCAACGCGTCGACCAGCGTCACGATGCCGTCCAGCTTTAGGCGCTGCTGCATCTCATCGTCGGCAAAGAAGATCTGCCCCACGGGTCCCGGGCCGCCCATGCCCGTCGTTTTAATCGTGATGTAGTCGAACTTGTCCCGCTGCTCCATGAGGTTGCCCAGAATGCGGATCGAGTCGCCACGCACGGTGCAACAAATGCAGCCGTTATTCATCTCGAAAATCACTTCCTCGGCATTGATCACCAGACCCTGATCCACGCCAATCTCGCCCAACTGGGGGCGGAATGGATGGATTTCAAGAACGAAACAACACCGTAGAGGAGCACAAGCCGTCTACCAGTCGCCTTACCAGCTGCTGTTCACAGGCGTTGGCTCTACTTGGCGGTGAGCGGGCCCATCGGCTCACCGGCTTCGAACTCTCTTGCCGGATCATAGTTTGGGTTCTTAACCGGAATCTGAGCCGCCGTCACCCGCAACCACTCCTCAAGCCGTTTCCGCATCGCTGCCGCCTTGGCCGGCTGCACCGCCGCCAAGTCATTAGCCTCTCCAATGTCTTTTTTCAAGTTGTAGAGTTCGACCCGGCTCTCCTCAAAAAACAGGATCAGCTTGTCGTCCCCATTCCGAATCGCCGCAGCCGGGCGGCCCTTCTGCGGACTGTAGTGCGGATAGTGCCAAAACAGATCTCGCACCCCGCCGGATCGTCCGCGCAACAGGGTCGCGAAGCTGCGGCCATCCATCGCCGGCAACTTCTCCCGGGGAACCCCCGCCACCTCCGCAATCGTCGCCGCATAGTCGTAGCTGATCACCGGCTCACCGCATGTGCTGCCAGGCTTCGTGACCCCTGGCCAGCGAACCACCGTGGGCACCCGAATGCCGCCTTCGTAAATGTGGCCCTTCCCAACTCGCAGCGGCAGGTTCGACGTCACCGGACGTCCCTTCCACTCCCGGGACGTAACTCCGCCGTTGTCGGAACTAAACAGAACAAGCGTGTTCTCGGCCACTCCGGTTTCGCGCAACGTATTCAGAATCCGCCCGACGCTCTCGTCCACGCTTTCAATCATCGCGGCGTACTCGCCAAAGTTCTGCGGATCATCCGGGCGCGCCTTCGCGTCGTATTTCTTCACTTTCTCCGGCTTGCCTTCAATCGGGGTGTGTACCGCGAAGTGCGGCAGATACAGAAAGAACTCCCGATCCTTATTACTTGTAATGAAATCTGCCGCCAGCGTCGTCAGCCGGTCCGTCAGGTAGTCCCCGGGCTTTCCGTCCAGCGTCACTTTTTTCAACCACGCCGGATAAAAGAAGTTGTTCGTCGATCCCGCCTCGTCCCCAGCCAAGGCCACGTCGAAGCCTTGGTCGGAAGGAAGGAAGCCTTTCGTCCCTAAGTGCCATTTGCCAATGCAGGCAGTCCGATAGCCTTGTCCCCGGAGTAATTCCGCAATCGTCACCTCTTCGAGCGGCAACGCCAACCGGGAACTCGGCTGGATCACCTTGGTAT
>Ga0163152_10009384_pt1 | contig 10217 bp, 8 predicted proteins | sample OliLakLV19MP8IB2_FD_148635 | JGI IMG/M metagenome (GOLD analysis project Ga0163152, IMG submission 148635) | Freshwater microbial mat bacterial communities from Lake Vanda, McMurdo Dry Valleys, Antarctica - Oligotrophic Lake LV.19.MP8.IB-2 | ecosystem: Environmental > Aquatic > Freshwater > Lake...
GATCAGCACTACCCCGCCCACCATCCCCCAAACGGTCCTCAAGGACACTCTCGTTGACGACTATCTCGTTGACGACTATCTCGTTAACGACTATGCCGTTAACGACTATCTCGTTGCCGACTATGCCGTAGCTGTGTTCCGCGAGGTAATGCGCGTTGCAGAAATCGCCCGACAAGGCTTCGACGCCGACGACATAGCCGCGATCGTCGCCGAGGAAGTGCTCAACAACTCGGCAAGCATCATGGCTCGCTACCCCAACCCTGCGCTGTACGCACGGCAACGGGCGCGGCACGCGGGCATTTCGTTCGATCGCACGCAGCGCGCTCAGCGCGGCGAAGGTGTCCGTCTTCGCCGCGATGCCGATGGCGCATTGCAACCCCATCGGCGTTACCTGTCGGGCAATGCGACTGGTGCCAACAGTCCAGACGAGCTGTTCTCCTTCGCAATCGATGCACTGATCGAATTCGAGGCCGCTGCCGACGACCGCTTGCTCATCTCCGCGATGCTCGGCAGCCAATCGCTCGGCCTGTCGGCCGACGAGTTGAACGAGGTGTGGTTGATCGACGGCTGCGGCTACGCCGTGCAAGAGGTCGCGGCCATGCGCCGTCAGCGCCGCGAGACCGTCAGTCGGCGATTGAGCAACACCCGTCAACGGCTCAAGGACCACCGGCAATGAGCACCGCCCGACTGAAGCTGCGCTACCGCCCTGCTGCCGATGCACTGAGCGGCCACGTGAGATTTGCTTCTCATGCTTCGACCTCGGTCATCGCTGAGTCTCCCGACGCCGACACAAAACTTTTGTGGAGTTCCGAGCACCTGCTGTCGTTCCAGATCGTTCACGCCGCAGCTCGCCTTGTCGATGGCGAGCTCCCATTTCCGCGTGAGATCGCAGCCCGCGTCGCGCTGCTTATCACGAGCGCGCAACGCTCGCCGACTGAGGTCGACGATCCACTGACACGGTTACTCACCATCGTCGAAGCCAACTCCGAGATCGCGCTCGAAGACTTACGCCGAACCGAGTGGCCGTCGCGGCCACCGAGCGAACCGGTGCCCCGGTCGCCCGCGCTGGTTGCCAATTCCCTGCGGGTCTTGGCCGATGCGATCGAACACCGAGCAGTGGGCGAAGAACCCGAAGCAATCCATACCAATCACTTTTCCAGGTTGCTTCGAGAACTCTCCTCCACAATCGGTCACGGCTGTGGCGAGGTCGCACCAGGAACATCGGCAGCCGCGCGCGCGGCCAGCCGCCAAGGGGTTGCGTTGAACGACAGCGAGCTTGCGGTTGTGCAATCTGCGTTGCACGAACTCGACCACCCAAGGTTGTGGCCGCACGCGAGCAGATCGATCGAGCAACTGGTCACCTCATTGGCGAAATGAACTACTGCATTTCGTCGCGGGCGTTCTTTGCCCTCGCCGCACCGATCGCCGTCTTCACATGCTTCTGTTCCTCGGGCGGCGGCAACACAGCTCCCATACCGAGCGATTGAATCCACAGCTCGCGGGTCCAACCGGTCGAGTGGTACAGGTGCTCGTCTTCCTCGTCCTCAACCTCTGCACACGCTTCCTCGAGCACTTCGGCCGTCGCCTTATTCGCCTTCTCGGCGGCCCTTGAGATCAAGCTCCAGTTGAGGTGATCCTTGGTTTCGGCGAGGACTACGCATTCGCCTGCCACCAGTTCGGCGGCTTCGGGGGGACCAGAACTCAGCGCCATCTCCATCGCCTTCACCAGCGACTCGCCGATGTGGCGGACGACCTTGCGGCCGGGGGTCTCGGTCTTCGGGTCGATCTCAAGCTTGTTCAGCACGTCGGTCATGACCTGCTTGTGATGCTTGGTCTGCTCGAGATATTCCTCCCACTCCTTCTTCAGGTCGTCGTTGATCACACACTTCAATGCAGTCGTGTAGATCTCCACGCCACCCGGTTGTCCGCGCGGTTCGATTGGCTGAGCAGTGGTCCGCGTGGTAATGCTTGCGCTTCATGGGCACCAACGGTGAGTTCAACATCGAAGTGTCCGAAGACGGCGCAGAAATCGCTGTCGTGTCTGTCGCGGGCGAGATCGACATCGACAATGCTCACTCGCTGAGGTCCGTCGTCAGCGTGGCCGCCGGCTGGAACGAAACCAGTCGCGTGGTTGTCGATCTCAGCGCGGTGACGTTGATGGACTCCAGCGGAATCTCAGCACTGCTGTTGTGCCACCGCGACTGTCAAGCATCGGGGATCGGGTTCGAAGCAGTCGGCGCCCAGGGCGGACCACTAAAGGTTCTGGAACTGACCGGAGTCCTCGAGTTGCTATCCGCGCGACCCGCGGATGAATTAAACGCGTAACCTGCCTAGCTCAGATTTCCGTTGCAGCCGACCGTAGCGGTCGGGACGGCGCGTGTAGAGCAACCCGAAGGTCAAGGCATCGGCGCGCTGGGTGAGATCGAGATCTGCGATCAAGACTGCAGGCCGGTCGCGCGGCGCCTGAACCAGTGTCCGGCCGTACGGGTCGGAGATGAATGATGAGCCGTAGAAGGTGAGTTCACCTTCCGTTCCGATGCGATTGATCGCGATCATGAACGTCGAGTTGGCGAGCCCGTTGGCGGCGATCATCTGATGCCACATCGGTTCCGTATCGACGCCGGGCATGTGCGGCTCGCTACCGATGGCGGTGGGATAGACGATGACTTCCGCACCATCCATCGACAACGATCGCGCAAGCTCGGGGAACCACTGGTCCCAACAGGTCGGAAACGCAAACTGCGCGCCGGCAACAGCAGTAACCGCGCAGTCCTCGTCGGCAGGTTCGAAGTACCGGTCCTCGTGGTAATACGCGAACTCCGGAATATGCGTCTTGCGCGTACGCGCTAGCAAGACACCGGAGGGGTCGACGCAGATCGCGGTGTTGAACCCGCGTTCGTCCGCAGTGCGCTCGTATAGGGACGCTTGCACAAACATTCCATGTGCTGTTGCGAGCTCGCGTGCGAGAGCGATTGTCGGCCCGGTTTCTATGTCTTCTCCATGTCGAGCGAGCGCGTCGTCGATGTCGGGAACGCTGCAGAAGTATGGCGACAGAGTCAGTTCCTGCAACAGCAGCACCTTCGCGCCGTTCGCTGCTGCGATCTGTGCGCCTCGACGAAGTACGGCTGCGTGCTCAACCGGGTCCGGGTGCCACGCACACTGAACTGCCCCAACGCGGAGCAGCGGATGCCCTTTGTCCTCGGTGCCAAACAAGGTCGGCAACCGGCCATGGCGCACAATCAACTCAAACTCGCTCATCCAGCAATCTTGCCTTCTAAGTCGAACAGTATGCGGTACTACATGCCCTTGCGCTGCGAGGTAGTGCAGCCGTCAACGGCGTCGGTGTCGTCGGCACCAGCATCGGTGTCGATGCACGAGCATCGAACGGAGTCGGCGTGATGGCCGCCGGCACGCAAGGGGCGGTTCGATTAACCCCTGACGAAATCGGAGAACCTCCGACGCGCGACGGTCTTTATGACATCGGCGTGTTGGAGTCGACGACAGTGGCAACGTCTGGTACTGCTACGAGTCAGGTACCCCGGGCAAGTGGCGCAAGTTGGCGGGACCGGCGAGTGCGGGCACCTTTCACGCAATCAAACCCACACGCGTGCATGACTCACGCGCGGGGGTACCGGGAAGAATCACGAGCGGCAGCAACCGCCTGATATCAGTCGCCAACGGCAGCGACCTCGGCGGCGCGCCAAACATCGTCGCTGTCGGAGCAACCGCAGTTGCGGCCAATGTCACCGTCACCGACACGATCGGGGACTTCGGCTACCTCGCGTCAATCCGGGCGGCGATCTCGTCGAAGGCGGTTCCACCATCAACTGGTTCGCCCCCGGGCAAACGATCGCCAACGGTGTCACGTTGACACTCAACGCCAGCCGCGAGTTGACAGTCATCTGCAACGGGGGCGGCAGCACCCACTTCATCATCGATATCGCCGGCCACTACCTCTAACCCGTAGCGCAATTGAGTACCGACGAAGCTGATTGAGTACTCGGAGCTATCGACTGTGCGCTGTCGTCCTACGACGATGACCGACATGACCAACATCTCCGAACTACAAGCCCTGCGAGCTCGCATCGATCAGTTGGAAGCCGAAGCTGCACGCGAACAAGCCGAACGCAATGAGCAACGGACCACCCGTCGCGGCATGCTTCGCTTAGCCGGTGCCGCCGCGGTCGGCGGACTAGCCGCGACAGTCGCCGCCGATCCCGCCGCTGCCGCCGACCCCAACGACGTGGTCCTTGGCCTTGCCGTTAACGCCGCGATCCTGCCCACAGGCATCGCGGTAACCAACTTGGACGGTGCCGCCTACGGCCTTGGTTGCTACGAAGCTGGACTCGGCGCGCTGAGCCCCGTTCTCAATCGTCCCGCGATCTTCGGGCACGCGACTAATAATGCATTCAACACCGGGGTCGCCGGGCATAGCACCGGATTTAGCGGCCACGGCGTATTCGGACTCGAAGACGGATGGAACGAATACGGAATCGGAGTGAGAGGTAGGAGCACGAACGGCACCGGCATGCTCGCTGAGGGCGGCATCGGCGGCCTCCACGTCCGTGGCACCCGTTACGGTATCTCTTCCACTTCGCATGGGGGAAACGGCCTCGAGGTAAGAGGCGAGCGTGGTGCCGTTCAGTTGTACCCTTGGACCTCTGCAGCGCCACCCGCGCGCAGCCTGACGACATTTCAAGCACGAGTATTGGAAACCGACGGCGACGGCAACGTTTGGTACTGCTGCGAAGGTGGCACGCCTGGCAAGTGGCGCAAGTTGGCCGGGCCGGGCACAGCTGGCGCGTTCCACCCGATCACTCCGACGCGCGTGTACGACTCTCGCGCGGCCGCACCATCACCGGGACTACTCGCCAGCGGTAACAATCGGCTCGTCTCGGTGGCCGACGGACGCAACGGAGTTGGCGGCGTCACCGGAGCCAACATCGTCGCCGCCGGTGCCACCGCCGTCGCAGCCAACATCACCATCACCGGCACTACCGGCGGCTTCGGTTACCTCGCGATCAACCCTGGTGGCAACACGGTCGAAGGCGCCTCCACCATCAACTGGTCCGCAGCCGGCCTCACCACGGCGAACGGCGTCACACTCACCCTCAACGCCACCCGCCAACTCACCGTCATCTGCGGCGGCGGTGCCGGCGCGAGCACCCACTTCATCATCGACATCGCCGGCTACTACCTCTAACGCCGGTCCTGCTTCGACTCGACACCGGGTGAATGAGCTGTACCTCACACCCGCCACCTTCAGAAGAGCAAGGTCTCACCGTGACGACCGTGGTAGCGGTTCATCACAGCAGCCACTATTGATGCATCGTTCGCGTGGAGAGTGGCGGTCATGCACCAAAGGGTACCTAGGGATTCGATTCGCTTACGTAGGCGGGAACACCGCTGGGCAGTCCTTCCGCTGGCTCCCAGGCGTGCAGCCGTCGCAGAAGGCTGCGCTTCTTGTCCTGGTGGCCGCTCATACGCGTCAGAATCGAATCGAGCGTCTCGATGGCTCCGCTGATGTACGGACCTTTGTTGAGCATCACGCACTCAGCCCGCTGCGACATCGCTGCGTCGCTGACCTCTGCGCGTGACGGGCGCCCGGTCCGAGCCAGCGTGTCGAGCACCTGGGTTGCCCAGATGACGGGGACATGCGCGGCTTCACACGCCCACATGATTTCCTCTTGCACTTCGGAGAGGCGCTCGAAGCCAACTTCCACTGCGAGATCACCACGCGCGATCATCACGCCAACCAAAGGACTCCGCATCGCTGTCAACAAAAGCTCGGGCAGGCTCTCGAACGCAGCAACAGTTTCGATCTTCAACACAATTCCTACGTCGGTCGCATTGAGGCGTCGCAGTTCTTGTTGGAGTCTGTCGACGTCCATGGGGCGACGCACGAAGGACAGGTTGACCATGTCAGCCATGCCCGCAACAAACTCCAGATCCTCCACGTCTTTCCCGGTTAAGGCGCCGAGCTGGAGGTCGGTGTCCGGAAGGTTGATTCCTTTGCCCGCTTTCAGCCTCGCCCCGCCTGGGCGAATGTTTGTGACAGACAGGACGATTTGCTCACCCGTGACGGACTCGATGATCCCGCCGATCTTGCCATCGTCGAGCCATACACGTTCGCCCGGTCGAGCGTGTTCAAACGCCTCCTCCAGCGTGCACCCGATGTAGTGATCGACACCGGGTCCAGTCGGGATGGCGGGCTCGAGCGACCGCGTCAAAACAATTCGGTCCCCGTGTTGCACTCGATGTGCCAGCTCGACCTCTGCGAGCTGGCCGACGGTAGTGACGTCTTGCTCACTCTCCCCACAGCTCAGCTCAAGGCCAGTCGTCACATACGTCGATTTCTCCACCGTTGCAGTGCACGCTGATTCTCCGATGTCGACCACCGTCCAGCTGCGACGAGCACCCCGGCTGTCACGCAGCTCAATTCGCTCCCCTAGGCACCGACGACGCACCCACGATTCATCGTCGACGGGAACCTCAACGATGGCCCTGCCATCGCCAACATGGGGCAGCGCCGCGACGTGCGCTGCTGCCGACAAGCGCACCAGCCCCGGCAAGACGACACGGCCTTGCGGGTCGCGAAGGGGTCTCACCTTGACGACGCGGGGCCCCGCCAGCAACGGCCCAGTGCGCAACTTCGGTCCGCCTAAGTCCATTGCGATCTTGCAGGAGCGGCCATCCGAACTGGTGATGGATCGAGCAAAAGTAATCATGTGCTGCCAGGCAACGCTCGTGTCATGCGCGCAGTTGACTCGTGCGACGTCCATGCCGCGATCAATCCATTCAGTGATCAAGAGCGCGGCGTCGGCTGCTTCGCTCGGAATCGTCACCATGATCCGCGTGGAACGCTGCACCGGCGCACTTCCCAGAAGCATGTCCGCGTTTCGAGCAAGCAGGCTGTGCCCTTCGTCGAAGCCGATTGTTGCCATTGCCGTCACAGGAGGAAGTCCCGTGAGTTCCGCCAGTACGGCAAGAACCCCTTCGACCGTCGCCATCACCGACGACTCTGCACGACCCAGCGACGACAGTCCCAACGATGTCAATCGACCCTGCAGCTCGCGAATGTCATGACTCCGCATCTCCCTGTAGTGGATCAGGTTCGTCGCGGACCGTCGATGCTTCGAATGAACCGTCGCAATCTCGGCGGCGTGCGCGAGTTCGGCGACCAACATGCAGTCGCGCAGCGCAGCGATCTCGACAGCGACACTTTGAAGCTCACCTACATCGAACACCGCGTGGATCGTACGGGCGCATCATGAACCTGGCATGAACAGCGGGACACGCCTGAAGAGAGATCCACCAGATCTGCGGTTCGTCGCTGATGCGTCGTACCAACTGCGCGCTCCGCTCATTACGCTGCGCTTGCGCCTGAAGAATCCTCAGTCCCGCCTCTCCGGCGCAGAAGCAGCAGAACTCAACATTGCGATTGACGAGACCGAGCGACTAGCGACTGTGGTGAGCGATCTGTTGCAACTCGGGCGCGCCGACCAGAACCTGCCGGCACTCCCCGACGACTCGTGATGAAACAGCGACTACCTCCGGCGCGCGGTCAGATGGTGATCCTCGCTGCCACCGTCACCGGGCTCGCCCTCGGTGGTATCGCGAAACTCGCCGACCGCAACCAGCTGTCCAATGCGTTCTGGAGCGGAACGACGTTGATCGGGGTCGCGCTCGCAGCGTGGTGGGTGTTCGACGCGGCTCGCCGCGGTCGGCTCGGAGTTGACGTCATCGCACTAGCGGCACTCATTGGTACGTTTCTCACGAGCGAGCGGCTTGCTGGGGCGTTGATCGCCGTGATGCTGGCTACGGGTCGCAGCCTTGAATCCTGGACCGACGGACGTGCCAAGCGCGAACTCCACGCGCTATTGAACCGCGCTCCGAAGATCGCTCACCGATATGTGGAAGACGAGCTCACGGACCCGCCCCTGGATCAAATCGCCGTCGGGGACCGCCTGCTCGTCCGGCCGGGTGAAGTGGTGCCCGTCGACGGAGCCGTGGTCGGTGGTGATGCAACGCTGGACGAGTCCGCCCTGACTGGCGAGCCGCTGCCGGTGTCGCGACGAGCTGGCGATATCGCCCGCGCTGGCGCCGTCAACGCTGGCGGGCAGTTCGACCTCGTCGCCACCACTACTGCAGCCGAGTCGACCTACGCCGGAATTGTTCGCCTCGTCGAATCCGCTACCGCGGCGAGTTCGCCGTTCGTACGGATGGCGGATCGTTCCGCGCTGGTGTTCCTCGCGGTCACGGCTGTCGTTGCCGGTGCCGCTGGCGTCGTTTCCGGCGATGCCGGCAGAGCCGTTGCCGTACTGGTCGTAGCCACACCCTGCCCACTCATCCTCGCAGCGCCCGTGGCCATCGTCGCGGGCCTCGCGCGTTCGGCGAAGCGAGGGGTGGTGGTCAAAGGGGGTGCGGCGCTGGAGGCGCTGGCCGACGCCGACATTTTGCTGCTCGACAAAACCGGCACAATTACAAAGGGGCACCCTGTGTTGACCGAGATAGTGACGGCCGACGGAGTCGACGCTACAGAGGTGCTCGGCCTCGCAGCGTCGCTCGATCAGGTGTCGCCTCACGTGCTGGCCGCCGCGATCGTCCGAGCGGCCAGGGAGCGAAAAATTGGTCTGGCGATGCCCACAGCAACCGACGAGATCCCCGGCGCGGGGCTGCGTGGCCGAGTCGGACACCAAGACGTTCGAGTCGGTAAGGCCAGCTGGATCGGGGCTGACACGACATGCGCATGGGTCATCGACGCAACGCATCGCACCGAGTTGACAGGATCGTTGAGCGTGTGGGTCGCCGTCGATCAAGTGCCAGTAGCGGCGCTGATCCTCGCCGACCCGATCCGACCCGATGCCGCACGAACGATACGGCGCCTCCGCAGGAGCGGGATCCGGCGGGTCGTGATGGTAACCGGAGACCGACTCGCCGTCGCCCGGTCGGTCGCTGCGATGGTCGGCCTCGATGCTGTCGAAGCGGAGCAGACGCCGGTAGGCAAGGTCGAGGTGATCCGCCGGGAAACCTTGGCTGGGCCGACGATCATGGTCGGCGACGGCGTCAACGACGCTCCGGCGCTCGCCATCGCAACTGTCGGAGTCGCTGTCGGCGCGCGCGGAAGCACGGCCTCATCGGAAGCGGCCGATGTGGTCTTGACCGTGGATCGTCTCGACCGCCTCGGCGAGGCGCGCCTCATCGCGCGCCGCTCGCGATCGATCGCCACCCAAAGCGTGCTTGCTGGCATGGCGATGTCTCTCGGGGCGATGGGTTTCGCTGCTGCCGGACTGCTGGCGGCGACCTGGGGGGCACTGCTCCAGGAGGTCATCGACGTGGCCGTCATCCTGAACGCGCTGCGCGCATTGCGGCCAGGCCCGGAGGAGATCCACCTCGGTTATGACGAGACGATCGTGGCACACCAGTACATCGCAGAGCATCTCGACCTGCTGCCGAACGTGACCTTGCTCCGCGATGCCGCTGATGCGCTCGGCGACGGGGATCCGCGTGCGCTCGATGTCGTGCGCGCTGCTCACCGGCTGCTGGTGGATCAGATCTTGCCGCACGAAAAGGACGAGGACCTCCACCTATACCCGATCATCGAATCGGTCCTCGGCGGCATCGATGCAACTGCGACGATGAGTCGCGCCCACGTCGAGATCAGCAAGCTGACCGGCCGACTTGGCGACGTGATTCACCAACTTGCTGGTGGTCCGCTGCAACGCGCCGACGTGCGCGAGATGCAGCGACTGCTCTACGGGCTGTACGCGATCCTCGACCTGCACTTCGCACAGGAGGACGAGAACTATCTTTCGCTGGCGGACCCCCCGACCGGCTGAGCAGCTGGAAGTGAGCCGCAACGACCTCGCGCACGGCACGTGATCCACGGCGTCGATCCTGCGAACGTCAGCTGGGGAACTGCGACGTGTCTTCACTCGTTGTCCTTGTAACTCGGCGCACCGGCGGATATGGTCAAAGGAACACGACAAGAGCCCTCACGTGTTGAGCCGGTGTAATAGCCAGCTCAGGGGCGATGCTCCGGAACCTTGGTAGCGCTAGTTCGCTCGGATCTAGGAGAACGCGTTGCATGATCTTCACTCGGCCGTGTCGAACGACGCTGCCACGAGACCGTCACGCCGCTTTCTGATGGAAACCATTCGAGCGGTTGTCACAGCCGACCTACCGAAGGGAACGTTCAGATGAATAGCACAAGTGAT